>Ga0209875_1000019_pt1 | contig 18822 bp, 16 predicted proteins | sample GWRWS3_0_10_FD_187219 | JGI IMG/M metagenome (GOLD analysis project Ga0209875, IMG submission 187219) | Riverbed sediment microbial communities from areas with vegetation nearby in Columbia River, Washington, USA - GW-RW S3_0_10 (SPAdes)... | ecosystem: Environmental > Aquatic > Freshwater >...
CGGTGGGCAAGACGCTGGTGTCCAGCGGCATGATCGACCGGGTCACGGCCGACCTCGGCCGCCGGCTGGTCGAGGTGCCGGTCGGCTTCAAGTGGTTCGTCGGCGGGCTGCTGGACGGCTCCATCGGCTTCGGCGGCGAGGAGAGCGCCGGCGCCTCGTTCCTGCGCCGCGACGGCACCCCCTGGACGACCGACAAGGACGGGATCGTGCTGTGCCTGCTCGCCGCCGAGATGACCGCCCGCGGCGGCCGCGACCCGGGCGACCGCTACCGGCAGCTCAGCGGCCGCTTCGGCAGCCCCGCCTACCGGCGCGTGGACGCGCCGGCCACCCCGGCGCAGAAGGCCGCGCTCGGCAAGCTGTCGCCCGAGCACGTCACCGCCTCCGAGCTCGCCGGCGAGCCGATCACCGGGGTGCTCACCGCCGCGCCGGGCAACGGCGCCCCGATCGGCGGGGTCAAGGTCACCACCGAGCACGGCTGGTTCGCCGCCAGGCCGTCAGGCACCGAGGACGTCTACAAGGTCTACGCGGAGAGCTTCCTCGGCGAGGACCACCTGCAGCGGATCCTCGACGAGGCCGGGCGGGTGGTCGACGCCGCCCTGGCGTCGGCGGGCTAGTCGCGGGACATGGCGCCGGCGAGGTGGCGTTCGAGGTCGACGTAGGCGTCGTCGCCGACGTCGAAGACGACCTTGACGATCCTGCCGCCGGTGAACTCGAAGTTGGGCGTGTAGTCGCTGGAGACCGCGTCGCCGCCGTCGTAGCCGATGCAGAGGCCCTCGCCGCAGAGGCTGTAGCGCGACGCGATGGTCCGGAACTCGTCCTCGGCCACGACCCGGTCGTCGACGTGGAGCTTGAGCGGCCCGTACGGCTCGTGGTGCTCGCCCACGCGCTCCTTGGTGAACTCGACGCCGACGATGTGGGTCCCGGAGGTTGGGGCGTCGGCGACCAGTCGTTGCTCGGGCGGGATGCCGAGGAAGTTGTAGACGTAGGTGAGCTTGCCGTCCTTGACGAACAGCGAGTAGCCCCCGAAGCGCGAGCCCTGGGCGAAGATCACGCCCTGGGAGTCCGCGGTGAACTCGACCTCGGCCAGGATCTTGTAGGAGACATTGATGGTGTTCGCCGCCGACGCCTCGGGAACCTCCGAGGTGCCCGGGTAGTAGGTGTACTGCTGGCTCGGTGGCACGGCCACGGTGTACTCGAGCGCCCGGAACTCGAAGATCGAGAGGTCGTTGAGCGGCAGGACGTCGTACTTCCTGGCCTCCTCCAGCCACAGGTCGGTGAGCTCCCGCAGCTTCTCCGGGTGCTGGTCGGCGAGATCGTGGGCCTCGGCGCGGTCCTGGTCGGTGTGGAACAGCTGCCAGCGGTCCTGGTCGAACCTGCCGAGCCCGATCGGGACCGGGCCGTGCTCGGTGACGGCCTTCCAGCCCTTGTGCCAGATGCCCCGGGTGCCCAGCATCTCGTAGTACTGGGTCTCCTTGCGCGTGGGCGCGTCGGCCGAGTCGAACGAGTAGCGCATCGACACCCCGGGCAACGGTGTCTGCCGGTAGCCGTCGACGACCTCCCGCATCTCCACGCCGCAGCAGTCCAGGATCGTCGGGACGATGTCGGTGCAGTGGTGGTACTGCTCGCGCACCTCGCCGCGCGCCCCGATGCCCCTGGGCCAGTGGATCACCAGCGGGTCGCAGACGCCGCCCTGATAGCTGTAGCGCTTGAACATCCGGAACGGGGTCGAGAACGCCACCGCCCAGCCGGTCGGGTAGTGGTTGTAGGTCTCGGGGGTCCCTAGCTTGTCGAGCATCGCCAGGTTGTCCTCGATCGTGTCCGGCCAGGCGTTGAAGAACTTGTTCTCGTTGACCGAGCCGTTGGGGCTGCCCTCGCCCGAGGCGCCGTTGTCGGCGCAGTAGAGGATCAGCGTGTTGTCGAGCTGGCCAGACTCCTCCAGGTAGTCGATGATCCGCCCGACCTGGGCGTCGGTGTACTCCGAGAAGCCCGCGTACACCTCGGCCATGCGCGAGAACAGCCGCTTCTCCTCATCGGAGAGCGAGTCCCAGGGCCGGACCGAGTCGCCCTCGCTGAAGGTGCCCGGCGTCATCGGGTTGATCGGGGTCAACTCCGTGCCCTCGGGCAGGATCCCCCGCTCGATCATCCGGGGCAGCACCCACTCGCGGTAGGCCTCGTACCCGTCGTCGAAGCGGCCCCGGTACTTGTCGATGTACTCCTTGGGCGCGTGGTGCGGCGCGTGGTTGGCTCCCGGGCAGAACCACAGGTACCACGGCTTGTCCGGCTCCGACTGCTTGGCGTCGCGGATGAACTCCAAGGCCTTGTCGGCCAGGTCCTTGGAGAGGTGGTAGCCGTCCTCGGGCCCGTACGGCTGGTCGATGTAGTGGTTGTCCTCGGCGAGGTCCGGATACCACTGGTTGGTCTCGCCGCCGATGAACCCGTAGAAGCGGTCGTGGCCCAGCCCGAGCGGCCAGTCCTTCTTCGACGAGCCCATCGTCCACGCGTCGACCGGGGTGTTGTGGTTCTTGCCGACCCAGAACGTGCTCCAGCCGGCGTCGCGCAGCACGGTCGCCAGCGAGGCGTTCTCGCGCGGGATGTGGGAGTTGTAGCCGGGGAACCCGGTCGAGGTCTCGGAGATCGAGGCGAACCCGTTCTGATGGTGGTTGCGTCCCGTCAGGAACACCGAGCGGGTCGGCGAGCACAGCGCCGTCGTGTGCCACTGCGAGTAGGTGAGCCCGTTGTCGGCCAGCCGCTGCAGGGTCGGCATGTTGATGCGGCCACCGTAGGGCGACCAGGCGGCGCAGCCGGTGTCGTCGTACAGGACGACGAGCACGTTGGGCGCATCCTCGGGCGCCCGGTCGGGCAGGAACGCCGGCCAGTCGGGGGTCGAGTCGCGGATGTCGAGGTTGATGGTCCCCTTGAACTGCTTCGGCATCCCAGCCCTCCTCGCGCAGGTTCCCGCTGGCCCTCAGGTGGGCTCGCCTGAGGATGTCGCGGGTGGGGGGAGCCGTCCTCACCCTGGCCGGGTGATTTCGCCGTCGGCGGCGGAGCGGCGGGCGGCGTCCAGCACCCGCAGCGCCGCGACCGCGTCGTCCGGGTCCACCGGCGGCGGCGCCTGGCCGCGCAGCGCCGCCACCACGCCCTCGTAGAAGCGCTGGTAGGCGCCCGGCTCGGTCCGCACGGGGCGGGCCTGGTCCTCGGTGCCGAGCAGGCCCCACCGCTCGGGCGGCTCCTCGCCCCAGCCCGGCTCGTCCGGCCGCCCGCCCCCGCGCAGCGCCTCCTCCTGCCCGTCCAGGCCGTGCTTGACGTAGGCGGCCCGGTCGCCGAGCACCCGCAGGCGCGGGCCGAGCTGCGCCGCGACCGCGCTCATCCACAGGTGCGAGCGCACGCCGGAGGCATGGGTGAGCGCGACGAACGCGTCGTCGTCCACCCGCATGCCGGGGCGGCGGCGCTCCAGCTCCCCGTAGGCCAGGGTCGCCGGGCCGAACAGGTGCAGCGCCTGGTCGACCAGGTGGCTGCCGAGGTCGTTGAGCATCCCGCCGGCATCCTCCGGCCCGCCGGACTCCCGCCAGCCGGGCTTGGGGGCCGGCCGCCAGCGCTCGAAGCGCGACTCGAACCGCCACACCCGCCCGAGCGCGCCCTCCTCGAGCAGCCGCCGCGCCGTCAGCAGGTCGCCGTCCCAGCGGCGGTTCTGGAACACCGTCAGCAGCAGGCCACGCGCCCGCGCCCGGTCCACCAGCTCGCGCCCCTCGGCGGCGTCCACCGCCATCGGCTTGTCCACCACCACCGGCAGGCCGGCGTCCAGGGCCGCCAGCGCCAGCGGCGCGTGGGTCCGGTTGGGGGTCGCCACCACCACCAGGTCCAGCTCGCCGGCCCGCTCCCAGACCCGCTCGGCCGTGTCGAGCACCACCACCCCGGGGTGCTCGCGGGTGGCCTGCGCCGCACGCTCCGGGTTGGCGGTGACCACCACCGCCAGTCGCAGGCCCGGCACCGAGGCGATCAGCGGCGCGTGGAACACCGCCCCCGCCAGCCCGTACCCGAGCACCGCGACCCTGACCTCGTCCACCCTCGTCCCTCGGTATGCGCCCCTGCGGCGGTGAGGGTAACCGAATCACCCGGGGCGGGTGAGGGCCCCTCACCCTGGCACGCGCGGAGGGGCAGCGGCCCCTCGTGCGGGCGTACCCGAGCGTGCGGGACGCCGTCGAGGCCGCCCGGCAAGCCCCCACCGAAGCGGGCTAGGGCGGAATCACCCATTCGGGGTGAAGACGGCTCACCCCACGCCCGGCGAGGGTGGGCACGCCACGACGAGGCAACACAAGTCGCCAAGAACCGAGAAGGGGGCCGCTGTGGCCGACAAGAAGCCCAACATCCTGGTGATCTGGGGCGACGACATCGGGATCACGAACTTGAGCTGTTACAGCGACGGGCTGATGGGCTACCGGACGCCCAACATCGACCGGATCGCCGCCGAGGGGATGCGGTTCACCGACTCCTACGGTGAGCAGAGCTGCACGGCGGGGCGGTCGTCGTTCATCACCGGGCAGAGCGTGTTCCGTACCGGCCTGAGCAAGGTCGGGATCCCCGGCGCCGACGTCGGGCTGCGAGCTGCGGATCCGACGATCGCCGAGCTGCTGAAGCCCCTGGGCTATGCCACCGGGCAGTTCGGCAAGAACCACCTGGGCGACAAGAACGAGTTCCTGCCGACGGTGCACGGCTTCGACGAGTTCTTCGGCAACCTCTACCACCTCAACGCCGAAGAGGAGCCGGAGCTGCCGAACTGGCCGCCGGCAAGCGACTTCCCGCACTTCCGTGAGCGCTTCGGTCCGCGCGGCGTCATCCACTCGTGGGCGACCGACGAGGATGACCCCACCGAGGAAGGGCGTTTCGGCCGCGTCGGCAAGCAGCGCATCGAGGACACCGGCCCGCTGACCAAGAAGCGGATGGAGACGATCGACGACGACACGGTCGCTGCGGCCAAGGATTTCATCGGGCGCCAGCAGTCGGCCGGCATCCCGTTCTTCGTCTGGATGAACACCACCCACATGCACCTGCGGACCCACCCCAAGCCAGAGAGCGTCGGGCAGGCCGGCCGCTGGCAGTCGCCCTACCACGACACGATGATCGACCACGACAAGCACGTGGGCGAGCTGCTCGACCTCCTGGACGAGCTGGGCATCGCCGAGGACACCATCGTCATCTACTCCACCGACAACGGCCCGCACATGAACACCTGGCCGGATGCCGGCATGACCCCGTTCCGCAGCGAGAAGAACACCAACTGGGAAGGCGCCTTCCGCGTGCCGCAGATGATCCGCTGGCCCGGCAGGATTCCGGCGGGCGTGGTGTCGAACGAGATCGTCGGCCATCACGACTGGCTGCCGACCTTCCTCGCCGCCGCCGGTGAGCCGGACATAGTCGAGAAGCTCAAGGCCGGGCACACGATCGGCGACACGACCTACAAGGTCCACATCGACGGCTACAACCTGCTGCCCTACCTGACCGGCGAGACCGACAAGAGCCCGCGGCCGGGGTTCGTCTACTTCTCCGACGACGGCGACGTGCTGGCGCTGCGCTTCGACAACTGGAAGGTCGTGTTCATGGAGCAGCGGGCGCAGGGGACGCTGCGGATCTGGGCCGAGCCGTTCGTGGCGCTGCGCGTTCCCAAGCTGTTCAACCTGCGCACCGACCCGTTCGAGCGCGCCGATGGCACGTCCAACACCTACTACGACTGGTTCGTCGACAACGACTACATCGCGCTGGCGGCAACCGCCGTGATGACGCAGTTCCTGGCGACCTTCAGGGAGTTCCCGCCACGGCAGAAGGCTGCGAGCTTCACCATCGACCAGGTCGTGGCCAAGCTGGAGATGGCGCTCACCTCGGGCCGGTAGCGCGACACGCCCGCCGTGACGACCATGCCCTCGTCTGCGCCGGCCGCCATGGTCTGGATCCCTGGCGGGAGCTTCCTGATGGGCTCCGACCACCACTATCCGGAGGAGGCGGCGGCCTCGACGGGGTCGCGTTCACGTGGGGTGACGAACCACGGCCAGGTGGTCGCCTGATGGCCAACGTCTGGAACGGTGACTTCCCGTGGCGCAACAGCCTGGCCGACGGGTTCGCCCGAACGTCGCCCGTCGGCTCGTTCCCACCCAACGGCTACGGCCTCTACGACATGGCCGGCAACGTGTGGGAATGGACCGCCGACTGGTACACGGCACGGCATCCCGCCGATGCCGACAAGCCCTGCTGCGTCTCGACCAACCCGGTCGGGGGCACGGCGGAAGGCAGCCGAGACCCGAGCCAGGCGCAGTTCCCGATCTCCCGCAAGGTCATCAAGGGCGGCTCCCACCTCTGCGCCGACTCGTATTGCCTGCGCTACCGGCCCGCCGCGCGGCGCCCGCAGATGATCGACACCGGGATGAGCCACCTCGGCTTCCGCTCCTCGGCGACCCGGTGGTGGAGGAGGGCGCGGCGGGCGGCCGGCACGCCCGTGTAGACGAGGTCGTGCACGATCCCGTGGTGGAAGACGTAGCGGCCGGGTACCCCGGGCGGCTCGTCAAGGAGCCGGGCCCGGACCGCCGCGTCGAGCGCGTCGAGGAGGTCGTCGTAGCCCACGTCCACGACCCGCGCCAGGAGCGTGAGGTCGGCGTTGTGGCCGATCACCGAGGCGACCTCGAGCAGGTGCCGGACCGTGCCCCCGAGCCGGGCCAGCCGCTGGCCGACGACCAGGCGGACGGTGGCCGGGACGTCGTCCAGCGCGGGGCCGGCCACTGTCCGGGCGATCGCATCGGCGGCGAGCGCGCCGGTCTCGGCCAGGTGCCGCAGCAGCTCGCCGACGAGGAACGGGTTGCCACCCGAGCGTCCGTGGACGACGCCGGCCAACGCCGCCGTCGCCGGGCTGGACGGCAGGCCGGTGAACGTCTCGGCGATGGCCGCGACCTCACGCGAGTCGAGGCCGCCGAGCGCCAGGTGCTCGGACCCGGGCGCCCGCAGCAGGTCGGCCAGCACGCCCGGCAGGTCGCCACGGGTCGCTTCCTCGTCCCGGGCGGTGAGCACGACGAGCAGGGCCGCGGGACGGGTGGCGGAGGCGAGGTGGCGTAGCAGCGCCAGGCTCTGCTCGTCGGCCTCGTGAAGGTCGTCGACCAGCAGCAGCGCCGGCCCGCTCGACGCGATCGCGTCCAGCAGGCCGGTCACCGCCTCGAAGAGGAGGTACCGCTCCTCCTCCGGGCCGCTCTGCGTGGGGGCCGGCAGGCCGGGTAGCCGCCTGGCCAGCTCGGGCCAGAGCCGCACCAGCTCGCCGCCGAGGGGACCGACCAGCGCACGGAGCCGCTCCGCCGAGCAGGCGGCCAGGTGGGGACCGAACGCCGCCCGCAGGGGCAGGTAGGCGACGCCGACCTGCTCGTCGCAGCGTCCGAGCAGGACGGTCGCCCCGTCACGCTCGGCGAGCCCGGCGAGCTCGGCGGTGAGCCGGCTCTTGCCGATGCCGGCCTCGCCGGTGACCAGCACGAGCCGTCGCCGGCCGGCCCGCGCGCCGGTCCACGCCGCCCGCAGACGCGCCAGCTCGGGGCCGCGGCCGACGAACGGTCCTTCTCCCCGTGCCACGGCGGGGGGCGCGCCTTCCAGGGGGACTTGCGGGCTCGGCGGGGCGGCGGGCTGGTCGCGCAGCAGCTCGAGGTAGGCGGCCTCCAGCTCCGGCGACGGGTCGACGCCGAGCTCCTCGGCGAGCAGGCGCCGGCAGCGGTCATAGACACGCAGCGCCTCGCCGCGGTCGCCGGCGGCGGCGCGCGCGCGCAGCAGCCGCAGGTGCGCCGACTCCCGGAACGGCTCGAGCCCGACCAGCTCGGTGGCCGGCTGAACGGCCGCGTCCCCGCGGCCGCGGGCGAGCCAGGCGTCCACCATCACCTGGAGGACCCGGACGAGGACCTGCTGCCAGGCCGCGCGGCGCCGCTCGACCCAGCCGCCCTCCTGGCCCGGCAGCAGCGGCCGGCCGGCGAGTGCGCGCGCCGTCTCGGCGGCCGCGAGCGCGCGCTCCAGGTCGCCGTCGGCGAGCGCCCGATCGGCAGCGTCGGCCTCGCCGACGGCCAGCTCGACGTCGACGGTGGCGTCGCCGGGCAGGACGAGCCGGTAACAGCCGGACGAGCTGGTCAGCATGTCGTCGGCGGGAAGCTCCAGCGCCTCCAGGAACTCGCGGACCTTGCTGACAACCCCGCGCAACGCGGGCCGCCAGGTGGGCGGCGGCGTGGATCCCCACACCGCCTCGGCCAGCTCCTCGCTCGGCACCAGCCGGTCGCGCTCGGCAACCAGGTAGGCGAGGACCACCCGGCCCTGCCGCCCGGGCAGGCGGGCCGCGTCGAGCGTTCTGCCGTCGGTCTCGACCTCGAGCCGACCGGCGAGGCTGACCCGTACCGACATGGCGCGTCCGACCGTTGCGAAATCCTTGCACCCGATTCCTAGTCTCCTCTGCGGCGAAGGCTCTGCCAACCCTATTCGCCTGAAACACCCGACCGGACAGGAGGAGTTGGGGGGGCGCCAGGGGGCGCGCATGACGAACCTCCGGTCTGGGAACCTGCTGGCCACCAAGCTGGTGGCGCCGCTGCCACGATGGCAGCCGGTGTCCCGGCCCCGGCTGCTCCGCCTGCTGGAGGCCGGGACGCGCGGCCCGCTCACCGTGCTCGCCGCGCCACCCGGCGCCGGCAAGACGATCCTGCTGGCCTCCTGGATGATGGGTGGACAGCCACCCGGCCCGGTGGCGTGGGTGACGGTGGATCGTGGCGACCACGACCCGACCCGCTTCTGGGCACACGTCGTGGCGGCGCTGCGCTCCAGCGGCGCCGTGCCGCCCGACGGGCTCCTGGCGGGCCTGGGCCCGCCAGCCCCCGACGCCACCCAGGAGTTCCTGGCGGCGCTGGTGAACGGGCTGGCCGAGCTGCCCGGTCCGGTCGTCCTCGTGCTCGACGACCTGCACGAGGCGACCTGCCCGGCGGTGGCGACCGGGCTGCAGTTCGTGCTGCGGCACGCCCCGCCGCAGCTCCGGCTGGTGCTGGCCAGCAGGGCGGACCCGCCCCTGTCGCTGCAGCGGCTGTCGGTGGCCGGGCAGCTCACCGAGATCCGCGCGGCCGAGCTGGCCTTCACCCCGGCCGAGGCGGGTGAGCTGCTCGCCGGCCTGGGAGTGGGGCTACCAGACGGCGAGCTCGAAACGCTGTGCACGCGGACCGAGGGCTGGGTGGCCGGGCTGCGGCTGGCCGCGCTGTCACTGCGCGACCACCCGGACCCTGGGCGGTTCGTGGCCGAGTTCGCCGGTGACGACCATGCCGTGGCCGGCTACCTCGTCGAGGAGGTGCTCGCCAGGCAGCCGTCCGAGGTGCAGGAGTTCCTCCTGCGGACGTGCGTCACCGATCGGCTGTGCGGGGGGCTGGCGGATGCGCTGACCGACCGGAGGGACGGCGAGCGGATGCTGGCACTGCTGGAGCACGATCATGCGTTCACGACCGGGCTGGGCCCGGGCCGGGCCTGGTATCGCTACCATCCGCTGTTCGCCGAGCTGCTCCGCGCCGAGCTGCGCCACCGGTTGCCCGGGGACATCCCGGAGCTGCACCGCCGCGCCGCCGCCTGGCATGCGGCCAACGGGCTGGTCGAGGAGGCGGTCGACCACGCGCTGGCCGGCCGCGACCCCGATGGGGCGGCCGGGCTGCTGGCGACGCACGGGTTCGCGATCCTGCTCGACGGGCAGGCGGAGACCCTGCGGAAGCTGCTGGGGCGGCTGCCGGTCAGCAAGGTGCGGGCCGATCGGGAGCTGGCGCTGGTCGCCGGTGCGGGCCGGCTGGCGCTGGGCGAGCTCGAGGAGGCCGACGCCTGGCTGGAGCTGGCAGGCGCGCGGCGGCCGGGTTCTGGGGCGGCCGGGAGCCTTGCCGGGGTCCTACGGGCACGCCTGCGCGGCGACGTCGACGGCGTCGTCTCGGCCGCCGGCCCGCTGCTGGCGTCGCCGCCGGAAGCGGGATGGGGGGAGGGTGCCGTCGAGGCGGACCGGCGGGCGCTGGTGCTGTCGATCCTGGGCGCCGCCGAGTTGTGGAGCGCTCGGCTCGACGACGCGGCCGCGCACCTGGAGGAGAGCCGTGCCCTCGCCGAAGGTGGCGGCCGCGAGCACCTCGCCCTGGTCGCCACCGGCCACATGGCGTTGCTGGAGGCCGTCCGCGGGCGTCTCGCCCGCGCCCATCGGCTGGGCCGCGAGGCCGCCGAGGTGGTCGAGCGCCGTGGCTGGTCGGCGAGCGCGCCGGCGGCCTGCGGCGAGCTGGCGCTCGCCTGGGTGGCCTGGTGCCGCGACGACCTCGCCGGTGCGCTCGGCGCCCTGGAACGGGCGCGGCGAGCGGCCCGCGCCGGACGCGACCCGCCGGCCGTGCTGGCGGTCGCGTTGGTGGAAGCGAGGCTGGCGGCGAGCGGCAGCCGCGAGGACGCCGGCGACGGGCTGGCGCGCCTGCGCGCAGCCCTCGCCGAGGTCGCCGGGTGGCGGCTGCCCCGCCTGCTGGCCGACGCCGCGCGGTCCGCGGAGGCCGGGCTCCTCCTCGCCGCCGGCGACGAGACGGGCGTGGCCGATCTGCTCGGCGGTGGCGATGCCGGCGAGCGGCCGGTCGGGGAGGCGGTGATCCTGGCCCGGCTGCAGCTCGCCCGTGGCGACCCGGGCGCCGCGGCGGGCGTCCTGGCTCCACTCCACGGCGGGTGGGCGCCGGCGCCGTGCCCGGCGACGCTGATCGAGGCGTGGCTGCTGGACGCCGTGGCCCACCGGAGGCTGGCCGACCACACGGCGGCCGCCGAATCGCTGGAGCGCGCCCTCGCCCTGGCAGCCCCCGAGGGCTACCCGCGGGTGTTCGTCGAGGGCGGCGCGCCGGTACGGGCGCTGCTCGCCGACCACCTCCACCGCGGCACCGCGCACCGGGCGCTGGCCAAGGCGCTGCTGGAGGGCCTGCTGAGCCAGATGACCGGGCCCGTCGCCTCGGTGGGCGGCGGGAGCCCACCGCCCACGTTGCCGGTGCTGGTGGAGTCGCTCAGCGAGCGGGAGCACGTGGTCCTACGCTACCTGCCGAGCATGCTGTCGGCCGGTGAGATCGCGGCCGAGCTGTACGTGTCCGTGAACACCGTCAAGACCCACATCAAGAGCATCTATCGCAAGCTCGACGCCAACCGACGCTGGGACGCCGTCCGCCGCGCCCGCCAGCTCCACCTGCTCTGAGGCCGCCGGGATGGGTGGTCAGCGTCAAGGGGCGCGGAGGATGCAGCGGAAGCCGATGTGGCCGGTGGCGGTGTCGACCGCCTCGCCCTGGCGGGCCGCCGGCCGGTAGCGCAGGCAGTAGCTGGGCGCGCACAGGTGCGAGCCGCCCTTGATCACCCGGCGGGGGATCCGCTCGGCCATGACGGGGGAGGTCACCTGCGGGTTGCGGGGCACGCAGCAGGGCCGCTCGACCTCGTCGGGGTGGCGGGGGGTGAAGTGGTCGGTGGTCCACTCCCAGACGTTGCCGGCCATGTCCACCAGGCCGTAGCCGTTGGGGGGGAACGCCCCCACCGGCGAGGTGCCCTCGTACCTGTCCAGCAGCAGGTTCTGCCAAGGGAACTCGCCCTGCCAGGTGTTGGCCATCATCCGTCCCTTGGGGGCAGGGTCGTCCCCCCAGGTGAAGGTCGCGCCCGCCAGCCCACCGCGGGCGGCGTACTCCCACTCGGCCTCGGTCGGCAGCGCCCTGCCGGCCCAGGCGGCGTAGGCCGCGGCGTCGGCGTAGGCGACCTGGACCACCGGGTGCCGGTCGCGGCCGTGCAGGGTGGAGCCGGGGCCTTCGGGGTGGCGCCAGCATGCACCGGGGACCCAGGCCCACCAGTTGCTCCAGTCGCGCAGGTCGACCGGGCCGCGGGTGCGCCGGAACACCAGCGACCCGGGCACCAGCAGCGCCGGGTCGGCGTCGGGGTAGTCGCCCGGGTCGGGCGGGCGTTCGGCGACGGTGACGTGGCCGGTGGCCTTGACGAAGCGCCGGAACGCCGCGTTGGTCACCGGGTGGGTGTCCATCCAGAAGCCGTCCACGGTGACCCGGTGGACCGGCCGCTCCTCCGGGTAGAAGTCCTCCGACCCCATCAGGAACGTGCCGCCGGGCACCCAGTTCATGTCCTTGGCAGGAGGCGGTCCGGGGGGCACCATGCGAGCTCCTCCTCTCGTCGTTCCCGAGACCATGCTGCCGCCCGGGGCATACCGTCGTCACCCCGTTGGGGTGATTCGCGCGAGATCACCCGCCGCGGGTGAGGACGGCGCACCGACGGCGGCGCACACTGAGGCGAGGTCGGCCGGTCACGACGCGAGGAGTAGTGCTGGTGGAGGAGGGCGAGCGCGCGCTGGTGCGGCTGCCGGCCAGCGGCGCAGGACTCACACCCGCTGACGTGGTCGGGCGCGCCACCCGGCTCGTGCTCGGCGCCGTCGGGCTGGCCCTGACGGCGCTGGAGGTGCTCCTGGAGCGTTCCGGGCCCGCCGGTCCTGGTGCCCGCGCCGGTGCCGCCGGCGCCGCGACGCCCCCAGGGCCGCCCGGGACGCTGCGCCTGCTTCCCGCGGCCGCGCTCGGCCTCGGGCTGGAGGCGCAGCGGCGCTCCCTGGACGCCGCCGCGGCGCTCGGCGCCCGGCTCCCGCAGCCGCTGCGCGTCCTGGCCCGCCCGGCCGTCGCGGCCGCCCGGACGCCGCTGCTGGCGGCCTGGCGGCGCGTCGACCTGGATCGCTGGGCGGCGCGCGGGCTGGCCGACCAGCGGCGCAACCGGCAGCTCGCCGCCGACACCGCCCGTGCCCTGGTCGGCGCGATCGCCGCCGTCGTTCTCGAGCAGGTCGACGTGGACGCCGTGGTGACCAAGGTCGACCTGAACCGGATCGTGGAGCGCATCGACCTCAACGCGATCGCAGCCCGGATCGACTTCGACGCCGTGGTGGCGCGCGTCGACATGGCCGGCCTCACCGAGCAGGTGATGGACGAGGTCGACCTCGGCGAGATCATCCGCGAGTCGAGCGGCACCATGGCCGCCGAGACGGTCGATGCGCTCCGGGTGCAGGGCATGCGCGTCGACCGCCTCCTCAGCCGGGTCGTCGACCGCGTCCTGCAGCGGAAGGATGAGCGTGACACGGCCGGTCCGTAACCCTGACGCCAAGGTGCTCCAGGGCCACCGGGCCGGTTTCGTCTCCCGCATCGTCGCGGACGCGGTCGACTTCGGGGTCGTCTGGGCGATCGGGCTGTCGGCGCTGCTGTTCGCCGGGGTGGTCCGTTACCTGCTGACCGGCCCGCCGTTCCGCATACCCGTCCTGCCGAGCTGGCTCAGCACCGTCGCCTTCCTGAGCATCGCCGTCGTCTACCTCGCCGCCGGCTGGGCGGCCACCGGCCGGACCTTGGGCAAGCAGGTGGCCGGGCTGCGGCTGCTGGATCATGCCGGCCGTCTGCTCCCTCTGGGCCGCGCGCTGCTGCGGGCCGCGATGTACGTGGCCTTCCCCGCCGGGTTGCTCTGGATCCTCGTCAGCCGTCGCAACGCCTCCGTCCAGGACCTCCTCGTCCGCAGCGCCGTGATCTACGACTGGTCCTACCGCCCGGTCGATGAATCACCCCCATCGGGTGAAGCCCGATCACCCTCCCCGCCGCCAGGATCGGATCGCCCGTGAGCGAGGAGGCATCGCCGCCAGGGCCGTCGCTTCGGGCTCGAGAGGTGGGGGAGGGGTCGCCCGTGCCCTTCGGTGGAGGACGCTACGAGATCCGGATCAGGGGGCGCCTGACCGACTCGATGCTCGCCGTGTTCGAGGGCTTGACCGCATCCGTCGAGTCGGGGGAGACGGTGCTGCGTGGCCCGGTGCGCGACCAGGCGGCGCTCTACGGCCTGCTGGACCGCATCCAGTCCCTGGGCCTGGAGCTCGTCGAGGTCCGGCGCCTACCCGAAGGCTGAGGCGAGCCATGGGCGAAGCGGGCGGTCGTCCTGACCGAGCAATCACCCCAGAAGGGTGAGGCCGCCTCACCCTTGCCGGCGGCAAACTCCTCAGCGGAGCACGGATTGGCGAGCACGAGAGAGGAGTCATCCAGATGACCGAGTCGGGGTACGGGTCGCGGGTCCGGGAGCAGCCGCCTGGCTGGGCGGTGGGCTTCATCGTCTTCGCCGCGGTGATGATGATCATGAGCGGGGTGTTCCAGGCCCTGGCCGGGCTCATCGCGATCTTCGAGAACGAGTTCTATGTGGCGGCCCGCAAGTACCTGTTCGAGTTCGACGTGACCTCCTGGGGCTGGATCCACCTGATCCTGGGCGTGATCGTGGCGCTGGCCGGGTTCTCGCTGCTGTCGGGGGCGACCTGGGCGCGGGTCGTGGGGATCACGCTCGCGGTACTGAGCGCGATTGCCAACTTCGCGTTCATTCCCTACTACCCGTTCTGGTCGCTGCTGATCATCGCCCTGGACGTGTTCGTCATCTGGGCGCTCGCGGTCCACGGCGGCAAGGTCGCCACCTGACCACACCAGCCACCCGCGTGGGGTGAACCGGATCGAGCGGGTGCTGCGGGCCGTTGACCGGTTCCAGCAGCGGCACGGACTGCTCGGCTTCCCGATCGGCGTGGTCAAGAAGTTCGGCGACGACCAGGCCGGCAAGCACGCCGCGCTGCTGGCCTACTACGGGTTCCTGTCGCTGTTCCCGTTGCTGCTGGTGTTCGTCACCCTGCTCGGCTACGCCCTCGCCAACGACCAGGAGCTGCAGGAACGGGTCATCGATGCCCTGGCCGCCCAGTTCCCCGTCCTCGGCACCCAGATCGAGGACAGCGTCACCACCATCCAGGGCTCCGGCATCGCGCTGGTCGTCGGCATCCTCGGCACGCTGTGGGGCGGCCTGGGGATCACCCAGAGCGCCCAGGACGCCATGAACGCGGTCTGGAACATCCCCCGCAAGCAGCGTCCCAACTACTGGCTGCGGCTGGCCCGCGGGCTCGGCTCCCTGCTGGTGGTGGTCGTGGCCGTCTTCGCGGCCACCGCGCTGGCCCAGCTCGGCAGGATCAGCCCCGGCATCCTCGGCCGGCTGCTCCCGTTCGCCGGCTCCCTGCTGCTCAACCTGCTGCTGCTGATCGTCCTGTTCCAGGTGCTGACCGGGACGTGGGTGCCGTGGCGGCGGCTGCTGCCCGGGGCGGTCGCCGGGGCGGTCGGCTGGAGCGCGCTGCAGACGCTGGGCGTGTTCATCGTGGAGCGGCAGCTCGCCCAGGCCAACCTCATCTACGGGGTGTTCGCCGTGGTGATCGTGCTGCTGTCCTGGCTGTACCTGAGCGCCCAGCTCCTGCTCTACGCCGCCGAGATCAACGTGGTGCTGGCGCGGAGGTTGTGGCCGCGCAGCCTGCTGCAACCGCCGCTCACCGAACCGGACCGGCGGGTGCTGGTGGCGCTGGCCGAGACCGAAGAGCGCCGGCCCGAGCAGATCATCGAGGTCAGCTTCGCTCCCGAGCCGGACGGGGACGAGGACCCGCGTCCACCGGCCGACCGCTGACGTCGCCTACGAGGGGGTCGTGGAGACCTCGGCGGTGCGTTCGGTCGGTCGTCCGAGGAACTCGATGATGGCCAGGGCGACCAGCAGCGCCAGCGCCAGGCCGATGACCACCTTGCCGGTGGGGCGGCTCCAGAACACCAGCGCCAGGCTGGCCAGAGCGACCGCGGCGATGCGGAGGGCGCGCTTGTGGGCTCCCACCCAGGTGCCGACCGGGCCGGTCCGCAACCCCGCCTGCTCGGCGCCGCCCCGCAGCCAGCCGATCCCACCCGCCAGGCTCTGGCGGGCGCGGACGGCGGTGACGGACTGGCCGGTCAGGAACGCCCCGGCGGCCACCACCAGCCCGACGACGAGGATGGTGCGCAGCCCGGCGCGCAGGAACCGCACCACGGTGTCGAACAGCACCGCGGCGGCGTCGTGCGGCAGCACCTCGGCGGGGACCCCGTTGAGGTAGACCGACCGGAACACCGCCAGCCCCAGCGCCAGCGCCAGCATGGCCAGGGCGACGCCGAGGCCGGCGCCGACCAGGGCGCGGCGGTGGTCCTTGGCGACGTACACCCCCAGCACCAGCAGGATCAGCACGATCACCGGCAGCCACACCCCGAGGGTATTGAGCAGGTTGAATGCGCTGCGCGCCCGGGTGATGTCCTCGGACTGGAACAGCACGAAGGACTTGTCGACCTCCGGGACCCGCTCGGCCAGGGTGAACCCCAGGGCTCCGTCAAAGTGCCGTGATGGCCGATGCGGGTGGTCTGACAGGATGAACGTGAGACAGGCACGGGAACCAGCGCCGCCAGCCCCGCGCAGCTGGCGGGCTGGCTTCGTGGGCACTGGAGGATCAAGAACCAGCTGCACTGGGTCCGCGACGTGGACTTCGGCGAAGACGCCTCCACTGCGCGCAGCGGCAGCCTCCCCCGCGCGATGGCCAGCCTGCGCAACCTCGCCATCGGCGCGTTGCGCCTGGCCGGCCACCCCAACCTCGCCGCAGGGCTGCGACATACCGGCCGCGACCCCGCCCGGCCGCTTGCCATCCTCGGCCTGGCACACCGATGAAACGGACATCACAGCACTATGACGGAGCCCTGCCGTACACCCCCCGGAGCGGCCGGCACCCCGGTGGCCAGCTTCTTGGCGGGACGGGCGCCGCTCACCGCCCAAGCCGCGCCCGGCGAGACGACGTTCGTCGACGCTGTGCATCTGGCCATCAATACGATCATGGCCAACGACTTCTCGTACTGGGACACGCTCGACGAGCTGGTCCAGCAGGAGCCGGCCGGTGCTGGCGCCCTTGGGTCTGGCTTGGGTCATGCAGGGTGTGTGCTCGGCGCCCCGGCGCTCGGACGATGATCCGCTCCGTGGCCGGCCCCGACCAGGACCTGCACGACCGCCAGGAGCACGACCACCAGCAGCAGCGACCAGAGCAGCCGTGACACCGAGACGTCGTTGCCCCACAGCAGGACGACGACACCAAGCACGCCCACCGCGACCCGGAGCCACCGGGCGTTTGCCGCGACCCACCGACCGGCACCGCCGAGCGGCCCGTCGGCCAGCTGTGCCCCGACGGACTCCAGGCCGCCGGACAGTCTGGTGCGGACAGCGCTACCGGAGGCGTTGGACCCGGTGAACCAACCCACGACCACCAGGATCAGCCCGAGCCACGCAAGCACCTGCCAGCCGCGCTCGAGATAGGCCAGCAGCGTGTCGTAGAACACCGAGCTTGCCGGGCCGAAGACCGTGCCGGCCAGCTCGTTGATGAACAGCTGGCGGCCGATCGACAGCGACAGCGCCAGCAGCAGCGCGTTCGCCAACAGCGCCACCCCGATGATCACGGTCATCCGCGGCCGGCGGCCTGCCAGCAGGAACGCGGCCAGGTAGAGCGCCGCCACGACCAGGATCAGCCACCTGGCCACCGGATTCGCGAACGCATAGATCGTCCGCGCCTGCTTCAGCTGCGGCGCCTCCAGCAGCACGATCTGCTTGTCCACGTTGGGGATCGGGACGTTCTCCACGATCGTGAGTCCGCGCGCGACCAGGCGCTGCTTGACCTGGTCGATGACGTCGGACACGTCCAGGACGACCTGGTCGCCCTGGAGCGAAACCGCGCCGGTCTCCTCCCCCTTCAGAAGGCGAACCAGGGCCTGTTGCGCCCTGGTGTTGACCCTGACCCAAATGTCGGCGAAGGCATCCGATGCCACGAACGCGCGAACCTCACGGTCGATCAGCCCGTTGATCGCGGCCGAGAGTGGCCCGACCAGCTTCTGCAGGCGGGGACGGTCGGTGATGACCCCGGCGAAGACCTCGTTGAGGACCGCCTCGATGTCGACCTGCTGCTCGATGGCGTTGGTGACCGTCGTCGCGATGGCGTCCTGCACCTCGGGCGAATTCACCATAGGACCCACCGTGTCGATATACCGTTGCGCGTCGTTCAGCGTGCGCTGCCCCCAGAACGCGACCAAGGCCGGAGTCGTGAGCAGCACGGCCAACACGACACAGACGACCACCCCGATCGATCGCCCGGTCCTGCGCCGCTCCGCGGTCGGCGGCTGGATGGTCTGGGTGGATCCTGCGTCGGACATTCCCGGCCTCCTCGGCCCAACAAGCTGCGGCTCACACCGTGCCGACCTGCGGTTTCGCAATACGTCGGCCCCGGAACCGCCGAATGGAGATCATCCTTCTCGTCCCGGGCCCACCTGCGGTCGGGCCTGGTTCATCGAGCACCCGACCCAGCCGGCCCCTGCCGAGCCTCCTCGCTCAAGACACACCGTCGCAGCGCTGCGCCGATCCCTTGGCTGCGATCTTGGGCAGCCGCGAGTGAGCGGGAATCACCCGCAAGGGATGAATTGCCGTGTCCAACCATCGAGCCAGGCGGCCCAAGCCGACACGCCGAGGCATCAGCTGATCAACCTCGACCTGGCATGCCCCGGACCCGACTGCAGGTCGACGCACCCTTACGGTGCTGACCAGGCCGCTGGACACCGGCGGCGGCGGGTTCGAAATCCCACCGACCCCTGCCGCGGGCCGGTGGGCCCTACCAACGAGACAGATGGCCGCCGAGGAGTGTCGAGCGAGGTCCGATGCCGGCGCCCTCGGGCCTGCGGGCGGTGGGGCCCCTAACTCCACCGTCCTCGGCCCGGCGGCGCCGGCAGCCGCGCTGACCGGGGGACGCATCGCCGACGCACGGCCGCCGCAGTGGCCCGGACGGTTCTCGCGTCGGCTACCTCGCCGTGGTCACCGGACTGCCTCGCTCCCGCAACCCTCATCGTTGCGGGCTTGCCGCCAGGTCGTCTGCTCGTGCCATCCGCGTGCCAGTAAGGACGGCAG
>Ga0209875_1000020_pt1 | contig 18724 bp, 21 predicted proteins | sample GWRWS3_0_10_FD_187219 | JGI IMG/M metagenome (GOLD analysis project Ga0209875, IMG submission 187219) | Riverbed sediment microbial communities from areas with vegetation nearby in Columbia River, Washington, USA - GW-RW S3_0_10 (SPAdes)... | ecosystem: Environmental > Aquatic > Freshwater >...
CCGCCCACGAGCAGCTCGCCAGCAGGCTCGGTTACACTCCCATGCCCCCAGCGACCGTTCGAGGAGACCGCCCATGACCGAGCAGCTTCCCGAGGACCTCGACCCGCACGAGATGGCCGACAGCGTCGAGGACGAGCTGGTCGCCGAGGAGGGCGAGGAGCTGGGCCTTGACCCGGACCTGGCCATCTTCGCCGCCCAGGAGGAGCTCGACGAGCAGGGCGAGGAGTCCCCCGGCTGAGCTACGCTACCCGCATGGAACGGGTGCTCATCACCGGCATCGGCACGGTCAACCCGCTCGGGCTGGACGCCTCGTCCACCTGGGAGGCGATGCTGGCGGGACGCAGCGGCATCGACACGATCGCCGCCTTCGACCCTTCCCCGTTCCCGGTCCGGATCGCCGGGGAGGTGCGCGGCTTCGACCCCGAGGCGGTCGCCTCCCGCAAGGACGCCCGCCGCATGGACCGCAGCGTGCTGTTCGCGGTGGCCGCCACCGACGAGGCGGTGGCCGACGCCGGGCTGGACGTCCTGGACCCCGAGCGCACCGGCGTGGTGGTCGGCTCGGCCATCGGCGGGATCGCGATCGTCGAGGAGCAGCAGCGCATCCTCATGGAGAAGGGCCCGGGACGGGTCTCCGCCACCTTCCTGCCGAACTGCCTGGTCGACACCGCGACCAGCTACATCGCCACCAAGCTCGGCGTGGTCGGGCTCAACTTCGCGGTGGTGTCGGCCTGCGCGACCGGGTCGCACGCCATCGGCGAGGCCGCCGAGCTGATCAAGCGCGGACGGGCCGACGTGATCGTCGCCGGTGGCACCGAGGCCTGCGTCACCCCGCTGGTGCTGGCCGGCTTCTGCCAGATGCAGGCGCTGGCGGCCCGCAACGACGACCCGGCGGCCGCCTCCCGGCCGTTCGACCGCGGCCGCTCCGGCTTCGTGGTCAGCGAGGGCGCCGCGGTGGTGGTGGTCGAGTCGGAGTCCCACGCCCGCTCCCGCGGCGCCAAGGTCTACGCCGAGGTGGCCGGCTACGGCGCCTCCAACGACGCCTACCACGTCGCCACCCCCCACCCCGAGAGCCGCGGGGTGATCCACATGTTCGCCGACGCGCTGCGCTCCGCCCAGATCGAGCCGGAGGAGGTCGGCTACGTCAACGCCCACGGCACCGGCACGCCACTCGGCGACCCGGCCGAGACCCAGGCGATCCGGCAGGCGTTCGGCGCCCACGCCGACAAGCTCGCCGTCTCCTCCACCAAGTCCATGACCGGCCACCTGTTCGGCGCCGCCGGGGCCCTGGAGGCGATCGCCAGCGCGCTCGCCCTGCGCGACCAGGTCCTGCCGCCGACCATCAACCTCGAGGACCCGGATCCCGCGTGCGACCTCGACTACGTACCCCTGAAGACCCGGGAGGCCAGCTTCGAGGTGGCCATCTCGAACTCGATGGGGCTCGGCGGCCACAATGGCGCCGTCGTCCTTCGCCGCTTCAGCTCCTGAGGCAGCGGCGCGAGGCGGTGGCGGCGGCCAGGGCGGCGAGCAAGCCGGCCGTCCGTGTCAGCATGCCCGAGCTGCTCCGCGAGGCCCTTCACAGCCCCCGCGAGCTGCTCGGGATGCTGGCCGCGCTGCTGGTCGCGATGGTGCTGACCTCGCCGCTGCCGACCTTCCTGTGGGGGCCGGCCACCCTCGTGCTCGCCGCCGTCCCCGGCACCATCCTCATGAACCGGGTCCGCCTCCGCGCCGAGCACCGCGCCCGCACCCGCCAGGACCGCTGAGGCTCAGCGGCGGAGGATGCGGACGCTGCCGTCGGTGCGGCCGAGGAGGACCTCGTCGGCCATGCCGAGGAACAGGCCGTGCTCGACCACGCCGAGGGTGGCCTTGACGGCGGTGCCGAGCGCGGCCAGGTCCCCGTTGGGAACGGCGCAGTCGATCAGGTAGTGGCCCTCGTCGGTGACCACGGGGGCGCCGTCCGCCCCGACCCGCAGCACGGCCTTCGGGACCAGCTCGAGCAGGCGCTGCCTGGTCGACGGCCAGGCGAAGCGGACCACCTCGACCGGCAGCGGGTGGATGGTCCCGAGGCGCTCGACGAACTTGGTCGCCTCGGCCACGATCAGGACGCGGCGGGCGGCGGCCATCACCAGCTTCTCCCTGAGCAGGGCGCTGCCGCCCCCCTTGATCAGCCCGAGGCGGCGGTCGACCTCGTCGGCGCCGTCGATCGCCAGGTCGAGTACCAGCTCGCCGTCCAGCTCGACCATCTCGATGCCGGCCTCGCGGGCTCTGGCCTCGGTGGCCGACGACGCCGTCACCGCCCGCAGCCCCGAGGGACCGCGCCACTTGGAGGCGAGCGCCTCCACCAGGGCGAACACCGCCCGGCCGGAGCCGAGGCCGATGGTCATGCCGGCCTCCACCCTGGTGCGCGCGGCCGCCACCGCCGCGGCCCTGGCCGGGTCGTCGAAGATCCCGGTCATCCCGAGATCCCCCGCCAGCCGGGGACGCCGGCCTCGTGCCGCGGCGCCCCAGAGCCCTCCTGCTCGTTCCACAGCAGGACCGCCGGCCAGTCGTGCTCGCGGCCGAGCACCGAGACGCTCGCCGTGCCCAGGAACAGGTGGCGGGCGGCGTCCGCGGGCAGGCCGAGATAGCAGGTGGTCAGGATCCGCAACTGGTGGCCGTGGCCGAACAGCATGACCCGCCCGTCCCTGTCGGCCAGCTCGGCGACCAGGCGCCGGGCCCGCTCGGCGACCGCGCCGGCGGTCTCGCCGCCCGGGCAGCCGTCGCGGAACAGGTCCCAGCCCGGACGGCCGGCGCGGATCTGCGGGGTTGTCAGGCCCTCGTAGTCGCCGTAGTCGAACTCGAGCAGCGCCCGGGTCGTCTCCAGCCGCTCGCCGAAGCCGGCGAGCCCCGCGGTCGTCGTCGCCCGCGCGAGCGGGCTGGCGAGGACGCGGTCGACCTCCAGGCCGTCGAGGTGGGCGCCGAGCGCCCGCGCCTCGGCCTCGCCGGCCGGGCTGAGCGGCACGTCGGTGCGGCCGGTGTGGCGCCTCGCCCGGGACCACTCCGTCTCCCCGTGCCGGACCAGGTACAGCTCCACAGCGTTCCTCCCGGGCGCCCGGGTCCCCCACGCGCCGGACCGCCCGGGGCACGCTACCGCACGACGCGCCCGGGGTGGAGCACCCCTGGGCTATCCGAACCGCCGGGGCGCCGTTAGCATCGGGGCAACCCGCGTCGAGGAGGTCGTCCGCGATGATGGACCACCCGCTCACCATCCGGAGCATCTACGAGCGCGCCCGCAAGCTGTTCCCGGACAAGCAGCTCGCGACCAGGCGCCCCGGCGGCGTCGAGCGGACCACCTACGGCGACTGGGCCGAGCGGGTGGCGAGGCTCGCCGGGGCGCTGCGCGAGCTCGGGGTGGGACCGGGCGACCGGGTGGCCACCTTCTGCTGGAACCACGACCGCCACCTGGAGGCCTACTTCGCCGCCGCCCTGATGGGCGCCAGCTACCACACGCTGAACATCCGCCTCGGCGGCGACCAGCTCGCCTACATCCTCGACCACGCCCGCGACAAGGTGGTGGTCGCCGACGCCGAGCTGGCCCCGGCGATCGGCCCCGTCCTGCCGGGCGCCGACACCGTCGAGCACGTCCTGGTGGTCGCCGGACAGCCGGGCGGCGAGCGGCCGTCGCTCGGCGTCCGCTCGGAGCACGACTACGAGGCGCTGGTGGAGCGGGCGGCGCCGATGTCGGAGTGGCCGGCCCTGGAAGAGGACCAGACCGCCGGCATCTGCTACACCTCGGCCACCACCGGCAACCCCAAGGGCGTGGCCTACACCCACCGGGCGATCTTCCTCCACTCGCTGATGATCGGCCTGGTCGACACCGCCGCCATCTGCGAACGCGACGTCCTGTTGCCGATCGTGCCGATGTTCCACGTCAACGCCTGGGGGATGCCGTTCGCGGCCACCTGGTACGGCGCCGGCCAGGTCTACGGCGGCCCGGCCCCGACCCCGGCCGACTACCTGCGGCTCATCCGCGAGGAGGGGGTGACGGTCTCGGCGGGGGTGCCGACGGTGTGGCTCGGCATCCTGCAGGTGCTCGAGGAGGACGGCGGCGACCTCGGCCCGCTGGAGCGGATCATCTGCGGCGGCTCCGCGGCCCCGGTGTCGATGATCCGCGCCTTCGAGCAGCGCTACGGGGTGCAGTTCATCCACGCCTACGGGATGACGGAAGCCTCGCCGGTCACGCACTTCTCGCGCCTCAAGTCGACCCTCCGCGACCTGCCGGACGAGGCCCGCTACTCGTACAAGGCCAAGCAGGGGGTGCTGGTGCCCGGGCTGGAGCAGCGGGTGGTCGACGGCGACGGCGACGAGGTCCCGGCCGACGGCAAGTCCATGGGCGAGCTGCAGCTGCGCGGCGCCTGGATCGCGGGCGAGTACCTCGACGACGAGCGCTCCGCGAGCACCTTCGTGGACGGCTGGTACCACACCGGCGACGTGGCCACCCTCGACGGCGAGGGCTACCTGCACCTGGTCGACCGGACCAAGGACCTGGTCAAGTCGGGCGGCGAGTGGATCTCCAGCGTCGAGCTGGAGAACGCCCTCATGGGCCACCCGGAGGTGGCGGAGGCCGCGGTGATCGCCGTCCCCGACCCGAAATGGGCCGAGCGGCCGCTGGCGGTGGTGGTGCGCAAGGCCGGCTCGGAGGTGAGCGAGGCCGAGCTGGTCGCCTCCATCGCCGGGCGGTTCCCCAAGTGGTGGCTGCCCGACCGGGTCGAGTTCGTCGACGAGCTCCCCAAGACCGCCACCGGCAAGTTCTCCAAGCGCACGCTGCGGGAGCGGTTCGTCGGCGGCGTCCGCGAGGAGGAGGGCTCCGACGAGCGCTAGCGGCGCGCCTGCGCCAACCAGGCGTCCAGGGACAGGCCGGTGAGGCGCTCGTACGCCTCGCGGTAGCGGGCGGCGGTGCCGGCGACCACGTCGGGCGGCAGGCGCGGCGCCGGGGGGGTCATGTCCCAGTCCTGCGCCTCCAGCCAGTCGCGGGCGTACTGCTTGTCGAAGGAGGGCGGCGACGATCCGGGCACCCAGCCGCCGGCCGGCCAGAACCGCGAGGAGTCGGGGGTGAGGACCTCGTCGGCGAGCACCACCCGGTCGCCGTCCAGGCCGAACTCGAGCTTGGTGTCGGCCAGCACGATGCCGCGCCGGGCCGCGTGCTCGGCGGCGCGGCGGTAGATCTCGAGGGTCAGGTCGCGCAGCAGCACCGCCAGCTCGGCGCCGAGCCGGTCGGCGACCTCGGCCTCGGAGACGTTCTCGTCGTGGCCGTGGCGCGCCTTGGTCGCCGGGGTGAAGATCGGCTCGGGAAGCCGGTCGGCCTGGCGGAGCCCGGCGGGCAGCGGGATGCCGCAGACGGTCCCGGTGGCCTGGTAGTCCTTCCAGCCGGAACCGGCCAGGTAGCCGCGGGCGACGCACTCGACCGGCAGCATCTCCAGCCGACGGACCAGCATCGCCCGCCCGGCGAGCTGCCTGGCGCCCTCCGGCAGCTCCGCCGCCCGCCAGCCGACCAGGTGGTTGGGGACCAGGTCGCCGAGCTGCTCCAGCCAGAACACGGTCAGCCCGGTGAGGACCTCGCCCTTGCCAGGCACGTCGTCGTCGAGCACCACGTCGAAGGCGGAGATGCGGTCGCTGGCCACCAGCAGCAGGTGCTGGTCGCCGACCGCGTACAGGTCGCGCACCTTGCCGGAGGCGATGCGCTCCAGCCCAGCCGGCACGCTCATCCCATCGCCTCCAGCCGCTCGAGCACCGGGCCGGCGGCGGCCACGAAGCGGGCCGGGTCCAGCGCGGCGTCCAGCGCCCGCTCCCCCAGCGCCTCGGCCACGCCGGGCTCGGCCAGCAGCAGGTCGCGGAAGCCGCCCTTGCCATCCCAGGCGCCCATCGCCGCCCGCTGCACCGCGGCGTAGGCGTCCTCCCTGCTCCAGCCCGCGTCGACCAGGGCGAGCAGGGCGGCCGAGGAGCCCGCCAGGCCGCCGGACGCCTGCAGGTTGGCCCGCATCCGCTCCGGGAAGACGCGCAGGCCGGCGACCAGCCAGTGGGCCCGCTCCAGCGCGTAGTCCAGCACGCAGCAGGCGTCGGGCAGCACCACCCGCTCGACCGAGGAGTGGGAGATGTCGCGCTCGTGCCAGAGCGCGACGTCCTCCAGCCCGGCCACGGCGTAGCCGCGCAGCAGCCGGGCGATCCCGGTGAGCCGCTCGGCCACCACCGGGTTGCGCTTGTGCGGCATGGCCGAGGAGCCCTTCTGGCCCTCGGCGAACGGCTCCTCGACCTCCCGCACCTCGGTCCGCTGGAGCTGGCGGACCTCGACCGCCAGCCGTTCCAGGTCGGCGCCGGCGACCGCGAGGACGGCGAGCAGCTCGGCGTGCCGGTCGCGGGCGACGACCTGGGTGGGGGCCGGCTCCGGGGTCAGGCCGAGCTCGGCGAGCACCTCGGCCTCGACGTCGGCCGGCAGGTTGGCGTAGGTGCCGACCGCGCCGGAGATGGTGCCGACCGCGACCGACGCGCGGGCGGCGCGCAGGCGGCGTCGGTCGCGGTCGAAGGCGAAGGCGTGCCCGGCGAGCTTGAGCCCGAAGGTGGTCGGCTCGGCGGCCACGCCGTGGGTGCGGCCGAGGCAGAGGGTGTCGCGGTGCTCGAGCGCCCGCTCGCGCAGGGCGGCCACCAGCCGGTCGAGCCGGCGCGCGAGCAGGTCGCAGGCACGCACGAGCTGCAGGGCCAGGGTGGTGTCGAGCAGGTCCGAGGAGGTCATGCCGTAGTGGACGTGCCTGGCGGCCGGGCCGATGCCCTCGCCGTAGGCGGTCAGGAAGGCGACCACGTCGTGGTGCAGCTCGGCGTCGAGCCGGCGGACCCGCTCCGGCGAGGGGGTCGGCGCCTCCTCGATGGCGCCCAGGTCGGCCTGCGGGACCAGGCCGCGACGGGCCCTGGCGCGCACCACCGCGACCTCGACCTCCGCGAACGTGCGGAAGCGGGTCGCCTCGGTCCAGATCGCCCCCATCTCCGGCAGGGTGTAACGGGAGATCATCGGCGCGCGCCTACAGCCGCAGGCCCGCCGAGAGCTGGTCCTTGAACTCCTGCAGCTCCTCGCGCAGCCGCTCGTCGCCGACGGCCAGGATCTGGAGGGCAAGGATGCCAGCGTTGACGGCGGCGTCGAGCCCGACGGTGGCGACCGGCACGCCGGACGGCATCTGCACCATCGAGGAGAGGGCGTCCAGGCCGCCGAGCTGGGGGGTGTAGATCGGCAGGCCGATCACGGGCAGGGTGGTGTGGGCGGCGACCACCCCGGGCAGCGCGGCGGCCTTGCCGGCGGCGGCGATGATCACCTGGAGGCCGCGGTCGACGGCGCTGGCGGCGTAGTCGGCGACCTTGCGCGGCTCCCGGTGGGCGCTGAGCACCTCGAGCTCGTACTCCACGCCGAACTTCTCGAGCATGACCGCGGCCGCCTTGGCCTTCTCCTCGTCGGAGGTGGAGCCGAGCAGGATCCCAACCCTTGGCGGCATGGACGCTCCCTTGGACGCGGTGCGGTCGGGGCATTCTAACCGTGCGTCACGCCGGCGGCGGGGCGGCGCCGTCGGGGGCCAGTCCGAGGCGCTCCAGGACGCCGGCGATGTAGCCGTGCTTGGCCTTGGTGAAGGCGATCGAGTCGACGGTCCCGCCGGCGACGATGGCCCGCTTGAGGGCGGCGTACTCCTCGCGCAGGTCCGGGTCGGCCAGCAGGGCGTCGCGGAACCCCCTGATGGCCGGCACCTCGGGGCTGGACTCGGGGACCACGTGGACGTGGACCCGGAAGGAGGTGCCGTCGTGGCGGATCACGCCCTGCAGCATCGGCCGGGTCGGCGGGAAGGCGGTCGGGATCACCTGCCGCTGGAACCCGAGGGCGAGCAGGTCACGGGTGACCGCCGGGATCTCGTCCGGGGACGAGGGCAGCAGCAGGTCGATGGTGCCCTTGCCGGCCAGGCCGGGGACCGCCGAGCTGCCGACGTGCTCGGCCTCGGCGCCCGGCCGCCCGGCCGCGATGAGCGCGATCACGCGGGCGGCGGCCTCGCGGGCGCGGGGATCGGCCTCGCGGACGACGATGGGCACCCGGCAGTACGGCTCGATCGGCCGTCGCATAGCTCCCATCCAGTCCAACCGTGACGAGCTGAGCCTACCTGTCGCCGGGGTGGGCGGCAATGTCCCGCCGGTAGTGCACGCCGTCGAAGTGGACCAGCTCGGCGGCGGCGTAGGCGCGGGCCCGGGCGTCGGCGAGGTCGTCGCCGAGGGCGGTGACGGCCAGCACCCGGCCGCCGGTGGTGCGGACCCGCCCGGCCGGGTCCAGGGCCGTGCCGGCATGGAAGACGTGCACGCCGGGCCGGGCCGCTGCAGCCTGGAGCCCGTCGACCTCCAGGCCCTTGCGGTAGGAGCCCGGGTAGCCGCCCGAGGCGAGCACCACGGTGACGCAGGGCCGCGGGTCCCAGCCGACCTTGTGGCCGGCGAGCGTCCCCTCCACGGTCGACCAGGCGAGGTCCGCCAGGTCGGTGCTCATGCGCGGCAGGATGGCCTGGGCCTCGGGGTCCCCGAAGCGGCAGTTGAACTCGAGCACGCGGGGGCCGTCGGCGGTCAGGGTCAGGCCCGCGTACAGCACCCCCTGGTAGCGGACGCCGCGCCGCGCCAGCTCGGCGACGGTCGGCTCCATGACCTCGCGGCGCAGCTCGTCGACCAGCTCGTCCGGGAGGTCGGGCAGGGGCGAGTAGGCGCCCATGCCGCCCGTGTTCGGTCCCTGGTCGCCGTCGCCGACCCGCTTGTGGTCGCGGGCGGGCGCCAGCGGCACCACCGTGCGGCCGTCGGTGACCGCGAGCAGGCTGGCCTCCGGGCCCTCCAGGTACTCCTCGAGCAGGATGCGCGCGCCCGCCTCGCCGTGGACCCCGCCGACCAGGGCGGCCTGGATCGCGGCGGCGGCGGCGGCCGGGTCGTCGGTGACCGTCACCCCCTTGCCGGCGGCCAGCCCGTCGGCCTTGACCACCCAGGGCGGCCCGAAGCCGTCCAGGGCGGCGACCGCCTCGGCGGCGTCGGTGAACGCCTCGGCGCGGGCGGTCGGCACGCCCGCGGCCGCCATGATCTCCTTGGCGAACGCCTTGGAGCCCTCGATGCGGGCGGCGGCCGCCGTCGGCCCGAACACCGCCAGGCCGCGGTCGAGGAACTCGTCGGCCACCCCGGCGACCAGGGGCTGCTCGGGCCCGATGATGGTGAGGTCGACGCCCTCGCGCTCGACGAAGGCGGCCAGGCCGGCGGCGTCGGCGGGCCCGACCCCGGGGACGTTGGCGGCCACCAGGGCGGTGCCGGCGTTGCCGGGCACGGCGTACAGCCGCTCGACGTCGGGGCTCTGCGCCAGCGCCACCAGCAGGGCGTGCTCGCGCCCGCCGCCGCCGACGACCGCGATCCGCATGGGCTACTCCTCCCGTGAGGTGGCTTCCTGAGCAGGTGGCCGCCAAGCCACCGCCGACCCTGCCTGCTGGGCAATCGTCTGGTCGCGGCCGGGGCCGACGCCGATGGCGGTCACCGCCACCCCGCCCAGCTTCTCGATCGCGTCGACGTAGGCCCTGGCCGCCCGCGGCAGGTCCGCGAGCCGGGTGACGCCGCTGATGTCCTCGCGCCAGCCCTCGAGCAGCTCGTAGACCGGCTCGGCGTGGTGCAGCTCGGTCTGGGTCATCGGCCAGTCCTCGGTCAGCTCGCCGTCGATCCGGTAGGCGGTGGCCACCGGGACCCGCTCCAGGCGCGAGAGCACGTCCAGCTTGGTGACGAACAGCTCGGTGAGGCCGTTGACCCTGGCGGCGTAGCGCAGCGCCACCGTGTCCAGCCAGCCGCAGCGGCGGGCCCGGCCGGTGGTGGTGCCGAACTCGTCACCGGCCGCGCGCAGCGCCTCGCCCGCCGCGCCCTCCAGCTCGGTGGGGAACGGGCCGGCGCCGACCCTGGTGGTGTACGCCTTGACGATGCCGATGACCCGCTCGATCCAGCCGGGGCCGACGCCGGCGCCGGCCAGCGCCCCGCCGGCCACCGGCGAGGACGAGGTCACGAACGGGTAGGTGCCGTGGTCGACGTCGAGCAGGGTGGCCTGGGCGCCCTCGAACAGCACCTGCCGGCCCTCGCGGAGCGCGTTCCAGACGAACAGCGAGGTGTCGGCGATGCGCGGGCGCAGCGCCTCGGCGTAGGTGGCGTACTCCTCGACGATCGCCTCGCCGTCCAGCGGCAGGCGGTTGTAGACCTTGGCGAGCAGCGGGTTGCGCTCGCGCAGCACCGCCTCGGCCTTCTTGGCGAGGATGCCGGGGTCCAGCAGGTCCTGGACGCGGATGCCGAGCCGGCCGACCTTGTCGGCGTAGGCGGGCCCGATGCCCCGGCCGGTGGTGCCGATGCGGTTGCGGCCCAGCCAGCGCTCGGTGAGCTTGTCCATCTCCTTGTGCCACGGCATGATCAGGTGCGCGTTGGCGGAGATGAGCAGCTTGCCGGTGGCGATGCCCCTGGCCTCCAGCGCCGCCAGCTCGGCCAGCAGGAAGCCGGGGTCGACCACCATCCCGTTGCCGATCACGGGCGTGACGTGCGGGTACATGATGCCGCTGGGGGCGAGGTGGAGCTTGAAGGTGCGCTCCCCGACCACCACCGTATGGCCGGCGTTGTTGCCGCCCTGGTAGCGGACGACCACGTCCATCTTGTCGGCGAGGAAGTCGGTGACCTTGCCCTTGCCCTCGTCACCCCACTGGCTGCCGACGAGGATGGTTCCCGGCATGGCTCGGCTCGCTTGGTCTCGGGTGCGGGTACGCGCGCAGCCTACATCCGCGGCCTAGGAGGCGGCTGCCGCCGTCCCCAGCCGCTCGCGCTCGCCGGTGACGGCGAGCCAGACCCCGGCGAGGACCATCGGGGCGCCGAGCCAGAACGCGGCCGCCGGCAACTCTTCCAGCAGCAGCCACGCCAGCGCGGTGGCGCCGACCGGCTCGGCCAGGATGGCAACGGCGACCACCGTGGCGCTCACCCTGGCGAGCAGGCCGTTGAAGACCGTGTGACCCAGGAGCTGGGGGCCGGCCACGACCGCCGCCAGCGCCAGCCAGGAGCCGGCGCGGTAGCCGCCGAGCGCCGCGCCGGTGAGCAGGCAGGCCGGCAGCAGCACCGCCGCCGCGACCCCGTACACCGAGGCGGCGTAGGTCGACACCGGCAGCCGCCGCCGCGCAGCCCGGCCGAGCAGCAGGTAGCCGGCCATCGCGGCCGAGCCGGCGAAGGCGAGCGCGTCCCCCAGGAGGGCGCGGCCCCCCACGTCGATGCGGGCGTCGCCCAGCCCGATCACCGCCGCCCCGGCGACGGCGAGGGCGATGCCGAGCCAGGCCCGGCGGCTCGGCGGCTCCCCGAGCAGCCGGCCGCCGAGCCCGACGAACAGCGGCGAGCAGCTCACCAGCGTGGTCGAGGCGGCCACGCTGGTCAGCGCCAGGGAGGTGTTCCAGAGGGCGAAGTGGACCGCCAGGAACACCCCGGCGGCCAGCAGCCAGGCGGCCTCCGCCCGCCCGATCGCTCCGCCGGCGGTCCCCCGCGCCCGTCTCGCGAACGGGGCCAGCAGCGCGGCGGCGGCGAAGCAGCGCCAGAAGGCCAGCGCGAGCGCCGGCAGCGCCGCGACCCGGACCAGGATCGGCGAGGTGGAGATGGCCGCGATCCCGACCGCCATCCACGCGGCCACACCGGCCTTCGAGACGGCGGCTGGGGCGGTTCCCCTCACCGGCGATTCACCGGGGCACCCCTTCGGGGTTCCCCGGACCCCTCCGGCCAGGGAACCGGTCGAGCACCGCGGCCACGAAGCGGTCGGCGGCGGCGAGGTCCGCGGCGGCGTCGGGCAGCGTGGCCAGGCCCCGCTGGGCGGCCAGCGCGGCGTCCACCAGGGCCGGGTCGGCCCTTGCTCGCGCCCACTCGCCGCCGTCGACCTTGGAGCAGAGCTCGCCGTCCTCGAGCAGGCGCCACGCCCGGCAGGCGTTCAGCACCCGGTCGGCGAACGAGCCGTGCCGCACCGCCCAGCGCAGCTCCTCCGCCGCCTGCTCCAGCAGCCAGGCGCGCGGCGGCTCGGCGAACACCTCCCCGGGCGGCGCCCCGCTCACGGCCACGCCCGAGCGGCGGCAGACCGCCAGGTACAGCAGCAGGTCAGGGTCGGTGGCGCCGGGGCCGCCGAGATGGCTCCTTGGCTCTGGCGGCGCGGTGCTCACGTGCAGCTCGAACGGCGGCCGCGGCGGCGGCGCCGTGGCGACCGAGGCGGTCACCAGGCTGAGCTCCAGGCCACGGCGCCCCGGGCAGGCGAGGGCGGGATGGAGCAGCCGCGCCGCGACCACCAGCTTCGCCCGCCGGCCGAGCCGGCGCGCGACCACCCCGAGCAGGTCGACGTCGCTGCGCTCGGCCGACCAGCCGCCGAGCGCCCCCGAGCCGTGCAGGTAGAGCCCGGTCAGGACGGGCCCGAGCGCGCGGGCCAGCCCCGCGGCCACCTTCCGCAGGTAGGCGTCGAGCGCAGGGTCCATACGGGCCCCGGCGGCCCACGCGCTCAGGATGGGTACTTCGAGAGCAGCTCCCGCAGCCGCTCGACGAAGCGCAGCGACTCCTCGTAGTGGCGCTGCCAGACGTTGCGGCCGAAGATCACGCCCAGCGCGCCGGCCTCCATCGCCATGCGGGCCTTGTCGAGGACCTCCTCGTCGCCGCCCTTCTCGCCGCCGCTGAGCAGCACCGGGGTCCGCGCGGCCGAGCGGACCACCGCGTTGACGGCGTCCTGCTCGCCGACCTCGGCGGCGTAGCCCTTGGGCACGCCATCGGTCGCCTTCGGGTCGGGGAAGTTGAGCTTGACGATGTCGGCGCCGAGCTCGCTGGCGGTGCGGGAGGCGTAGTCGACCTGGTAGAAGGAGCTCTTGCCGCCCTTGGCGTCGACCGCCTTGCCGCGCGGGTAGGACCAGACCACCAGCGGCAGCCCGAAGCGGTGCGCCTGCCTGCGGACCTCGGCGAGCGCCTCGAAGTCCGCCTCCTGCTGCTCGCTGCCGACGTACAGGGTGTAGCCGACCGCGTCGGCGCCCAGCCGCACGGCGTCCTCCACGCTGGCGTTCAGCGGGGAGCGGGGCGCGGCGGCCGAGGGGATCTCGGTGCGGCCGTTCAGCTTCAGGATCAGGGGCACCTCGCCGGCGTAGTCCCAGAAGAACTTCTCGGCGCTGCCGACCTGGACGGCGACGCCGTTGAAGCCGCCCTCGACGGCCAGCTTGACGATGTAGCCGGGGTCGCCGGCGGCGGGGTTGTCGAAGAAGTCCCGCGGGCCGTGCTCCAGCCCCTGGTCGTAGGGGAGGAACATGGCGGTGCCGTTCTTCAGGCCGTGCTGGTAGAGGATGCGGTGCAGGCGTGCCTTCTTGCCGGTGCCGAGGCCCAGCTCGGCGAGCGCCGGGCGGGGGACTCTGCCGTTGCCCATGAGTGCCTCCTGGTCATCGCCGGGTCGCCGGTCATTGTGCCTACTCGCCGATCAGGTAGGCCAACACGGGCCGGAGCTGGTCGGGCGTGACCTCGCCGTCGAACCGCCTGGCGACCCGGCCGCGGTTGTCGACCACCACCGTCACCGGCTGGTACGGCACCCCCCACGCCGCCCAGGTCCGCCCGCTGGCGTCGTTGGCCAGGGGGTAGGGGACGCCGAGCTCGCGCTGGTAGGCGCGGCCGGCGGCGACCGTGTCGTGGTAGGAGACGCCGACGAACGCCACCTCCCCTTCGAGGTCCCGGGCGACCTGCCCGAGGCCGGGCTGCTCCGCCCGGCACTGCGGTCACCAGGACTCGAAGAAGTTCACCACCACCGGCCTGCCGCGGAAGGCGCCGAGGGTGACCGTGCGGCCGTCGAAGGCGGTGACGCGGAGGGCCGGCGCGGGCCTGCGGTCCGCGGGCGCGGCGACCCCCCGCGGGGCCGGGCGTTGGCGGGCCGCCTTCGGCTTGGCGGTGGTCGGCGGCGCGGTGGTCGGATCCGGCCCGGCGGTGGTGGGGGCGGTGGGCGCGGTGGCGGCGCCCTGGTCCTGGGGCGGGTCGGCGGCGCAGGCGCCGAGCCCCAGGACCAACAGGGCGAGGAGGGCGAGACGGGGGCGCATCACCCGATCCTAACCACAACGGTTTGCCTCCGCCTCCTTCGGGTTAGCCTCCCGCACCGGAGGGGTTCCGCGTCCACGGCAGGAGGGCCGCCAGATGCGATCGTGGGCCAGCGAGTTCAAGCAGTTCGTCCTCAGGGGCAACGTCGTCGACCTGGCCGTCGGCATCGTGATCGGCGCCGCGTTCGTGGCCGTGGTCCAGGCGGCGGTCGCCGACCTGATCACCCCGCTGATCGCCGCCATCTTCGGCCAGCCCGACTTCAGCCAGCTCAGCTTCGAGGTCGGCGGCTCGGTGTTCAGGTACGGGCACTTCCTGAACGCGCTGCTCTCCTTCGTGATCGTGGCGCTGGTGGTGTTCCTCCTGGTGGTGAAGCCGATGAACGCGCTCGTGTCGCTGTCCCAGCGCCGGGAGTCGCCGGACCCGAGCACTCGCAAGTGCCCGGAGTGCCGCAGCGAGATCCCCATCGACGCCCGCCGCTGCGCCTTCTGCACCTCCGAGGTGATCGTGTAGCGTCGTCGCGGCTTGCGTGACGACTCGATCTGGGACCTGATGGTGGTGGGCGCCGGGCCGGCCGGTGCGGCCGCGGCGCTGGAGGCCAGGCGGCTGCGCCCGGACGCTGCCGTGCTGCTGGTCGACAAGGCCGCCTTCCCGCGCGACAAGCCCTGCGGGGACGGCATCGGCCCGCACGCCGTCGACGAGCTGCACGGACTGGGGGCGACGGCGGTCCTGGCCGGGTACCCGCCGATCCACGGGCTGCGGCTGCGCTCGCCGCGGGGCCTCGAGGTGGCCGGGACCCCGGCCCGCCCCAACTACGTCGTCCCCCGCGCGGTGCTGGACGCCCGCCTGGTGGACGCGGCGCTGGCCGCCGGCGCCCGCTTCCGGCGGGCCAGGGTCCACCGGCTGGAGCAGCGGGACGGCCTGGTGGTGGCCGACGGCGAGCTGGCGGCCAGGGTGGTGGTCGGCGCCGACGGCGCCAACTCGACCGTGCGCCGGCAGCTCGGCGCGCCGCCCAACCCGGACCGCGCGCTGGCCATCGCCGTGCGCGGCTACGCGCCGGCGCCGGCGGGGCCGCCGGAGCAGCTCATCGCCTGGGTGGCGGAGGGCTGGCCCGCCTACGTCTGGTCGTTCCCGACCGGCACCGGGGTCGCCAACGTCGGCTACGGGCTGCTCCGCAGCCGCTTCCGGGGCGACCGCGCCGAGCTGCACCGGCGCCTGCGCGAGCTGCTCCCGGGGGCCGACGCCGACCCGGCCAGCCTGCGCGCCCACCACCTGCCGTTCTCGTCGTTCCGGCCGCCGCCGGGCCGGGGCCGGCTGCTGCTCGCCGGGGACGCCGCCTCGCTGGTCAACCCGCTGTCCGGGGAGGGCATCTACTACGCGCTGGCGTCGGGGCGCTTGGCCGCTCGGGCGGCCCTGCTGGCGCCGGACCGGCCGGCCGAGGCCTACCGCCGGCTGCTCGCCGGCGCCCTCGGCCGCCACCTGCGCCACGCCGCGGTGCTCGCCTTCGCCATCCGCTCGCCCGCGCTGGCCGAGGCGGGCCTGGCCGCCTCGGCCGCCTCCCCGGCGATCTTCGACGTCCTCGTCGAGCTGGGCCTTGGCCAGGCGAGGATCACGCCGCGCCTGCTCGCCGCCCTCCCCGCCGGCCTGCTACGGGCACGGCGGGCTACCAGAGGAACAGGATGAGCGCCTGGAGCGCGAAGGCGTTGGCCCAGTTCTCCTGGGCGTTGAACAGGCGCAGCTGGTTCCTTGGTGCCCTGCGGGCCGCCTTCCAGCCCTTCCAGATGAACCAGACCACGATCACCTGGAGGACGACCGCCAGCAACCACGGCAGGTGGATCGGGAGCCGCAGGCCGAACAGGGACAGCCCCCACAGGAGGAAGCCGTACAGCACCATCCTGAAGGTCCCCGGGTAGAGCGGCCGGGTCCCGCGACGGTAGCCAGGCGGCGGGCGGGGAGCCATGCCCCAGTGTAAGCCTCAGGCGACGGCGGCGGGCTGGCGGCGGGTGAAGGTCAGCCGGTCGCCGTCGGCGTCGACCACGACCGTGTCGCCGTCGGCGAGCTCGCCGGCGAGCAGGCGCCTGGCCAGCTCGTCGCCGATCGCCTTGGCGACCAGCCGCCGCAGCGGCCGGGCGCCGTAGGCGGGGTCGTAGCCGCGGTCGGCCAGCCACGCCTTGGCGGCCGGGGTGAGCTCCAGCTCCAGGCGCCGGTCGGCGAGCCGCGCGGCCAGCCGCGCCACCTGGATGTCGACGATCCTGGCGAGGTCGTCCCGGGTCAGCCGGTGGAAGACCAGGACCTCGTCCAGGCGGTTCAGGAACTCCGGCTTGAACGCCTCCCTGACCGCGCCGAGGACCCGCTCCCTGGACACCTCCTCGGGCTCGACGATGTCGGTGAGCAGGGTGGAGCCGAGGTTCGAGGTCATGATCAGGACGACGTTGCCGAAGTCCACCGTGCGCCCCTGGCCGTCGGTGAGGCGGCCGTCGTCCATGACCTGGAGCAGCACGTTGAACACGTCCGGGTGGGCCTTCTCGACCTCGTCGAGCAGCACCACCGAGTAGGGCCGCCGGCGGACCGCCTCGGTGAGCTGGCCGCCCTCCTCGTAGCCGACGTACCCGGGCGGCGCCCCGACCAGCCGGGCCACCGAGTGCTTCTCGCCGTACTCGCTCATGTCGATGCGGACCATCGCGCGCTCGTCGTCGAACAGCAGCGCCGCCAGTGCCCTGGCGAGCTCGGTCTTGCCCACCCCGGTCGGGCCGAGGAACAGGAAGCTGCCGATCGGGCGGCCCGGCTCCGCCAGGCCGGCGCGGGAGCGCCGGATGGCGTCGGCGACCGCCTGCGCGGCGTCGTCCTGGCCGACCACCCGCGCGTGCAGCTCGTCCTCCAGCCGCAGCAGCTTGGCCATCTCCCCCTGCATGAGGCGCCGCACCGGGATGCCGGTCCAGGCCGAGACGACCTCGGCGACGTCCTCCTCGTCGACCTCCTCCTTGAGCATCTTGCGGTCGCCCTGCAGCTCCTCGAGGCGCCGGTTGGCGGCGTCCAGGTCGCCCTCGAGGCCGGGCAGCACGCCGTAGCGGAGCTCGGCGGCGCGGTCAAGGGCGCCGTCGCGGGTGGCCCGCTCGGCCTCGCCCCTGGTCTCCTCGATGCGGGCCTTGATCTGGCGGATGGCGGCGATCGCCTCCTTCTCGCCCTCCCAGTGGGACTTCATGCCGGTGAGGGTCTCGCGCAGCGCCGCCAGCTCCTCCTCGAGCTTGGCCAGCCGCTCCAGGGAGGCCTGGTCGGTCTCCTTCTTGAGCGCGGCCCGCTCGATCTCGAGCTGCTGCGCGCGGCGCTCGAGCACGTCGACCTCGGTCGGCATCGAGTCGATCTCGATGCGCAGGCGGGAGGCGGCCTCGTCGACCAGGTCGATCGCCTTGTCGGGCAGGAAGCGGCCGGTCACGTAGCGGTCGGAGAGGACCGCGGCGGCGACCAGGGCGGAGTCCTGGATGCGCACGCCGTGGTGGACCTCGTAGCGCTCCTTGAGGCCGCGGAGGATGGCGATGGTGTCCTGGACGCTCGGCTCGCCGACCAGCACCGGCTGGAAGCGTCGCTCCAGGGCGGCGTCCTTCTCGATGTGCTTGCGGTACTCGTCCAGGGTGGTCGCGCCGACCATGCGCAGCTCGCCGCGGGCCAGCATCGGCTTGAGCATGTTGCCGGCGTCCATGGCGCCCTCGGCGGCGCCGGCGCCGACCACCGTGTGCAGCTCGTCGATGAAGGTGATGATCTGGCCGTCGGAGCCGCGGATGTCGTCCAGCACCGCCTTGAGCCGCTCCTCGAACTCGCCGCGGAACTTCGACCCGGCCACCATGGCGCCGAGGTCGAGGGCGACGATGCGCTTGTCCTTCAGCCCCTCGGGCACGTCGCCGGCGACGATCCGCCGGGCGAGACCCTCCACGATGGCGGTCTTGCCGACCCCCGGCTCGCCGATCAGCACCGGGTTGTTCTTGGTGCGGCGGGAGAGCACCTGCACCACCCGGCGGATCTCGTCGTCGCGGCCGATCACCGGGTCGAGCTTGCCGCTGCGGGCGAGCTCGGTGAGGTCGCGGCCGAAGCGCTCCAGCGCCTGGTACCTGGCCTCGGGGTCCTGGTCGGTGACCTTCTTGCCGCCGCGCACCTCGGTGAGGGCGGCGAGGATCGCCTCGCGGGTGACGCCCGCCTCGGTGAGCAGCCGGGCGGCCGCGTTGGACCCCTCGGCGAGGGCCAGCAGCAGGTGCTCGGTGGAGACGTACTGGTCGCCCATGGCGCCCGCCTCTTTGCGGGCGCGCTCGATCAGCCGTCCCGTCTGGGGCGACAGGACGGTCTCCTGCTCGGGGCCGTACACCTTGGGGATGCGGTCGAGGGCCTCGTTGGCGCGCGCCTTGAGGGCGCCCGGGTCGGCGCCCGCCCGGCGCACCACCGGGAAGACGACGCCGTCCGGGTCGGACAGCAGGGCGACCAGCAGGTGCTCCGGCTCGATGCGCTGGTGGTCGCCGGCGGCGGCGGTGCGCTGGGCGATGGCCAGCGCCTGTTGGGCTCGGTGGGTGAAGGTGTTCAGGTCCATGGTTGTTGCCTCGGTGTCAGATGCCCCGCAGTCCCTGCTGCG
>Ga0209875_1000021_pt1 | contig 18437 bp, 13 predicted proteins | sample GWRWS3_0_10_FD_187219 | JGI IMG/M metagenome (GOLD analysis project Ga0209875, IMG submission 187219) | Riverbed sediment microbial communities from areas with vegetation nearby in Columbia River, Washington, USA - GW-RW S3_0_10 (SPAdes)... | ecosystem: Environmental > Aquatic > Freshwater >...
CCCTCCGGCTGCCGCTTCCACCCCCGCTGCCCCAAGGCGCAGCAGCGGTGCGTGGACGAGGAGCCGCCGCTGGAGGTCAAGGCCTCCGGGGACCTGGCCGCCTGCCACTTCCCGCTCGAACCCGGCGAGGACCTGGCCGACGCCAAGCCCGGCATCGAGCAGGAGGCGGCGACCGTGGCGGTCGCCGGCGCCATCGGCGGAACCGATCTCCCCGACGAGCCCCCCCACCCCGCCTGACTACGGAGAGGAAGGCGTCCGCGACGGCGCCAGCTCGCACGCCTTGAGGACGACCTCCATCGGGCGGGCTTCCACCTTGTCGGCGATCCGCCGCGGCACCACCGGTGCGGCCCCGTCCACCTCCGCCAGCTCGGCTTGCAGCCGCTGCAGCTCCCTGCCGGGCTGGCTGTCGTCCCGCACCTCGGAGAGCTTCTGGTCCGACGCCGGGATTCGCTCGAACGAGCGGAGCACCCGCTTGTACGAGATGGCGGCCTGGCGGTGCCGCTCCGCCCTGGAGCCAAGGTCGAGGAACGCCTGGACGCTGGCCAGGATCGCCGCGACCAGCCCCAGGACCCCGCCGATGATCGCGAGGGTTCCGTTCGAGCCTCCCGACTGCCACACACCCACGGCGGAGGCGCCGGCCAGCCCCGCCAGGACGGCCGTGGGCACGCCGACCAGGAAGCTCCATCTCTGGGCGTCCCGGGCTGCCCACTCATGGATGTCGCGCCGCCGGCACACGTGAAGCTGCCAACCAAGAAGGAGCTCCCCCACCGTCTCGGGCTCGAACACCTTCTCCGTCCTGGGCTGCTTCTCCTCCCGGCTCACCGGCCGGTCGTCGGCCATGGCGCTGGAGCGTCGAGCGGTTAGGTGTACCTGACGCGCGGATCCAGGTAGGCGTAGACCACGTCGACGATCAGGTTCATCAGGGTGACGGCCAGGGCGACGACCACGGTGACCGCCAGGACCGCCGGCAGGTCGCCCTGGAACACCGAGTTGACCGCCCACTGGCCGATGCCCTGGAGGTTGAAGATCGTCTCGGTGATCACCGCGCCACCCAGCAGCGCCCCCAGGTCCAGGCCGATCAGGGTCACCACCGGGGTCAGGCTGGCGCGCACGCCGTGCTTGAGGATGACCGTCCGCTCGGGCAGGCCCTTGACCCGGGCGGTGCGGATGTAGTCCTGGCCCATCGTCTCGATCAGGTTGCCGCGGGTCATGCGGGCATAGAACGCCGCGTACAGCAGGGCCAGCACCACCCACGGCATGATCATGTGGCTGAGCCAGCCCCCAAAGCTCTGGCTGATCGGGACATAGCCGGTGCCCGGCGAGATGTGCAGCTTGTACCAGAACAACCACAAGGCCATCAGCCCCAGCCAGAACACCGGCGCCGACACGAAGAACAACGCCCCCAGCATGGTGCCGCGGTCCAGCAGCGAGCCGCGTCTGACCGCCGAGATGATCCCGATGGGGATGCCGATGGCCAACCACACCACCGCCGCGCCGATGGCGAGCGAGATGGTGACCCAGACGCGGTCGAACAGCTGGTCCTTGACCGGCGAGCGGGTGACGAACGAGAACCCCAGGCCCGGCCAGCCGTACTCGTCGCCGGTGAAGACGTTCTTGAGGAACAGCCCGTACTGCTGCCAGACGGGCTTGTCCAGGCCGAACTGGCGGCGGACCTCGGCGATCTGCTCGGGGGTGGGGTTCTTGCCGGCGAACTGCACCGCGGGGTCCGTCGGTGGCATGACGAAGAAGATGAAGAAGGTGAAGGCCGTGATGATCAGGACGACCACCACGACCCAGATGAGCCGACGGACGATGTAGCGCCACATGTTGCTTCACCCGGCCGTTCATGTGCCCGGGGGAGGGGCCGCCGGCCGGCGGCCCCTCCCCGCTCACTGGTGCGACTAGGACATGGTCTCCTTGTTGCTCACCGCCATCTCGGTGATCGACATCTCGGTGGAGAACTGGTCGAACTCGTACTTGGTCACGCTCGGGTTGGTGATCACCACCACCTTGTTCCACAGGTAGGGCACCCACGGAGCGGCCTGCTCCATGAGCTTCTTGTCGAGGTCCGCGAAGCAGGTGTTCCGCTGGTCGGCCTCGGTGAGCTCCTGGCAGGCGTTGATGTCCGTGTCGACGTTGGGGACCTGGACGCCGGCGGGGAACTTGATCCCCAGCTCGCCCGCCTTGGCCTGGTCGAGCCCGAGCAGCGCGTAGTTGGTGTTGCCGGTCGGGATGATCGCATCCTTCATGAACAGCGGCACCGCGAACGAGGAGGCGTCGGGGTAGTCCTTGCCCCAGCCGGCGTTCAGCGCGATCGGGACCATGTTCTTGACGGTCTGGATGGTGGTGTAGGCGGCGCTGGAGGCCAGCTCGCGCGCCTTCACCTTGATGCCGATCTTCTCCAGGCTGGAGACCACCACCGGCTCCATGTTGGTCCACGGCGCCACGTTGCGGTTGATCATCACCAGGTTGCTGCACGCCGCGGCGTCGCAGACACCGTCCTTGTCGGTGTCGTACTTCGACTGCTTCATGAACTCCTTGGCCTTGGCCTCGTCACCCCGGTTGCCCTCGGAGGCGTACGGGTTGTAGTCGGCGCCGAGCTTTCCGCCCACGACGTCCGGCGGCATGATGTGGGTGGCGATGTCACCGGCGACGGTGCCGCCCCAGGCCTGCAGCATGCCCTGCTTGTCCATCACCTGGTTGACGGCCTTGCGCACGTTGAGGTCGTCGAACGGCGGCGTCGCCCAGTTCATCGTGATGTACCAGGTCCGGTCGCCGTTGTTGCTGTGGATCTGGTTCTTCAGGGTGGCGTCGGTGGCGTACTTCTGCAGCACCGTCGGCGGGGCGTCGTCGGTGAACGAGGAGTCGAGGGAGCCGGCCTGGACCTTGTTGAAGATGTCGTCGAGGTTGGTGTCGATGTCGAACTTGATGCCGTCGACGTAGTTGGTGCGGGTGGTGTCGGTCGACTGGTCGTAGTTGGGGTTGCGGACCAGGTACAGCTTCTTGCTGGGGTCGAAGCCGGAGATCGGCTTCTGCGCGTCACAGGAGGAGACGTCGAGCTGGTCGGAGCCCTGGATCATGTAGGGCCCCGAGGCGATCAGGAAGCGGCCGTAGTCGCCGGCCTTGGTGTGGCACTTGGCGACTTCCTCGGGGATGGCGCCGGTGGCCGGCATCGCCAGGCGGTAGTTGAAGTCGCCGCTCGCCCTGGTCAGCTTGAAGACGATCGTCTGGTCGTCCGGTGTCTGGATGCCGGAGACCGGCGTCGCGGCGCTCTTCGCCTTGCCGTCCAGGCCCTCGATGAGGCCGATGTAGTAGACGGCGTACTGGGCGGCCAGCGGCTGGGTGTTGATGCGCTGGAAGGCGTAGGCGATGTCCTTGGAGGTGACCGCCCGGTCCAGCGGCGGGGCGAACTTGACGTTGGGCTTCAGCTTGTAGGTGTAGGTCAGGCCGTTGTCGGTCGGTTGCGGCACCTCGGTCGCCAGGTCGCCGTACAGCACGTTGCCGGGGGGCCCGGCGATGTGCTTGTAGGTGACCAGGGTGCGCACCAGCGCGCCGTACATCGTGAACGCCGAGCCGAGGTACTCGCCGGTCACATCGAAGCCGTTGGTGAACCCGAAGTCGGTGGTCGCCGTGCGCAGCACGCCGCCCTTGGCGGCGGCCGGCGCCGCCGGGGCGCCACCGCCCTCGTCACCGCCACCGCAGGCCGCGGCCACCATGGCCACGGCCAGGGCAAGTCCCACCAAACGAAGACGCTGTCGTCTCTTGCCCATCATCCTCCGCCTCTCGAGAGGGTCGTTGCCGTCGCTGTTGGTCGAGACAGGTGGTTCCTCCTTCCTCGCCGGGGTTGCCGGCGTCAGGACCGCTCCGAGGGTCCGAGGGCGTCCCGGAGGCCGTCGCCCACGAGGTTGAACGACAACGTCGTGAGCAGCAGGAAGATCCCCGGGAAGAGCATCATCCACCAGGCCACGGTGAACAACTGCCCGCTGGCCACCTCGGCCAGCATGCGGCCCCACGAAGGCGTCGTCTGCGGCACCCCGACCCCAAGGAACGAGAGCGCCGCCTCGAAGATGATGTTGTTGGGGATGATCAGGGTGGCGTAGACGACGATCGGGGCCATCAGGTTCGGCAGCAGCTCGCGGAACATGATGCGGCCGCCGCCGGCCCCCAGGGAACGCGACGCCTCGATGAACTCCCGCTCCCGTAGCGACAGCACCTGGCCGCGGACCAGCCGGGCCATGTTCGGCCAGGTGAAGATCGCGATGATGCCGATCACCAGGCTCAGGCCCGGCTGCAGCAGCCCGCCGAGGCAGCCCTCGGCGGTGACCGAGCAGACCGTGGCGATGCCGATCGCGAACAGGAGGATCGGCATCGCCAGCACGATGTCGGCCGCCCGGGAGATGATCGTGTCCGACACGCCGCCGCGGTAGCCGGCCAGCAGCCCCATGGTCACGCCGATCAGGGTCGCCAGGCCGGTGGCCACGAACGCGACCGTCAGCGACGTGCGCGCCCCGTAGAGGACGCGGACGAACAGGTCGCGCCCGACCGTGTCGCCGCCGAACCAGAACTCCGCGTTGGGGCCCTTCGGCAGGCCGAAGACCGGGTCCCGCATCTCGTCGAACAGCTCGTTGGGGCCGTGGCCGAGCAGCTTGGCGAACAGCGGGGCGGAGAACGCGAGCAGGATGAGGATGACGATGATGACCGCCCCGACCACCGCGGCCTTGTCCCGCATGAAGCGCACGCGGAACAGCTCCCACGAGGAGCGCGCCCGCGCGGCCTCGACGTCGCCGGCCGGTGCCGGCTCCAGTTGCTCCTCGATGGCTGGTTGGCTCACGCGGTCCTCCCGACCGGGGCGCGATGCCAGCCCGGCCGCTTGGTCCGCCCGGCGCTGGCCCCGCAAGACGCAGGTGCGGGTGATCATATCGTGCTGGTTGCAGCCTGTTCCTAAGACTTCCTCTCAGCTTGGGATTGCGAGCGGTTCACTCCCTTCGAGAGGACCGCGGCGAGTCGCCGCAGCCGCGGGTCGCCGGCCAGCTCGTCCAGCGGGACGGGCAGGGGCCGCGACCAGTTCGGCCGCTCCGTGGTGGTCCCCGGGACGTTGGGCCGGTCGCGGACCTGCAGCGCGTCCTCCAGCGTGGCGGCGACCAGCATCGCCGGCGTGCTGGCGAGGAAGGCGTGCAGGGCCGCCACGGTCGCGCCGACGTCCGGCTCGCCGGCGTCCAGCAGGCCTTCGTCCCGGAGCAGGCGGCAAAGGCTCTCCCGCTCGCGCTGCTGGGCGGCGGCGGCCTCGTCGAAGCGGTCGCCGGCCACCACGCCGATGTCGCGCAGCTCGGCGAGGTCGCTGCCCTCCAGGAACCCGGCGACGGTGGGCAGGTCGTGGGTGGTGGCCGCGGCCAGCGCGAGCCGCGGGTAGTCGGCGGCGCGCCGGCGCCGGTCGTCGTCGTCCCGCTCGAACCAGGCGAGCCGGTAGGACAGCACCCCCTCGTCGGCCAGCTTCTCCCGCACGCCAGGGGCCACCGTGCCCAGGTCCTCGCCGACGACCAGCGCCCCGGCCCGCGCGCTCTCCAGGGCCAGCACGCCGAGCAGGTCGTCGGCCGGGTAGGCGACGTAGGTGCCGTCGGCCGGCTCGGCGCCCTCCGGGATCCAGAACAGCCGGAACAGGCCCATCACGTGGTCGATGCGCAGCCCGCCGGCGTGGGCCATGCCGGCCCGGATGGTCCGCGCGAACGGCTCGTAGGCGTCCGCGGCGAGGCGGTCGGGGACGAACGGGGGCACGCCCCAGTCCTGGCCGTGCGGGCCGAGCGGGTCGGGAGGCGCGCCGACGGTGATCCCTCGCGCCAGCTCGTCCTGGAGCCACCAGGCGTCGAAGCCGTCCGGCGCGAAGCCCACGGCGAGGTCGCCGACGGGGCCGATCCCGCCGGCGGGGACCGGCACGGCGGCGAGCTGCTCGTCGAGCAGCCACTGCAGCCAGGCGTGGTAGGCGACCTCGTCCTGGTGCGCGGTCCGGAAGCGGGCGACCTCGGCCCGGCCGGGGCGGCGGTAGGGGGCCGGCCACGCCCGCCAGTCCTGCCCGTGGACGTGCTGCAGGGCGCAGAAGGTGGCGTAGTCGTCCAGGCCGGGGCTGGCGGCGCGGTGGCCGGCCAGCCCGGCCTGCCTGGCCGGGAGCCGTGGCAGGGCGGCGAACCCGAGGCGCAGCGCCTGGTCCTTGAGCCGCGCGGCCGCCGGCCGGTCGATCCGGTCGCGGTCCAGCAGCTGCCGGCCCTGCCGGGAGAGCCCCTCGACCAGCCCCCGCTCGTGGGGCGTCAGCGCGTCCAGCTCGGGGACGGCCTCGACCCGCAGGTAGAGGGGGTTGCGGAACAGCCGGCTGGACGGGTTGTAGGGGCTCGGCTCGGCCGGCGACGCCGCGTGCAGCGGGTTGACGAGGGCGAAGCCGGCCCCGAGCCGGGCCGTGGTGGCGAGCAGCCCGGCGAGGTCGGCGAGGTCGCCGACGCCCCAGCTCGCCCGCGAGCGCAGCGCGTAGAGCTGCACCGCCCAGCCCCAGGCACGGCCGCCCGCGGCCAGCGCCGGCGGCAGGTGGCAGCGGCCCGGCGCGACCACCAGCGCGGTCGAGCCGCCCCGCCCCTCGACCCGGTGCCGGCCCGGCGGCAGGTCGCCGGGGAGGCCGTCCGGCAGCGGCCGCTCCTCCCCGGACTCCAGCACCACGCCAGCCCGCGACCCGGCCGGCGGCCGCCACGCATGGGCCCGGCCCACCCTGGCCACCACCACCGGCGGCCACGCGCTCCCGGCCGGCGGGTAGGCCATCTGCTCGCCCATGGCGGCCAGCACGGCGCGGAGGGTGTCGTCGGCGACGTGGTGGTCGCCGCCGCCGGCGTCGGTGAAGCGGGTCGCCACGCCGCGCGCCTGGGCGGCGCGGCGCAGCGGGTCGAGCGTCATGGCCGGAGAGTACGGCACACTGTCGCCCACCATGACGATCCCACGCCGACAGTGACGCCTGCCCGCGAGCCCGTCTGGCCTGGTCAGCCCCGGCCGCTCGGGGCGAGCTGGGACGGCGATGGGACCAACTTCGCCGTCTTCGCCGAGGGCGCCGACGCCGTGGAGCTGGCGCTGTTCGACGAGTCGGGGCGCGAGCGGCGCATCCGGCTGCCCGAGGTCACCGCCCACGTGTGGCACGGGTACGTGCCGGAGGCGCGGCCCGGCCAGCGCTACGGCTTCCGCGCGCACGGGCCGTACGACCCCGACCGCGGGCTCCGCTACAACCCCGCCAAGCTGCTGCTGGACCCCTACGCGCGGGCCATCGAGGGGAAGGTCGACTGGGACCCCTCGATGTTCGGCTACCCCCCCGGCGGCGACGACCTGGTCGCCGACGACCACGACAGCGGCCCCCACATGGCCAAGTCGGTGGTGGTGCACGACGCCGGCTTCCCGTGGGGCGACGACCGCCACCCGGACGTCCCCTGGGCCGACACGGTCATCTACGAGGCCCACGTGCGCGGCTTCACCATGCGCCACCCCGACGTCCCCGCGCACCAGCGCGGCACCTACGCGGCCATGGGGTCGCCGCCGGTCGTGGAGCACCTGCAGCGGCTCGGGATCACCACCCTGGAGCTCCTGCCGGTCCACCACTTCGTCAGCGAGCACAACCTGGTGGCCCGCGGGCTCACCAACTACTGGGGCTACAACTCGATCGGCTTCTTCGCCCCCGAGGCGAGCTACTCGTCCACCGGCACCAACGGCCAGCAGGTCAGCGAGTTCAAGGCGATGGTCCGCAACCTGCACGCCGCCGGCATCGAGGTGGTCCTCGACGTGGTCTACAACCACACCGCCGAGGGCAACCACCTCGGTCCCACGCTGTCGTTCCGGGGGCTGGACAACCGCTCCTACTACCGGACGGTCGACGAGCGCCCGCGCTTCTACATGGACTACACGGGCACCGGCAACACCCTGAACGCCCGCCACCCGCAGGTGCTGGCGCTGATCATGGACAGCCTGCGCTACTGGGTCGAGGAGATGCACGTCGACGGCTTCCGCTTCGACCTGGCCAGCGCGCTGGCCCGCAGCTTCCACGAGGTCGACCGCCTGGCGGCCTTCTTCGACCTGATCCACCAGGACCCGGTGGTCAGCAAGGCCAAGCTGATCGCCGAGCCGTGGGACGCCGGCGAGGGCGGCTACCAGGTCGGCAACTTCCCGGTGCTGTGGACCGAGTGGAACGGCCGCTACCGCGACACCATGCGCGACTTCTGGCGCGGGGCCCGCACCGGCGTCGCCGACGTCGCCTACCGGCTGACCGGCTCCAGCGACCTGTACCAGTCCGACGGCCGCCGGCCGTACGCCAGCATCAACTTCGTCACCGCCCACGACGGCTTCACCCTGCACGACCTGGTCAGCTACAACGACAAGCACAACGAGGCCAACGGCGAGGGCAACCGCGACGGCACCAGCGACAACCGCTCGTGGAACTGCGGGGTCGAGGGGCCGACCGGGGACTCCGAGGTCAGCTTCCTGCGCGAGCGCCAGCGCCGGAACTTCCTGACCAGCCTGCTGCTGTCGCAGGGCGTGCCGATGCTGCTGGCCGGCGACGAGCTCGGCCGCACCCAGCTCGGCAACAACAACGCCTACTGCCAGGACAACGAGATCTCCTGGGTCGACTGGGAGCTGGACGAGGAGCGGGTCGCGCTGCTGGACTTCATCAGCGCGATCGTCGCGCTGCGCCGCGAGCACCCGGTGTTCCGCCGCCGGACCTTCTTCCAGGGCCAGGCCGTCCACGGCGCGCTGAAGGACATCGGCTGGTTCACGCCGGACGGGACCGAGATGGACGAGGCCGAGTGGCAGGCGCCGGACGTCTCCACGCTGGGCGTGTTCCTGAACGGCGAGGAGATCCCCGACCAGGACCCGCGCGGCGGGCGGATCGTCGACGCGAGCTTCATGCTGCTGCTGAACGGCGGCGGCGAGCCGGCCCTGTTCAAGCTGCCCGGCGAGCCCTGGGCCAAGGAGTACGAGCTGCTCGCCGACACCGCCCTGGCGTTCGTCCGCCCGCCCGGCGCCGACGCGCCCAGCTACATGGCCGGCGAGGAGCTGTCGATGGCCTCGCGCTCGCTGGCGGTGCTCCGCAAGCGGACCTGAGCCGGGCACGGCCGCCGGACTCGTGGCAGTATGCCGGCTATGCCGAACCGGTCAATCCCCCAACTCGGTGCCGTCCTGCTCGGCGCCGGGCTCGCCCTGGTCGCGGGCTGCTCGGAGGGCGGGAGGCAGGGGCTGACCACACCGACCACCCCGCCCACCGCGGCCACCAGGACCACGCCGACCACCGCGGCCGCCGTCGACCAGATCACCATCCAGCACCGTGGCTTCGAGGCGGGCGGCGGCTCGGGGATCGTGGCCAGCAGCCGCAAGCCCGGCGTGTTCTGGGCGGTCAGGGACCGCGGGGGCGTGGACCGGCCAGGCCAGCCGCAGAACGCCCTGTACGCCTTCAAGGTGGCCGGCGGGCAGGTCGAGCCCGTCGCCCCCGGGTTGCGCGACGCGGCGGTCGAGCTGCCCGTGCAGTCCCACGACTGGGAGGCCATCGGCCGCGACGACGACGGCAACCTGTGGGTGGGGGACATCGGCAACAACGAGTGCGACCGTGGCGACACCGCGGTGCACAAGGTGCGCGAGCCGGACCCCGCCTCCCTCGAGCCGGCCACCGTGCTCGCGACCTACCGCTACCGCTTCCCCGACCCGCCGCCCGGCTGCGCCGGGCGCAACGCCGAGGCGATGTTCCTGTTCGAGAACCGGCCGTACATCATCGACAAGGCCGACCGGTCGACCGTGTACCGCTTCCCCAAGCTGGACCCCGAGAACCCGGTCACCCTCGAGCGGGTCGGCACCATGGCCGGCGGGGTCAGGATGCTGTCGGGCGCCGACCTGTCCACCGACAAGCGGCTGCTCGCGGTCGACACCCACACGACCCTGTACGTCTACAAGTCGGGCAACCCCACGCTCCGCGGCAGGGCGTTCGTCGCCGACATGATCGCCCGCCCGCCGAGGTGGACGATCCCGCTGGAGCGCCCGGATGCCTCCATGCCGGTCAACGTGGAGGGCGTGGCGTTCGACTACGGCACCCAGGACCTCACCCTCCTGGCCGAGAACCGCGACCTGTTCTTCGTCCCCGCCGTCGCCTATCAGCGCTGATCGGCCGTCACGCGGCGCACGAACGCGAGCGAGCCGTCGAAGATCCGGTCCCGCTCGCAGTCGAGCGTGGCGACGTGGTAGGAGCGCTCCAGCCACACCACCTCGACGTCGGCGGAGCCGGCCCGCTCGGCGATGAAGGTCGTGTTGCCCGGCGGCACCACGTGGTCCTGCCGCGACACGTACAGGAGCAGCGGCTGGGTGACCTGGCCGAGCTCCGCCTTGACGAGCGCCTGCAGCGCTCGGGCGGCGGCGAGGGCCTTCAGCGGCACCCGCTCGTAGGCCAGCTCCTCGAGGGGGGAGTCCGCGATGTCGCTGCCGATCCCCGGTGTGGTGGGGAGCACGTGCTTGAGCAGCGGCAGCAGCAGCAGCCGGCGGTCGTCGAGGTACAGCCAGGGGTTCACGGCGACGACGCCCCGGATCTCGTCCGGCCGCCCGGCGGCCAGGTGCAGAGCGAGCGCGCCACCGAACGAGAGCGCGCAGACCACCACCCGCTCGCAGCGCTCGGTCAGCAGCGCGAGCCCCGCGAGGCTGGCCTCCTCCCAGGCGGAGTAGCTGGTGGCGGCCAGGTCCCGCCAGTGGGTGCCGTGGCCGGGCAGCAGCGGGCAGTGCACGGTGAGCCCGCCCCGGTGCAGGGCCTCTCCCCACAGCCGTAGCCCCTGCGGCGAGCCGGTGAACCCGTGCAGGAGCAGCACGCCCACCTCGCCGCCCTGGAGCGTGAACGGCTCGGCGTCGGTCAGGATCGGGTAGGCCATGGTGCGGTCACGTTACCGCGCGGCCCGCGGGAGAGCCGCTATCGTCGGCGCCATGGTGCCGATCCGCGCCACCTACCGGGTGCAGCTCTCCGGCCGCTTCCCGTTCGCGGCCGCCACGCGGATCGTGCCGTACCTGGCCGACCTGGGCGTCTCCCACCTGTACGCCTCGCCGATCCTGCGGGCCCGCTCCGGCTCGGCCCACGGCTACGACGTGGTCGACCCCACCGAGGTCTCCCCGGAGCTGGGCGGCGAGGACGGGCTCCGCGAGCTGGTCGCCGCGCTCCGCGCCCACGGCATGGGCCTGGTGGCCGACATCGTCCCCAACCACATGGCCGCCTCTCCCGAGAACCCCTGGTGGGTGGAGACCCTGCGGCACGGCCCGTCGTCCCCGTTCGCGCGGGTGTTCGACGTCGACTGGGCGGCGGGCGGCGGGCGGGTGCGGCTGCCGGTCCTCGCCGGGCCGCCTGGCCGGGTCGCCGGCGACCTGCGGATCGACGGAAGCTGGGTTCGGTACCACGAGCACCGCTTCCCGCTGGCCCCCGGCACCGACCGGCTCGACCAGCAGCACTACGAGCTGGTCGAGTGGCGGCGCGCCGCCGTGGACGGCAACTACCGGCGCTTCTTCACGGTGAACGACCTGGTCGGGGTCTGCCAGGAGGACCCGGAGGTGTTCCGGCTGACCCACGCGACCACCCTGCGGCTGGTCGCCGAGGGCCTGGTGGACGGCGTGCGGGTCGACCACGTCGACGGGCTCGCCGACCCGGCGGCGTACCTGGAGCGCCTGGCCCTCGCGCTCCGGCAGGCGGGTGGCGGCGCCGGCGTGCCCTGGGTGGTGGTCGAGAAGATCCTCGAGCGGGGCGAGCGCCTGCCGGCCTGGCCGGTCGCCGGCACCACCGGCTACGAGTTCTCGGCCGTCGCCGACGGCGTGCTGGTCGACCCGGCCGCGGCCGGGACCTTCGCCGAGCGCTACCGGCGCCTCACCGGCACCGACCCCGACCCGGCGGCGCTGGCCGTGGCCTGCAAGCGGGAGTGGCTGCTGCGGGACTTCGGCGCCGAGGTGGCCGGGGTCGCGGGCCGGCTCCCCGGCGACCCGGCCGCCAACCGGGCCGCGGTCGTCGAGCTGGCCGCCTTCCTGCCCGTCTACCGGACCTACGTGGCCGGCCGGGTGAGCGACGCCGACCGGGCGGTGGTCGCCATGGCGCGCGACGCCGCCGCGCGCCGGCTGGACCCCGCCGGGCGGGCCGCCCTCGACCGGCTGGTCGCCGCCCTGCTGCTGGAGACGCCGGCGGGGGCGCCGGTGGTCCGCCGCTTCCAGCAGCTCAGCGGGCCGGCCATGGCCAAGGGGGTCGAGGACACCGCCCTGTACCGCGACACCCGCCTGCTCGCCCGCAACGAGGTGGGCGGCGACCTTGGCAGCTTCGGCCGCCCCGTGGCCGAGCTGCACGCGGCCAACGCCGAACGGGAGGCGCGCTGGCCGGCGAGCATGCTCGCCACCTCCACCCACGACAGCAAGCGGGGCGAGGACGTGCGCGCCCGCCTGGCCGTGCTCAGCGAGCACCCGGAACGCTGGTGGGGCCTTGCCGAGCGCTGGACCGGGCGGCTGGCCGGGCCCGCCGGCGTCGACCCGGCAGACGCCCTGCTGCTGTGGCAGACGATGGTGGGAGCCTGGCCGCTCGAGCTCGGGCGCTGCCTGGCCTACATGGAGAAGGCGGTGCGCGAGGCGGGGCTTCGCAGCACCTGGACCGAACCCGACCCCGGCTACGAGCGGGCGGTCCGCGAGCTGGTCGAGCGCGCCTACGCGGACCGGCGGCTCCGCGCCGAGCTGGAGGAGCTGGTCGCCGAGATCGCCCCCGCCGGCCGGGTCAAGGCCGCCGGGCTGGCGCTGCTCCGCCTCACCAGCCCCGCGGTGCCCGACACCTATCAGGGCACCGAGACCGAGCAGCTCGTGCTCGTGGACCCCGACAACCGGCGCCCGGTCGCCTTCAGCGGCGACGGCTCCCTGAAGTTCCGGGTCACCCGCGCGGCCCTGCGCCTGCGCCGCGAGCGGCCAGCGCTGTTCGCCGGCTACCGCCCCCTGGCCGCTCCCGAGCAGCTTGTCGCCTTCGCCCGCGGCGGCGACCGCCTGGTCGTGGTGGTCACCCGCCTGACCGGCCGCACCGCCCCCGGCCTCGTCGACCTCCCGCCCGGCCCGTGGCACGACCTGCTCTCGGAGGCCGACCTCCCAGGCGGCCCGACGCCGGCCGGCGAGCTGCTCGCCGCCCTCCCGCACACCCTGCTGGTCCGCGCCTGAGGGTCGCTTGCCCGCCCCCGCATGCCACTTGCATGGGTCGACGTGCGCGTCCTCAGGGCGGAGAAGGGGGACGGCTAGGCCCAGGCGACCAGGCCGAGCTCGGAGGCGGTGACCAGGCCGGCGTGGCGGGGCACGACCCGGACGGTGTAGCCGAAGGCGCCGGGCGTGGCCAGGGGCACCTCGCCCTCGAACACCCAGCCGTCCTCGGTCCGCTGCCCGTTCTGCTTCAGGGGCGCCAGCTCGACCGCGGTCAGCTCGTCGGCGTCGTCCACGCGCCCGTACGCGACCTGGACGTCGACCTCGCCGGGGTCCAGCTCCCCCAGCTCCACCACCGCGCGCACCGTGAACCTGGCGCCGAGCAGGCGCTCCCTCGCGCCGTTCTCCACCCGGCGCACGGCGACCGCCGGCCAGGCGGCGGCGACGCGCTGCTTCCAGGCCGCCAGCTCGCGGGAGGCGGTGAAGCCGTCGGCGGCCAGCTTCCGCGACGTCAACGACGCCGGCAGGTAGTAGGCCTCGGTGTAGTCGCGGACCATGCGGCTGGCGAGCACGGCCGGTCCGAGCGACACCAGGTTGTGCTTGACCAGCGCGATCCAGCGGCGCGGCAGGCCGTCCGGCCGGTCGTAGAAGAGCGGCAGGACCTCGTGCTCGAGCAGGTCGTAGACGGCGGCCGCCTCGAGCTGGTCGCGCCGCTGCGGCTCGATGGTGGGGTCGTCGGCCGACGGGATCGCCCAGCCGTTGTGGCCGTCGTACAGCTCGTCCCACCAGCCGTCGCGGATCGACAGGTTGAGGCAGCCGTTGAGGGCCGCCTTCATGCCGCTGGTCCCGCATGCCTCGTAGGGCCGCAGCGGGGTGTTGAGCCAGACGTCCGCGCCGGCCACCAGCGTCCTCGCCATGGCCATGTCGTAGTCGGGCAGGAACGCCACCCGGTGGCGCACCTTGGCGTCGGCGGCGAAGCGGGCGAAGTCGGCGATGAGCTGCTTGCCGCCCTCGTCGGCCGGGTGGGCCTTGCCGGCGATCAGGAGCTGGATCGGCCGGTCCTCGTCGAGCAGCAGGCGGGTGAGCCGGTCGCTGTCCTCCAGCAGGAGCGTGAGCCGCTTGTAGGAGGGCACGCGGCGGGCGAAGCCGACGGTCAGCACGTCGCCGCTGAAGGCCCGGTCGATCCAGCCGAGCTGGCCCTCGCTGGCGCCCCTTGCCCGCCACGCCCGCTTCAGCCTGGCCCGGACGTCGTCGACCAGGCGCTGGCGGGCAGCGGCGCGCACCTCCCAGACGTCCTGGTCGGGGAGCTCGAGCAGCGGGGTCCACGGCCGGTCGGAGAGGCGGTAGTCGGGGCCGAGCTGGCGCTCGAACAGCTCGGCCCACTCGGCGTTCACCCAGGTGCCGGCGTGGACGCCGTTGGTCACGTGCCCGATCGGCACCTCGGCGGTCTCGAAGCCGGGCCACAGGCCGCGGAACATCTCCCGCGAGACGTGGCCGTGCAGGCGGCTGACGCCGTTGGCGCGCTGGGCCAGGCGCAGGCCCATCACCGCCATGTTGAACAGCGAGCCGTCGCCGTCGGGCTCGGCCCCGAGCTCGATGATCTGGCGGACGTCGAGGCCGGTCTCGACCCCTTGCGGCCCGAAGTAGCGCTCGATGAACGAGTGCGGGAAGCGGTCGATGCCGGCCGAGACCGGGGTGTGGGTGGTGAAGATCGTCCCCGCCCTGACCGTCTCGATGGCGGTGGCGGCGTCCAGCCCCTGCTCCTGCATGAGCCGGCGGATGCGCTCCAGGCCGAGGAAGCCGGCGTGGCCCTCGTTGGTGTGGAACACCTCCGGCTCGATGCCGAGGGCGTGCAGGGCGCGCACCCCGCCGATGCCGAGCAGGATCTCCTGCCGCAGCCGGTGCTCGCCGCCGCCGCCGTACAGCCGGTCGGTGACCGCCCGCTCGGCCGGGGCGTTCTCGTCGACGTCGGAGTCGAGCAGCAGCAGCGGCGCGCGGCCGATCTCGGCGCGCCACACCTGGGCGTGCAGCACGGCGTCGGGCAGCCGCACCCAGACCAGCAGCGGCCGGCCGTCGTCGCCGGTGACCAGCTCGAACGGCAGCTCGTGGGGGTTGAACGCCGGGTAGGACTCCTGCTGGCGGCCGTCGGCGGTGAGGGACTGGCGGAAGTACCCGGAGCGGTAGAACAGGCCGACGCCGACCACCGGCACGCCGAGGTCGCTGGCCGCCTTGAGGTGGTCGCCGGCGAGCACGCCCAACCCGCCCGAATACTGCGGCAGGACCTCGCTGACGCCGAACTCGGGGGAGAAGTAGGCGATCCGCGCGGGGGCGCCCGCCAGGGTCTGGTACCAGCGTGGCTCCGCCAGGTAGCGCCGCAGGTCGTCGACCAGCGCCTGCTGGCGGGCCAGGAACTCCGGGTCGGCGGCGGCCTGCTCGAGCACCCGGGCGTCGGTCTCGTTGAGCATCCGCAGCGGGTTGTGGCCAGAGGCCTCCCAGCCGTCGGGGTCGATGGCGCGGAACAGCTCCTGGGTGGCCGGATGCCAGCTCCAGCGCAGGTTGTGGGCCAGCGCGCGCAGTGGGGCCAGCGCTTCTGGCACGGTGGGAAGCACCGTGAATCGGTGGAGTGGTCTCATGGTCGAACGACTATACAAGTGCTCTCCGCCGGTCGGACGAGGCCGGCCGCGCCGAACGCGACACCGCGTCAGGAACCGGACGGTAACGAATCGTCGCGTGGCGCGATGACGAGGGAGAGATGGCCGAGCTGACCGAGGTGGATCTCGAGGCGCTGGTCCGGCGTGCCCGGGCCGGGGACCACGACGCCCTCGGCGAGCTGTACGACCGGTTCCGCGACCGGGTGGCGCGGTTCGCCACCGGCCGGCTCGGCGACGCGGAGAGGGCGGAGGACGTGACCAGCGAGACGTTCGAGGGGGTGCTGCGCGGCCTGTCCGCCTACCGTCCGGGCACCGACTTCGAGGCGTGGCTGTTCACCATCGCCCACCGCCGCGTCGCCGACCACTTCCGGCGGCGGGCCCGGCGGCGCGAGGTGGAGCTGGACGAGGCGCGGCGAGCCGCCACGGCCGGTGGCCCCGAGGACGCCGTGCTCGCGGCGGAACGTCGGGCCGAGGTGGCGGGGGCGTTCCGGCGGCTGCGGCCCGACCAGCAGGAGGTGCTGGCCCTGCGGGTCCTTGGCGGCCTGACCGCCGCCCAGGCCGCCGAGGTCGTCGGCAAGTCGGAGGGCGCGGTGCGGGTGGCCCAGCACCGGGCGCTGCTGGACCTTCGCGAGCAGATGGGGGTGACGGTCCGGTGACCGGCGACCGCGACGCCCTGGTCGAGCTCGACCGCGCCCTGGACGAGCTGGCCGTGGGCGGCTCCCCGGCCGCCCGCGCGGCGGCGGGGGAGGCGGCCGTCCTCGCCACGCTGGCCGCCGAGCTGCGCGCCGCCGTCCCGGCGCCGCCGCCCGATGCCGCCGCCCGCGGCCGGGCGGCCCTGCTCGCCGGCGCCGGCGCGCCGGTCCCGGGCGGAGGGTTCCGGCGGCGCCGGTTCGCGCGCGTCCGCGTCCTCGCGGCCGCGCTGCTGCTGGCGGTCGCGGTGCCTGCCGCGCTGGCCGGGCGGGCGCTGCCGGGCACGCCGCTGTGGCCGCTGCGCCAAGCCGGCCAGCAGGCGCGGCTGGGCCTCACCGCCGACCCGGTGCAGCGGGCCCACCTGCGACTGAACACCGCGGCCATGCTGCTGGACGCCGCCCGGGGCTCCGGCGGGTATCGGCGCGCGGGCCTGGCGGCGTGCCAGGAGCAGATCCAGGCCGCCATGGCGCAGCTCGGCGGGCACGCCGGGCCGGAGGCGGCCGCGGAGCGGGCCCGGGCCGAGGACCTCCTCGCCGGCCTGGACTCCCTGGTGCGTTCCGCCGGGGGCGGGGAGCGGAGCGGCCCCGGCCCCGGTCGGGGAGACGACCGCTCGGGCGTGGGCGAGGGCGGGTCCAGCGGCTCCGGTGGTTCCGGCGACCAGGGCGGCTCCCGTGGCGCCGGTGGTCCCGAGGGGCCCGGCGATGGCTGAGCCGGGTCTCGTCGGCCGGGTCCTCGGCGGCCGCTACCGGCTACGGAGCCTGCTGGCCGTCGGGGGGATGGGCGCGGTGTGGGCCGCCGAGGACGCCGTGCTCGGCCGCGAGGTGGCGGTCAAGGTCCTCGGGGAGGCCCTGGCCGGCGACCGGCGGGCCGCGCTGCGGCTGCGACGGGAGGCCAGGGCGGCGGGCCGGCTGGTGCATCCCGCCATCGCCCGCGTCCTGGACCTCGGCGAGGACGCCGGCCGGCCCTACCTGGTCATGGAGCTGCTGCACGGCGAGAGCCTGGCTGCCCGGCTGGCGCGTGCCGGCCCGCTGGCGCCGGCCGAGGCGGTCCGGGTCGTGGCCGCGGCCGCCGACGCGCTCGAGGTCGCCCACCGGGCCGGGATCGTGCATCGCGACGTCAAGCCGGGCAACGTCTTCGTGACCGGCGGTGGCGACGTGAAGCTGCTCGACTTCGGCATCGCCAGCGTGGCCAGCGAGGCGGGCCTGACCGGCGGCGACCTCCTGGGGACGGCCGCGTACCTGGCCCCGGAGCGGGTGCTCGGCCACGCCGCCACCCCCGCGGCCGACGTCTACGCCCTCGGCGTCCTGCTGTACGAGCTGCTGGCCGGGCGGCCGCCGTTCGCCGGCGACACCGGGCCGGCGCTGGCGATGGCCCACGTCCACGCGCGGCCTGCCCCCCTGGGCGTGGTCGCGCCTCACAAGATCTCGCCGGCGCTGGCCGCGGCCTGCGAGCGCGCCCTGGCCAAGGACCCGCCCGCCCGCCCACCCTCGGCCGCGGCCCTGGCCGCGCTGCTGCGCTCCACGGTCGCCGCCGGCCCGGCGCCACCGCACCCCGTTCCCGCCGAGCGCGCCGAGGCCGGCACCCCCACCCCGGTCCACCCGCCAGCGCCGGTCCTCGGCGCTCCCACGACCCGCGTCGCCGCGGCCCCGGTGCGCCGGAGGCGGGGGGCATGGGTGGCGGCCGCCCTGCTCCTGGCGGCGCTGCTCGCGGCCGTGCCGAGTCTCGGCGTCCTGCCCCTGGGCGGACGGGACCCGGCCCGCCCAGGCGTCCAGGCGCCGGCCGGTGACCAGGCGCCACCCGGCGGCCAGACCCCGGCGGGCGGCCACGAGGACGGTGGGGGCGGCGGGGACGGCGGCGAGGGGTCCGGCGAGTCCGGCGGCGGGTCGAGCGGACCCGGCTGAGACAAGGCGCCGG
>Ga0209875_1000022_pt1 | contig 18188 bp, 17 predicted proteins | sample GWRWS3_0_10_FD_187219 | JGI IMG/M metagenome (GOLD analysis project Ga0209875, IMG submission 187219) | Riverbed sediment microbial communities from areas with vegetation nearby in Columbia River, Washington, USA - GW-RW S3_0_10 (SPAdes)... | ecosystem: Environmental > Aquatic > Freshwater >...
CCGGAGGCGCTGCAGAAGGCCTGGCGGTCCCTGGAGACCGGCCGCGACGGCCTCGGCGGCCCCGACCCCGACCCCGGCCCCGGCCCCGGCACGCTGGAGGCGCTGCTGGCCGCGTGCGCGCGGCCCACCCAGGACCGGCTGGAGGCGGTCGAGCGGGCCCTGCGCCTCGGCTGCACGGTCGAGGAGGTCGCCGGCGCGTCCGCGATCGACCCCTGGTTCGTCGACGGGGTCGCGCGCCTGGTCGAGGTCCGGGCCGAGGTGGCCACGGCCCGCTCGATCGACGAGCTGGACGGCCAGCGCCTGCGGCGCGCCAAGCGGCACGGCTTCTCCGACCGGCAGCTCGCCGCCCTGGTCGGCGCGACCGAGGGCGAGGTCCGGACCCGCCGCCGCGCCCTCGGGATCGAGCCGGTCTACCGGTCGGTGGACACCTGCGCCGGGGAGTTCGAGGCCGCCACCCCCTACCACTACTCCACCTACGAGGAGGAGACCGAGGTGCCGGCCACCGGGCGGCGCCGCGTGGTGGTGCTCGGGTCGGGCCCCAACCGGATCGGGCAGGGCGTGGAGTTCGACACCGCCTGCGTCCACGCCGTGCAGGCGCTGCGCGACGCCGGCTACGAGACGGTCATGGTCAACTGCAACCCCGAGACCGTCTCGACCGACTACGACGTCGCCGACCGGCTCTACATCGAGCCGCTCACCTGCGAGGACGTGCTGGAGGTCTGCCGCGCGGAGGCCGCCGGCGGCGAGCTCGTCGGGGTGGTCGTGACCATGGGCGGGCAGACGCCGCTGCAGCTCGCCGCCGGGCTGGCCGCCGCCGGCGTGCCGCTGCTGGGCACCCCGCCGGAGTCGATCGACCTGGCCGAGGACCGCGGCCGCTTCGGGGCGGTGCTGGAGGGCTGCGGGCTGGACGCGCCGCCGTGGGGCCAGGCCGCCACCGTCAAGGAGGCGCTGGCCGTGGCCGAGCGGGTCGGCTACCCCGTGCTGGTGCGGCCCTCCTACGTGCTCGGCGGCCGCTCCATGGAGGTCTGCTACGACGCGGCCGCCCTCGCCCGCTCCGGCGCCCTCAACGGGGGAGATTCCATCGGGGGGCTACGCTTGAGCCCCCCGAACCCCCCCGGCGGGGGCCGTCCGGTGCTGGTCGACCGGTTCCTGGAGGACGCGGTCGAGGTCGACGTGGACGCCCTCTGCGACGCCACCGGCAAGCTGCTGGTCTGCGGCGTCATGGAGCACATCGAGGAGGCCGGGGTGCACTCCGGCGACTCGGCCAGCGTGCTGCCGCCGATCACCCTCGGCCCCGACCAGGTCGCCGCCGTCGGCGAGGCCACCGCCCGGCTCGGCCGCGCCCTCGGGGTCGTCGGCATCCTCAACGTCCAGTTCGCGTTGAAGGGCGAGCGCCTCTACGTGCTGGAGGCCAACCCGCGGGCCAGCCGCTCGGTGCCGTTCGTCGAGAAGGTCACCGGCCTGCCCGTGGCCCGGGCGGCGGCGCTGCTGATGACCGGGTCGACCCTGGACGAGCTCGGCCTCGGCGACCCCCCCGCGGAGCCGGCGCACGTCGGCGTCAAGGAGGCGGTGCTGCCGTTCGCCCGCTTCCCCGGCGCCGACTCGCTGCTGGGGCCCGAGATGCGCTCCACCGGCGAGGTGCTCGGCCTTGACGCCAGCTTCGGGGCGGCGTTCGCCAAGAGCCAGGAGGCCGCCTACGGCGCCCTGCCCACCAAGGGGGTCGCGTTCCTGTCGGTGCGCAACGCCGACAAGCGGGCCATCGTCCTGCCGGCCAAGCGCCTCGCCGACCTCGGCTTCACCCTGGTCGCGACCGCCGGCACCGCCGGTGTGCTGGCCCGCAACGGCGTGCCGGCCGCCGTGGTGGCCAAGGCGCACGAGGGCCCCGACAACGTCGTCGAGCGCATCCGCGCCGGCGACATCGACGTGGTCGTCAACACCCCCCAGGGGTCCGGAGCGCGGGCCGACGGCTACGACATCCGCACCGCCGCCGTCGCCGCCGACATCCCCTGCATCACCACCCTGTCCGGCCTCACCGCCGTGGTCCAGGGCATCGAGGCCCAGCTCGCCGGCGACCTGGCCGTCCGCCCCCTCCAGCAGTGGCACGCGCGGGAGGTGGCCGAGCGGTGACGCCCGTGCGGGAGGCGTGCGAGGTGCTGGGGCGCCGGCGGGTCGGCGCCTACCACGCGCTCACCCTGGTCGCGCCGCGGATCGCCGAGGCCGCCAGCCCCGGGCAGTTCGTCGAGCTGCTGGCCGGCGAGGACCGCTCGTTCCTGCTGCGGCGGCCGTTCTCGATCCAGCGGGTGGAGCGCGCTGGCGCGGCGCTCGGCACCGTCGAGGTCGTCTTCGACGTGGTCGGACCGGGGACCCGCACCCTGGCGGAGCTGCGGCTCCACGACCTGGTCGACGCGCTCGGGCCCCTCGGGCGGCCCTTCACCCCGCCGGCCGAGCCGGCGAGGTGCCTGCTGGTCGGCGGCGGCTACGGCACCGCGGCGCTGTTCTTCCTCGCCGACGAGCTGCGGGCGCGCCACTGCCGGGTCGACTTCCTGGTCGGCGCGGCCACCGCCGCGCGCCTGTTCGACGCCATGGAGGCCAGGCGGCTCGGCCACACCCTCACCGTCACCACCGACGACGGCTCGGCCGGGCAGCGCGGGCTGGTGACCGACCCGCTGCCGGCGCTGCTCGGGCGGCTGCGGACCGGGCACGTGTACGCCTGCGGGCCGATGCCGATGCTGGCCGCGGTCAGCCGGGTGGCCGGGCGGCACGGCGTGCCCTGCCAGGTCGCGGTCGAAGAGCTGATGGCATGCGGGACCGGCATCTGCTTCTCCTGCGTGGTGCCGGTGGGCAACCCGGCGCGGCCGGGGGACCCCGCCCGCATGGCCCGCTCCTGCCTGGAAGGCCCGGTGTTCGACGGCGCCGTGATCGCCTGGGGCGAGCTCGGCCTCGCCGCCGCGGAGCCGGCTCCGTGACCGTCGACCTGACCGTCGACCTCTGCGGCGTGCGGCTGCGCACCCCCGTGCTGGCCGCCTCCGGCTGCTTCGGCTTCGGCCGCGAGATGGCCGGCTGGCTCGACCTGGCCCAGGTCGGCGCCGTGGTCACCAAGTCGGTCAGCCTGGAGCCGCGCCGCGGCCGGCCGACCCCGCGGATGGCGGAGACGCCCTCGGGGATGCTCAACGCCATCGGCCTGCAGAACCCCGGCGTGGAGGCGTTCTGTGCCACCGACCTGCCGTTCCTGGCCGCCGCCGGCGCGACCGTGGTCGCCAGCCTGGTCGGCCGCAGCGCCGAGGACTTCGGCCGCCTGGCCGCCCGCCTGGCCGGCGAGCCGGCCGTCCAGCTCCTGGAGCTCAACCTCTCCTGCCCCAACGTGGAGCACCGCGGCGAGGTGTTCGCCACCGACCCGGGCATGGCCGCGGAGGTCGTGCGCCGGGTCAAGGCGGCCGCGCGCCAGCCGGTGCTCGCCAAGCTGACCGCCGACGTCACCGACCTGGTCGCGGTCGCACGGGCGGTCGTGGACGCCGGCGCCGACGGGCTCACCCTCATCAACACCCTGCTCGGCATGGCCGTGGACGTCCACCATGGGAGACCCAGGCTGGCGGCGGTCACCGGCGGGCTGTCCGGGCCGGCGATCCGGCCGGTCGCGGTCCGCTGCGTCTGGCAGGTCGCCAGCGCCCTGCCGGGGGTGCCGATCGTCGGCACCGGTGGGGTCGCCACCGCCGAGGACGCGGCCGAGCTGCTGCTCGTCGGGGCGACCGCGGTCGCGGTCGGCACCGCCAGCTTCGTGAACCCTCGAGCTGTGGTCGAGGTCGCCGCCGGGCTGGAACGCTACCTCGCCGCCCACGGCGTCCGCTCGGTCGCCGAGCTGCCGGCCCTGTTCAAGGCGGAACGGTGAGCCCGGCGGTGAGGAGCCGCGAGTCGCCACTGGTGCTCGCCCTGGACACCGGCGACCTCCGGCAGGCGCTTGACTGGTCGCTGGCGGCGGGGGAGGCGGCCGGCATGGTGAAGGTGGGCCTGGAGCTGTTCGGCGCCGAGGGCCCCGCCGCCGTGGCCGCGCTGGCCGGGCAGGGGCGGCGGGTCATGCTCGACCTCAAGCTGCACGACATCCCCGCCACCGTCGCCGGCGCGGTGCGCTCGGCCGAGCGCGCCGGCGCCGAGCTGGTCACCGTCCACGCCCTCGGCGGGCCGGCCATGCTGGCCGCCGCGGCGGGGGCCGCCGGCGGCTGCCGGGTGGCGGCGGTGACGGTGCTCACCAGCGCCGGGCCGGGCGAGCTCGCCGCCGCCGGGCTGCCGCCGCCCGAGGAGGCGGTGCCGCGGCTCGCCGAGCTGGCCGTCGCGGCCGGCTGCCAGGCGCTGGTCTGCTCGCCGCTGGAGGCGGCCGCCCTGCGCGACCTGCTCGGCCCGACCGTCGAGCTGCTCTGCCCAGGGGTCCGCCCCGCCCAGGCTCCTCGGGGCCCAGGGGCCCAAGGCCGGGGAGGCCAGGAGGACGGGCCCCGGTGGGTCGGGCCCGACGACCAGGCGCGGGTGGCCACGCCCGCGGCGGCGATGCGGGCGGGAGCCAGCCGCATCGTGGTGGGGCGGCCGATCACCCGGGCGCCCGACGTCGGGGCGGCGGCCCGCGCCGTCCGCGACCAGGCGCTGGCGGCGCTCCCATGAGCGCGCCCACCCCACCGGCGCCGCCGCCCGAGCCGCTGGACGCGGCGGCGGTGCTGGAGCTGTACCGGCGGGCCGGGGGGCTGCGGCACGGCCACTTCGTGCTGTCGTCCGGGCGGCACTCCGACACCTACCTCCAGTCGGCGGTCGTCCTGCAGTGGCCGGCGCTGGCCGCGGCGCTCGGCCGCGCGCTCGCCGCGCCCTGGCGCGGGCGGGTCGACGTGGTCGTCGGCCCGGCCATGGGCGGGGTGGTGATCGGCCACGAGACCGCCGGCGCCCTCGGGGTCCGCATGGTCTTCACCGAGCGGGTCGACGGCGCGATGGCGCTGCGGCGCTCGTTCGCGGTGGCGGCGGGGGAGCGCGCCCTGGTGGTGGAGAACGTCGTCACCACCGGCGGCTCCGCGCTGGAGGTCGCCGGGCTGCTGCGGGCCGCGGGGGCCGAGGTGGCCGGGCTGGCCACCATCGTCGACCGGCTGCCCGAGGGCGCCACCCTGCCGCTGGAGCTCCACGCGCTCGCCAGGGTGACGGCCGCGAGCTGGGACCCGGCCAAATGTCCGGCATGCGGTTCCGGCAGCGGCTCCGAGGCCCCCGGCAGCCGCAGGGGTCTCCCTTCCACACGGCGCTGACCTGCGACGATGGCACCAGTGGTGGGCGGCGGAGTCGGGAACATGACAACGTTCTCGACAAGCGCTCACGGATCAGGCACGGTTCTGACCAGGGCGGATGGATTGTGGCCGCCGCCAAGGTGTGCGTAGAATCCGCGCGTTCTTCGATCCAGCAGGCGGGGGCGAGGGGCTACCCGCTTCTGGGCACGAGGCCAAGAGGAGGCACGATGCCACTGCCAACCCTGACGCCCGAGCAGCGCCAGCAGGCCCTGGAGAAGGCGGCCGAGGCGCGCCGGAAGCGGGCCGAGCTGAAGGCGCAGCTCAAGAGCGGCAACCTGAGCCTGTCGACGGTGCTCCGCAAGGAAGAAGACGATACTGTCGGCAAGATGAAGGTCTCCGCCGTGCTCGAGAGCATGCCCGGCGTGGGGAAGGTGCGCGCCCGCAAGATCATGGAGAAGCTGGACATCTCCGCTTCCCGCCGGGTCCGCGGCCTGGGGTCCAAGCAGAAGGACGCCCTGCTGGCGGAGTTCGGCGGCAAGAAGTAGCCAGCATCTTGCGTTGACGCGCGACGGGGGGTCCGGCCGGAGGGGTCCGGGGAACCCCGGGGGGGTGCCCCGGTCGGCGGGGCGTCGCGGTCGCCTGATCGTGCTTGCCGGCCCCTCCGGGGTCGGCAAGGGGGCCATCGTGGCCAGGCTGCTCGCGGCCCTCCCCGACCTGGAGCTCTCGATCTCGGCCACCACCCGGCGGCCGCGGCCGAGGGAGGACGAGGGCCGCCACTACTACTTCGTGGACCGTGCCGACTTCGACCGGATGACCGAGGCCGGCGGGTTCCTGGAGTGGGCCGACATCTTCGGCGAGCGCTACGGCACGCCGAGGGAGCCGGTGGAGCGCGCCCTCGCCGAGGGCCGCGACGTCCTGGTCGAGATCGACGTCCAGGGCGCGCGCCAGCTCAAGGCGGCCACCCCGTCGGCGTACATGGTGTTCATCACCCCGCCCAGCCTGGCCGAGCTGGAGCGGCGGCTGCGGACCCGCGGCACCGAGACCGACCAGCAGGTGCGGCGCCGGCTCGCCAAGGCGTCCGACGAGCTGGCCGCCGAGCCCGAGTTCGACGTCACCGTCGTCAACGACGACCTGGAGCGGGCCGCCCGCGAGGTGATCGAGATCGTCGACCGGCTGCGGCGGCGTACTATCGACAACGACCACACGCACGTCAAGGAGCCCAAGCACGCATGATCGAACCGCGGATCGACGACCTGCTCGCCAGGGTCGACTCCAAGTACACCCTGGTCATCCTGGCCGCCAGGCGCGCCAGGCAGATCAACGGCTACTACTCCCAGCTCGGTGAGGGCATCGGCGAGTTCGTCCCGCCGATGGTCGACGCCGGCCCCAACCGCAAGGCCCTCTCGGTCGCGCTCCAGGAGCTGGTCGAGGACAAGCTGAACTGGGAGCGCCCGGCCGAGGTGGCCGAGTCCATCAAGTAGCCATGGCCCTGGAAGGGGCCCGTGTCCTGCTCGGGGTCTCCGGCGGCATCGCCGCCTACAAGGCCGCCGAGCTCGCCCGTGAGCTGCAGCGGGCCGGGGCGGAGGTGCAGCCGATCCTCACCGCCGCCGGCGAGGCGATGGTGAGCCGCGCCACCTTCGCCGCCCTCACCGGCCGGCGGGTGCCGGCGTCGGTCTGGGAGGACCCGGCGGCGGTCGAGCACGTCGCCCTCGCCCGCTGGGGCCAGGTGCTGGTGGTCGCCCCGGCAACCGCCCACACGCTGGCCCGGATGGCCGCCGGCCTGGCCGACGACCTGCTCACCAGCGTCGCCCTCGCCTTCGCCGGGCCGGTGGTGGTCGCCCCGGCGATGCACACCGAGATGTGGCAGCACCCCGCCACCCGCGCCAACCTCGAGCTGCTGGAACGCCGCGGCGTGCTGGTCGTGCCGCCCGCCAGCGGCCCGCTCACCTCCGGCGACGTCGGGCCCGGGCGGCTGGCCGAGCTGGACGACCTGGTCGCCGGCGTGGCGGCCGCGCTCGCCGGCACGCGCGCGCTGGCCGGGACGCGGGTGCTGGTCAGCCTGGGCGGCACCCGCGAGCCGCTGGACCCGGTCCGCTACCTCGGCAACCGCTCATCGGGGCGGATGGGCGCCGCGATCGTCGCCGAGGCGCTGCGCCGCGGCGCGGAGGTCACCGCCGTGACGGCGGCGACCACCGTCGACCCGCCCGCCGCCGCCAGGCGGGTCCGGGTCGAGACCGCCCAGGAGCTGTACGACGCGGTGCTGGCCGAGGCGGCCGACCAGGACGTGATCGTGATGGCCGCCGCGGTCGCCGACTTCCGGCCCAAGCGGATCTCGCAGGGCAAGCTCAAGAAGGACCAGGGCGTCCCCGAGGTCGTCCTGGAACCCACCCCCGACACCCTCGCCGAGCTGGGTCGCCGGCGCCGGCCCGGCCAGGTGCTGGTCGGCTTCGCCGCCGAGACCGACGACCACCTGGCCGCCGCCCGCCGCAAGCTGGAGCGCAAGCACCTGGACCTGGTGGTGCTCAACCACGTCGAGGGCGCCCGCTCCGCCTTCGGGTCCGACGCCGCCGACGCCTACCTGGTCGACGCGGCCGGCGTCGAGGAGCTCGGCGGCGCCTCCAAGGCGGCCATCGCCGCCCGCCTGCTGGACCGCGTCGAGGCGCTGCGCCGCCCGACCAGCTCGGGCTGAGGCGGCCGTTTGCCTCGCGGTCGGCCACGCGGCTACCCTTCGGCGAGGCCTGCGCGCCGCCGGTCGGCGGCGCGAATCTCCTTGGAGGCATTCGTGGCGAACCGGAAGCTGTTCACGTCCGAGTCGGTGACCGAAGGACACCCGGACAAGATCGCCGACCAGATCTCGGACGCGATCCTGGACGAGATCCTGCGCGAGGACCCGACCGGCCGCGTGGCCTGCGAGACCCTCATCACCACCGGCCTGGTGGTGGTCGCCGGGGAGATCTCCACCACCACCTACGTCGACATCCCCAGCGTGGTGCGCCGCACCATCCGCGAGATCGGCTACGACCGCGCCAAGTACGGCTTCGACGGCACCACCTGCGGCGTGACCGTGGCCATCGACGAGCAGTCGCCCGACATCGCCCAGGGCGTCGACCACGCCTTCGAGGAGCGCGCCGGCGACACCGACCCGCTGGACGTCCAGGGCGCCGGCGACCAGGGCATGATGGTCGGCTATGCCTGCACCGAGACGCCGGAGCTGATGCCGCTGCCGATCGCGCTGGCCCACCGGCTGGCGCGGCGGCTGGCCGAGGTGCGCCGCAGCGGCCTGGTGCCGTACCTGCGCCCCGACGGCAAGACCCAGGTCACCGTCGAGTACGACGGCCACCGGCCGGTGCGGCTGGACACGGTGGTGGTCTCCACCCAGCACGGCCCCGACGTGGACCTGGACACGCTGCTCGCCCCCGACATCCGCGAGCACGTGATCGACGCCTGCCTCCCCGAGGACCTGGCCGCCGAGGGCATGCGGGTGTTCGTCAACCCGACCGGCCGGTTCGAGCTGGGCGGGCCGTCGGCCGACACCGGCCTGACCGGCCGCAAGATCATCGTCGACACCTACGGCGGCATGGCCCGCCACGGTGGCGGCGCGTTCTCCGGCAAGGACCCCACCAAGGTCGACCGCTCGGCCGCGTACGCGGTCCGCTGGCTCGCCAAGAACGTGGTCGCGGCCGGCCTGGCCGAGCGCTGCGAGGTGCAGGTCGCCTACGCCATCGGCGTCGCCCACCCGGTCAGCGTGTTCGTGGACACGTTCGGCACCGAGCAGGTCGACCCGGAGAAGCTCGGCAAGCTGCTGCCGGAGTTCTTCGACCTGCGGCCCGCGGCGATCCTCCGTGACCTGGACCTGCGCCGGCCGATCTTCCGCAAGACCGCCGCCTACGGCCACTTCGGCCGCAGCGAGCCCGAGTTCACCTGGGAGTCGACCCACCGGGCCGAGGAGCTCGCCCGCGCGGCGCGCTCCCTCTGACCGCGGCGCGCGGCGGAGGCGACAACAGGGAGGCGGGGCCGGACCGGACGTGAGCGTCGAGGGCGTCCAGGTGCTCGTGGACGTGCCGTTGTTCCACCTGGACCGGCCGTTCACCTATCGGGTGCCCGAGACGCTGCGGGACGCCGTCCACCTCGGCAGCCGGGTCAAGGTGCCGTTCGGGGGCCGCCGCCGCGTCGACGGTTGGGTGGTCGGCAGGGCCGACGAGCTGCCCGCCGACGCCCGCGACCTGCTCCGGGTCGTCTCGCCGCTGCCGGCGTTCGGCCCCGGCGAGCTGGAGCTGCTCCGCTGGGTCGCCGACCGCTACGCCGGCACCGTGGTCGACGCCCTGCGCCTGGCCGTCCCGCCCCGGGTCGCCGCCGTGGACGCCGCCGTCGCCGGCGACGCGCCCGAGGCCGCCGGCGCGGCGCCGGCCCGCTCCGGCGAACCGGCGCCACCGGCCGCACCTCCCGCTGCCGCGCCGCCGGGGCCCGCCGTGGCGGAGGCCGGGCACGACCCGCTGGTCGACCTGGCCGCCGGCGGACGGGCCGGCGCGGTCTACTGGCGGCCGCTGCCGGGCGAGGACCGCGGGGCGCGGGTCACCGCCCTGGTCGAGGCCGCGCTGGCGGCGGGCCGGGGCGCGATCGTGGTCACCCCGGAGGTGGCGGCCGGCTCGGCGGTCGGCGACGCCGTCCGCAAGGCGTTCCCCGACGCCGCCGACCTGGCCAGCGACCTGTCCGACCGGCGCCGCTACCGCGCGTGGGCGGAGCTGCGCCGCGGCCGGCGCCTGGTGGTCGTCGGCGGCCGCTCGGCGGTGCTCGCCCCGCTGCCGGCCCTGGGCTGCGTCGTCATCGACGACGAGGCCAACTTCGCCCACAAGGAGCAGCGCACCCCCCGCTTCCACGCCCGCGAGGTCGCCCTGCGCCGGGCCGCTCGCGGCCGCGCCCTGTGCGTGCTCACCGGCACGGTGCCGTCGCCGGAGGCGCTGGCCGCCATGCAGGCCGGCCAGTGCCGGCTGCTGCGCCCCGACCGGGCCGCCGAGCGCCACGCCCGGCCGCTGGTGGAGGTCGTCGACCCCGACGACGAGGGCCCGACCGCCGCCCGCCTGCACCCCCGCGCCCTCGCGGCCGTCCGCGCGGCCCTGCAGCGTGGCGAGAGCGCCTACGTGCTGGTGCCGCGGCGCGGGGCCGCCGACCCGGCCGAGCCGGGCGCCCGCACCGCCGGGCAGGTCGCCGCCGAGCTGGCCCGCATCCTGCCGGGCGCGCCGGTCTGGCGGCTGGACCGCGAGGTCGTCGACCCCGGCGCGATGCCGCCGTGGGCGGGACAGCGGCCAGGGGTGGTCGTCGGCACCGTCGCCGGCGTCAAGGACCACCCGCCGCTGACCGGCTGCCGCACCGTGGTGGTGGTCGGTGCCGACACCGCCCTCGGCCAGGCCGAGGTCCGCGCCGCCGAGGACGCCTACCGGACCTGGAGCCGCGCCGCCGCCTGGTGCGGCCCCGGCCGCGCCAGCGCCGGCCGCCTGGTCCTGCAGACCCGCCACGGCGGCCACCACGCCGTCCAGGCGCTGGTCCGCTGGGACCCCGAGTTCTTCTGGCGCCACGAGCTGCCCCGCCGCGTCGAGCTGCGCTTCCCCCCGGCCAGGCGCCTGGTCCTGGCGGAGGGCCCGGTCCCCGAGGAGGCAGCCGCCGCCAGGGCGGCGCTGGCGAGCGCGCTGGGGCCAAAGGCGGAGCTGCTCGGCCCGGCGGCCATGGGACGGGGCTGGCGTATCATCGCCAAGGTCGAGGACGCCGAGTGGGCGGCCCGCGCGCTCCGCCCGGTGCTGGCCGAGGCCTCGCGGACCGGCGGCCCACGGATGTCGGTGGACGTGGAGCCGCTGGAGGTCCTCGCCGCGCCGCGCCCGACCACCTGAAGGAGACCGCACCCGTGGCACTGCTCGACATCCGGCTCTACGGCGACCCGGTGCTGAAAGAGGTCTCCGCCCCGGTGACGCGCTTCGACGCCGAGCTGGCCCGCTTCGGCGCCGACCTGCTGGAGACCCTGCGCGCCGCCCACGGCGCCGGCCTCGCCGCGCCGCAGGTGGGGGTGCTCAAGCGGATGTTCGCCTACGACATCCCCCCCGACGAGGAGACCGGCGAGCACCCGTTCGGGGTGCTGGTCAACCCCGTGATCACCCGCAGGGAGGGCGAGCAGACCGGCGACGAGGGGTGCCTCTCCTTCCCCGGCCTGTACTACGAGTGCACCAGGGCGATGGCCGTGACCGTGACCGCCAACGACGTCCGCGGCCAGCGCCTGGAGCTGGACGGCGAGGGGCTGCTGGCCCGCTGCTTCCAGCACGAGATCGACCACCTGGACGGGGTGCTGTTCATCGACCGGCTCTCCAGGGGCGACCGCAAGCGGGCCCTCAAGCAGTGGCGCGAGCGCGAGCTCGACCTCGAGCTGCGCGGCGCCGCGCCCCACCTGCACCGGTCGGAGGTCTCCAGGCCGGGCACCACCCTCTAGGCCGCCGGGTGCGCGTCGTCTACCTCGGCACGCCGGCGGCCGCGGTGCCCCCGCTTCAGGCCCTGCTCGCCTCCAGCCACCAGGTCGTCGCCGTGGTCACCCGCCCGGACCGGCCGCGCGACCACCAGCGTGGGGCGCCGGCGCCCTCCCCGGTCAAGCAGGCGGCCGTCGCCGCCGGCCTGCCGGTGCTGGAGCCGCTCGGTGGCCGCGACCCGGAGCTGCCCGCCCAGCTCCAGGCACTGGCCGCCGACATCGGCTGCGCCTGCGCCTTCGGCTACCTGCTGCCGCCCGAGGTGCTCGCCGCCTTCCCCAACGGGATCGTCAACCTCCACTTCTCGCTGCTGCCCGCCTACCGGGGAGCGGCGCCGGTGCAGCGGGCCCTGCTCGACGGGGTCGCCGCCACCGGCGTCACCAGCTTCCTGATCGACGCCGGGATGGACACCGGGCCGCTGTTGCTCGCCGCCGAGGTCCCCGTCCACTCCGACGAGGACGCCGGCGCCCTCACCGCGCGGCTCGCCGAGGTCGCCGGCAGGCTCGCGGTCGAGACCCTCGACGCGCTGGAGTCCGGCCAGGTCCAGCCCCGCCCGCAGCCGCGGGCAGGCGTCAGCCTCGCCCCCAAGGTGCGGCCGGAGGAGGCGCGCCTGGACTTCACCCGCCCCGCCGGCGAGCTGGCCAACGCGGTCCGGGCGTTCACGCCGGTCCCTGGCGCCTGGACCACCCACCGGGGCCGGCGGCTCAAGGTCACCAGGGCCGCGCCGGGTCCTCCGGGGGGGCCGGAAGCGCCCCCCCGGACCCCCCCGGAGGATCGCGGGGGGCTCGCCCCGGGGCGGCTCGCCGTGGGGCCGGGCGGCCGGCTGCTGGTCGGCGCCGCCGACCGGCCCCTGGAGTTGGTCGAGGTCCGCCCGGAGGGCCGGCGGGCGATGTCCGGCGCCGAGTTCGCCCGCGGCGCCCGCCTCGGCCCGGAGGAGTGGCTGGGCCGATGACGGCCGGGTCCGGGGGGCCCGGGGGCGCGCGGGACGTCGCCCTGGCCGCGCTCGGGCGGGTCGACGACGGCGCCTACGCCAACCTCGCGCTGCCGGCGCTGCTGGCCCGCTCCGGGCTGGGCGTCGCCGACCGGGCGGCCGTCACCGACCTGGTCTACGGCTCGCTGCGGCTGCGCGGCGCGCTCGACCACGCGCTGCGCCCGCTGTCCCGCCAGCCCCTCGAGCAGCTCGAGCCGCTGGTCCTGCGCGGGCTCCGCCTGGGCGCCTACGAGCTGCTGTTCGGCGGCACCGCCGCGCACGCCGCCGTCGCGGAGACGGTCGCGGCGGTCACCAGGGCAGGCCGGCGCGGCCAGGCCGGCTACGTCAACGCCGTCCTGCGCCGGCTGGCGACGACCCCGCCCACCTGGCCCGACCCCGCCGCCGACCCCGCCGGCTGGGCCACCACCCGCGGCTCCCACCCGGCCTGGATCGTCGACGAGGCGCTCGCCCGGCTCGGGCCCGACGGGCTGGTCGCCCTCGTGGAGGCCGACAACGCCCGGCCGCGGGTCACCCTGCGGGCCACCCCGGGCCGCGCGACCCGCGACGGGCTCCTCGCCGAGCTCGCCGCCGCCGGCGTCCGCGCCAGCGCCCATCCCCTCGGCGCCGACTGCCTGGTGCTGGAGCGCGGCGACCCGGCCGGGCTGGCCGCCGTCCGCGACGGCCGCGCGGTGGTCCAGGACGCCGCCTCGGCGCTGGTCGCCCCCGCCGTCGGCGCCGCCCCCGGGGACCTGGTGGTGGACCTCGCCGCCGGGCCGGGCGGCAAGGCCGGCCACCTGGCCGCCCTCGGCGCGCGGGTACTGGCCGTGGAGCGCCACCCCGGCCGGGCCAGGATGGTGCGCGAGACCGCCAGGCGCCTCGGCGTGGCCGGCAAGCTGCACGCCGTCGTCGGGGACGGGCGCTGCCCGCCGCTGCGCGCCGGCGGCGCCGACGCCGCGCTGGTCGACGCGCCCTGCTCCAACCTCGGCAGCCTGCGCCGCCGCCCCGAGGCCCGCTGGCGGCACCGGCCGGAGGAGGTCGCCGGGCTGGTCGCCCTCCAGCTCGACCTGCTGCTGGCGGCCGCCGACGCCGTCCGGCCGGGCGGCACCGTCGTCTACTCGGTCTGCACCTGGACCCGGGCGGAGACGAACGGGGTCGTCGACGAGCTGCTGCGCCGCCGCCCCGACCTCGCCGCCGATCCCTCCGCCTCCGGCGGCCGCCGGCAGCTCTGGCCCCACCGCGACGACGCCGACGGCGTGTACCTGGCCCGGCTCGTCAAGACTGCCCAGCCGCGCGGCTCACGCTGACCCCCAAACGGCCGATACCATGAGCAGGACTGCTCCGAGCGCGAGGAGTGCAGTGATCCGACGCCTGGCACCATCGGTGCTCAACGCCGACCTGGCCCAGCTCGCCGACCAGGTACGGCTGGTCGAGGAGGCGGCCGACTGGATCCACCTCGACCTCATGGACGGCCATTTCGTGCCAAACCTCAGCTTCGGCCCGCCGGTGGTGGCCGCGCTGCGCCCCCACACCGCCCACTACCTCGACTGCCACCTGATGGTCGCCAACCCCGAGGCGCTGCTGCCCGCCCTCGCCGAGGCCGGCGCCGGCGGGGTCACCATGCACGTCGAGGCGCTCGACGACCCGGGCCGCGCCCTGCGGGCCGCCGCCGACCTCGGCATGGCCCCCGGGCTCGCGCTGCGGCCGGGCACGCCCCTGCAGGCGGTCCTGCCGCACATGGACGACGTCGACCTGGTCCTGCCCATGACCGTGGAGCCCGGCTTCGGCGGCCAGGCGTTCGAGGGCGACGTGCTGCCCAAGATCGCCGCCGCCCGCGACGCCATCGGGCGCATGGGTCGACCCATCGCGCTCCAGGTCGACGGCGGCGTCAACGCCGCCACCCTGCCGCGATGCCTCGACGCCGGCGCCGACGTGTTCGTGGTCGGCACCGCGATCTTCGGCGCCGACGACCCGGCCGCCGCCGCCAAGGCGTTCCGGGCGCTGCTCGACCCGGAGGGGTCCGGGGAACCCCGAAGAGGTGCCCCGGTCGATCGGGAGGACCGGTAGCAGTGGACGACATGGTCCTGATCGCCGACGACGACCGCGACATCGTCCGTTTCGTCGAGGTCAACCTCCGCCTGGAGGGCTTCGAGGTGATCACCGCCCACGACGGCGAGGACGCCCTGGCCAAGGCGCTGGAGCTGCAGCCCAACCTCATCCTGCTCGACGTGATGATGCCGCTGATGGACGGCTTCGAGGTCTGCACCAAGCTGCGCGACGACGGCCGCAGCGCCCACATCCCTGTGATCATGCTCACCGCCAAGTCGCTGTCGGCCGACAAGGTGCTCGGCCTGACCGCCGGCGCCGACGACTACATCATCAAGCCGTTCGACCCGATGGAGCTGATCGCGCGGGTCAAGACCACCCTCCGCCGGGCCAGCGAGATGCGCTCGCTGTCACCCCTCACCGGCCTGCCGGGCAACAACCGCATCGAGCACGAGATCTCCCACCGCATGGAGCTGGGCATGCCGGTGGCGGTCGCCTACGCCGACCTGGACAACTTCAAGTCCTACAACGACCGCTACGGGTTCCTCCGCGGCGACGAGGTGATCTCGCTGTTCGCGCAGGTGCTGCGCCGCGCCGCCCTGGAGGCGGCGGGCCCCGAGGGGTTCGTCGGCCACATCGGCGGCGACGACTTCGTGGCCCTGGTGCCCCCGGAGGCCGCCGAGCGGTTCGCCACCCGGCTCATCGCCGACTTCGACGCCCGCATCCCCAGCCTGTACGACCCGGAGGACGCCGTCGTCGACTCGATCGAGATCGCGGACCGCCAGGGCCAGATGCGCCGCTTCCCGATCATCTCCGTCTCGCTCGGCATCGCCTCCAGCGCCCGGCGCAGCTTCTCCGACCACCGCGAGCTGGTCGCCACCGCCACCGAGCTGAAGGGCGTCGCCAAGCGGGACCCGCGCTCCAGCTACGCCCTGGACCGCCGCGCCGACGCGTTCTGAGGTACGCTCGACGCGACGTAGCACGCGCGTCTCCGGGGCGGGGTGCGAGTCCCCACCGGCGGTGAGAGCCCGCGACCCCTGGCAGCGGCAGCGGCCAGGGTTGACCCTGTGGAACTCAGGGGCCGACGGTGACAGTCCGGATGAGAGGAGGCGGCGGTCGCGCCGGCACGTGCCGGCGCGTTGCCACCACGCCCCACGGGAAGTGCCGGCGTGGAGGACGGTGGTGGCGGTGACGGTCGACGGCGACGCGGGCTGGATGGCCCGGGCGGTCACGCTCGCCGAGGGCGGCAGGGGAGCGACCAGCCCCAACCCGATGGTCGGGGCGGTCATGGTGCTGGACGGGCGGGTCGTGGGCGAGGGGTTCCACCGGGCCGCCGGCGAGCCCCACGCCGAGGTGGCCGCGCTGGCCGCCGCCGGGTCGCTGGCCGCCGGCGCCACCTGCTACGTGACCCTGGAGCCGTGCGCCCACCACGGCCGCACCCCGCCATGCGTGGACGCGCTGCTCCAGGCCGGGGTGGCCAGGGTCGTCGCCGCCCTCGCCGACCCGGACCGCCGGGTCGACGGGGCCGGGCTGGCCCGGCTGCGGGCGGCAGGGGTGCCGGTCACGGTCGGGGTCGGCGCGGAGGCCGCCGCCGAGCAGAACGCCGCCTACCTGACCCACCGCCGGCTCGGCCGGCCCCGGGTCACCCTCAAGGCCGCCGCCAGCCTCGACGGCAAGGTCGCCGCCCCCGACGGCAGCTCGCAGTGGATCACCGGGCCGGCCGCCAGGGCCGACGCCCACCGCCTGCGGGCGGAGGCCGACGCGGTCGCCGTCGGCGCCGGCACCGCCCGCACCGACGACCCCCGCCTGACCGCCCGCCTCCCCCGTCTCACCGGGGCCCGTCCCCCCGGCCTTCGGGGTTCCCCCGACCCTTCCGGCCACCTCGGCCGCCAGCCCCTCCGGGTGCTGGTCGACGCCGCCGGGCGGGTCGGCGCCGACAGGCACCTGTTCGACGCCGCCGCCCCGACCATGGTCGCCACCACCGCCGCCGCCCCCGCCGGCGCGGTCGACGCCTGGAAGCGGGCCGGCGCCGAGGTGCTGGTCTGCCCCGAAGCCCCCTGGGGGGAAGGCGGCCGCGGCGTCGACCTGGCCGAGCTGGCCGCCGCGCTCGGGCGGCGGGGGGTGCTCGAGCTGCTGGTGGAGGGCGGCCCTCGGCTGCAGGCCAGCCTCTGGGCCGCCGGGCTGGCCGACCGGCTGGTCTGGTACCTGGCGCCGCTGGTGATCGGCGGCGACGGCGCGCCCGGCCTGCTCCGCGGCGGCGGCGCCACCACCCTGGCGGCGGCCAGGGCCCTGCGGATCGCCTCGGTCGAGCGCCTCGGCGCCGACCTCCGCGTGGTCGCCTACCCCCGATCCACCGGGGCACCCCCCGGGCCGGACCCCGCAGCGACCACGCAAGCACAGGAGGGATCGTGATGTTCACCGGGATCGTCGAGGGCACCGGGACGGTCGTCACGCTGGCCCGCCCCCGGGCCGACGGCGGCGCCGCGCGCCTGCAGGTCGACGCGCCGTGGCTGGCCGGCGAGCTCGCCGTCGGCGACTCGGTCGCGGTCGACGGCTGCTGCCTGACCGTGGTGGCCAGCGGGCCGACCCAGTTCGCGGCCGACGTGGTCGCCGAGACCCTGCGCCGCACCGCCCTCGGCCGGCTCGCCGCCGGCGCCAGGGTCAACCTGGAGCGGCCGCTGGCGCTCGGCGGCCGCCTCGGCGGCCACCTCGTCCAAGGCCACGTCGACGGCGTCGGCCGCGTGGTCGCACGCCGGGCGGTGGGGCCGGAGGGGTCCGGGGAACCCCACGGGGGTGCCCCGGTGAGACCGGAGGGGTCCGGGGAACCCCATGGGGGTGCCCCGGTGAGACAGGACGGCGAGGAGGTGCAGATCGAGCTGTCGGAGGGGCTGGCCAGGTACGTGGTCGAGAAGGGATCGATCGCGGTCGACGGGGTCAGCCTGACCGTCGCCGGGGTCGGCCAGGGCTGGTTCGCGGTCGCCCTGGTGCCGCACACGCTGGCCACCACCACCCTCGGCGAGCGCGCCCCCGGCGACCCGGTCCACCTGGAGGTCGACGTGGTCGCCAAGTACGTGGAACGGCTGGTGCAGCCGTGGAGCGGGCAGGGGGCCGCAACATGACCGCGTTCGCCAGCATCGCCGATGCCGTCGCCGCGATCGCGGCCGGCCGCATGGTGGTCGTCGTCGACGACGCCGACCGCGAGAACGAAGGCGACCTGATCATGGCCGCCGAGGCCGCCACCCCGGAGAAGATCGCCTTCTTCGTCCGCCACACCTCCGGGGTGATCTGCACGCCGATGCTCGGCGAGCGCCTGGACGAGCTGGACCTGCCCCTGATGGTCGCGACCAACACCGCGCCCTACCGGACGGCGTTCACCATCTCGGTCGACGCCGGCAGGGGCACCACCACCGGCATCTCGGCCGC
>Ga0209875_1000023_pt1 | contig 18034 bp, 14 predicted proteins | sample GWRWS3_0_10_FD_187219 | JGI IMG/M metagenome (GOLD analysis project Ga0209875, IMG submission 187219) | Riverbed sediment microbial communities from areas with vegetation nearby in Columbia River, Washington, USA - GW-RW S3_0_10 (SPAdes)... | ecosystem: Environmental > Aquatic > Freshwater >...
CCACCGGGGCACCCCCCTGGGGTTCCCCGGACCCCTCCGCCCGATCCACCGGGGCACCCCCCTGGGGTTCCCCGGACCCCTCCGCCCGATCCACCGGGGGCCCCTCCGCCGCCGCGCCCGGCGCGGCTGGGCCGGCGGGCGGTGGGGCCGGCGGGGTCCGGGGGACGGGCCCGACCGCGCCGTTGCCGCGCCCGCCCGGTTCCCCGGAGGGGCGGGGGGTTCCCCGGTCAGCGGGGTCCCGAGGGGGTGCCCCGGTCGATGGGGCGGCGCCGGGGGCTGGCTGGGCGGCGCGGTCGATGGGCGGGTAGGCCTCCATGCGCTTGGAGCGGTGGTCGATGCGGCGCTGCACCGTCGGGCCGCCGGCGGTTGCGGCGGCCGCCTCGAACCAGCCGGTGGCCTCGCGGTCGACGGGGGTGGCCCTGCTGGCCAGGAACGCCTCGCGGGTGGCGCGGCCGGAGGCCTCCACCACCAGGGCGGCGAGCTCCTCGGCGGCGTCCGGGTGGGCCAGCTCGCGCATTCCCGCCGCCATCGTGGCCAGGCGGTCGGGGTCGCCGAGGAGCGGGGCGACCGCGCCGACCAGGCTGGCGCCGTCCAGGGCGGCGTCGTCCACCACCACCGCGCCGCCGGCGGCGGCCAGCGCGCGGGCGTTGGCGGCCTGGTGGCCGGCGGTCGCGTGCGGCAGGGGCACCATCACCGCCGGCGTGCCGGTGGCGGTCAGCTCGGCCATGGTGATCGCCCCGGCGCGGGTGAGCGCGAGGTCGGCGGCCGCGTAGGCGAGGTCCATCCGGTCGACGAACGGCACGACCTTGACCAGCAGCCCGCGTTCCTCGGGGTCGGCCAGCGCCCACGCCGCGCGGACGTCGGCCTCGTCGCGCCGCCCGCAGGCGTGCAGGAGCTGGATGCGTTCCGGCTCCGGCCAGTGGCCGGTGGCCGCCACCACGGCCTGGTTGATGTGGCGGGCGCCCTGGCTGCCGCCGAACGCCAGCAGGGTGCGCCGCTCCGGGTCCAGGTCGAAGGCGGCCAGCGCCTCGGCGTGGAGGCCCTGCCGGTCCAACCGGGCGAGCTCCGGCCGGACGGGGTTGCCGACCACCGCCGTGCGGCCGGCCGGGAAGGCGGCGGCGGCCTCGGCGACCCCGAGCGCGATCCGGCTGGCCACCCTGGCGGCCAGCTTGTTGGCGATCCCGGGGACCGCGTTCGGCTCGTGGAGGACCACCGGCACCCGCTCCAGCCTGGCGGCCAGCGCCACCGGCAGCGTCACGTAGCCGCCGGTGCCGAAGACCACGTCGAAGCGGTGGCGGCGGATCAGCTTGCGGGCGGCCGCGACGCCGGCGACGGCCGCGAACGGGGCGAGCAGGGTCTCGCGGGCGAGCCGGCGTGACAGCGGCAGGATCGGCAGCAGGTCGAGGTCGAAGCCGGCCTCGGGGACCACGCGCGTCTCGATGCCCCTGGTCGTGCCCGCGAAGCGGACGGTCGCGGCCGGGTCGTGCTCGAGCACGGTACGGGCCATGGCGATGCCGGGAAACACGTGGCCTCCGGTCCCGGCGGCCGCCACCAGCAGCGACAGGTGCTGGGCCGCGGTCATCGTCGTTCCTCCCTGCGGGTACGGGTCGAGGGCGGCCGGGGCCGGGCGCGCCGGTGCTCGGCGTCGGCCTTGGCCTTCTGGGCGGGTGTCTGCCGGCCGCGGTGGGCGCGCCGGCTGCGCCGCTCCGCCTGGGCGGTGGTGGCCAGCACCGAGGCGCGCACCGGCCAGACCTCCTGCCTGGCGACGTTGAGCAGCATCCCGGCCGCCGCCAGCAGCACCAGCATGCTGGAGCCGCCGAAGGAGACCAGCGGCAGCGGCACGCCGGTGATCGGCAGCACGCCGACGACCGCGCCGATGTTGACCAGCGCCTGGACCACGATCCAGACGGTGATGCCGCCGGCCAGGTAGCGGCCGAACGGGTCGGGGGCGCGCTGCGCCACCCGCACCCCGCCATAGGCGAAGGCGATGAACAGCAGCACGATCGACAGGGTACCGAGCAGGCCGAGCTCCTCGCCGATGATGGCGAAGATGAAGTCGGTGTGGGCGTTGGGCACGTAGGACCACTTCTGCCGGCTCGCCCCGAGCCCGACGCCGAGCAGGCCACCGGAGCCGAGCGCCAGGCGGCCCTGGATGAACTGGTAGCCGCCGTTCTGCGGGTCGGCGGCCGGGTCCATGAACGACAGGAACCGCACCCGCCGGTAGTCGGCGCTCATGATCAGGCCCAGACCGGCGGCCAGGCCGAGCGATCCGATCCCGCCGAGCAGGACCAGCGGGGTGCCGGCGACGAACAGGACGCCGAAGGCGATGGCGCACAGCAGCATGGTGGTGCCGAGGTCGGGCTCGAGCATCACCAGGGCGGCGAGCACCACCGTCAGCGGCACCACCGGCACCAGCAGGTGCCGGACGTCGCCGAGCAGGCGCGCCTTGCGGGCGAGCACGTCGGCGGAGAACAGCAGCAGGGCGAGCTTGGCGAACTCGGCCGGCTGGACGGTGACGCCGGGCGCCACCGAGATCCAGCGGGTGGCGCCGTAGGCGGTCACCGCGCCCGGGTGGACCAGCACGAACAGCAGCCCGAGGGTGGCGCCGACCAGCAGCGGCGCGCCGAGCCGCCGCCAGCGCCGGTAGTCGACGCGGCTGGCGACCAGCATCACCGCCAGCCCCGCGACCACCCACAGGAGCTGGCGCTTGAAGTAGGAGTAGGAGTCGCCGGTGCGGGCGTAGGCGAACACCGAGGAGGCCGACAGCACCATCACCACGCCGATGGTCAGCAGGGTGCCGACGACCGCCAGCAGCAGCCAGTAGGTGGAGCCGGCGCCGAGCAGAGGCCTGACCGCCCTGGCGGGCCGTCGGGCCACGTCACGGGTTGCCACGGGGCTCACCTCCCTGCTCCTGGCGGGCGGCCAGGCGGGCGACGCTGGCCGCGAACGCCTCGCCCCGCTCGGCGTAGTCGGCGAACATGTCCTGGCTGGCGCACGCGGGGGCGAGCAGGACGGTGTCGCCCGCCTCGGCCAGGCCGAACCCGACGGTGACGGCCTCGCCGATCGACGCGGCCCGCACCACCGGCCCGTCGTAGCCGGCCCGGTCCAGCGCCGCCGCCAGCTCCTCGGCCGCCTCGCCGACCAGCACCACCCCGACGAGCCGGCCGATGGCGCCCTGGACCAGCTCGTCGAACGACAGGCCCTTGTTGCGGCCGCCGGCCACCCACACCACCCGGGGGAAGGCGGCCAGCGCGCGGGCGGCGGCGTGCGGGTTGGTCGCCTTGGAGTCGTCCACGAACACCACCCCGCGGACCTCCCCGACGGTGGCCAGCCGGTGCGGGCCGGCGCGGAAGGCGGCCACCGCCCGCGCCATGGCCGCCGGGTGGGCGCCGAGGGCGAGCGCGAGCCCGGAGGCGGCCAGGGCGTTGCCCAGGTTGTGCCGGCCGGGCAGGCGCAGGGCCGCCGCCCGCCACAGGCCGCTCTCGTGGCCGGGGATGCGGGACAGGGCGATGCCGGCCTCGATGCCGAGGCCGCCGGCGGCGGCCCGACCGACCGCGAACGGCACCGCGGTGCCGGGCGCCGCGGCGGCGTGGTCCGCCACCACCGGGTCGTCGGCGGCGTAGAGCGACCAGTCCTCGCGCCGCTGGTTGGCCCACACCCGCGCCTTGGCGGCCGCGTAGGCGGCCAGGTCGGGGTGCCAGTCCAGGTGGTCGGCGGCGAAGTTCAGCCAGGCGCCGGCGACCAGCCGCAGGGTGAGGGTGAAGCGGAGCTGGAAGCTGGACAGCTCGACGACCACGGCGTCGGGTGGCCGCCTGGCCAGGACGGCGTCGACCAGCGGCAGGCCGACGTTGCCGGCGGCCACCGCGTGCAGGCCGGAGGCGGTCAGCATGGCCGCGGCCAGCTCGGTGGTGGTGGTCTTGCCGTTGGTGCCGGTGACCCCGACCAGCGGCATGGTCGAGACCCTCGCCGCCAGCTCGACCTCGCTCCAGACGGGCACGCCGGCGGCAAGGGCGGCCTGGACGAGCGGGTGGGCCTCTGGCAGCCCGGGGGCGACCACCAGCAGCTCACGGCCGTCCAGCAGCTCGAGGGCGCCGGGCCCCAGGTGGGTCTTGACGCCGACGGCGGCCAGCTCGCCGGCGTCCAGCTCGGGGTTGTCGTCGCAGGCGACCACCTCGGCGCCGGCCTCGGCGAGCTGGCGGGCGGCGGCCCTTCCCGACTTGCCGAGGCCCGCGACCAGCACCGGCAGCCCCGCGAACCACTCCGGCCGGCAGCGGGCGGGCCAGGAGGCGGCGGGGCCGTGGTCAGCCACCGGTGCCTCCGGCGGCGAGGAACTCGGCGTAGAACAGCCCGAGGCCGAAGGCGACGGCCAGCCCCGCCAGGATCCAGAAGCGCACGATCACGGTGAACTCCGGCCACTCCGACAGCTCGAAGTGGAGGTGGATCGGGGCCATCTTGAACACCCGCCGGTGGAGGAACCGGAACGAGGCGACCTGCAGGATCACCGAGAGCGTCTCGACCACGTACAGCCCACCGAGCACCGCGAGCAGCAACTGGGTGTTGGTGAACAGGGCCAGGGCGGCCAGCGTCCCGCCGAGGGCGAGCGAGCCGGTGTCGCCCATGAAGATGCGCGCCGGGGGGGCGTTCCACCACAGGAAGCCGGCGGTGGACCCCATCATCGCGGCGGCCACGATGGCCAGGTCCTGCGGCGACTCGCCGGCGGGGAAGCGGTAGCAGCCGGGCGCGTTCATCGGCGGCGACGAGCAGAGGTGCCGGAACTGCCAGAAGCCGATGACCACGTAGGCGCTGACCACCAGCACGGTCGACCCGGACGCCAGCCCGTCCATGCCGTCGGTCAGGTTGACGCCGTTGGAGGTCGCCGAGACCAGCAGGAACACCCAGATGAGGAACAGGATCAGGTGCAGCTCGGTGCCGCCGAGGGGGCGGATGAACGAGACGCCGCGGAAGGCGTCGGCCCAGTACCAGGCGCCGATGCCGAGCACCACCGCGGCCAGCGCCTGGCCGGCGAACTTGGCCGTCGGGGACAGGCCGAGGCTGCGCTGGTTGCGGATCTTCAGGTAGTCGTCGACGAAGCCGACGACGCCGAGCAGGACCATGGTGACCACCACCAGCACGCCGGCCGGCGTGAACGGCACCCGACCGCGGCTGAGCAGGTGGACGAGCAGGTAGCCGGCGACCGCGCCGAGGATGATCACCGTCCCGCCGAGCGTGGGGGTGCCGCGCTTGGTCTGGTGGGCATCGGGCAGGTCGATCTGGATGAGCTGCCCGAGGCCGCGGCGGCGGAAGGTGCGGATGGCCAGCGGCGTCCCGACCAGGCCCAGGGCGAGAGCCACGGCGGCCGCGATGAGGATGCCGACCACGCCGCTAGGTCCCTTCCATCCGCGGGCGGAGCAGGCGCTCGGCCACCACTTCCAGGCCGACCACCCGGCTCGCCTTGACCAGGACCACGTCGGCGGGCCCGAGGGTCGGGCCGAGCAGCGCGACGGCGGCCTCGGGGTCGGCGGCCGCGTGCGCCTCCTCCGGCCACATGCCTTCCATGCGGGCGGCGTTGACCATCACCCGGCCCAGCTCGCCGACCCCGACCAGGCGGTCGATGCCGAGCCTGGTGGCGAGCCGGCCGACACGGTCGTGCTCGGCGGCGGCGGCCTCGCCCAGCTCGGCCATCTCGCCGAGCACGGCGACGGTGCGGCCGCCCGGGCGGCGCAGGGCCGCCAGCGTCTTGAGCGCGGCCGCCACCGACGACGGGTTGGCGTTGTAGGCGTCGTTGACGACGGTGAGCCCGTCGGCGCGCCGCTGCACCTGCATGCGCATGGGCGACAGGCTGGCGCCGGCGAGCCCCGCCGCGACCTCGTCCGCGCCCAGCCCGAGGACGTGGGCGGCCGCGGCGGCGGCGAGGGCGCAGGTGACCAGGTGCTCGCCTGGCGCCGGAAGCTGCGCCGCGGCGGTCCCGGCGGGGGTGTGGAGCCGGAAGCGGGCGCGTCCCTCGGCGTCCAGCTCGACCCCTTCGGCGCGCACGGCGGCGGCCGGGCCGAGGCCGAAGCGGAGCACGGCGGCGACGGTCCGGTCGGCCATGGCGGCGACCTGGGGGTCGTCGGCGTTGAGGACGGCGGTGCCGTCGGCCGGCAGCGCCTCGACCAGCTCGCCCTTGGCCTTGGCGATGGCCTCGCGCGAGCCGAACATGCCGAGGTGGGACTCGCCGACGTTGAGCACCACGCCGACGTCGGGCCTGGCCAGCCGGGCGAGGGCGGCGATGTGGCCGGGTCCGCGGGCGCCCATCTCCACGACCACGGCCTCGGTGTCCGGCTCGATGCGGGCGAGGGTCAGGGGCAGGCCGACCTCGTTGTTGAACGACGCCGGGTTGGCGACGACCCGCAGGCGGGTGGCGAGCACGCCCGCGAGCAGGTCCTTGGTGGTGGTCTTGCCGGCCGACCCGGTGACCGCGACCACCCGGGCGCCGGAGCGCGCCCGCACGGCGGCGCTAACGGCCGCCAGGGCCGCGAGGGGGTCGGCGACCTCGACGCGGGGCCCGGCGAAGACCGCGCCCGGCGGGGCCACGGTGGCGGCGGCCCCGGCCTGGAGGGCGGCGGCGGCGAACAGGCTGCCGTCGGTGCGGCCGCCCGGCAGCGCCACGAACAGGTGGCCGGGCTCGACCACGCGCGAGTCGACGGCGACCCCGGTGGCGACCGCGTCCGGGTCGGCGTCCAGCAGCCTGCCGCCGGTCACCCCGGCGAGCTCGGCGAGCGTGAAGGGGATCACGAAACCGCCCCCAGCAACGCCCGCAGCTCCTCGGCGGCGACGACCCGGTCGTCGAAGGGGATCTTGACCCCGTCCGCCAGCTCCTGGCCCTGCTCGTGGCCCTTGCCGGCGACCAGCACGGCGTCGCCGGGCTCGGCCATGGCCAGGGCGGCGCGGATGGCGGCGCGCCGGTCGACCTCGACGTGGACGCCGCCGGGCGCGCTGCGGGCGACGCCCTCCGCGACCTGGGCGACGATCGCCTCTGGCGGCTCCGAGCGCGGGTTGTCGGAGGTGACGACGGCGACGTCGGCGAGGCGGCCGGCGATCTCGCCCATCAGCGGCCGCTTGGCGCGGTCGCGGTCGCCGCCGCAGCCGAACACCACGATGACCCGCCCGCCGGTGACCGCCCTGGCGGCGCGGAGCAGGTTCTCCAGCGAGTCGGGGGTGTGGGCGTAGTCGACCAGCACGGTGAACGGCTGCCCGGCGTCGACCCGCTCGAAACGGCCTGGCACGCCGGCGAGGCCCTCCAGGCCGGCGACGGCGGTGTCGAGGTCGATGCCGAGGGCGTCGGCGGCGGCCAGCGCCCCGAGCGCGTTGGCGACGTTGAAGTGGCCGGCCAGCCGCAGCCGCACCGGCCGCGACCCGGCCGGCGACCGCAGCCGGAAGGAGGCGCCGTCCAGCGACGCCGCCACCTCGGTCGCGCGCCAGTCGGCCTCGGCGTCGACGCCGGTGGTCACCACCGCCACCTCGGCCGTCCCCGCCAGCAGCCGGCCGTAGCGGTCGTCGAGGTTGACGATCCCCAGCGGCGTGAACGGGGCCGTGAACAGCCGCCGCTTGGCCTGGAAGTAGTCGTCGAGGCCGGCGTGGAAGTCCAGGTGGTCCTGGGTCAGGTTGGTGAAGACGGCGGCGCGGAAGCGGGTGGCGTCGACCCGGTGGAGGGCGAGCCCGTGGCTGGACACCTCCATGGCGGCGGCCTGCACGCCCGTGTCGGCCATCTCGGCGAGCAGCCGCTGCAGGTCGGGCGCTTCCGGGGTGGTGTGGACGGCCGGCCGGCGCTGCTCGCCGACGCGGACCTCGACGGTGCCGAGCAGGCCGGCGGCGAGGCCGGCGGCGCGGAGGATCGCCTCCACCATGTAGGTGGTGGTGGTCTTGCCGTTGGTGCCGGTCACGCCGACCAGGTCCAGGCGACGGGAGGGGTGGTCGAAGAAGGCGTCCGCCAGCCACGGCAGCACCGCCCGGACCGAGCCGACCAGGAGCTGGGGGGCGTCCAGGTCCAGTGGCCGCTCCACGCAGAGGGCGGCGGCGCCGGCCCGTAGGGCGGCGCCGGCCAGGTCGTGGCCGTCGAAGCGGCTGCCCGGCACGCAACAGAACAGCGCGCCGTGGGTGACCTTGCGGGTGTCGAGGACGACGTCGGTGACCACGGTCCCGCCGTCGCCGCGGACCTCGCCCCGCACAGCCGGGGCGAGGTGTGCGAGCGGGACGCGCCGGGGCGTCAGGGTCATGAACTTCGCGGCCCGCGTCGTCGGCTCGGACGGTCGGCGGCGGGTACGCCGGCGCCCGCTTGCGACCGCCACTCGCTGCTTCCTGGTCACCGGGGAGGCGGCCCGCGAAAGCCTAGCATCAGCGCACGGCCTTGGGCGGTAGGCTGGGCGGCATCCCCAGCCGGCGCAGGGCGGTGCCGGTGACCTCGCGGAACACGGGGGCGGCGACCACCCCGCCGTAGATCGGCGTCGGCTGGTCGAGCACGACGGCGACCACCGCGGCCGGCCGCTCGGCCGGCGCGAAGCCGATGAAGCTGGCCACGTAGGCCCCGGCGAGGTAGCCGCGCCGCTTGGGGTCCGGCTTGCGGGCGGTGCCGGTCTTGCCAGCCACCCGCCACTCCTCAAGCGCGGCCAGGGTGCCGGTGCCGCCCTCGGCGACCACGCCCTCCAGGATGCGGCTGAGGGTGCGGGCGGTGGCGGCCGACAGGACCCTGCGGCCGGGCCGGCGCTTGCTGGCCTCGAAGCGCCCGGCCGCGTCGACGGTCCCGCGCAGCAGGGTGGGCGCCATCAGCACCCCGCCGTTGGCGACGGTGGCGTAGACGCTGGCCATCTGCAGCACGGTGACGGCAACGCCCTGGCCGATGGCGTTGACGCCGAGGTCGGTGCAGCGCCAGTCCTTGCCCGGCAGGATGATGCCCGGCGACTCCCCGGGCAGGTCGATGCCGGTCCGCCGCCCGTAGCCGAAGTCCACCTCGGCCCGTGCCAGCCGCCGCGGCCCGAGGGCCTTGGCCACCTGGATGGTGCCGATGTTGGACGAGCGCGCGACCACCTCGGCGAACGACAGCACCTCGGTGCCGTGCTTGTGGGCGTCGTGGAAGGTCTTGACCCCCGGGCACAGCTCGAGCGCCGGCGGGACGGTCACCCGGGTCCGTGAGGTGACGACGCCGTGCTGGAGCGCCGCCGCCGCGGTGAGCGTCTTGTTGGTGGAGCCCGGCTCGAAGACGTCGGTGACCGCGCGGTTCTTGCGGCCCTCGGCGGTGCTGCGCGCGAACCGGTTGGGGTCGAAGGTGGGCAGGTTGGCCATGGCCAGCACCTCGCCGTTGCGCGGGTCCATGACCAGCACCGAGCCAGCCTTGGCGTGGTACTGGCGCACGGCCCTGGCCAGGGACTGCTCGGCGACGTACTGGAGGTGCTGGTCGATGGTGAGCACCACGTCGGTGCCGGGCACCGCCCGCTCCAGCTCCTGCTGGACCTGGGGGATGGCGCGGCCGTGGGGGTCGCGCTCCAGCCGGACCTGGCCGGGGTGGCCCCGCAGCAGCGCGTCGTACTGCTGCTCGACCCCTGCCAGGCCCCTGCCGTCGTCGCCGACGAAGCCGAGCACCTGGGCGGCGACCTTGCCGGAGGGGTAGCTGCGGACGGTGGTGGCGAGCACGCCGATGCCGGGCAGCTTCAGGGCAGCCACCCGGTTGCCGCGCGCGACCGACAGGCGGCGGGCGAGGTACACCCACGGGGTCTTCGAGGCGAGCCGGCCCGCGACCCAGGCCCGCGAGCGGCGCAGCACGGGGGCGAGCCGGCGGGCGGTGTCGGCCTTGTCGCGGACCAGGCGGGGCTGGGCGTACACGATCCTGGCCGGCACCGACAGGGCGAGATCGTCGCCGTCGCGGTCGAAGACGCGGCCGCGGGTGGCCGGCAGCTCGATGGCGTGCAGCCGCTGCTTGGCGGCCGCCTGGTCGAGCGAGCCGGCGTCCAGCACCTGCAGCACGATCAGGCGGCCGGAGATCGCCAGGAAGGCGAGGACGCTCCCCACCAGCAGCGCGAGCAGCCGCCGGCGGGCGCTGCCGCGGCGCACCCGGCGCCGGGACCTGGCCGGCGGCCGCCGGCGCGGCGGCGTCTTCCGCGAGGCGGATGCCGGTCGCCGGCGGGTCGTGCCTCTCCCCTGCGGCATCGCTTCCCCCCTCCGGTGCGTCCGCCGCGGCCGTGCCGGCTAGGTCAGGGCTCGGCCAGGTAGCGCTTGAGCGGGAACGGGTCGCCGAGCGTCCAGCCGGACTGGTCGTCGCCACCGGCGACGCGGCCAGCCCCGGGAGCGGCGGGGGAAGTCGCCGCCCCCGGGGAGGCCGAGCCGCGGCCGCGCACCCGGGAGCCTGGCCAGGCGACCACCCGCGCCCGGCCGGCCGGGACCAGGTGGGCGGCGCTGGCCGCCTTGGCGATGCGCGACGGCGCCTTGAGCCGGTCGACCTCGGCCTGCATCGCGGTCCAGCGGGCCTCGGCGGCGCGGTTCTCGCGCTGCAGCCTGCTGATCTCGAACGACTGCTGGTTGACGCTGACGTTGAGGGCGACCAGGCCGAGCACGCCGACCACCATCACGGCGAGGGTGAGCAGCAGGAACGGCAGGCGGGGAACCCGGCTGACCGAGATGACGGCACGCAGGCTCGCCCGCTGCTGGCGGACGGGCCGGGTGGCACGTGCGGCTGAGCTCATGGTTGCCCCCCTGTGGCTTCGGTGCTGGACGGCAGCTTCTCGGCCGCGCGGAGCTTGGCGCTCTCGGCCCGTGGGTTGGCGGCCACCTCGGCGGCGGTGGGGGTCTCCGGCCGCCGGGTGAGGACGGCCACCCGGGCCGGTGGTCGCACGGCGACCGGGAGGCGGGGGGGCGTCTGGTCGTCGCGGCCGGCGGCGGCGTTCAGCGCCCGCTTGACGATGCGGTCCTCGAGGGAGTGGTAGGAGAGCACCACCAGCCGCCCACCGGGGGCGAGCAGGTCGACGGCCTGCGGCAGCGAGGCCCGCAGCGCGTCCAGCTCGTGGTTGACCTCGATGCGCAGCGCCTGGAAGGCCCGGCGGGCCGGGTGGGGACCGGTCCGCCGGGCGGCTGCCGGCACGGCCGCCTTGATCAGCTCGACGAGCTGGCCGGTGGTCTGCACGGGACGGCGGCGGCGTGCCTCGTCGATGAAGCGGGCGATGCGGCCGGCGTGGCGGTCCTCGCCGTACTCGCGCAGGATGCGGGCGAGCTCGGCGCGCGGGTAGGTGTTCAGCACCTCGGCGGCGGTGACCCCGCTGGTGGGGTCCATGCGCATGTCCAGGGGGGCGTCGGCGCGGTAGCTGAAGCCGCGGGCCGGCTCGTCGAGCTGCAGCGACGAGACCCCCAGGTCGTACAGCACCCCGTCGACGGTGTCGGCGCCGGCCCGCGCCGCCACCTCGGCCAGGTCGGCGAAGGAGGCGGCGACGGCCAGCAGCCGCTCCCCCTCCCCGGCGAGCCGCTCGCGCGCCAGGGCGAGCGCGGCCGGGTCGCGGTCGATCCCGATCACCCGGCCGTCGGGGCCGCTGGCGGCCAGCAGCCGCTCGGCGTGCCCGCCGAGGCCGAGGGTGGCGTCGAGGTAGACCCCGCCCTGGCGGGGGCGCAGCAGCTCGACCACCCGCTCGACCATGACCGGGTGGTGGCGCACGGCGGTCAACACCATCAGATCCCCAGGTCGGCGAGGTGGGCGGCGTTGGTCTCGTTGGAGTAGGCGGCCTGGGCGGCGGGCACGTACCGCTCCCACTCGGCCCTGTCCCACAGCTCCACCCGGGTGAGCTGCCCGACCACGACGACGTCCTTGGCGAGGCCGGCGTAGTCGCGCAGCGGCTGGGGGATCACCACCCGGCCCTGGGAGTCGGCGCTCTCCTGGCTCGCGCCGGCGACGAACACGCGGACGAAGTCGCGGCTGGGGCGCTCGGTCAGGGGCAGGCTGCGCAGCTTGGTCGCGAAGGCCTCGAACTCGGCCAGCGGGAACACGTACAGGCAGCGTTCGATGCCCTTGGTGAAGACCATGTCCTGCCCCAACTCGTCGCGGAACTTGCGGGGGAGGATCACGCGCCCTTTGGGGTCGAGGGAGTGGTCGTAGGTGCCGATGAACACCGCCGCTCCCCCTCCTGCGTCCTCCACTTGGCGCCACTTTACTCCACCACCCACTCACCGTCAACGCATGAGGGAGCACGCAGAGAGGCCGTTGAGCAGGGAAAACAGGCACATCGGGGGACGGACTAGACAGGCCGGGCGAAGGGGGCGGCCTCCACTTCACCCCACCGGGGCGGTCCCGTCGGGGACCTCGATCACCTGGCCGCTGGTGGTCGGCGGCGTCCGCAGCAGCTCGGGCGGCACCGGCACCGGGTCGGGCCGGAACGGCGTCTCGCCCTCCGGGAGCAGCACGCGCTCGACCGAGAAGGAGGACTCCAGCGGCCCGACCGTGATGCGGTCGACCGCCAGCGGCCGCCTGGTCGCCGGGGAGAAGTAGAGGATCTCGGCGGTGGCGGGCGGCGGCGCGGCGGCGCGGAGCCCGTCCGGGCCGGCGGCGCCGGCGCTGCCGGCCCGCAGGATCCGGGTGCCGCCCGCGACCTCGGTGCCGAAGGCGTGCAGGTGGCCCTCGAGGACGGTGGCGACGTGGCCGCGGGCGTAGGTGGCCAGCAGCCCGTCGTGGACCAGCAGGACGTTGGGCCGCAGGGCCTGGTGCTCGATGGCGTCGGCCACGGCGACGCTCTGCTCCTCCTTGAGCTTCTCGAACTCCTCCACGCGGTAGCCCTTGCCGGGTGTGAAGGTCGGGTCGGCGACCCCGAAGAAGCGGATCCCGGCGACCTCGACGCCGGAGCCGTCCAGCACGTGGGCGTTGTCGTTGGCGGCGACCGCCGCCACCATGTCGGCGTCGTCGTGGTTGCCCTTCACGAACAGGTAGGGCACGTCGAAGCGGCGGATGTTGGCGGCGATCTGCGGCTCCGGGGGCAGGCCCCAGGTGCCCATGTCGCCGGTGTCGACCACCGCAGCCACCTCGAACTGGGTCGCCAGGCGCTCGGCCAGGTCGAAGCCGGCGGGGTTCAGGTGCATGTCGGAGACGTGCAGCACCCGCACGGTCCCGTTGCCCGGGTCGGCGGGAGGCTTCGCCAGGGCGGCGTAGGCGCGGTCCAGGTTGCGCCCGATCAGGGTCATCTCCTCGCGCAGGGTGCGCAGCCGGTCCAGCCCGGTGCGGACGTCGCCGATCAGGGCGGGGGCGTACTCGAGGGCGCCCTGGTAGCGGGGCTCGCGGAAGGCCCCGACGTCGTAGGTGGCCAGCGCCGGGCCCAGCAGCACCGCGGTGGCCAGCAGCCCGCCGAGGCCGCAGCGGACCGCCCGCCGCCGGGTCCGCCTCGGGAACAGGACCACGCCGGCGACCCCACCGAGCAGGCCGAACAGGGCGATGCGGACCACGAACTCGCGGCCGGCGTGGCGCGCCTGGCGCTCCAGCGGGCCGAGGGTCGCCTCCAGCGCGGCGGAGCGGGGCCGGCCGGGGACCTGCGGGGTGTCCAGCAGCTTCCCGAGGCGGCCGACGTCGACGTCGTCGACGGTGGCCCGGAACTCCAGCGGGCCGAGGTGGGTGCGGGCCGACATCGAGCCGAACGGCGGCAGCGCCAGCCGGCTCGACCCCTGGAGCGCCGGCCGCGCCGACAGCCGCACGGTGGCGGGGCCGACGCGGGCGTCCTCGCGGGCCAGGAAGGTGATCGCCAGCACCGCCCCGAGCATCCCGGCCAGCAGCGGCAGCAGCCAGGGGTCCAGACGCCGGCCGGCGGCGACCACCCGGTCCCGAGAGGGCAACCGCAGCCTCAGGCGGGGACGGCGTCCACCTCCAGGCCCAGGAAGGGGGCCCAGCCAGGCTCGACGCGGCCGACGGCGATCACGATCCACAGCGTCTCCTTGGGCGCCCGTGGCTCGCGGCGCAGGCGGAAGCCCGCCTCGTGGGGGAGGCGGTCCTCCTTCCTGCTGTTGCAGCGCCGGCAGGCGGCGACCACGTTCTCCCAGACGTGGAGGCCGCCGCGCGAGCGCGGCACGACGTGGTCGACGTTCTCCGCCCTCGCTCCGCAGTACTGGCAGGTGTGGTCATCGCGTACGAACACCGCTCGTCGGGAGAGCCCGGCCCGGGCTCGGAAGGGCACCTTCACAAAGTACCGGAGCCTGATGACGCTGGGCGCCGTCAGTTGCAGCGTGGCCCCACGGACAAGACCGCCGCCCTCCACCAGGACGTCGGCCTTCTCCTTGAGCACCAGCACCACCGCCCGCCGCACCGGCACGACGCAGATCGGCTGGTACGAGGCGTTGAGGACGAGCGCTCGCTCCACCCCTGCCCTCCCGCTGAGCGAACCTGGGGAACCGCACGCAGTATAACCGCGAGCTTCAGCCTTCCTGCGGCGCGTCGGGGATGAGCACCCGGAACGAGGAGCCGCCGCCGGGCCGCTCCTCCACCCAGGCCTTGCCGCCGTGCAACTCGGCGAAGCGGGCGACCAGCGACAGCCCGATGCCGACCCCCGGTGCGTGGGGGGGTGCGTCGGGGCCCTGACGGAACGGCTCGAACACCGAGTCGCGCAGCTCCTCGGGGATGCCGGCGCCGGCGTCCTCGACCGCCAGCAGCACCCCGCCGCCGCCGTCGGCCCGCTCGACCCTGACCCACACCGGGGTCTCCGGCGGGGTGTGCCTGGCGGCGTTGGACAGCAGGTTCTCGATGATCCGCTCGACCTTGGCCGGGTCGATGGAGACCGTGACCGGCTCGGCGACGACCTGCGGCTGGCGGTCGCTCAGCAGCGCCCAGTCCTCGGAGATGCGCTTGGCGAGGGCGGCCACGTCGGTCGGCCGGCGCTTGGGGGTGACGATCCCGTGGGTCAGCCGGTCCAGGTCGAGCAGGTCGTCCAGCAGCCGGTTGAGCTTGCGGGCGTTGACCACCAGCCGCGTGTACAGGTCGTTGCGGTCCTGGGTGGCCAGGCTGTCGCCCTTCTGCTCCAGGGTGATGCCGATGCCGACGATCGCGGCCAGCGGCGTGCGCAGCTCGTGGGAGACCGCGTCGAGGAAGGTGTTCTTCATCTTGTCGAGGGCGCGCAGCCGCTGGGCCACCTCGCGCTCACGTTCCAGCGCCCGCTTGCTCTCGGTGATGTCGACGATGATGCCCTGCCAGAACAGCGGCGTGCCGTCGTCGTCGTAGACCAGGTCCGCCTCGTCGCGCACCCAGATCGGGTGGCCGTCCTTGTGGAGCGTGCGGTACTCGATCCGGAACGGCTCGCCGGTCGCGTCGGCGCGGGTGTCCTCGGCGAGCACGCGCTCGCGGTCGTCGGGGTGCAGCCGGCTCTTCCAGTGGCCCTTCTCCCTGCCCTCCGCGGGGGTGAAGCCGAACATCGTCTCGATCTGCGGGCTGGTGTACATCCACCCGCCTTCGGCGAACTCCTCGCTGTACACCATCGCCGGGATCTGCTCGACCAGGGTGCGGAAGCGGCGCTCGGCGGCGCGGAGCTGCTCCTCGGCGCGGCGGCGCTCGGCCAGCTCCTGCTGGGTGGCGGCGTACAGGCGCGCGTTGTCCAGCGCCACCGAGGCCAGCTCGGCGAAGCGGTTGACCTGCTCGACCTCCTCGTCGTCGAAGGTCCGGCCGGGCTCGGTCCGGGACAGGCCGATGACGCCGGTGACCATCCCTCCGGACGACAGCGGCACCCCGAGCACCGCCCGGAACACGTCGTCGGCGAACCGCTGCACCCGGCCCTCCCAGCGGCTGTAGTCGGGGACGGCCAGCGGGGCGCCGGTCTCCCAGACCCGGCCGGACAGGCCCTCGCCCTTCTGCATACGCAGACCGACGAGGTCGGCGTAGGCCCCGATGCCGACCCGCAGGACCATCTCGCGCGCGCCGGGCTCGATCAGGCAGATGTAGCCGTGGGGGGTCCCGACCACCTGGCCTGCCCAGGTGACGATCCGCTCCAGCAGGCCGCCGGCGCCGCCCTGCTCGGACAGCCCCAGCGCCGTCTCGTGCAACGCGGCCAGGTAGGACCGGTCGACCTGCTCGCCCTGCTCGCCCTGTGGTTCCACCTCGGCGCTCATGGCTCGGCACCCAGCTCCCGCTCGAGGGCGCCGCCGAAGCTGGTGACCGCGGCCTGGTCGAACAGGGCGAACACCACCGTGTGGACGCTGGTCGGGCCGGCGGCGTGCTCGCGGACCGCCGACGCCATCGCGGCGGCGGCGGCCTCGAGGTCGACCCCGCCGACGCCGGTGCCGAGGGCCGGCAGGGCCACGCTGCCGAGCCCTTCGGCGGCGGCCAGCCGCAGCGCCGCCGCGGTGGCGCTGCCCACCGCCTCGACGCTGGCCGGCCGGCCGGGCGCCATCGCCGCGGCGTGCAGGATCGCCTTGACGCCCTGGCCGGCGAGCCGGCCAGGGCCGGTCCGCACCGCGTCCCCCACCGCCCAGGGTGCCTTGGCGACCGCCTCCCGCTCGACCTCGTCCCCGGCCGCCCGCCGGATCGCCCCGGCCACGCCGGCGCCGAGCCAGCCCTCGTTGTTGGCGGCGTTGACGATCGCGTCGACCGCCAGCGCGGTGATGTCGCCCTGCCACACCCGGACGTCGGTCGCCCCGCAGCGGGCCAGGCTGCGCCCAGGCTCGCGAAGCTCGCTCACCCGCTCCCTCCGGCGGTAGGTTCCCCTGCCGAACCAGGCGATCCGGTTACCTGGCTCGAGCGATGGGGCAAACCAATCGAAGGTCCTCCTTCTCGCACACCGTACCCCGGAGAGGAGAATGGCAGCGACTCGCAACCTGAAGGCACGGGCGGCCGGCTGGGTCGCCGGCATGCGGCAGCGCCACCGTTGGGTGGACGTCGCCGCGCGCGGCTACGGGCGCTTCCAGCGGACCGAGGGGTCGGTCGCGGCGGTGCACGTCGCCTACGCGGCGTTCTTCTCGATCTTCCCGCTGCTGTTCGCCGCCGTCGGCATCTTCGGCCTGGTGCTGCGCAACGACGCCGAGCTCCGCGACCGGATCCTCGCCCAGGCCGCCGCGAACCTCCCCGGCCCCCTGCGGGAGCTGGTCGAGCAGAGCATCGACAGTGCCCAGACCAGCGCCCGCGCCGCCCTTGGCGTCGGCCTGCTGCTGCTGCTGTACAGCGGCACCGGCATGGTGGTGGCGCTGGAGCGGGGGCTCAGCCGTGCGTTCGGCCTGGAGCGGGCGGGCACGTTCGTCAAGCAGCGCACCAGGGCCCTCGGCTGGCTGCTCAGCATCGGCCTGCTGCTGGGGGTGTCGGTGGTGGCCGCCGGCGTCCTCGGCGGCGCCAGCGGCGCCATCCTGGAGGCCCTCGGGGTGACCGGCGGGCCGGCGAGGGCGTCCAGCTTCCTGGTGACCCTGCTGGTCAGCTTCGCCCTGGACGTGGCGCTGTTCACACTGACGTTCGTGCTGCTGCCCAACCGCGCGCTGCGCGCCCGCCAGGTGCTGCCGGGGGCGGTGGCCTGCGCCGTCTGGTGGGGGCTGCTGAAGTACTTCGGGGCGTTCTACGTCGGCCGCACCATCCAGAGCGCCGGCGAGGTGTTCGGGCAGCTCGCCATCGTGGTCGGCCTGCTGGTCTTCATCAACCTGGCCGCCCAGCTCCTCATGCTGACCGCCAGCATCCAGGCCGAGGTGATGCTCGGCCCCGTGGAGGCGGCGGCGCCGACCGTCGGCCTGGTGGCGGCGGCCCGCGGCAACCCGCCGCCGCCCGCCGGCAGCGGCGCCACGGCGCCACGGTCGCGGCGGGTCGGGCGGCTGGCCGCCGCCGGCGCGGTCCTTGCCTGGCTCACCCTCCGCACCCGCCGGCGCCGCCGCCGCTGAGCCGCGTGGTCAGACCGCGACCAGGGCGGGGTCCTCGCCGAGGCAGCCGAGCACGCGCGCGGTGATCTGCTCCACCGGCCCGACCGCGTCGACCATGGCCAGCAGCCGGCGGCGCCGGTAGTAGTCGATCAGCGGGCGGGTCTTGATCGCGAACACCTCCAGCCGGTGCCGGATCGTCTGCTCGGAGTCGTCGGAGCGGTGCAAC
>Ga0209875_1000024_pt1 | contig 17935 bp, 19 predicted proteins | sample GWRWS3_0_10_FD_187219 | JGI IMG/M metagenome (GOLD analysis project Ga0209875, IMG submission 187219) | Riverbed sediment microbial communities from areas with vegetation nearby in Columbia River, Washington, USA - GW-RW S3_0_10 (SPAdes)... | ecosystem: Environmental > Aquatic > Freshwater >...
TCCCCTCGGCCTGGGATGTCACAGGTGGCGGTCCGCCGCCGCCCGGGCCACACGCGACACCGGCCAGCAGCACCACCACGAGCAGGCCTCGACGAATCCTCCTCCGCGTCATGCCCGATCTGACGATCCGGAGGAGCGGGAGGTTCGCTCTAGGTCAAGGGCCTGGCACGGGCGCGTCGAGGAACTCCCCGATCATCGAGCTCAGCCAGTCGCCGCGGTGCACCAGCGTGATGTGGGTGGTGCCGGGGAGCACAGCGAGCCAGGACCTCGGCAGGCCGACGAGGTCGCCGATCACGCCGCCCCCGAGCAGCCGGAAAATCTCCACGGCGTGCTCTGGGCGGACGATGTCGGAGTCCCCGATGATGATCAGCACGGGCGCCTTGATCGACCGGATGATCTCGGCGGGCCACTCCGAGAGCTGGCTGTTCAGGACCTTCACCTTGGCGACCAGCGTGGGCCAGTCCGCGGGATTCGGGGCCTCCCTGGCGTAGGCCTCCTCGAACGGCGTCCCGGCCAACGCCTCGGGGGTGAGCTGCTCGAGCCCATCGAGGAGCCCGGGATGCAGGCCGTCCAAGGTGTGGGCGAACGAGGCGACGGCGAGCTTGCGCACCAGCTCGGGGTGGTCGACGGCGATCTGCAGGGCGATCGCGGAGCCCATGCTGTAGCCGAACAGGTCGGCCTGCTCGATCCCGAGCTGCCGTAGCAGGGCGGCGGTGTCGGCCGCCATCGCCTTGGTGGTCAGCGGGCGGTCGATGTCGGCGGTGTGCCCGTGCGCCTGCTGCTCCACGGCGATGACCTGCCGTGACTTCGCAAGCGACGGCAGCACCGCCCCGAAGTCGACGCTGGTGGTCGACAGGGCGCCGTGCAGCAGGACCAGCGGCCTGCCGCTGCCGTGGACCTCGTAGTACATATCGAGGCCGTTCACCGAGGCGTAGCCGGTCTGCGGGTCGATGGTGGTCATCTTGGTCCCTTCCGAAGCTCGGTCGTCTGTTGGCCGGCGGCGTGGGAGGGTAGCAGAGGGGTGCCCTCGGGGAGCAGGGTGTCGCCGTAGTAGACCTGCCACTGGGAGTAGCCGAGGAAGGCGCGCTGGTCGGCCCGCATCTGCTCGGCGTAGGCGGTGACGGCGCGCACGTACCGGCGGCTGGGGTTGTAGGCGTAGAGCGCCGCGGCCATGTCGGCTGGCGCACCGTTGGCGCGCAGCAGCCTGGCGGCGGCGAGGACGGCGTCGCCGGTGGCGTGGATGTTCCCCCTGCCGCCGTAGCGCCGCCAGGTGGCGGGGAGGAACTGCATCGGACCGCGCGCCCCGGCGGAGCTGGTGCCGCGGATCCTGCCCATGCGGGTCTCCACCAGGTGGATGGCGGCCAGGTACTGCCACGGCACCGCCAGCTTGGCGCCGGCGGCGCGGTAGCTGGCCAGCAGCGCGGCCGCGGGGGCGGGCGCGACGATGCGCCAGCGCGGCAGCCTGGAAGCGGGCCGGCTGAGCTTGCGGAGCTCGGCACCGGCCAGCGCGTTGGCCTTCACCGTCCGGCGCAGCGCCGGCGGCACCAGCGTCAGGACTTCGGGCAGCAGTTGCGGCTGGCGGACCACGGTGCGGTAGGCCCGCTGCTGCGCGCGGCCGAGGGCGCGGAGCCGGGACGGCGGCGTGGCCGGGTCGCGGATAGCGGTCTCGGTCCTGGTGATCTCGGCGGCCAGCCGACCGGCGGCCGTCGCCGCTGGCCGCGCCGGCGGGAGCGTGGTCGCCACGGTCGCCGGCGGCCTGGCCGCCGGGCGGCTGGTGGGGGCGGCCGAGCATGCGGCCAGCAGCACCCCGGCGGCGATGAGGCTGACGAGTCGAACCACCGCGCCATCCTAACCGCACCAGCGCCGTCAGCCTTTGGAGGGTCCTCGTCCGGGTGGCGCGCGCCGCCGCGAGCCTCTGGGTCATGTCGCTGCTCCCTTCGTGGCCTGGGTCGGTCGCCGATCGATCGGTCCGCTACCTACGCCTCGCACGAAGGGGCGCGGATTCGACACGTCGAGCGAGATTCCTCGGGGCGCGCCCCGAGCTTGAATGTGGCTTGGCGTTGGCGGAGGGTGTTGCCCCTATGGCTGACCCTGAGGCTGCGACCTACGAGGTTCTCGACGACCGCTTCCGGCCCTGCGCCAACGGCGACGTGCGGATCGAGCGGCTCCACGGGGGCTGCCGCTGGGCGGAGGGGCCGGTGTACGTCCCGGCGGGCCGCTACCTGCTGTGGAGCGACATCCCCAACGACCGCATCCTGCGGTGGGACGAGACGACCGGCTCGGTCGGCGTGTTCCGCCAGCCGGCCGGCTACGCCAACGGCGGCACCCTGGACGGCGCCGGCCGGCTCGTCACCTGCGAGCACGGCAACCGTCGGGTCACCAGGACCGAGCATGACGGCTCGGTCACCGTGATCGCCGACCGCTACCAGGGCAAGCGCTTCAACAGCCCCAACGACGTGGTGGTCAGGTCCGACGGCTCGATCTGGTTCACGGACCCGAGCTACGGGATCGACAGCGACTACGAGGGGCACCGCGCGGACAGCGAGATCGGCGCCTGCCACGTCTACCGGGTCGACCCGAGCACCGGTACGGTCCGCGTCGTCGCCGACGACTTCGTCCGACCCAACGGGCTGGCGTTCTCCCTCGACGAACGGCGTCTCTACGTCGCCGACACCAGGGTCAACCACCTCCGGGTCTTCGACGTGGCAGACGACGGCGCGCTTACGGGCGGAGCAGTGTTCGCCACCTGCACCGTGGGGGCCTTCGACGGCTTCCGCCTCGACCAGGCCGGGCGGATCTGGACCGGCGCCGGTGACGGCGTGCACTGCTACGACCCGGACGGCACCCTCATCGGCAAGCTGCGGGTCCCGGAGACGGTCGCGAACGTCGTCTTCGGTGGCCAGCGGCGCAACCACCTGTTCATCTGCGCCACCACCTCGCTCTACGCCATCTTGCTGTCCGTCACCGGCGCCCCCATGCCGGTCGACCATGCCCACGCCAGGAACGGCTGACGGGAGGAGGCCGACGATGACCGTAGGAAGGGCCGTGGCGGAGCGGTTGGGCCCGGTCGGGTTGTGGACCAGCAAGCTCGACGCGCAGCCGACCGAGCGTGTCCGGGCGGCGGTCGCCGAGCTGGAGGAGCTCGGCTGGGGCTCGCTGTGGTGCTGGGAGGTGCTCGGGCGGGAGGCGCTGACCAACGCGGGGCTGCTGCTGGCCACCACCCGGCGGATGGTGCTCGGCACCGGGATCGCCGGCATCTGGCGCGTGACCCGGCGGCCATGGCGGCCGCGAAGCGGACCCTTGCCGAGGCCTACCCGGGCCGCTTCGTGCTGGGCATCGGCGTGAGCCATGGGCTTCGGGCCGGAGGACCTCGCGGAGGGGGGCAGCGACCGGATGGTGGACGCGGTGGTCGCCTGGGGCGGCCCGGAGGCGATCGCCGAGCGGGTCCGCGCCCACCTGGATGCCGGTGCCGACCACGTCTGCCTGCAGGTCCTCGACCCCGACCTGGACGGCGTTCCCATGGCCGGCTGGCGGGCGCTCGCCCCGACGCTCCTCAGCTTCTGAGGTCGACCGGAGGTCGCCGCCCGGCCGGGCGGAGTCGGACGCCCCCGACCTGGGCGATCCTCCAGTAGATCTCCAGGGCCTCGGCCAGTCCGGGGAGCCAGAGGCCGTCCTTGTCCCATGCGCGCGGCGCCGGCCGTTCCGCGGCGGCGGGGCGCTGGGTCGTCTTCGTAGGCATCTGTCATCCCCCTCAAAGCTCAGAGGAGGTAAGTATTCCTCATATCAGACACTAAGAGCAAGTTACTCGTAGCCGACCATCGCGGGGCGAGCTGCTACGATGGCGCGGCGGAAGGGGGGGCGATGCCGCGCAGGCGCCGGCTCATCGGATCGCTGCTCGCGCTCGGCCTGGTCGTGGCCGCGCTCGCCGTCGTCCCGCGGGCCGGGGCGGACCTGGTGGGACCGTTCGCGGCCAGGGCGGATGCCTACGTGGCGTCCAACACGCCGGCCGCGAACTTCGACACCCGGGAGCTGCGCGCCCGCAACGTCGGGTCGCAGCGGATCCAGAGCTACCTCGAGTTCGACCTGACCGGCATCCCGCCGTGGGCCATGAACCTGCGCGGGACGCTGCGCCTCCACGCCGTCGCCGCCTCGCGGTCCGGGTGGGTGGAGGTCCGCACCAGCGACCCGTTCGACGAGGCGACGGTGACGTGGAGCACCCGCCCGGCCGTCCACGCCGTCCAGGGCTCGGCCCGCGTGGCCCCGGGGCGGACCTACAGCATCGACGCCGGGCCGATCGCCGGCAACGGGCGCACCCAGCTCGCCCTGACGGCCCCCAGCGGGCAGGGCACCCAACTCCGGTTCGCCTCCAGCGAGCATGCCGACCCCGCCAAGCGGCCCGCGCTCACCGTGACCTACACCGCGCCGCCGCCGGTGTCGGACAAGCTGGTGCCCCGCGAGGGTGCCTGGTGGGGCAGCTATCCCGGGCAGGCGGCCGGCGACGTCGAAGCCCGGGAAGCCCTCTACGGCCGGCAGGTGGACGTGCTGCACCGCTACCACGACTGGAACGACGCCTGGCCGACCGCCGAGGAGCAGGCCTACGCCGCGCAGGGCCGGTTCCTGTTCGAGGGCTGGGAGAACCGCATCTTCGGCGGTGCCACGGTCTGCTGGGCCGACGTCGCCGGCGGCGCCCACGACGCCGCCATCGACGCCCAGGCGCAGCGGCTCGCCGCCTTCGGGGGGCGGCTGTTCGTGAACTTCATGCACGAGCCCGAGGACAACGTGGGGACCTGCCAACCCGGCGCGGTCAACGATCCCCTTGCCGACATGGGCTCGGTCGAGGACTTCAAGGCCGCCTTCCGCCACGTCGTGGAGCGGGTGCGGCCCGTCGCGCCCAACGTCGTGTGGGTCCTGGTGCTCATGGGCCACGACCCGGCCGGCTCGTGGTCGCTCTACCCGGGCGACGACGTGGTGGACTGGATGGGCTGGAACACCTACAACTGGGCCAACTGCGGCGGCCGCAGCAACGACGTCTGGAAGAGCTTCCAGCAGACGCACCAGGCCATGTACGACCACCTCGACGCGGTGGGCAACGACAAGCCCCGCATGATCGGGGAGTACGGGTCCCACGACGACCCGGCCATGGGCAGCAAGGAGCAGTGGTTCCCGGACGTCCCCGCCGTCCTCCGCCTGGCCATGCCGAAGGTGAAGGCGGTCGTCTACTTCGACCGGGTGGGCATGCCTGTCCCCGGCGACCCGTGCAACTGGATCGTGGACAGCTCACCGCAGGCGCAGGCCGGCTTCGCCGCCGCCGGGGCCGATCCCTACCTCAACCAGCCGCACGGCTAGGGCGAGCCGACCTCGGCCGGCCGCAGCGTCTCGGGCGTCCGCACGATGAGGGCGAGCGCGACGACGGTTGGGATCGCGGCCAGCGCGAACGCCCAGCGGAACCCGAGGACCGGGATCGCCCAGCCGGCCAGCAGCGGCCCCAGCGTGAAGCCGAGGTCGCCGCAGAACCGGAACACGCCGACCGCGGTCCCGGACGCCTGGGTCGGCGCGACGTCCGACAGCATCGCGCCCGGCGGCACCCCGGCCGCTCCCGACATCAGGCCGAGCACCGCCAGCAGGACCCCGAGCAGCAGCGGGGTCGGCGCCCAGCCGACCGCGACGGTGGCCACGGCGAGCCCGGCCAGCGACGGCACCAGCACGGGCTTGCGGCCACGCTGGTCGGCGACGCTGCCGGCGGGGTAGAGCACCACGAGCTCGGCCGCCAGCGCGACCGCGATCACCACCCCGATCCCGATCGTCGACATGCCGAGGACGTCGGTGGCGAACAGCGGCACCAGGGTGTCGAACACCACCGCCACCATCCACAGGTAGGCGAAGTTGGTCACCACCACCGGGATCAGCCCGGGAGTCCGCAGCAAGCGGGCGAGGTTCCGGCCACCGCCGTGGGCGGGTGGCCTGGTCTCGCCGGCCGGTGCCGCCCGGCTGGCGGCCGGGTCGGGCCGGCTGGCGGCGGGGATCAGCGCCAGCCACAGCACGGCCGCCAGGAGCACCACCACGGCGTTGACCAGCAACGGCCCGGCCAGGCCGAAGCGGTCGGCGACCAGGCCGCTGGCCGCACCGCCGGCGACGAAGCCGGTGTTGAACGCGCCGTAGAAGATCCCGAGCGTGCGGGCCATCTGCTGTTTCGGGACGACCCGCAGCACGCGGGTGTACAGGGCGGCAAGGGCGATCGCCGAGCCGACCCCGGCGGTGGCCCACGTGACCACCGCCATCCCGAAGCTGGACGCGATCCCGGTCAGCGCCGAGCCGAGCGCGATCACCGCCAGCCCGCCAACCGCCGTGACGCGCTCCCCGAACCGGTCGACGATCGGGCCCGCGACCAGGTCGAAGACCAGGCGGGCCAGCCCGTAGGCGGATACCAGCAGGCCGACGGCGCCGTAGCCGACGCCGAAGGACCGGGCGAACAGCGGCAGGATCGGCAGCACCAGCCCCGCGCCCGCCATCAGGAAGAACACGACCAGGATCACCGCGGTCACCCGGCGGTCCGACAGGATCGCCCCGATCCCAGCCGGGCGCTGCTTGCGTCGTCGTCCCAATGATCTCCGATCTGGCGGGCGGTCCCTACGGTATAGCCTGGACGGCGTTCCGCACCGTGAGGCTGTCGAGAGGATCAGGGCATGGCCGCTTCGTCGCTGATGGTGCCACTGGGCACCCCCGCACCCGACTTCAAGCTCCCGTCCGTTCAAGGACCGCACGTGGCACTGGCCGACCTCGACGGTCCGGCGCTGCTGGTGATGTTCCTGTGCAACCACTGTCCCTACGTCCGCCACGTCGAGCGGGCCCTCGCCGCGACCGCGGCGGAGCACGCCGAGCGCGGCGTCGCCGCCGTGGGGATCTGCAGCAACGACACCGACGCCTACCCGACCGACGGGCCGGCCGGGCTCGCCGAGCAGGCCAGCCGCGCGGGCTTCACCTTCCCCTACCTGATCGACGCGGAGCAGCAGGCCGCGTTGGCGTACCGGGCGATGTGCACCCCCGACCTGTTCGTGTACGACGCGCAGCGCAAGCTCGTCTACCGGGGCGCGTTCGACGACAGCACGCCCTCCAACGGCCTCCCCGTCACCGGCGAGCGCCTGCGGCAGGCCCTGGACCACGTCCTCCGGGGCGAGCCGGTGCCCGAGCCGCACCGGCCGAGCATGGGCTGCAGCCTCAAGTGGAAGCCGGGCAACCAGCCGGACTGGCTGATCTCGACCCTCTGAGCGTGCGAACCGAGGAGCCCGCGGGGTGACCGGTCGGGGGATCGAGGGGGAGCCGGTCGGCTTCGTGGGGCTCGGCGTCATGGGTCGTCCGATGGCGCGCAACCTGGTGCGGGCCGGTCACCGGGTGGTGGTCTGGAACCGCAGCCCCGAGCCGGCCGCCGAGCTGGCCGCGGCCGGAGCCAGGGTCGCGCGGACCCCGGCCGAGCTGGCCGCGGCCGCCCCGGTCGTGCTGACCATGCTGCCCGACCTGCCCCACGTCGAGGAGGTGCTGCACCGCGACGACGGCCTGCTGCGCGGCATGGGCCGGGGGAGCGTCCTGGTGGTGATGGGGACGGTCTCCCCGGTCGACGTCCGCGACCTCGGCGCGCGGCTGGAGCCGGCCGGGGTGTCGGTGGTCGACGCACCGGTGAGCGGCGGCGACGTCGGCGCCGAGCAGGCCACCCTCAGCATCATGGCGGGTGGCCGCCCCCAGGACGTCGCCCGCGTGCGGCCGTTCCTGGAGGCGATGGGGACGACCGTGGACCAGCTCGGCCCGCTCGGCGCCGGGCAGCTCGCCAAGGCGTGCAACCAGATCGTGGTGGCCGCCACCATCACCGCCCTGTCCGAGGCGCTGGTGCTGGCCCGCAGGGGCGGCCTGGACGCCCAGCGGGTCTTCGCCGTGCTCGGCGGCGGGCTCGCCGGCAGCCGGGTGCTGGAGGTGAAGGGACCGAAGCTCCTCGGCGGCGACTTCCGGCCCGGCGGGGCGGCCGCGTTCCAGCACAAGGACCTCGGCTTCGCGCTCGCCGCCGCCAGGGCCGAGGGCGTGGCGCTGCCGCTGACCGCCCTGGTCGACCAGCTCTTCGGCGCGGCCTGCTGGAACGGCTTCGGCGACGACGACCACAGCGTGGTCGTGCGGGTCATCGAGCGCCTGGCGGGCGAGCCGCGCGACGGTTGAGCGACGTCTCAGACGGCGCCGCGGTCGCCCCAGGCGTTGTCGATCACGTAGCGCCAGGTGCCGTCCGCCTGGCGCCGCGCCACCTCGGCGGTGGTGGCGCCGAGGGTGACGGGCTGCCCGTCGGGCCCGGTGCCGTCCAGCGACCAGGTGTTGGACAGGTAGGCCAGGTCGCCGACCGTCACGACGAGCTTGGTGTCCAGGGTGATGCGGCCCTCCAGCGCCAGGTAGCGCTGCAGCGCCTCACGGACCTCCTCGGTGCCGCGCGCCACGCTGCCAGGCTGGGGGACCAGCGCCGCGTCGGGCTCGTACAGCGCCATCAGGCCGTCGAGGTCGTTGTCGTTGAAGGCCGTCTCGAACAACCGGTGGACCTGCTCGGGGGTCGTCGCGGGCATGCCTGCTCCTCTCCGGCGCGACACGGTCTGTCGCGGACCTGGCCAGCCGGATGCTACCCGCTCGTCCGCGCGGGACTGGAGTGCGACAATCGGCTCATGAGGAAACGGCACGGCGAGGCCGAAGACGAGCAGCCGAGGCTGGTCTCCCTGGACGAGAAGCACCAGGCGCACCGGCTGCTGCAGCAGGCGCTCGCCGCCGGGGAGCTCGACGAGACCGAGTACAAGCGCCGGCTCGGCCGCGTCTACCAGGCGGTCACGCCGCGCGACCTGTGGAAGGCGACCGGCCACCGCGCCGGGTCGCGGCGGCGTTCGGACCGCGCGGAGATCTGGCGCGCGGCCCGGCTCCAGATCGCGATCCTGGTGTTCGCCGCCCTGATCATGATCGTGGTGCTCTGGGGCACGGTGATCAGCCAGCAGGGCGGCGCGGACGGCATTTCCCCCTTCCCCTGGGACTGGGGCGACTGAGCGGCCTGCTACAGCAGCGTGAGCTGGTCGCCGTCGGCGCGCGCCGGCCGGCGCCTGGCGGCCGCGCGGAGGTGGTCGAGCAGGGCCTCCTCGATGTCGGTCAGGAACGGCGAGGGGGCGGCGTCGCGGACCGACCCGCGCCAGGCACGCCGGCGCGTGTGGCTCAGGAACAGGTGCGAGCGGGCCCTGGTCATGCCGACGAAGAACAGGCGGCGCTCCTCGGCCTCCTGCTCGGGGTCCAGCCGGCCGCCCCAGCGCAGCGGCAGCAGCCCGTCCTCGCAGCCGGCCAGGAACACCACCGGGAACTCCAGGCCCTTGGCGGCGTGCAGGGTGAGCAGCGACACCCGGTCCGCCCGCGGGTCCCAGGTGTCCACCTCCTCACCCAGCGCCAGCTCCGCGAGGAAGCGGCCGACGTCGTCCCCGCAGCGCTCGGCCAGCGGCGCCAGCAGCTCGACCGCCTCCCGGCCGTCCTGCCCCGGTAGGTCGGCGGCCGCCTCGGCGGCGGCGGCGAGCCGCGCCGGCAGCGACCGGCCCGTGGCCCATGCGCCCTGGTCGCGCAGGGCGCCGACCAGCGCGCGTACCGCCGGCCGCTGCAGCAGCCGGTCGTGGGAGCGCTTCTGGAACGGCATGCCGGCGCGGCCGAGCGCCTCGGCCAGCGGCCCGGCCTGCGCGTCGGTCCGGTAGAGCACCGCGACGTCGGCGAACGACAGGGCGAGCTCGCTGCCGCCGTCGGCGCGGCCGCTGTCCAGCGACAGGAACGACGACCCGCCGAGCAGCCGGTCGATGGTGGCGACCACGAACTCGGCCTCGGCCTGCTCGCTGGCGGCCTGGTGGATGGTGATCCGGGCCGGCGGGTCCTTCACGGCGACCGCGTCCAGCACCCGGTCGCGAACCAGCGTGGCCGGGGCGATCGCCTGCAACGCGCCGGCGACGATCACCGGGCTGGAGCGGTAGTTGCGGCTCAGCCGGACCGTCCTGGCGGTCGGGAAGTCCTCGCCGAAGCGCAGGAAGAAGCCGACGTCCGCGCCCCGGAAGCCGTAGATCGCCTGGTCGGGGTCGCCGATCACGCAGACGTTGCCGTCCGGCGTGGTCAGCAGGCGCAGCAGCCGGTACTGCAGCTCGTCCACGTCCTGGTACTCGTCGACCGCGACCAGGCGGTAGCGGTCGCGGTAGCGCGCGGCCACGGCCGCGTCGGCGGCCAGCAGCATCACCGGCAGCACCAGCAGGTCGTCGAGGTCGACCAGGTCGAGCTTGCGCAGCGCCGCCTCGTAGCGGGCCAGCGGCGCCGCGACCTCGGACGGCTCGGGGTCCAGGTCGGGCCAGCGCGCCGCCCTGGCGCGCTTGCGCGCCACCAGCTCGGGGAGCAGGCGGCGGGCCTCGCGCTCACCGCAGCCGAGCTGCTCGCGCAGGACCTCCAGCCGCTCGGCCTCGTCGGCGACCCGGAACCCGGGGCCGAGACCGACCGTCTCGTGCAGCTCTCGCAGGATTCGGAGCCCGAGGCCGTGGAAGGTCGTCACCAGCATGCGCGGGGCCTGCGCCGGCACCAGGGCGTCCAGGCGTTCCTGCAGCTCCGCGCAGGCCCGGCGGGTGAAGGTGATCGCCAGGCAGTGCTCTGGCGCCACGCCGTGCCCGCCGACCAGGTGGGCCAGCCGGTGGGTGAGCGTGCGGGTCTTGCCGGTCCCCGGGCCCGCCACGATCAGCAGCGGCCCCGGCCCGGCCGCGGCCGCCGCCCGCTGGTCCGGGTCAAGCCCCTCCAGCACCGACCCCGGCGCCGGCGCCGGCGCCGGCCGGGACGCGCCGGCGGGGGAACGCACCGCCTCGGCGACCGGCGGCGGAGCGGGGGAGGGCGCCAACGGCGCGGCGGGCGCGGGCTGCGGCTCGAACAAGGTCGCGGCCGAGGACGGGCCGCGCAGCTCCTCGGGGCCGAAGACGCGCAGGACGCCGTACTCGCCGTCGTAGCCGGGCTCGCGGAGCACCGCGCCGCGGCGCACGCGGTCGACCGCCTCCGCGACCAGCGGCGAGGACGCCTTGGCGATCGCCTCGACCGGGACCCGCTCCAGGATCTCCAGCTCCGGGCCGAGCCGCTCCACCATGCCGGCGACCATGGCGCCGACCCCCTTGCTCTTCGGGCCGACGCCGAGGACCTCGCCGACGAGCTGCGGGAGCTGGATCAGGTTGCGGAACCCGGCGGCGCCGGGTGGCCGGAAGCCCTCGGGCCGGTCGGCCAGCTCCTCGACCCGGTGCAGCACCCCCACCGTCAGCGGCTTGCCGCAGACCGGGCAGCGGTCCCCGAGCCGGCGGCTCTCCGCCGGCTCCAGCCGGACGCCGCACTTGCGGTGGCCGTCGACGTGGTACTTGCCCTCCTCGGGGAAGAACTCGACCGTCCCACCGAAGCCCTCGCCGGTCTCCAGGGCGCCGCGGATCGCGAAGTAGTCCAGCTCGGTGTCCAGCACCGTCGCCTCCCGGCCCAGCGTCGGCGGCGAGTGCGCGTCGGAGTTGCTGACCAGCCGGTAGCGGTCCAGCGCCGACACCCGCCAGCACATCGCCGGGTCCGCCGACAGCCCCGTCTCCAGCGCGAACAGGTGCCCGGCGAGGTCGGCGTAGCAGTCCTCGACGGCGTCGAACCCGGACTTGGAGCCGAGCGGGGAGAACCACGGCGTCCAGATGTGGGCCGGCACCAGATAGGCGCCGTCGCCGCTCTCCAGGGTGATCTCCAGCAGGTCGCGGGAGTCCAGCCCCAGGATCGGCCGCCCGTCGGCGGCGAGGTTGCCGATCCGCAGCAGCCGCTCCGTGCACGCCGCCGCCGCCTCCAGGTCGGGCATGTACAGCAGGTGGTGGACCTTGCGGGTGCGTTCGGCCCGCTTGTAGATGGTGGAGATCTCCACCGACAGCATGAACCGCACCGGCCCCCGGCACGACGGCGGCAGCCGCCCGTCGACCGCCCGCTCCAGGTCGTCGCGGAGGCGGAACAGGCCCGGCTCGGCCGGCACCAGGGTCGCCCGCAGCTCCTCGAACCAGCCGGGGTGGGTGAAGTCGCCGGTGCCGACGACGGTCACTCCATGCCACTTCGCTGACCGAGCGATGCCGGGGAGGTCGAGGTCCTGACTACAGGCTCTTGAGTACTTCGAGTGAATATGCAGGTCTGCGTAGAACCGCATGAGCCGAAGCTACCACACGGCTCGGACCATCCCGTCGTGAGCAGCGCCGCCTGTTGGCCAGCGGCGGCATCCCCGCCCTGCGCCCGGGCGCCCCACCCCGAATGCTTGCCCGCCAGCTCAGGCTCATCCCCTAGCGAGCGCACTCTGAGGCGGAGGCTGCCAGGGTGGGCTGCTCACCGCCCCACCACGGCGAAGAGCTGCCAGGTACCCTCGACACCCTTCAACGGCTGCGCGCCGCGGTCGGCCAGGACGACGTCGGATCCGACCACCAGGTCGCGCACGGTCCTGGTGGTGAGGATCTCACCGGACCCGGCCACCCCCATCACCCGCGCTGCGATGTGAACGCCGATGCCCCCGACGTCCGCGCCGCGCAGCTCGACCTCGCCGGTGTGCAGCCCTGCCCGGATGGCCACGCCGATGCCGCCAAGCTCCTCCCGGAGGGCGCCCGCGCAATGGATCGCCCGTCCGGGCCCGTCGAAGGTGGCGAGGATCCCATCACCGGTCGTCTTGACCAACTGGCCGTGGAACTCCTGCACCAGCCGGCTGGCCAGCTCGTCGTGGACCTCCAGCAGCCCGCGCCAGCGCCGGTCGCCCAACCGCCCTGCCTGCTGGGTGGAGGCGACGATGTCGGTGAACAGCACCGTCGAGAGCACGCGGCTGGGCGCGGCGGCGCGCCGGATGGCATCGGCGAGGAAGCGGTCGATGTGCTCCAAGGCGCGCCCTGGCGTTTCCCAGACCAGCGTCACGTCGGTCCCCGGCAGCTCCACCAGCTTCGCTCCCCGGATGTGCTCGGCCAGATAGCGGCCGTGCTCGACGGGGATGAGCGCGAGGTCCTGTCGGTGCAGGACGAGCGTTGGCGTCTGCACCAGCGGCAGGATACGACGCACATCGGCCTCCACCATGGCGCGCAGGAACGCCTGGGCGGCGCTGGGGCTGACGCCGGTGCGCAGCACCTTCGCGAACCAGCGGCGGAACCGCTCGTCGCCGGCGCGGCTGGGCACCATCATCGCGGCCAGCTCCTCGGTGCCCCACAGCTGGTGGAGTTGGCCGACGAGCGCCTCGGCGGCCTCTGCCGGAACTCCGATCGGGTAGTCGTCGGCGGCCAGGTATCTGGCGGTGGTGTGCATCAGGACCAGGGCGCTGGTGCGTTGCGGCCTGGTCCCCGCGAACAGGATCGCCGTCGGGCCGGCGTCCAGCTCGGCAAGGAGCGCAGCCCGCTCGGACCCGACCTCGTCCAAGACCGCCGACAGTTCGTCGGCATACGACTCCAACGGCGGCGCGGAGTTGGCCGGCAGGGGATCCGAGGCGCCCGTGCCGCGCCGATCGAACAGGACCAGCCGGGAGAACGACGCCAGGGTCTGCAGGAACAGGGCGATGCCAGGGTCCTCCCAGGCGATGTCGACGTGGCCGAAGCTCGCTGGGGCCATCACCAGGTCGGGTGGCCCCTCGCCGAGCACCTGGTAGGCGATCCGGTCGCCTCCCAGCCGCGCATACCTCGTCTCGGGCGGCACCGCTCCCTCTCCGCTGGAACGTCCGGGTCGAGCGTGGAGTCTCATGCATCTTCAGCTGGGAAGGACGGCAAGGTCCAGCGTCGGCGCGCGTCCGCACCACGGCAGGGAGGGCGGGTGTCGCTGACGGGGGTTCCCGCGATGCCGCTCGGGCAGCCGAGGCATGCCAGCGGGGGACCAACGTGGCTTGGACCTAGAGGCAACAGGTACTCAGACGTTGCGCGAGGCGGGCATCTCACCCGTGCCGACGACGCTGATGCCCTTTCGCTTCGCTCCCTGCGCGATGCCGGGCATGTCGAGGTCCTGGCTGCAGGCCCGTGAGTGCTTCGAGTGGATGTGGAGGTCGGCGTAGAACGGCGGCATGGCCGCGAACCTACCATCAGGGGGTGACGCGCTCCATAAGCAGGCGGCGGAGGATCTTGCCCGACAGCGACCTCGGGATCTGGTCGATGAACTCGACCTGGCGGACCTTCTTGTGGGGCGCCACCCGCTCGGCGACGTAGTCCATGACCTGGTGGGCGGTCAGGTCCGCGCTGGCCACCACGAACGCCTTGGGGACCTCGCCGGCCTGCTCGTCGGGCACCCGGACGACGGCGGCGTCGGCGATCGCCGGGTGCGACACCAGCACGGCCTCCAGCTCGGCGGGCGCGACCTGCAGCCCCTTGTACTTGATCAGCTCCTTGACCCGGTCGACGACGTGGAAATAGCCGTCGTCGTCGACGTGGCCGATGTCGCCGGAGTGCAGCCACCCGTCGGGGTCGAGCAGCTCCGCGGTCTCCGCCGGCCGGTTCAGGTAGCCGCGCATCACCTGCGGGCCGCGGAAGCAGAGCTCGCCGTCCTGGTTGCGGCCGAGCGCCTCCCCGGTGGCCGGGTCGACGACCTTGGCCTGGGTGTTGGGCACGAGCTGCCCGGCCGAGCCGTGGCGGATCGTGGCCTCGTCGCTGGGGTGGGCGGTCAGCACCGGGCTGGTCTCGGTGAGGCCGTAGCCCTGGGCGGTGAGGCAGCCGAGGCGCTTGCCACAGGCCTCCTCGAGCTCGGCGTCCAGCGGCGCGGCGCCCGACCCGAGGAACCGCAGCGCCGACAGGTCGAACCGGTCGACCAGGGGATGCTTGGCCAGCGCCAGCATGATCGGCGGGACGACCGCCGCGGCGGTGACCCGGTAGTCCTGCAGGATGGTGAGGAACTGCTCGAGGTCGAAGCGCGGCATGGTGACCAGCGTGGCGCCCTGCCACAGCGCCGCCGCCATCAGCACGGTCAGCCCGTAGATGTGGAAGAACGGCAGCACGGCGACGCCGACGTCGTCGGGGCGCACGTCCAGCACGGGCTGGAGCTGGCAGAGGTTGGCGACCAGGTTGTGGTGGGTGAGCATGACGCCCTTGGGCAGGCCGGTGGTGCCGCTGGAGTAGGGCAGGACGGCGAGGTCGGTGCGCGGGTCGATCATCACGCCGGGAGGCTGCCGGCCGGCGTGCAGGAGCGCCGCGAACGGGGTGGCGCCCTCGGCCTCGCCGAGCACGAAGACCTCGCGGACGCCCGCGCTGGCGGCCGCTTCGGTGGCCTTGTCCAGGAAGGGCGGGATGGTGAGCAGGTGGCTGGCGCCCGCGTCGTCGAGCTGGGCGGCGAGCTCCCCGGCCGTGTACAGGGGGTTGACGGTGGTGGCGACGCCGCCCGCCAGCAGCACCCCGTAGAACGCGACCGCGTACTGGGGCAGGTTGGGGCAGTAGATCGCGAACACCTCGCCCTGCCGGAAGCCCCGCGCCGCCAGGCCGCCGGCGACCAGCCGGGCGCCGCCGACCAGCTCGCGGTAGGTGATGGCGCGGCCGCTGGGGCCGTCGATCAGCGCCGGCTTGGCGGCGTGCCTGGCCGCGTCGGCGAACACGAACGCGGGCAGCGGGAGCTCGGGGATGGTGACGTCGGGATAGGGGCTGCGGATGATCGTGGAGGTCATCGGTCCGCCCTCCTCATGCGCCCGGTTTCCGCCGCCACCGGTTCAGGTACACCACCTGCTCGACCGGACGGCGCCTCGCGGGCTTGAAGCTGTCGCCGGTGTACCACGCGACGGGGATCATGGCGACCTGCGTGACCGTCTCGGGGATGCCGACGCGTCCGCTGGCAGGCGCTGCAACGCGCACGGGACCACCAGCACCGGCACCTCGTGCAGGTGGTCGGACAGGTGGTGGTGAGGAGCCGGTCGATGTGGTCGAGGTCGAAGCCCGCGGTCATGTCAGCAGCATCCCGGCAACCTGGTGGGCTTTGGTCCTGTCGGACGCCTCACCGGTGATGAGGTCGGTCCAGAGGAACGACTCGGCGATGCGGACCATCGCGAAGGCGAGCGTCTCCGGGTCGAGCCGGAGCCGCAGCCCCTTCCGCTGCTGCGCTTCGACGAGGACGTCGCGGAAGGTGTCGACGACCCGGCGTTGCAGCGGGCTCGCCTTGGAGGTCATCACGCGCAGCGCGCACTCGGGCTCCGCCTTGACGAAGCGGCGCAGCGGCTCGAGCTCGACGATCAGGTCGCCGAACCGGCGGTAGACGGCGAGCACCCATGCCGCGCCGCGTCCCCTGGCCTCGGCGCGGGCCTGTGCCAGACCGAGCTCGGCCAGCGACCAGAGCACTTCGCCGAGGAGCTGGTCGCGGGTGCCGACCCAGCGGTACAGGGTGGCGCGGCCGATGCCGAGCTCCTGCGCGAGCTCGTTCATGTCGAGGCGCTCACCGCGCAGGAAGCGGCGTCGTGCCGCATGCAGCGCATCCGTCGGTGTGACCTGGCGCTCCTTTCGCTCGCCGGCCAGGTGCTGCGCCAGGATGGTCGGTCGGGTCACGGCCTTGACCCGTGAGACCTTGACCCGTGAGACAGATCGCCGTAACGTCTCATCATGAGACGAATTTACAAGATGTCTCGCCCCGCGGACAAGGGGGTTCGGGATGACGGCACAGGGGACGGCGGCGCCGCGGTTCGCGGCGGTGCGGGAGGAGTTCGAGCGTAACTTCACCGACCGCGGCGAGGTGGGCGCCTCGGTCTGCGTGACGGTCGACGGCGAGACGGTCGTCGACCTGTGGGGCGGCGTCGCCGACCCCGAGACGCGGGCGCCGTGGAACGAGGACACGCTCGTGCTCGTCTGGTCCTGCACCAAGGGGGCCACCGCGCTGTGCGCGCACATCCTCGCCGCCCGCGGCGTCATCGACCTGGACGCACCGGTGGCACGGTACTGGCCCGAGTTCGCCAAGGGCGGCAAGGACGCGATCACCGTCCGCATGGTGCTCAACCATCAGGCCGGCCTGCCGGCGCTGCGCGAGCCGGTCCCCGAGAACGGGCTGTGCGACTGGGACGCGGTCGTCGACGCCCTGGCCGCGATGGAGCCGATGTGGGAGCCGGGCACGCGCCACGGCTACCACGCGCTGGTCTTCGGCCACCTCGTCGGCGAGGTCGTGCGGCGCGTCACCGGCGGCTCGCTCGGCGAGTTCTTCCGCGCGGAGGTCGCCGAGCCGCTGGGGCTCGACTTCTGGATCGGCCTGCCCGAGGAGCAGGAGCCGCGCGTCGCGACCAGCATCTCCCCGGAGCCGCCGGCGCCGGACCAGCCGCTGCCGCCGTTCTACGCCGTGGGCCTGACCGACCCCACCTCGATCCCGGGGATGATCGTGTGGAACTCCGGCGGCATCCTGATGCCCGGGGCGGTCAACGCCCGCCAGGTCCGCGCCGCGGAGATCCCCTCCGCGAACGGCATCACCAACGCGCGAGGGCTGGCGGGGATGTACCGCCCGCTCGCGCTCGGCGGCGAGTTCGGTGGCGTGCGCCTGGTGCCCGAGGACGCGGTCCCGGCGATGGGCGCGGTCAGCGCCGCCGTCGCCAGGGACGCGACGCTGCTGGTCCCCACCCGCTGGGCGAACGGGTTCATGAAGGGCGTGGACAACACCCACCTGCCGCCGGGCCAGGGCGACGCCGTGATCCTGTCGGAGGAGGCCTTCGGGCACCTGGGCAACGGCGGCTCGCTCGGCTTCGCGGACCCGAGGGCGCGGCTGTCGTTCGGGTACGCGATGAACCGGCAGGGCGGCGGCACCGGTCTGGAGGACCGCGGCCAGGCGCTGGTCGACGCCGCTTACCGCATACTGGGATACCGGCGTGGACCGCGCGGAGGCATGTGGTACGTGTGACGACCGTCTTCAGGACCTGCCCGCTCTGCGAGGCGACCTGCGGCCTGGAGCTGACGATCGCCGACGGCGC
>Ga0209875_1000025_pt1 | contig 17874 bp, 18 predicted proteins | sample GWRWS3_0_10_FD_187219 | JGI IMG/M metagenome (GOLD analysis project Ga0209875, IMG submission 187219) | Riverbed sediment microbial communities from areas with vegetation nearby in Columbia River, Washington, USA - GW-RW S3_0_10 (SPAdes)... | ecosystem: Environmental > Aquatic > Freshwater >...
GACACGCGCCTTGAGGGCATTCAGCTCCCGCAGGATCATGTAGGCGGGCGGCTGACCTACGTAGCCCATGAGCGCCTTCGACATCCGGGAAGCTCCTCCCATCAGCAGCGGCCTCGGGGTCACCGCTGCGATCTGTCCGCCGGGCTGGCACACCACGAGGGCCGTCCAGCGCCGCGCGGAATCCGACGGCTGACGACTTACCGTTTGTTCTCTGGGAGAGGAAGGCCCCAGGCGTGTGCTGGACCCAGCCCGGTGCAGCCGGGCGGGGCGGCTACCGCGTCAGGGCGGCCCCAGAGAGCTGATTTCACAAGCGGACTATAACACGTTCTCATGGAGGCGCCAAGCAAGCCCTTCAGGACGAACCTGTCGCGCCGGGCTCCCGGACCCCGACCTCATCGGGTCGCGAAGCCGTGGAACTCGCCGGTGGCGGCGACCCGTTCGCTGTCGAGCCGCTCGACCTCGGCGAACCGGGGGCCGCCGCGCAGGAACGCCTCCAGCTCGTCGAGGTGCGTCGGGTCGCCCTCGGCCTCGACGCGCACCGAGCCGTCGGGCAGGTTCTCGGCGTAGCCGGTGAGCCCCAGCCGGCGGGCCTGGCGCTGCACCGCCCACCGGTAGCCGACGCCCTGCACCTCGCCGCGGACCACCGCCCGCAGCCGCAGCCTCCCTCCAGGGCGGCTAACGCCTGGATGGTGACCGGCGTGCCGAGCGGGAGGGTGCCCGCCAGGGTGCTGATGGCCTGGTTGTCCAGGCGCACGCAGCCGTTGGAGACCTCCCGTCCCAGGTCGGCCGCTGGGTTGTGGGTGCCGTGCAGGGCGATCTGCCCGTCGCCGGTGCCGAACTGCTCGTGCACCTCGGAGTAGCCGGAGAGCCCGAGCGCCCAGGCGCCGTAGATGGTGGAGATCTGCGGCGGGCGGAGCTTCACGGTGATGTAGAACGACCCGGTCGGGGTGGGCGTCCAGGCGCGGCCGACACCGGCCCGCCAGGTGCGCACGGCGCGCCCGCCGCGCAGCAGGCGCACGGTCCGGGCGGAGAGGTCGACCTCGACCGAGTAGTCGACCGGGCGCAGGCGGACCTGGTCGCGCAGCAGCCAGCCGCTGGCGCCGTTGGGGCGGCGCGGCACCAGCACCTTGAGCCAGACCTCGCCGCTGGCGTTGCGGCGCGCCTCCCGCACCAGGAACGTGGTAGGGCTGCCCCACGGCGTCGTCTGCGGGAACAGCCCGACGATCCGGCCGCCGCGGGGCCGGGAGCGGACGGTGACGTCGGTGGTGGCGAGGGCCACGTAGGCGCGCGCGCTGCCGAGGTGGACCGGGCCGGGCTGCGGGGCCAGCTTGGCGGCCGGCGGCGCGGTCGTCGGAGCCTGAGCGGCCGGCTCGGCCGGGGACGAGCCGCCGCAGCCGGGCAGGGCGACGACAACGGCGAGGGCGAGGGCGAGCAGGACGACGCGGGCCTTCAGCTCTGACATTTGGGACAATAGTACGTGGTTTCGCCTCGCTCGGCGCGCTCGCGGACCAGCGGGGTCCGGCAGCGCCGGCAGGGCTGGCCTTCCCGCTGGTAGGCGTTCAGATGCGCCTCGTACTCCCCCTTGTTGCCGCGCAGGTCCAGCCACGGGGCGTCGCCGACCGAGGTGCCGCGCAGCCGCACGGCCTCCTGCATGACCTCCTGGATCGCCCGGTGCAGCCGGCGGACCTCCTGGGCCGCGAGGCTCCCCGAGGGACGGTCCCAGCGCAGCTCGCTCCCCCACAGGACCTCGTCGGCGTACACCGGACCGATGCCGGCCGCGAACGACGGGTCGGTGAGCAGCGCCCGCAGGCCCTCCTGCCTGGACTCGAGCTTGGCGTTGAACGCCTGCCAGGTGAGGGCGTCGGCGAGCGGGTCGATCGACCCGCGCCGCTCCTCGGCCAGCTCGTCCAGCTCGGGCTCGCCGGCCACGAACAGCTCGCCGGCCTCGCCCAGGTCCAGGGCGCGCAGGTCGCCGCCGACGGTGAAGGTCAGCACCGCGTCGGTGTGCTTGTCGACCGGCGCGGCGCTGCGCTCCTTCAGCAGCCGGCCAGCCGCCCCCAGGTCCACGACCAGGGCGGCGCGGCCCTCCGTGTCGAGGGCCAGCAGCAGCAGCGCGCCGAGGCGGCTGGCGGGGCCGAGCTTGCGACCGACGAGCCGCCCCGCGAAGTCCTTGCGGTTGCGGTGGCGGCGCACCACCCGCGCCGCCCGTACCTCGACGGCCTTGACCCTCCTGCCCCCGACCTCCTTGTCCAGGTCGTGGCGGAGAGTCTCGACCTCCGGCAGCTCGGGCACGGGCTCCTCCGGCGGACGCCGACGCCCGAGTGCTCCCCCGGGCACGAACGCCGAGTGTATCCATCCCCCCACCTCGTGCGCACGTGAACTGGCAGCTTCCCGCCAAACCGGCCGCACTTGGCGGGATGCGTCCTCTCAGCGGAGGAACCGCGACCGCCGGCGGTCGGCGAGGACCCGCCCGCCCGTCTGGCAGGTCGGGCAGTAGGAGGTCTCGCGCTCCCCCATCCACACCGAGCGGATGGTGTCGCCGCAGACGAAGCAGGCGGCGCCGGCGCGGCCGTGGACGGCGAAGCGGCGCTCGGCCGCCCGCGGTATCTCCACCTCGCCGCCGACCTGCTCGGCGAGGCTGCCGCGGGCCTCGGTCAGCACGCCGACCAGGGCGGCGTGGAGGCTGGCGATCTCGCCGGCGTCGAGCCGCTCCGGGCGGGCGAACGGCGACAGCTTGGCCCGGTGGAGCACGTCGTCGCTCCAGGCGTTGCCGACCCCGGCCATCGCCCGCTGGTCGGTCAGCATGCGCTTGAGGGTGTGGCCGCCCTCGGCGAGGATCGCGGCCAGGCGCTCGACCGTGAACCCGGGGTCGAGCGGCTCCGGGCCGAGCCCGGCCAGCCCCGGCACCTTCTCGACGTCGTCCACCAGCCAGACCGCGGCGCGGCGCTGCGTGCCGCCCTCGGTGACCGACAGCACCCGGCCGTCGTCCAGCTCGACGGTGAGCGCCGCGACCTTGCGGCTGGCCGGCTTGGCGCCGAGGACCAGCCGGCCGCCGAGCGACAGGTGCATGACGAGCAGGAGCTCGCCCAGCTCCAGCCAGACGTACTTGGCGCGCCGGCCGGCCCCGGTGACGGCCCGGCCGACCAGCGCGTCGATCGGCGGGTCGAAGGTCTTGAGCGCGGCCACCGACACCACCCGCACCGACGCCACCCTGGCCCCGCCGAGCCGGGCCGCCAGGTTCTCGGCGAGCACGTCGAGCTCGGGCAGCTCCGGCATCGGCTACTCGGCCGGGACGGCGCCGGGCGGAGGGGTCCGGGGAACCCCCCCGGGGTTCCCCGGTGGGTCAAGGCCGGCGTCGCCGGTGCCGGTGACCATGCGGGAGGCCGCCAGCGCCTCGAACGCCTGCCTCGCCGCGTCCTGCTCGGCCTCCTTCTTGGAGCGTCCCTTGCCGGTCCCGTAGGCGGTCCCGGCCACCGACACGGTGGCGGTGAAGCGCTTGGCGTGGTCGGGCCCCTCCTCCTCGATGGAGTAGGAGGGCATGCCGCCGAGGTCGGAGGCGGCGAGCTCCTGCAGGGAGGTCTTGTAGTCGAGGGCGGCGCCCCGGCCGGCCGCCTCCATGACCCGCTGCTCGAACAGCCGGCGGACCAGGGCGGCCGCCCGCGGCAGGCCCTTGTCCAGGTAGACCGCGCCGAGCACCGCCTCGAGGGTGTCGGCGAGGATCGACGACTTGTCACGTCCGCCGGACAGCTCCTCGCCCCGGCCGAGCCGGACCGCGTCGCCGACGCCCAGCTCGCGGGCCACCTCGGCGAGCACGTTCATGTTCACGGTGGCGGCCCGCAGCTTGGCGAGGTGGCCTTCCGGCAGGCCGGGGAAGGCGCGGTAGATGATGTCGGTGACCACCAGCCCGAGCACGGCGTCGCCGAGGAACTCGAGCCGCTCGTTGGTGGGCAGGCCGCCGTTCTCGTAGGCGAAGGAGCGGTGCGTGAACGCCCAGACGTAGAGCTGCTCCCCCCCGAAGCGGATGCCGAGCGCCTTCTCGATCGGCAGCCGCCTACTCAACCTCGATGACCTGACGCCCACCGTAGTATCCGCAGTTCTGGCAGACGGTGTGCGGCAGCTTGGCCTGCCGGCACTGGGGACACGCCGCGTAGGTCGGCGCGGCCGACTTCCAGTGCGCGCGCCGGTGCCTGGTCTTGGACCGCGGGGTCTTACGCTTCGGGACGGGCAAGATCTTCCTCCTCGAGTTCTCTGCGCAGGCCGGCGAGGGCGGCCCAGCGTTGATCGGTGGCACCGGGCCCGCGGTGCCCGCAGTCGTCTGAGTTGCGGTCGGCGCCGCACTCCGGGCACAGCCCGGCGCAGTCGGGCCGGCACAGCGGGAAGGGCGGGAAGGCGAGCACGAGCGCGTCCCTGACCATGGTGTCGAGCGGCAGGCGGTCGCCGGGCAGCACGGCGTAGCCCTCGTCCTCCTCGTCGCCCGAGCCGCCGAACAGCTCGCGCACGTCCACCTCGAGCTCGTGCTCCACGTCGCGGAGGCAGCGCACGCAGCGCAGCGCCACGGTGGCGCCGACCTTGCCGGTGACCAGCAGGCCTTCCGCGACGCTCTCGAGCTCGGCGTCGACGGTGACCGGCGAGCCTGCCGGGACCGAGGCGACCGGCGTGACCAGGTCGGGCAGCGCGGCGCGCAGGACCACGTGCTTGTGCGCTCCTGGCTGCTGGAGCAGCTCGCGGACGTCGACCGCGAGTGCCGGTGCTGTGACGTGCTTGCTCATCTTGGGCGGTGCTCTCGGGTGTGCGATCTGGCGCGGCGCTGGCACGCGAAAGCGGCCGGTGGGAAACGACCGCAGCTTATCAGGGTAGCAGAGTCGCGCCGCTACCCAGCGCGTCCCTGGGTGCGCTCGCGCAGCCTGGCCGCGACGAAGTCGGGCACCAGGCCGCTGACGTCGCCGCCGTGCCTGGCGACGTCCTTGACCAGGCTGGAGCTCAGGTAGGACCAGGTCGGGTTGGTGGTCATGAACATCGTCTCGACGCCGGCCAGGCGGTAGTTCATCTGCGCCATCTGCAGCTCGTAGTCGAAGTCGGACACCGCCCGCAGGCCCTTGACGATGGCGGTCACGTCGAGCGCCTTGGCGTAGCCGACCAGCAGGCCGGAGAAGGCGTCGATCTCCACCCCCGGCATGCCTATGGTGGCCTCCTTCAGCATGGCGACGCGTTCCTCGAGGCTGAACATCGGCTGCTTGGCCGGGTTGATGAGCACGGCCACCACGACCCGGTCGAAGCAGGCGGCGGCGCGGGCGACGATGTCGAGGTGGCCGTTGGTGACCGGGTCGTAGGTGCCTGGGCAGCAAGCGGTCCGCACGGATCGGGCCTCCTACTCTCGGGTGGGCTCAAGCGTACCCGCGTCGAGGTGGGCGACGTGCAGGGCGGTGTCGCCGTAGCGGCGCGGGGGGTCGGGGGTGAGGCCCGGCGGCCAGGGTGGCGCCTCGGCCCGGGCGGCCGCCTCGACCACCACCACCGCGCCTGGGGCGAGCGCGGTCCGCGCCAGGCGGCCGAGCAGGCCGGCGACCAGGCCGACCGGCGTGGCGTAGGGCGGGTCGAGCAGGACCAGGTCGAACGGACCGTCTCGCTGGGTGCGCACGTAGGTCTCGGCGCGGGTGCGGCGGACCCGGCAGCGCCCGCCCAGCCCGAGGGCGTCGAGGTTGGCCCTGATGACCTCGACCGCGGGGGCGGCCTGCTCCACCAGCACCGCGGAGCTGGCCCCGCGGGACAGCGCCTCGATCGCCAGGGCCCCGGTGCCGGCGAACAGGTCGAGCACCCGGGCGCCCTCGACCCGGCCGCCGAGGACCGCGAACAACGCCTCCCGCACCCGGTCGCTGGTCGGCCGGGTCTCCCTCCCCGGCACCGGCCGCAGCCGCCGCCCCCCGAGCCGACCGCCCACCACCCGCACTGCCGCTCCCCTCTGGTCCCGCCGCACGACAAGGCAGTCTAAGGAACCAGATCACGGGGTGGTTGGCGGCGGGGGTCGAGCCCGGGGGGGCCAAGGCCGTTCCCCCGCCGTCCAACCGGTCGGGCCGGCTCAGTCGTCCTCGGCCGAGCGGCCGCCCTGGCCACGCGACCGGAGCTCGCCGGTTCCGCGCGGCTTGATCGTGGCGCCGTCCGGCGCAGCACCGCCGTCGCCTTCGAGGGCTCGCCCGAAGGGGACGCCGCGCCGCCACAGGCGCTCGAACGCGTCGTGGAAGCTCTGCCCGAGCCCGGCATGGCGGATCCGCAGGGACTCGACGCGGCTGCCCGGCACGTCGATCTCGGGGATGACCAGGTTCAGGAAGGTGATGCGCCGGTCGACGAGCGTGAACATGAGGTCGAGGCGGTCGACGACCCGGGCCTCGAAGCCGGGCGCGTGCGCGTACGCGGCGACCCACTCCCGGTGCGGGTCGCTGTGGAGACAGGGCCGGTCGAGGACGGCACGGATGCGGACCCCGGCGTCGAGCTGCTCCTGCATGGTGTCGCACGGGGTCGGCACCCAGAAGGTGTTCATGATGGTGACGACGTCGTCGTCGGCGGCGGCGATCGCCTCGGCGATCCCGGTGACGATCTGGTCGCGGCGGTGCAGCATCTCGACCGGTTCCCGGTCGGCCGCCAGCGGGTCCCCCCGCCCCATGAGGGCCTGCAGGATGCCGTTGAGGGCCAGGTCGCGCCGGCGGGCCTGCTCGGCGAGGGACGTCTCCAGCCGCAGGATGGCCTCGTTGGGCGGGACGGCGCGGAAGCGCGACACCCCGCCGCCGGCGACCTCGGTACACAGCCCGAACCGCACCAGCGACCGGATCAGCTCGTAGGTGCGGGAGCGCGGCAGGCCGGCCTCGACGGCGACCTCGCTGACGCGGAACGCTCGCGGCGCGAGCATGCCGATGTAGCAGCGCGCCTCCCCCTGGCCGAGGCCGTGGCGGACCAGCCGATCGATGAGGTCGGACTCACCGGTCTGGGTCAGCATCTGTCCTTCCCCCCGGGGACAACACAAGCGAGCCGAACAGTAGGGAGTGATGATCGCGTTCGTCAAGCGCGCTTGCGCAAGATGGGTAGAGTCGTCGGGATCTACCCCTGGGCGGGCTCCGCGACCTCCCAGGCGACCTCGAAGGCGTCGGTGAGCATGCTCGCCAGCGCCGGGTGCTCGAGCACGAGCCAGCTCCCGTGCCCGCTCACCACCCCGGTCTGGTTCAGGCTCAGCAGGCACTTGCGCCGGTCGACCACGCACATCGACACCGCCACCTCGGCCACGAAGCGGAGCTCCTCGCCGCGGCGCTCGCGCTCGGCGACCCTGACCCGGAACTGCGGGTGGGCCAGGAAGCCCCGCTCGTACAGGGCCCGGTAGCGGACGCCCTCCCGCACGCCGACCTCCTCGCCGGCTCGCGGCCGCACCCCGGGCTGGGGGAGCTTGCGGGCCTGCACGACCTCCTTCTCGGCCCCGGAGGTGAGCGCGTCCCGGCGGGCCCAGGCCGCCTCCGAGTTGCGGATCAGCTCGACGTAGTCGAACGGGTCGTCGCCTGGCGGGGCGTCGTAGTAGCGGGCGAACAGGTCGGCGACCAGGCGACTGGTGTCCTCGACCCGGTCGACCTGGTCCAGCACGCTCTGCTGGCGCAGGCGCTGCACCACCAGCATCGGGTCGGCGGCCTTGAAGCGGGCGACGGGGCCGGGCTCCTCGCTGACCAGGCCCTTGTCGACGAGCTGGCGCAGCACGTCGTAGGCCTTGGGCCGGGAGATGTCGGCCAGCTCCGCCAGCTCGGCGACCCGCAGCGCCGGGCGGCCGAACGCAGCCAGGTAGAGCCGGGCCTCGTTACGGCCGAGCCCGAACTCGGAGAGGTGCTGGACGAGCTGCTCCTCGTCCTCCCACCCGCCCTCCCGGATGGTCATGCGCTGGAGCGTAGTGCCTGGAGCGGGAGATGAACAGCCTACCCGCGGGCCAGCCACTCGGCGCGGCCGTCGCCCAGCCGCACCAGGACCTCCTGGCGGAGCCGGCGGTGCGCCGGGCCGGTCAGCTCCGGGTCGGCCTCGACCAGCGCGAACGCGTCGGCGCGGGCGCGCCGCACCCAGTCGAAGTCGTCGATCAGGCGGGCCAGCTTGAGGTCCGACAGGCCCGACTGGCGGGCGTCGAACACCGTGCCCTCGCCGCGGATGCGCAGGTCCTCGTTGGCGAGCTCGAAGCCGTCGGTGGTGCGGGTGATCGCCTCCATCCGCGCCCGGCCCTCGTCGGTCTGGGGGTCGGCGAACAGGATGCAGAGGCCGGGCGCCGTGCCCCGTCCGACCCGGCCGCGGAGCTGGTGGAGCTGGGAGAGCCCGAAGCGGTCCGCGTCCTCGATCAGCATGACGGTGGCGTTGGGGACGTCGACGCCCACCTCGATCACGGTGGTGGAGACGAGCACGTCGACCTCGCCGGCCCGGAAGCGGTCCATGGTCGCCTCCTTCTCGCGGGCCGCCATGTCGCCGTAGACCAGCCCGACCCGCAGGTCGGGGAAGACCTCGGCCCGCAGCCGCTCGGCCTCCACCTTGGCGGAGCGGATCTCGATCTTGTCGGACTCGTCCTTGAGGGCGCAGACCACGTAGGCCTGGTGGCCGGCGGCCACCTCCTCGCGGACCCGCTGGTAGGCGCGGTCGCGCAGGCGCAGGTCGGCGACCAGGTGGGTGGCGACCGGGGTGCGGCCGGGTGGCAGCTCGTCGAGGGTGGAGACGTCCAGGTCGCCGTAGAGCGTCAGCGCCAGCGTCCGCGGGATCGGGGTCGCCGTCATGATCAGCACGTGGGGGCTGTCGCCCTTCTCGCGCAGGCGCACCCGCTGGTGGACGCCGAAGCGGTGCTGCTCGTCGACGACCACCGCGCCCAGCCGCCGGAACTCGACCCCCTCGGAGAGCAGCGCATGGGTGCCGACCACCAGGTCGACCTCGCCGTCGGCGGCCCCGGCGAGCACCCGCTCCCTGGCGGCGCCGGTGGTCGCGGCCGTCAGCACCTCGACCCGCGGGCCGCCGAACAGCCCGCCACCCTCCCCGAGCGGCTGCAGCAGCGCGCGCAGGTTGATGCCGTGCTGGTCGGCGAGGACCTCGGTGGGCGCCATGATCGCCCCCTGCATCCCCGACTGGACCGCGCACAGCAGGCACCAGAGCGCGACCAACGTCTTCCCCGACCCAACCTCGCCCTGGAGGAGGCGGTGCATCGGCTTGGGGCGGCCGAGGTCGGCGCCGATCTCGGCGATGGCGCGGGACTGGGCGCCGGTGGGCAGGAAGGGGAGGCTGGCGAGCAGCCGCTTGGTGAGGTCGCCGTCGGCCTGCAGGGGCTGGCCGTGCTGGCCGGCCTCCAGCGCCCGCCGGCGCAGGGCCAGCCCGACCTGGAGCACGAACAGCTCGTCGTAGACCAGCCGGTCGCGGGCCCTGGTGGCCTCGGCCCGGTCGGCGGGCCGGTGGATGGCCTCCAGGGCGGCTGCCCGCCGCGGCAGCCCGTGGGCGCGGCGCAGCGGCTCGGGCACGAAGTCCGGCACGGCGCCGAACTGGTCCAGCAGCGCGCCGACGCTGCGGCGCAGCCGGCCCGAGGAGACGTCCTTGGTCGCCGGGTAGACGGGGATGACCTCGTTGGCGAACTCCTCCGGGTCGTCGCCCTCGCGCAGCACCTCGTACCCGGGGTTGCCCATCTGCAGCCGGCCGGCCTTCCAGGCGAGCTTCCCGGAGAACGCGGCGACCGTGCCGACCGTCAGCTTCTGGGCGTGCCAGGGCTGGTTGAACCAGGTGCAGACCCACGCGCCGCTGGGGTCGGAGACGCGCACCTCCAGGATCCGGAGGTTGCGCCGGGGCTGCTTCTTGGCGAGGTTGCGGACGGTGCCGACCAGGGTGACCTCGCCGCCGGTCTTGGCGTGGGCCAGGTCGGTCAGCTCGCCCCTGGTCAGGTAGCGGCGCGGATAGTGCTCCAGCAGGTCGCGGACCGTCCGGTAGCCGAAGGCCTCCTCGAGCGCCCTGGCCAGCGCGGCGCTCACCCCAGGAGCCTTGGCCAGCGGGGTGCCGAGCGGGTCGGCGGCTCTGGTCTCGGGCATCGGTCGAGTATAGGTGCGCTGGCGGACGGGAAGCTGCTACCCTTTCGCGGCCGCTTCAGAACCGCGCGCTCTCCAACAAGGAAGGTCCTTCGATCATGGCCGCCGTCTGCGAGATCTGCGGCAAGCACCCGGGCTTCGGCATGAAGGTGAGCTTCTCCCACAAGCGCAGCCCGCGCCGCTGGAACCCCAACATCCAGCGCATCCGCATCATGGAGGGCCGCACGCCCGTCCGCCGCAACGTCTGCACCTCCTGCATCAAGGCCAACAAGGTCCGCCGCGCGGTCTAGGGCCCATCCGTCAGACGCGCTCCACGATCACCACCGGGATGTCCCGGCTGGTCCGCTTCTGGTAGCGGTCGTAGTCCGGCCAGATCGCGGCCATCAGCCGCCACAGGCGCGGCTTCTCCTCCGCGCCGGCGGTGCGCGCCCGCGCGGCGAACTTGTCGGCGCCGACCTGCACCTGGACATCGGGCTGTGCGGTCAGGTTGAGGTACCAGAACGGGTGCTTGCGAGCGCCGCCGTTGGACGCCACCAGCAGGTAGCGGTCGCCGTCCTGGCCGTAGATCAGCGCCGTGCGACGCAGCTTGCCGGACCTGCGGCCGCGGGTGGTGAGCAGCAGCGTCTGCCTGCCGTTCCACTGGTGGCCGCTGCTGCCGTCGGTCTCGACGTAGCGGCGGACGTGGCGGGCGACCCAACCCGTCGGGCTGTCCAGGATCTCTTCCCGCGATGCCATCGATCCCTCCGTTCACTCGGCCGGGCCGGCCCGGTCGCTGGTCGCCGGCTCCGCCTCGCCGGGGTCGGCGGGCTCGCCGATCGGCTCCCCGCCGCGCAGGTAGGTGCCGGCCGCGGTGACCACGGCGGCGATCGGCACGGCCAGGAACGCCCCCACGATGCCGCCGAGGATGCCGCCGGCCGCCAGCGCCAGGATGATCACCACCGGGTGCAGCGCGACCGCCCGCCCCAGCAGCAGCGGCGCCAGCACGTGCCCCTCGAGCTGCTGCACCAGGACGGTGATGCCGACCACGATCAGCGCGGTGGTGAAGCCCTTGGTGACGAGGGCGACCAGCGCGGCCAGCGCGCCGGCGACGAACGCGCCGACCAGCGGCAGGAACGCCGCGACGAAGGTGAGGAACGCCAGCGGGACGACCAGCGGGACGCCGACGATGGCCAGCCCGATGCCGATGAAGACGCCGTCGATCAGCCCGACGGTGGCCTGGCCGCGCAGGTAGCCGCTGACCGCGGTGGCGGAGCGGCGGCCGACCTCGCGCAGGTGGCCGGCTCGTGGCGCGCCGGCGAAGTCGAGGATCCAGCGGGTGAACCGCTCGGAGTCCTTGACGAAGAAGAACGTCAGGAACAGCGTCAGGATCAGCCCGGTGATGACCTCGCCGACCAGGGTCGCGCCCCGCACCGCGCCCCTGGTGATGCCGCTGGAGTTCTCCCTGAGCTGCTGCCTTGCCTGGTCCAGCCAGCGGTTCAGGTCCTCCTCGCTGAGGCCGAACGGCCGCGAGGCGACGAACTCGTTGACCTCCCTGATCCCCTGGTCGACGCGGGCGCCGAGGGTTCCGAGCTCGTTGCCGATCAGCGGCACGAACCCGGCGACGATCGCGGCCAGCGCCAGCACGGCGCCGGCGAACACGGTCAGGACCGCGCCCAGGTGCGGCCAGCCGCGCGCCTCCAGCCACTGGACCAGAGGGACCAGCAGGGTCGCCAGGAACAGCGCCACGATCACCGGGAGGACCACGACCTTGAGCAGGATGAGCAGGTAGAGCACGGCCCCGGCGGCGGCGACCACGACCAGCAGGCGCCAGCTCCAGGCGGCCAGCCAGGCCAGCGCCGGCGGGACGTCGGGGCGCTGGCGCTCGCTGGGCGGCTCCCGATCCACCGGGGCACCCCCCTGGGGTTCCCCGGATCCCTCCGGCCGGTCCGCCGTCCGTGTGGCCTGCTCGCTCATGGCGCTCACCTTACCCGGAGCCGCCACGGGTAGGCTCTTCCCGTCGCCCCGCTCGTGGGAGGTCCGAGGCTGTACCAGCGCGACTACCTGATGCGCCAGATCGAGATCGCAGGCCAGATGCTGGCCCGGATCCTGGGGTTGGCCAAGGGCGGCCGGCGCGACGAAGCGCTCGGGCTGTTCGACCAGGCCTACCAGCCGCTGCTGGGGGTGAGCGCCCGGGTCGTCTCCACCCTCAGCGAGGAGCACCTCCTCAGCCTGCTCACCTCCGGGTCCATGCCGGACCTGCGGCGGGTCGCCACGGTGCTGGAGCTGCTCAAGGTCGAGGCCGACCTGCACGCCGAGGCGGGCAACCCGGCGGCGGCCGGGACCCGCTACCGGCGGGCGCTGGCGCTGGCCGGCTTCCTGGCCGCCCGCTCCGAGGCCCTGCCGGACGCGGCGCTCGCGGCCGACCTGGTCGAGCGCGTGGCGACGCTGGAGCTGACGGTGGCCCAGCGGCTGCAGCTCGCCAGGGTGCTGGAGGCGCTCGGCCGCTACGCCGACGCCGAGGACGCCCTCTTCGAGGCGATTGACGCCGACCCCGACGACCCCGGGCCCGACCGACCGAGGGACCCCCTCGGGGTCCCCCGGACCCCCCCGGTCGACACCGCGATCGCCTTCTGCCAGCGGCTGCTCGCGCTGGACCCGGAGGCGCTGGCCGCCGGCGGCCTGCCGCTGGACGAGGTGAAGGCGAGCCTCGCGGAGCTGCTGCGCCGGCCACAGGGCGATGTCGACGACGACGAGCCGCCTGCCTGGTAAGGCGCGCCGCTCAGGCCTCGGGTCGCGGCAGCTCCGGCAGGTTGCCGCGGTCCAGGAGCTTCAGCAGGGCCGCCGGCCGGAAGTCGCCGGCCAGCAGCTCGTCGGGGGCGCGCCAGGCGACCTCGGCGAGGTTGCGGTCGTGGCCGGCGAACGCCGGCTCGACCGACATGACGCCGTCGTGGCCGGCGGCCAGCCAGCCGGCGAACACCACCACGAGCTCGCCGCGGTCCACCAGGTCCTGCAGCCACACGACGCCGGCGAGGCCGATCGGCAGGCCGGTCTCCTCCCGCAGCTCGCGCCGGGCGGCGTCCTCCAGCCGCTCGCCCGGCTCGGCCTTGCCGCCCGGCAGGCACCAGAAGTCGTCGCCGTCGGCGTGGCGGTGATGGGCGGCGAGCACCTTGCCGTCGTGGACCACCAGCACCCTTGCGACCAGCGTGTCCTTGCGGCGGGCCACCGTTCAGCCTGCCTCGGGGTGAGGGCCGAGCCCGGCGCGGAACCGCCAGGCGTGGTCGGTGGGGCCGATGCCCTTGCCGAGTGGGAACGCGCCGGCGATCGCCCCGGACAGGTATCGCTTGGCGGCCCGGACCGCGGCGACCATGTCCAGCCCGACGGCCAGGTTGGCGGCGATCGCCGAGGCCAGCGTGCAGCCGGTGCCATGGGTGTGCGGGGTGTCGACGCGGGGCGCCACCAGCTCGATCCCGTCGGTCCCGTCCCACAGCAGGTCGACCGCCTGGTCGCCGGGCAGGTGGCCGCCCTTGGCGAGCACCCAGCGTGGGCCGAGCTCGTGGACCGCGCGCGCGGCCGCCTCCAGGTCGCCGCGGCCGCGAACCTGGACCCCGGTCAGCAGCCGCACCTCGCCGACGTTGGGGGTGGCCACGGCCGCCAGCGGCAGCAGCCGCTCCCGCAGCGCCTGCACCGCCTCGGGACGCAGCAGCGGGTCGCCGTGCTTGGAGGCGGCGACCGGGTCGACCACCAGGTTGGGGAGGGCGAACCGCTCGCAGGCGTCGGCGACCGCCTCGACGATCGCGGCCGAGGCCAGCATCCCCGTCTTGGTGGCGTCCACGCCGATGTCGGTCGCGACCGACTCGATCTGCTCGTAGACGGCCCGCGGCTCCAGCTCGTAGAAGCCCTGGACGCCGATGGAGTTCTGCACGGTCACGGCGGTGATCGCCGACATGCCGTGGACCCCGTGGGCCAGGAACGTCTTGAGGTCCGCCTGGATCCCCGCCCCGCCACCGGAGTCCGACCCCGCGACGGTGAGGACCCGAGCTGGCACCGGCACGACTTCCACCTCCGTCTCGAACGACCGGCCAAGGCTACCAGGGCGCCGCCTACCCCCTGGGGCGGCGGGCGTGGCGCAGCTTCATCGCCCGCTCGACCGCCGGGAGCAGGCGGGCGGGCCGGTCGAAGCTCAGCATCGCGAACGGCAGCGGGAACCGCTGGCGGGTGATCGCCTTGGAGCGGCTGAACTCGCGCAGGCCGTCGGGCCCGTGGACGCGGCCGAAGCCGGACTCCCCCACCCCGCCGAACGGCAGCGACGGCATCCCCGCGAACGTCAGCACGGAGTTCACGCTGGTCATCCCCGAGCGCAGCGCGCGGGCGATGTGGTCGGCGCGGCGGCGGGCGAAGACGGCGGCGCCGAGCCCGTAGGCGCTGGCGTTGGCGCGCTCGACCGCCTCGTCGGCGTCGCGGACCCGCACGACCGGCAGCACCGGGCCGAAGGTCTCCTCGCGCATGACCAGCGCGTCCTCGGGCACGTCCACCAGCACCACCGGGTCGACGTAGGGCGGCCGCACCGCGTCCGGCCCGCCGACCAGGGCGCGGGCGCCCCGCTCGAAGGCGTCGGCGAGCTGGCGCCGGATCACCTCGAGCTGCCTGGGCAGGGTGATGGGCCCGATGTCGGCGTCCGCGTCCGCGCCGGGGCGGACCCGCGCCGCCAGCTCGACGACCCGGTCGACGAAGCGGTCGTAGACCCGGTCGACCACGTAGACCCGCTCGATCGCCAGGCAGGTCTGGCCGGCGTTGGCCATGCCGCCCCAGACGGCCTGCTCGGCGGCCGCGTCCACGTCGCCGTCCTCGTCGACGATCATGGCGTCCTTGCCGCCGAGCTCCAGCACCACCGGCGTGAGCCGCTCGGCGCAGGCGGCCATGACCTTGCGGCCGGTCGCCGGCGACCCGGTGAACGACACCTTGTCGACGCCGGCCTGGCACAGGGCGTTGCCGGTCGTGCCGTCGCCGGTCACCACCTGCAGCACCGGCTGCTCGGGGACCACCTCGGCGAAGGCGTCGGCGAGGAAGCGGCCCACCGCGGTGGTCAGCTCGCTCGGCTTGAACACCACCGCGTTGCCGGCTCCCAGCGCCGAGGCGATCGCGCCGGTCGGCGTGTACACCGGGTAGTTCCACGGCCCGATCACGCCGACGACCCCGAGCGGCTGGTACTCGACCGAGGCGCTGTGGTTGGCGAGCACCAGCGTGCTGGCCGCCCGGCGCGGCCGCAGCACCCGTTCCGCCTTGCGGGCCACCCAGTCCAGGTGCTCGACGGCGAGCAGCACCTCGACGAAGGCGTCGGCGGCCGGCTTGCCGTTCTCGCGGTGGACCAGGTCGACCAGCTCGCCGGAGCGGCGGGCCAGCAGCGCCTTGTAGGCGAGCAGCCGCCGCCGGCGCCCGTCGAAGCCGAGCCCGGCCCACCACCCGGCCGCCCGCCGGGCCCGCGACACGGCCTCGGCGACCTGCTCGGGCCCCTGCACCGGGAAGGTCCCGACGAGCTCGCCGCTGGCCGGGCTGGTCGAGTCGAAGGTCGCGTCGCCGGTGGCGGGCGCCCGGTCGTCGGTGACTGCCATGCCGCCGACTGTAGACGCTCTGTCCGCTCGCCGTGAAGGGGCGCTGGCGGTCGGGTGCCGCGACTTCGTAGAGTACGGCCCCGAATCCCGCTCGGCGGCTCGCGAGGCCGTGCTCGCCCGACGCCGAGGCGAACGTCGGCGCGCGCACACCGCGCCGCCCACCGGGCGAGGAGAGATCGGTGACCGCCACAACGGACGTGGTCGTGGTCGGCGCCGGGCTTGCCGGGCTGGTTGCCGCCCGGGACCTGGTGGCCGCCGGTGCCGAGGTCGTCGTGCTGGAGGCCCGCGACCGGGTCGGCGGCCGGACGCTGACGCTGCCGGCAGCCGACGGGACGCCGATCGACCACGGCGGCCAGTGGATCGGCCCCACCCAGGACCGCATCGCGGCCGTGGCCGCCAGCCTCGGCGTCACCACCTACCCGACCTGGGACCGTGGGCTGCACATCGAGTTCCGCGACGGCCAGGCCCACCGCTTCGACGGCCGGCTCCCCGCCAGCGACCCCGGCACCGCGGTCGCCATGGGCCTGGCGATCCGCGAGCTGGACGCGATGGCCGCCACCGTGCCGCCGGAGGCGCCCTGGACCGCCGACCAGGCGCTGGCCTGGGACTCGCAGACGGTGGAGAGCTGGCTGCAGGCCCGCGTCACCGCCGAGGGCGCGCGGACCTGGTTGCGGACGGCGGTCCGCAGCACGCTCGCCGCCGAGGCGGGCGAGGTGTCGCTGCTGCACACGCTGTTCTTCATCCGCTCCGCCGGCGGCTTCGCGCAGCTCATCGAGACCGACGGGGGCGCCCAGGAGCGCCGCTTCCACCAGGGGGCGCAGGCCATCTCCATCCGGCTGGCGGAGGCGCTCGGCGAGCGGGTCGTGCTCGGCGCTCCCGCCTCGGTGGTCCGCCACGACCAGGGCGGCGTGGTGGTCGAGGCGGACGGCCGCACGGTGGCGGCCGAGCGGGCGATCCTGGCGATCCCGCCGGCGCTGGCCGGCCGGCTCAGCTACCGGCCGGCGCTGCCCGGCTGGCGCAGCCAGCTCACCCAGCGGGTGCCGATGGGCAGCGTCGTCAAGGTCCACGCGCTGTACGACGAGCCGTTCTGGCGTCAGGACGGCCTCTCCGGCCTGGCGGTCAGCGACAACGGGCCCGTCGAGGTCGTCTACGACAACTCCCCGGAGGGCGGGTCGCCGGGGGTGCTGGTCGGCTTCATCGAGGGCCAGCACGCGCGCGCCTGGGGCCGCCGGGACCCGGCCGAACGGCGCGCGGCGATCCTTCAGTGCCTGGTCGGCTTCTTCGGCGAGGCGGCCGGCCACCCGCACGAGCTGCTGGAGCGCTCCTGGGCCGACGAGGAGTACAGCGGCGGCTGCTTCGCCGGCTACTTCCCACCGGGCGTCTGGACCTCCTACGGGCGGGGCCTGCGGGAGCCCGTCGGCCGCCTGCACTGGGCCGGCACCGAGACCGCCACGGTGTGGAACTCCTACATGGACGGCGCCGTGCGGTCGGGCGAGCGCGCCGCCGCCGAGGTCCTGGCCGCCCTCGGCGGCGGCGCCTGAGCGACGTCAGCTCGCGCTCGCCTGCTCCGCCGGCGTGCACTCGCACACGATCAGGCCCTCCAGGACGGCGGGTCCAAGACCCGCGGCGCCACCAACGGGCGCTCAGCGCCCGGCGCGGAAGTGGTCGTAGGCGAGGCCGGCGAGGGGGACCGGGCCGGCGAGGGTCTCGTGCACCCGCCGGTCGGGGTCGGCGGTGAAGCGGCCGCAGTCGAGCACCCCGCCGAGGTCGGCGGCGCGTGGCAGGGCGGCGGCGAGCACGAAGTCCTCGCCCCCGCCGAGGGCCAGCTCCACCGGGTCGCGGCCGAGCAGCGCGGCCGCCTCGGCGACCCCCGGCGCCAGCGGCAGCGCCGCGTCGCGGATCTCGACCCCGACCCCCGACGCCTCGGCCAGGTGCTCGGCGTCGCCGGCCAGGCCGTCGGAGACGTCCACCATCGCGGTCGCGCCCGCCAGGGCCAGCCGTGGCCCCATGCCGAGGTCGGGCGCGGGCCGGCGGTGGGCGGCGGCGAGGCCGGGGAAGCGGCCGAGCAGCGCCCTCGCCGGCCCGTCGTCCCGCTCCAGCAGGGCCAGCCCGGCGGCGGCCGCCCCCAGCGGGCCGGTCACCACCAGCCGGTCCCCTGCCCGGGCGCCGGCCCTGGTGACCACCTGCTCGGCCTCGCCGAGGGCGGTCACCGCCAGCGACAGCGCCGG
>Ga0209875_1000026_pt1 | contig 17339 bp, 16 predicted proteins | sample GWRWS3_0_10_FD_187219 | JGI IMG/M metagenome (GOLD analysis project Ga0209875, IMG submission 187219) | Riverbed sediment microbial communities from areas with vegetation nearby in Columbia River, Washington, USA - GW-RW S3_0_10 (SPAdes)... | ecosystem: Environmental > Aquatic > Freshwater >...
GGCCGGCCGCCACGGCCGGCGAGCGGAGCTGCCCGGCGCGCTGTCGCTCGCCGGCGCGCAGGTGGCGCTGTTCCTCGTGCAGGAGACCATCGAGCGGCTCGCGGCCGCCGGCGACCCGCTCGCGGTGCTCACCGCCCCGGTGCTGTGGTGGGGGCTCGGCGCGCAGGCGCTGGTCGCCGGCCTGGTGGCGCTGCTGGTCCGCGGCGCCCGGCGCACTGTGGAGGCGTTGCTGCGCCGGTCGCGCCGGCGGGTGGCCGAGCCGGTGGCGGCGTCCGCGACCCCGGCGGACCGGCCGTCGGGCCGCCGCCGCCGCACGCCTGTGTCCCGGCGGGGCCCGCCGCTGCCAGCGCCGGCCTAGACCGCGGGCCTGGGCTCGCGGTCCTCCCACCGCGAGAAAGGGATCCTCCATGCCTGCGCCCCGACGCTGGGCGGCGGTCGCCGTGCTGGCCGCCGTCACCGCGCTGACGCTGGCGGCCTGCGGCGACAACGGCTCCCCCCAGGCCACCGGCACCACGACCACCACCACGCCCGCCGCCGCCACCTCCACCACCATCGACGCCGGCACCTCCACCAGCGGGAAGCCGACCACCACCGCCGACCCGACCCCGGTGATCGAGGTCCGCGTGGCCGGCGGCAAGGTGCAGGGCGGCGTGCGCCGCGAGCGGGTGCAGAGCGGCGACACGGTCGTGCTGCGGGTGGTCGCCGACGTCGCCGACGAGGTCCACCTCCACGGCTACGACCGCACCGCCAACGTCGCCCCCGGCAAGCCCGCCCAGATCCGCTTCACCGCCGACATCACCGGCGTGTTCGAGGTCGAGCTGGAGCAGCGCAAGCAGCCGCTGCTCATGCTCGAGGTGCGCTGATGTGGCCACTCGCCCACGGGATCGGCAGCCGCTCCGACCTGCCGGTGCCGCTGTGGCTGGCCCAGTACGGGGGGGCGGCGGCGCTGGTCATCTCCTTCGTGGTGCTGGTGGCGTTCTGGCGCCTGCCCCGCTTCGAGGACCCGGACGCCGGCCGCCCGCTTCCCGGCCCGCTGCAGCGGGTCGTGGACGCGCCCGCGACGCGGCTGCTGCTGCGGCTGCTCGGCCTGGCGATGGGCGCCGCCATCATCCTGGTCGCGGTGCTCGGCCCGCCGAGCCCCGGCGCCAACCCGGCCCCGACCTGGCTGTACGTGTGGTTCTGGGTGGGGCTGGTCCCGGCGTCGCTGCTGCTGGGGCCCGTGTGGCGCGCGCTCAACCCCCTGCGCACCCTCACCATGGTGATCTCGCGGGTCGCCGGCGACCGCGACGCGGAGCTGGCGCGGCCGCTGCCGGCCGGGCTCGGCTACTGGCCGGCGCTGGCCGGGCTGCTCGCCTTCGTCTGGCTGGAGCTGGTCTACCAGAACGCCGCCCTGCCGATGACGGTGGCCTGGTTCCTGCTGGCGTACGGCGCGGTGAACCTGTTCGCCGGCGCGCTGTACGGGCCGGCCTGGCACGACCGCTGCGACGCCTTCGAGGTGTACTCCACCCTGCTCGGCCACCTCGCGCCGTTCGGCCGCCGCGGCGACGGGCGGCTGGTCCTGCGCAACCCGCTGCGGGGGCTGTCCTCGATCGACCAGGCTCCCGGCCTGGTCGCGGTCGTGTGCGCCCTGCTCGGCTCCACCGCCTTCGACGGGCTCACCCGGACCCAGCTCTGGACCAACCTGACGGCGACCGCCGGCCCGCTCGCCAACGCGCTCATCGGCACCGCCGGGCTGCTGGCGATGGTCGCGCTCGTCTACGGCGTCTACGTCACCGCGGTGCGGGCCAGCAGCCGCTACCTTCCCCGCGGCCAGCGGCAGCAGCGGGACCAGCTCGAGGCGCGCTTCGTCCCCTCGCTGCTGCCGATCGCCGTCGGCTACACGGTCGCGCACTACTTCTCGCTGTTCCTGTTCCAGGGCCAGGCCGGCTACATCCTCGCCTCCGACCCGTTCGCGGCCGGGTGGGACCTGTTCGGCACCGCCGACTGGCGCATCGCCTACACGCTCGTGCCCACCGCCACCATCGCGCTGGTGCAGGTCGCCGCCATCGTCACCGGGCACGTGCTCGGCGTGGTGGTCGCCCACGACCGGGCCGTCGGCACCTTCCCGGAGAAGTCCAAGACCGACGCGCAGTACCCGCTGCTGATCGTCATGGTCACCTACACCACCATCGGCATCGCGCTACTGGTCGGCGCGTAGGCCTATGGGTGGGTGGCCCCTTCGTGGTCGCGGTGCTCGGGCCGTTCGAGCTGGAAGGTGGAGTGCTCGATGTCGAAGTGGCCCGCCAGGCAGGCCCCGAGGCGGTCCAGCACGGCCCCCGGCACCGCCCGGTCCTCGATCACGACGTGGACCGAGAGCACCGGCATCCCGGAGGTGATGGTCCAGGCGTGCAGGTCGTGGCAGTCGGCCACCCCCGGCGCGGCCCTGATGTGGCGTCGGACCTCCTCCAGGTCCAGGCCTCGAGGGGTGGCCTCCAGCAGCACGTCCACGGCCTCGCGGAGCAGCCGCCAGGTGCGGGGCAGGATCAGCACGCCGATCAGCACCGACGCCACCGGGTCGGCCGCGCGCCACCCCGTCAGCGCGATCACGACGGCGGCGACGATGACGGCCACCGAGCCGAGCAGGTCGCCGAGGACCTCCAGGTAGGCGCCGCGCAGGTTGAGGCTCTCGGCCTGGCCGCGGCGCAGCAGCAGCATCGACGCCGAGTTGGCGGCCAGGCCGACGACGGCCACCGCCAGCATCGCCCCGGCGGCGACCTCCGGCGGGTCCTGCAGCCGCCGCCACGCCTCGGCGAGCACCAGCGCCGCGACCCCCAGCAGCAGCACCGCGTTGAGCACCGCGGCGAGGATCTCGGCGCGGTACCAGCCGAAGGTGCGTCCCGGCGTGGCGGGACGGCCGGCGAACCAGATGGCCAGCAGCGCCAGGCTCAGCCCGGCGACGTCGGTCAGCATGTGCCCGGCGTCGGCGAGCAGCGCGAGGCTGCCGGTCAGCAGCCCCCCGACCACCTCGACGACCAGGACCGCCAGGGCGATCAGCAGGACCGCCCGCAGCTTCCCGCGATGGGTGGAAGCTGGTGAGGGATGCGGATGGCTCATGCGTCCAACATACCGGCCGGCACCGGCGGGCGGCGCGTGCCTCAGCGGCGGCCCCGCGAGCCCTGGCCGCCCGACGAGGTGGCCGCCGACCACACCGCCGCCTGGTCACGCCCGCGCCGCTTGGCCTCGTACAGCGCCATGTCGGCGTGGTGCAGCAGCGCGTCCAGCCCACGGCAGCCCGGGGAGTCGGCGACGCCGAGGCTGAGGGTGAGCGCCAGTGTCGCGGTGCCGGCCTGGACGGGGCCGCCGGTGACGGCCTCCCGGATCCTGCCGGCCACCCCGGCGGCGCCGTCCGCGCCGGTCTCCGGCAGCAGCACCACCAGCTCGTCGCCGCCGTAGCGGCCCACCAGGCGCACCTGCTCCAGGCGGTTGCGCCGCCTTCCGGGGAACGCCAGCAGGCCGACCAGCATCACCCCCGCGCCGGCCAGGTAGACCACGTCGAACCCGACCGGCGTCTCGACCCCGCGGACCGCCTCGAACCACAACCAGCCGACGTTGGCCAGGAACCAGCCGGCCAGCCCGACGCCAAGGCGCCGCCAGGCCCGGCGGGTCGCGAGCGGGAGCGACCGGCGGGCCGCCACCCGCCACGCCAGCACCATCGGGCCGAACGTCAGCGGGAGGTACAAGGCGTAGGTGAGCCTGGCGCGCGCGTCGGCGCCGCCCCACCCGAGGACGAACCCGACCGCGTAGGCGGCCAGCAGCAGCGCCAGCACGACGGTGAGGGCCACGCCCCAGTCGCGCCGCCAGCGTCCGCCCATCCGTGCCGCCCCCTTCAGCCGAGCCCCTTGTCGGAGTTATCGGCGGGGGTGGCTGAGACGTGAAGGGCAGGCCGGTGGTACCGTCCGAGGCAGTCTGGGACCGGAGGTGGACGGATGAACGATCGGCTCGGCGACCGGCCACCCGCCCCTGACCGCAACCTCGCCCTGGAGCTGGTGCGTGCGACCGAGGCGGCCGCGATGGCAGCCGCCCGCCACCTCGGCTACGGCGACAAGGAGGCCGTCGACCAGGCCGCCGTCGACGCCATGCGCCCGGTGCTCGGGTCGATCGCGATGGACGGCACGGTGGTGATCGGGGAGGGCGAGAAGGACAACGCGCCCATGCTCTACAACGGCGAGCGGGTCGGCAACGGCACTCCGCCGGAGGTCGACATCGCCGTGGACCCGGTCGACGGGACCACCCTGACCGCCAAGAGCCTGCCCAACGCGATCGCGGTGGTGGCGCTGGCCGAGCGGGGCACCATGTTCGACCCGGGCCCATGCGTCTACATGGAGAAGCTCGTGGTCGGGCGGGACGCCGCCGACGCCGTCGACTTCGAGGCCCCGGTCGAGGACAACCTGCGCCGGGTCGCCGCGGCCAAGGGCATGGAGGTCACCGAGCTGACCGTGTGCATCCTGGACCGCCCGCGACACGAGGAGGGCCTGGTCGGTCGAGTCCGCCAGGTCGGCGCCCGGATCAAGTTCCTGCTGGACGGCGACGTCGCCGGGGCGATCATGACCGCGCGCGAGGGCACCGGCGTGGACGTGCTGGTCGGCATCGGCGGCACGCCGGAGGGCGTGATCGCCGCCAGCGCGCTGAAATGCCTGGACGGGGTGCTGTTCGGCCGCCTGTGGCCGCGCGACGACGACGAGCGCCGGCGCGCCCTCGACGCCGGCTACGACCTGGACAAGGTCCTCACCGTCGACGACCTGGTCGCCGGCGACAACGTGTTCTTCGCCGCCACCGGCGTGACCGACGGCGAGCTGCTGCGCGGGGTGCGGTTCGAGCACCAGGAGGTGCTGACGCAGTCGCTGTCGATGCGGTCCAGGTCCGGTGCGGTGCGGCTGATCGAGACCCGCCACCAGCTCGGCAGGTCCAACCTGATTGCCCGCCCCCGCTGAGCGGCCGCATGCTCGCGTGCGCGGTCTGCGGTGAGCCGAACCCCGAACGTGCCCGCTTCTGCCTCGAGTGCGGTGCGCCGATCGGGCGCGAAGCGGCCCCACCGCCCGAGACCCGAAAGGTCGTCACCGTCGTGTTCAGCGACCTGGCCGGGTCGACGAGCCTCGGCGAGCGCCTCGACCCGGAGTCGCTCAGCCGGCTCATGGCGCGCTGGTTCGAACGGGCCCGGGCGGTGCTGGAGCGCCACGGTGGGACCGTGCAGAAGTTCATCGGTGACGCGGTCATGGCCGTGTTCGGCATCCCGACGGTGCATGAGGAGGACGCCCTGCGGGCGGTCAGGGCGGCCGCCGACCTGTACACCGCCCTGACCGGGCTGAACCAGGAGCTCGCCGGCGAGTGGGGGGAGACGCTGCGGCTGCGTACCGGCGTCAACACCGGCGAGGTCCTGGCCGGGGACCCGGCGGTCGGTGAGGCGCTGGTCGTCGGCGACGCCGTCAACCTGGCCGCCAGGCTCGAGCAGGCGGCGCAGCCGGGCGAGATCCTGCTCGGCGAGACCACCTGGCTGCTGGTCCGCGACGCCGTCGAGGTCACGCCCCTGCCGCCGCTGGCGCTGAAGGGCAAGCATGCGCGGGTGGCCGCCTACCGGCTCGACTCGGTGAGCCCGGTCGCGCCGGGCCGCGTGCGGCGCCTGGACCGCCCGATGGTCGGCCGCCAGCAGGAGCGAGTCCTGTTGCGCCTGTTGGCGGACAGCGCCACCCAGCGTCGCGCCTGCCACCTGGTGACGGTGCTCGGCACTGCCGGGGTCGGCAAGTCCCGCCTGGTCGCCGAGCTCCTCGCCGAGCTGGAGGGCACCGCCCGGGCCATCTCCGGCCGCTGCCTGCCCTACGGCGAGGGCATCACCTTCTGGCCGGTCGCCGAGGCGGTGCGCCAGGCCGCCGGCATGGCCGAGACCGACCCACCGGCCGCGGCCAGGGCCAAGCTCGAGGCGCTGCTCGAGGACGTCCCGGAGGCCGGCGCCGTCGCCGAGCGGGTCGCCCAGCTCCTCGGCCTGGAGGACACCCCCGGCCCGGTCTCCGACGCCGCCTGGGCGGTCCGCAAGCTGCTGGAGGCGCTGGCCCGCGACTGCCTGCTGGTGCTGGTCCTCGACGACCTGCACTGGGCGGAGCCCACCCTGCTCGACGTGGTCGAGCAGGTCGCCGGCTGGTCGCGGGACGCGCCGATCCTGCTGCTGTGCGTCGCCCGCTCCGAGCTGCTGGAGCAGCGGCCCACCTGGGGCGGGGGGAAGCTCAACGCCACCTCGATCCTGCTGGAGCCGCTCGAGGCGGAGGCGTCGTCGCGGCTGCTCGACAACCTGCTCGGGGACGCCGCCCTCGACGCCGCCGCCCGCGCCCGGATCACCGAGCTGTCCGGCGGCAACCCGCTCTACCTCGAGGAGCTGCTCGCCATGCTGGTGGACGCGGGACACCTGCAACGAGACGACGGCGTCTGGCGCCTGCCGACCGCTGAGCCGATCAGCATCCCCCCGACCATCCAGGCGTTGCTCGCCGCGCGCCTCGACCAGCTCGCCGGCGGCGACCGGGGCGTGCTGGAGCGCGCGTCGGTGGTGGGCCAGGTGTTCGAGCGGGCCGCCGTCGAGGAGCTGTCGTCGCCCGAGGCGCGGCCGGGCGTGCCCGCTCGTCTCCTCGAGCTGACCCGCAAGCAGTTGCTGCGCGTCGCGGTCCCGGCGCTGGCGCGCGAAGCCTTCCAGTTCCGGCACATCCTGATCCGCGACGCCGCCTACGAGGCCATGCCCAAGCGGCGGCGGGCCGAGCTGCACGAGCGGTTCGCCGCCTGGCTGCAGGCCACTCTCGGGCAGCGGGCCGCCGAGTACGCCGAGATCATCGGCTACCACTACGAGCAGGCCGTGCGCCTGTGGGCGGAGCTGGGCCCGCCCGGCCAGCACGCCGTCGAGCTCGGCGTCCTGGCGGCCGATCAGCTCGGCGCCGGCGGGGGCCGCGCGGTGGCCCGCGGCGACATGCGGGCGGCGGTCAACCTGCTGTCGCGCGCCGACTCGCTGTACCCGCGGGACGACCCGCGTGGCCTCGCCCTGCTGCCAACCCTGGCGCGCGCCCTCCGTGACCTGGGAGAGTTCGATCGCGCCGACGAGGTCATCGATCGCGCCGAGCGGGCCGCGCAGGCGAGCGGCGACCGGTCCATCCGCGCGGAGGTGCTGCTCGCCAGGGCCTGGGTGAGCTACAGCCGAAGCCTGGAGGGCTGGAACACCTACGCGGAGGGTCAGGCCGAGGCGGCTATCGCCCTCTACGAGGAGCTGGGGGACGAGCAGGGCCTGGCGCGCGCCTGGCGCCTGCTCGCCGAGGTGGCGTGGACCCGCTGCCAGGTCGCGGCCAGCGAGACAGCCCAGCTCCGGGCGATCGAGCACGCCCGCCGCGGCGGCGACCACCTGGAGGAGGCCGCCAACTACGGGGTGCTGGCCGGGTCGGCCATCTACGGTCCGCTGCCCGTCGAGGAGGGCATCCGCCGGTGCGAGGAGGTGCTGCGGCGCTTCGGGGACGACCCGACCGTGCGGGCTCGCGCGATGCGGGCGCTGGCGTGCCTGCGGGCGATGCACGGGGAGCTGGACGAGGCCCGCGTGCTCATCGCTGCCGCCAGGGACATGTTCGCAGACCTTGGCCAGATGTACTGGCTCGCGACGATCGCCGAGTCGTCGGGTATCGTCGAGCTGCTGGCCGGCGACCTGGCCGCCGCCGAGCGGGAGCTGCGCAGGGGCGTCGAGCTGCTGGACGGGATGGGGGAGCGCGCCTACCTGTCGACCATGAGCACCGTCCTGGCCGACGTGCTCGAGCGGGCCGGCGACGACGACGAGGCCGAGCGCTTCGCACGGCTCGGCGAGCGGGCGTCCGACCCCGACGACATCGACTCCCAGGCCCGCTGGCGGGCGGTCCAGGCGAGGCTGCTGGCCAAGCGGGGCCGGCTGCAGGCGGCCGAGGCCCTCGCCAGGGAGGCGTGGCGCCTGGCCGAGCCCGTCGACGTGCTGGGCCTGCAGGCCGACTGCCAGCTCGCGCTCGCTGTGGTCCTGCGGGCGGCCGGCCGGGACGCCGAGGCGCGGGCGGCCTTCGCGCGGGCGCTCGACCTGCTCGACCGCAAGGGCAACCTGGTGCAGGCCCGCCGGGTCCGCGCCGAGCTGCCGGCGGTGTAGTGGCAAGCGGGGCAAGCAGGCGATAATCGCCTCGGGTGAAAACGGACACGCGGTCGCTGCTGGTCGCGCTGCTGGTCACCACGCTGGTCGCGATCCTCGACCTGTGGACCGTCGGCAGCGCGGTGCTGCTTGGCTTCCTCATCGCCGGGCCGCTGCTGGCCGCCGCCAGCCTGGACGCCCGCCGCACCGCGGCGGTCGCCGTCTACGCCACCGTGCTCGCGGTCCTGCTCGGCATCCCCGACGGCATCTTCGGCAGCGTCGACCACGTGATCCGCTGCCTGGTGGTGGCCACCGGCGGGGTCTTCTGCACCTTCATCGCCGAGCGGCGCAGCCAGCGGGAGCGGGCGCTGCTGCGCATCACCCGGGTCGCCGAGGTCGCGCAGCGGGCGATCCTGCGGCCCGTCCCCAGCCGCGCCGGCAGGGTGACGCTCGCGGTCCGCTACCTGTCGGCGGCCGAGGACTCGGTCGTCGGTGGCGACTTCTACGACGTCGCGGTCACCCCGTACGGCGTCCGGCTGGTGGTCGGGGACGTCAAGGGCAAGGGCCTGGAGGCCGTGCAGCTCGCCGCGCTGGTGCTCGGCAGCTTCAGGCAGGCGGCGTTCACCCAGAAGGACCTGCCCTCGCTCGCCGCCGAGCTGGACCGCAGCGCCAGCAGGCAACTCGGGGACGAGGATTTCGTCACCGCCGTGCTCGCCGAGTTCGGCCCGCGGGGCGAGCTCAAGCTGGTCAACTGCGGCCACCCGCCGCCGCTGCTGCTTCGTGGCGGCGCGGCCCGGCCGCTGGCGGGTGGGACGCCCGCGACCCCGCTCGGCCTCGATCCCCACCCCGCCGTCGAGCGGGTGGCGCTCGCCCCCGCCGACCGCCTGCTGCTCTACACCGACGGCCTGGTCGAGGCGCGCGACGGCCACGGGCGGCCGTTCGAGGTGGACGACCGGGCCGCGGCCGAGCTGCTCGCCACGCCATCGCTCGACCAGGCCCTCGACCGGCTGGTCGCCAGCGTCCTGCGGCACGCCGGCGGCCACCTGGACGACGACCTGGCGCTCGTCCTGGCCCAGCCCCGCCGCCCGGTCCTGCGCCGGGCCGCCTGAGCGGCCGGTTTCGTTCCGCCGGCACCGGCTAGACTCTCGCAATGGGCGACGGGGAGAGCAGAGGCGAGCGCCTCGACCGCGAGCTGATGGAGCTGCTCCAAGAGCTCCGGGTGGTGCTCCCCGGGGTGCAGGTGCTGCTCGCGTTCCTCCTCACCGCCCCGTTCCAGCAGCGCTTCGCCCAGCTCCCCGGCACCCTCCGCAACGTCTTCTTCGCCGCGATCGCCTGCGCCACGGTGGCGACGGCCCTGCTGATCGCCCCGTCGGTGCACCACCGGCTGCGCTGGCGGGAGCACGAGAAGGAGCGGCTGCTGCAGATAGCCAACCGCCTGGCGATCTGGGGCACCCTGTTCCTGGCCATCGCGATCGTGCTCGCGCTTTACGTCATCACCAACGTGCTCTTCGCGACCTGGATCGCGCTGCTGACGGCCGTGCTGGCCGTCGTCCTGTTCGCCTGGATCTGGTACGCGCTGCCGCTGCTCGGCGGCTCCTCCCGCCAGCAGCCGCCGAGCGGGCCCGAGGGATGACCGCCGCGGGGCATCCCACGATCCGGTCGCTGCGCGCCGACGACGCCGAGACCTGCGATCGGATCATCGCCAGCCTGCCCTACCACTTCGGTGACGAGGACGGCCGGCGCCAGTGCGCCCGTGCCGTCCGCGCGCAACCCGGCCTGGTCGCGCTGCTGGACGACATGGTGGTCGGCTTCCTGACCGTCCAACGCCATTTCGACCACGCCGCCGAGATCACCTGGATGGCCGTGCACGCCAGCCGTCGCCACCACGGCATCGGTCGTGCCCTGGTCGACCGGCTCTGCCACGACCTGGCCGGCGAGGGATGCCGGCTGCTGCTGGTGCTGACCGTCTCCCCATCCGATCCGGGCGAGGAGCCACCCGACGGCTACCAGGCAACCCGCGCCTTCTACCAGGCCATGGGCTTCGTCCTCGCTCGCGACCTCCCAGGCCTCTGGGAAGGCGACACCGCCGTCCTGCTCGTCAGACCACTGCCCTAGCGGGCGACCAGGGCCAGCAGGGTGCCGAAGCCGGCGAGGCCGACCACCAGCCAGGCGACCGAGTCGCCGACGTTGCCGCTGTGCAGGTCGCGCAGGACGGCGGCGGTCGGGGCCCAGACCCGGCCGGCGGCGCGGGTCAGGCGGCCAGCCGGCCGCCGGCGGGGGCGCAGCGCCGCGAGCGCGAGCGCCGCGCCGAGCAGGGCGGAGAGCACCGCCAGGGCGGCCGGGACGGCCAGGGACCCGGGCGCGTGATGGGTGGTCCTGGCCGCCTCCCCGGTCGCGCCCTGGAGCACCGCGGCGGCGTAGGCGGGCCGGTCGGTGAAGCGCTCGGCGGCCGCCTCCACCCTGCCGGGCAGCCCCGGCGCCAGCCCGAGGGCCAGGGCGCCGGCCAGCAGCAGGACCGCGGGGCCGATCAGGGTGGAGTGGATGTGCGGGTGCGGCGCGGCACGGACCCGGCGCCGCAACGCGTCGATCCTCGGCACGCCGATCCCCAGGAACACCCGCCCCGCCGCCCGCAGCAGCGCGGCCGAGGTGAGCGCCGCCACCGCCACGAACAGGGCGGTCAGCCAGGGATGGCCGGCGGCCGTGGCCGCCTCCTCCATGAGCGCCTTGCCGCGGAAGGTGCCGAACGGCGGCACGCCGGCAAGCCCGAGGGCGCCCAGCGCCATCAGCGCCGCGGCCCACGGCAGGTCGCGGCCACGGCCGTGCAGCTCCAGCTCGCGGATGTCGCGCAGGTGGTGCTGGACGAGCCCGATGGAGACGAACAGCGCGCCCTTGACCAGCCCGTCCGCGACCAGGTAGAGGACCGCGCCCGCCAGCCCTTCGGGTGCCAGCAGCGCGAACCCGGCCAGGGTGAGGCCGACGTGGCTGACGGTCGCGTACGCGAGCATGCGGGCCAGGTGGTGCTGGAGCACGCACATGACGCCGCCGAGCAGCGCGGTGGCCACCGCGCCGAGCAGCAGCACGGCCCGCAGCCCACCCCCGCCGGCCAGCGGCCCCGAGAACACCGTCCAGTAGACGCGGGCGACCGCGTACAGGCCCAGCTCCGACACCACGCCGGCGAACAGCACCCCGACCGGGATCGGCGCCAGCGCGTAGGCGTCCGCCAGCCAGAAGTGGAACGGGACCACCGCCGCCTTGACGAAGAACCCGACCATGAGCAGCAGGAACGCGACCACCACCAGCCGGTCGGCGGGGGCCGCGGCCAGCGTCTGGCCGAGCTGGGCGAGGTTCAGGGCACCGGTGCGGCCGTAGAGCAGGGCGATGCCGGCGAGCACGAGGAAGGCCCCGACGGAGTTGGTCATCGCGAAGTTGAGCGCGCCCCGCAGCGAGCCGGGGTCCTCGGTGTGGTAGCCCGCAAGGGCATAGGCGGCGACGCTGAGCAGCTCGTAGAACACGAACATGTTGAACAGGTCGCCGCTCAGGCAGAAGCCGACGATGGCCGCCAGGAAGACCAGCATCAGGGCGTGGTAGAGCGGGCTCACGGCCTCGAAGATGCGCCACGAGTAGACCAGCGCCGCCACCGCCAGCACCCCGGCGAGGGTCGCGAACCCGGCTCCCACCGGGTCGACGGTGAAGGCGACGCCGAGGGCGATGCCGCCGCGCGGTCGCCAGCCGCCGAACCAGTAGACGACCGGACCACCGGCCGCCTGGACCAGCAGGGCGGCGCAGAGTGCGGCCACCGCGAGCGCGGTGGCGAGCGCGACCGCGTCGGCGACCTGCCGCCGGATCACCGGTGCGAGGCCGACCAGGGCGGCGGCGACCAGCAAGGGGACGGCGACCGGCAGGGCCGGAAGGGCGCCCACGGTCAGTCGTCCCGCGAGCGGAACCGCTCGGGGTCGAGGGTCCCGTGATGCTTGAAGATCTGGACGGCCAAGGCGAGCAGCAGCGCCGACACGGTCGCCCCGACCACGATGTCGGTCAGGGTGAGGGCGCCGACCACCGGGTCGACGGCCTTGGTGCCGACGGGGACGTCCAGGAAGATGGGCGCGGTCCCGCCCCGCTCGAAGCCGACCGCCAGCAGCAGGATGTAGGTGGACGACTGCACCACCGACAGGCAGGTGACGGCGTGGACCAGGTTGCGGCTGGTGACGATGCCGTACAGCCCGACCAGGAACAGCCAGGCCGCGACCAGGTACGGCAGGTAGATCACCTCAGGTCACCTCCCCCGGCCGGCGCAGCACCAGGGTCTGCTCCAGGAACTCCGAGAGCAGCAGCACAAAGCCGGCGGCCACCTCCACACCGACGGCCAGGTTGATGAGCGGCATCGTGCCCGCCGACAGCAGCGCCCCCGGCTGGCCGAGCGGCAGCACGTTCTCCAGGAACGTCGCCCCGGCGGCCAGCCCGAGCAGGCCGATGGCCACGTAGCCGGCGGCGCCGGACCCTTCGGCCAGGTCGATCAGGGCCACCGGGCGGACCCGGCGGAGGGTCACGTACTCGCCGGACAGGTACACCAGCAGGGCGCCGGTGGCCAGCACCACCCCGCCCTGGAAGCCGCCACCGGGGGAGAGGTGGCCGTGCGCGACCACGTAGATCCCGAACAGCACCACCGGACCGAGCAGGGCCAGGCCGAGCACGCGCACCGCGTTAGAGGTGCCGGGGGCGCGGCGGTCGGCGGCGTCCTCGTCGGGTAACTGCTCGGTCTCGCCCCGCTGCGCGCGCAGCACGATGGCGACCCCGACGACGGCCGCGAACAGGATGTACTCCTCGCCCATGGTGTCCACGCCGCGGTAGTCGAAGGTGACGGCGGCGACCACGTTGGTGGCCTTCCGCTCGTCGACCGCGACCGCGTTCAGCACGTCGCCGTAGGGCCCCGGGTAGACCCCGTAGTCCGGCAGCCCGGTCAGCCCCCACAGCAGCAGGCCGCCGGCGACCGCGGCCGCGACCAGGAAGACGCGCCGGCGGAGGGTGGGGGTCACTCGCGATCGTCCTTTCCGCTGCCCGCCAGAGCGCGGACCTTGGCGAGGGCGAGCACGATCATCAGCGGCAGGGCGACCGCACCGACCGTGATCTGCGAGAGGGCGACGTCGGGCGCCTGGAAGACGAGGAACATGATCCCCAGCACGAGGCCGTAGAAGCTGGCCACGATCGCCTGGTTGAGCGGGTCGCGGGTCAGCACGACGGCGGTGCCGCCGGCCGCGACCAGCAGGAACACGGCGACCTCCAGGACCATCACGGGTTCGCTCCTTTCACCTGCTCGCCCTCCTGGATGGTCCACTCGCCGTGCTGGCGGACGCGGGCGGCCCGGGCGGTGGCGTGGGTGAGCACCGGGTTGGTGACGAGCAGGACCAGGGCGACCAGCAGCGCCTTGATGCCGGCCGCCGAGAAGCGCTCCTCCAGCACGATGGCGGCGGCGATGGCCAGCGGCGCGATGGTGGTGGCCGGGGCGGTGAAGTGCAGCCGGTCGTAGGCGTCGCGCATGACCAGCACGCCGACGCAGGAGGCGAGGGTGACGCCGACCCCGACCACCAGCAGGGCGCCGACGAGGACGCCGTGGGGGCTCAAATCCAGCGCTCCAGGAAGCGGGCGAACACCATCCCGCCGGCGAACGACAGCAGCGCCAGGGCGAGGGCCAGGTCGAAGTAGATCGCCCGGTCGTACGCCTGGGCGAGCAGCAGCAGCACCAGCGTGTCGACGGTGCCGGCCATCTCCAGGCCGACCAGCCGGTTGATCGGGTCGCCCCGCAGGCCCACCACCCCGCACGGCACCAACCCGGCCAGCAACGCCAGCGCCGCCACCAGCCACTCACTCATCGTCGGTCTCCAGCATGCTCCGGGGGACCGGGTCGGCGTGGTCGTAGGCGAGCTGGTGGACCAGCATGACGTCGTCCTCGATCCCCACCACGTAGGTGTTCGGGGTGAGGGAGACGAAGCCGGTCACCAGCGCCCGCCGTGCCGCCGAGCGGGCGTCGTCCCGGTCGATGGGGAAGGGCAGGGCGCGGAACCCGCCGTGGACCGGCCGCCCGGTGAGCCGCCGCCACAGGGCGACAGCCAGCACCCGGGAGTCGGCGAGCACCTGCCCGGGCAGCCGGTAGAGGTCCCGCAGCCAGGAGACCTTGAGCCGGAACCGCACCAGGTCCTGGTCGCGCACCAGCTCGGCGGCGGTGGCCGCGACCGCGGCGGCGACCAGCCCCAGCACCACCTCGGCGGTGGCCAGGGTGTCCACGAACGCCAGCCACAGCACGACCAGGGGCAGGTACCAGGCGACCCAGAACCTCGCGCGCAGCCTCATGGCCGAAAGCCTATCCCGGATGACCGAGGGGCCCGGCCAAAACGGCCGGGCCCCTCGGTGCGGCGTGGAGGCGCTACTGGACGGTGATCTGGTCGAAGTCGGTGGTGGTGCCGCGCACGATCGGCGTCGTCATCGAGGTGCGGGCCTCACCGGTGCCCCTTGCCACCCCCTTGAGCTCGTAGCTGTAGGTGAGCGTCCCGCCGGGCGCGCCGGGGGTGCTGGTCACCCGCAGGTCCTCGGTCGGCGGCGTCTCGGGGGTCGTCGGGGCGATCTGGTCGCCGGCCGACCCCGCCTGGTTCTCCGCCCCGACCGTCAGCCCGTAGCCGGCTGGCGGCGCCGCCGGGAGGTTGGCCGGGTCGTAGACGAAGCTGATGTCCTCGGCGCCGCCCTCACCCAGCCAGTGCTGGAAGACGCGCTGGCTGTTGGTGCCGAAGACGTTCACCCGCCACTCGATGACGAGCCAGGTGCTGACGCCGTCGGTCAGCTCCGCGGCGAGGATCCCGGGCGCGCCGGTGCCGTCCAGGTCGGTCCAGAACGGCGCCAGCACGCTGTTGGGCAGGGCCGGGTCGGGCAGCGACTGCGGCACGAACTGGATCTGCCCCGCGGTGCTGACCCCGCCGGCGACCGAGTAGCCGTTGGAGGTCACCCCGAGGGTGGTGAAGTCCTCGTCGGCGTAGCGGAACGCCGGCACGTTGAAGTTGATCGCGTCCTCGTCGCCGATCGCGATCGGCGTGATCCCGAAGAGGTCCAGCGGGATGTACCCGCCGGGGCTGGCCCCCGGCGCGATGGTCGGCGAGGCCAGCGCACGCCCCGCCAGGTTGGCGGTGCCGACGGCCTCCCTCGGCGACGCCTGGAAGGCGCCGTTCACGGCGGTCAGGCGCAGGTTGTTGGTCAGGCGGCTGCGCGACACCACGGAGGTGTCCTGCAGCGAGTTGTTCTGGACGGTCACCTCGCAGGTCGAGCGGCCCGTCTCCAGCGCGATCGTGGTGGGGTCGCAGGTCTGGTTCAGCGACACCGGGCCCTGGGCGCGGACGAACGCCACCGGGAGGTGCAGGTCGCTGCCGCCCCGCCGGTCCAGGTTGATCCGCCCGAAGTACTGGCCGGGGGCCGCGTTCGGGGCCGAGATGCGGATGCGCAGGCGGATGGTGGCCCCCGCCGCCAGGGTGAAGCTCGACGGGGTGACGGTGATCTGGGTCCCGGCCGACGCGTCCGTGCCGACGCTGTAGTGCAGGGTACGCCCCGAGACGTTCCTGGCCACGCGGCTGGTGCTGATCTGGCCCGGCATGGTCGGCGCGTTCACCGAGGGGGTGTTGAGGTCGATGCGGCCGAGCACGTCGACGCCGGCGGCGAAGTAGTCGGCTGCAGACTCGTCGAAGGTGAGGCCGGGGTTGCCGGCCCTGGTCAGGTCGACGCGGCCGCCGCCGACGTCGAACGGGTCGGCGGGCGTGGTCCCGTCCTCCTTGGTCACGCCGGCGGTCCTGGCGGTGGTCGCCAGCGCCGACTTGATCTGACCGGGTGACCAGCTCGGATGCAGCGCCGCCACCAGCGCGGCCGAGCCGGCGGCGTGCGGCGACGACATCGAGGTGCCCGATATCGCCTGGAACAGGTTGCCAGGCGGGCCGAGGACCGGGTCGTCCCGTGGGGCCGGCGTGTTGCCCGCGAGAATCTGGTTGCCGGGCACGGTGATGTCCGGCTTGATCCAGTCGGTGCCGGGACCGCGGGACGAGAAGAAGGTGACCCGGTCACCCTGCCAGGTGGTCTTGGCGCCCTGCGGCCAGGAGGCCGTCGTGCCCGGGTGGGCGGCGAGGAAGGCCAGGAGCTGGTCGGCTTCCGGCTTCTGGAGCTGGACCGTCGGGATCCAGTGGTTGTCGGTGAAGAGGTCGAAGGGGAAGGAGTTGTAGAGGATCATCCCGACGGCGCCGCCCGCCCTGACGTTGAACCCTTTGAGGACGCGGCCCGGTCCGCGCTCGCAGGCCACGATCTTGCCGCTGAAGGTCCCGGGCGGGGCGGGCGTCAGGCACAACGGGTCGGAGTAGGGCGGGTCGGACGCCCTGACCACCGGGGCCGGTGTGGCGATCCCTGAGGTGATGGTGGCGCCCGACACCTGCAGGCTCGCGCCGCCGCCGCTGAGGGTGACCGTGGAGCGGAAGGTGCGTCGCTGGGTGGATGCGGCGACCGTCTGCACCCACGGGGAGTTGTGGTTGACCGTCCCTGCGCCGGGGCCCTCGTTGCCGGCGCTCGCCGACACCACGATCCCCGCGGCGTAGGCGTCGAGGAAGGCCAGCTCCACCGTGTCGGCGTAGGGGTCGGTACCGCCGGAGATCGAGAAGTTGATGGCGCGGACCCCGTCCAGGATCGCCTGGGCGACCGCGGCCGCGGAGTCGGACGAGAAACAGCCCTGGGTGCCGCAGACCTTGTAGACCGCGACATGGGCGCCGGGGGCGATGCCGTGGATGATGAGCGCGCCCATCATGAGCGCCATGGTCGGGCCCGTGGGCAGCCCGAGCGTCAGCATCCCGGACTTGAGGATCGCGTACGAGGTGTTGTTCGGGACGACGTACGTGATCGGGAGCCGGTAGTGGGCCGCCGTCCAGAGCGCCTGAGGCGCGTACATCACCGAGCCGTCGCCGATCGTGGCGACGACCTTACGGCCGGGCGAGCCAAGCTGGACGCCGATCGCCGCTCCCATCCCCCACCCGAGCGTGCCGGTTTTGGAGCCGTAGAACGACCCGGGCGATGCGAACGGCAGATAACGGAGGACGAACGGCAGCGACGTCGCCGATTCGTCGACGACGACCGCGTCGGCCGGAAGCAGCGAGCCGAGGGTGTGCATGAGGTGCGCCTGGCCGAT
>Ga0209875_1000027_pt1 | contig 17180 bp, 16 predicted proteins | sample GWRWS3_0_10_FD_187219 | JGI IMG/M metagenome (GOLD analysis project Ga0209875, IMG submission 187219) | Riverbed sediment microbial communities from areas with vegetation nearby in Columbia River, Washington, USA - GW-RW S3_0_10 (SPAdes)... | ecosystem: Environmental > Aquatic > Freshwater >...
CCGGGCTTACCCGCGGCGCAGCGCCGACAGGGTGGTCGCGGTGCTGATGGCGTCGGGGTCCACGCGCAGCTCCAGCAGCGCCGGCCGGCCGGCGCCGAGCGCCCGCTCCAAGGCGTCGGGGAACGCCTCGGTCGCCTCGACCACCTCGCCGTGGGCGCCGTAGGCGCCGGCCAGGGCGGCGAAGTCGGGGTTGACCAGGTCGGTGGCGATGACGCGGCCCGGGTAGGCCCGCTCCTGGTGCATGCGGATGGTCCCGTACATCCGGTTGTTGACCACCAGCACGACCACGTCCAGGCGGTGCTGGACCGCGGTGGCCAGCTCCTGGCCGGTCATCAGGAAGTCGCCGTCGCCGGCGACGGCGACCACCGCGCGCCGCGGGTGGACCAGCTTGGCCGCCAGCGCCGCCGGCAGCCCGAAGCCCATCGAGCCGCTCTTGGGCGCGAGCTGCGTGCCCGGCCGCCGGAACTGGAAGTAGCGGTGCACCCAGCCGGTGTAGTTGCCGGCGCCGCTGGCCACGATGGCGTCGTCGGGGAGGCGCTCGCGCAGCAGCACCATCACCTGGCCCAGGTCGAGCGGGCCGGGCGTCGGCCACGGCCGGATCCAGGCGAGGTAGTTGCCCCTGGCCGCCTCCGTCCACGCCGCCCAGCTTCCGCCCGGCGTCGGCGGTACCGAGCGCAGCGCCGCCACGAACGGCGCCACCGCCGCGTTGATGGCCAGGTCCGGCTGGTACAGGCGCCCGAGCTCCTCGACGCCGGGGTGGACGTGGACCAGGCGCTGGTGGGGGACCGGGGCCTCCACCAACCGATAGCCGCCGGTGGTGATCTCGCCGAGCCTGGCGCCGACGACCAGCAGCAGGTCGGCGGCGCGGACCCGCTCGGCAAGGGCCGGGTTGGCACCGATGCCGAGGTCGCCGACGTAGCTGGGCGAGCGGTTGTCGAGCACGTCCTGGGAGCGGAACGACACCGCCACCGGCAGCCGGCTCGCCTCCGCGACCGCCCGCAGGCCGGAGGTGGCCGCCTCGGTCCAGCCGGGGCCCCCGGCCACGACCAGCGGCCGCCGCGCCCCGCCGAGCAGCTCACGCAGCCGGGCCAGGTCGCCGGGGGCGGGGCCGGGGGCGACCGGCCGGGCCGGGCGAGCGTCGGCGACCTTCGCCTCCTCGGCGAGCACGTCCTCGGGCAGGGCGAGCACCACCGGCCCGGGCCGGCCGGAGACGGCCACCTGCACGGCGCGGGCGAGCAGCTCCGGCAGCCGCGCCGGGTCGTTGGCCTCCGCCGCCCACTTGGCCATCGGGCCGAACACCGCCGGCACGTCCAGCTCCTGGAACGCCTCGCGGCCCCGCTGGTCCCGGCCGACCTGGCCGACCAGCAGCAGCATCGGGGCGGAGTCCTGCGCGGCGGTGTGCACGCCGACGCTGGCCTGGGTCGCGCCCGGCCCGCGGGTCACCAGGCACACGCCCGGCCTGCCGGTCAGCTTGCCGTAGGCGACCGCCATGTTGGCGGCGGCGGCCTCGTGGCGGCAGGCGACCAGCTTCACGGGCGCGTCGTGGAGGGCGTCGAGCACCGCCAGGAAGCTCTCGCCGGGAACGCAGAAGGCGGCGTCGATGCCGTTGGCGAGGAGCTGGTCGACCACGATCCGCCCGCCGGTGCGGGGGCCGGTCGCGCCGGCGCTGCGGGGCCCGCCCGCCTGGGTGCGTCGCTGCTGGAACATCCCGCCGCGACCATAGCAGGGCGGGGAGCGGCATGGCCTAGCAGCGGGGCTGGGTGCGCTGGCGGCCGTAGACGACCAGGGCGCCCCAGGTCTTCCGTCCGACGACGCCGTCGGCGACCAGGCCGTGGGCGCGCTGGAAGGCGCGGACGGCCCGGCGGGTGATCGGACCGAACTCGCCGTCGACGGCCACGCAGATCCCGTTGGCGGCCAGCCGCTGCTGGACGGCGGCCACCGCGTTGCTGCGTTCCCCGAACTGGACCGGCAGCAGCCCGCGGAGGCCGGCGGCGGGCCTGGTCGCCCGGCCGAGCAGGCCGGGACGCCAGATGGAGGCGAGCCGCACGGTCCTGCCCGGGCGTGGGGACTCCACCATGCGGCCGCTGCCGACGTACATGCCGACGTGGCCGATGGTGCGCGGGTCGCGCGGGTCGTCGGCGTAGAACAGCAGGTCGCCGGCTCGCAGGGCGGTCAGCCGCACGTGCCGGCCGGCGCCGTACTGCTGGCGCGAGACGCGCGGCAGGGCCACGCCGGCAGCGCGGTAGGCGGTCTGGACCAGGCCGGAGCAGTCGTAGCTGCGCGGGCCGTCGGCGCCCCAGCGGTACGGCTTGCCGAGCTGGCCGAGGGCGAAGCGGACCGCGACCGCGGCGGGGGAGCCGGCGGTCGCGCCGGCCTGCCGGTCGCCGACGCCGGCCACGCCGACGGCCAGCGGCACGGTCAGGGCGACGAGCAGCAGCCACCGCGCGGCGCGCTGGAATCGAGGGCCGGAGGGGTCCGGGGAACCCCAAGGGGGTGCCCCGGTGAATCGGGACCGCATGGGCGGGGAAGCTCCTTCGCCGGGACCTCGACGTCAGGGACCCTCAACGGATCGACCGGCAGGAGGCGGCGCTTGAGCAGAATCACCCGAACCCGCAGGCGGTGGGGATCAGGTGCGGGTGATGGTCGCCAGCCAGGCCAGAGCCCCGTTGGGGTCGATGGTGACGTCGAACCTGGCCGGCTCGATCGAGTCCACCCGCCAGCCGTCGTCGAAGCTGGCCACGATCTCGGCCTTGGTCACCCGTCGGGGGCCCCAGACGCCCGGCTGACGATCGCTGAAGCACAGCATGAGGTAGCGGCCGCCTGGCCGGGTCACCGCCCTGAGGCCGTCGACGAACCGAGGGCGGTCGTCGTCCTGGAAGACGTGGAACAGCCCGGAGTCCAAGACGGTGTCGAACAACTCGCCGAGCGCGGCCAAGCGGAGGGCGTCCCAGACGAGGAACCGTGCGGTCAGGCCGCGGTCTCGGGCCTTGCCCCTGGCGGCGTCGATGGCCGCCGCCGCCGCATCCACGCCGGTCGCCTCGAGCCCGAGACCGGCGGCCATGAGCACGTGCTCGCCGGTCCCGCAGCCCACGTCCAGCACCCGGCCCTGGACGGCACCATCCTGGGCCAGCGCCAGAAAGGCGGGCTGGGGCCGGCCAATGTCCCAAGGAGGGGTGCCGGCGTAGAGGGCGTCGAAGTCCTCGGTCCGCCTCGGTCGCATCGGCGAGGTCAGTCCCGGACCAGCTTGCGGTAGGTGACCCGGTGGGGGCGGGCGGCCTCTGGACCGAGGCGGGCGACCTTGTCGGCCTGGTAGTCGGCGTAGTTGCCCTCGAACCAGACCGCCTGGCTGTCGCCCTCGAACGCGAGCACGTGGGTGGCGACCCGGTCCAGGAACCAGCGGTCGTGGCTGATCACCACCGCGCAGCCGGGGAAGTCGAGCAGGGCGCTCTCCAGCGAGCGCAGCGTGTCCACGTCGAGGTCGTTGGTGGGCTCGTCCAGCAGCAGGAGGTTGCCCCCCTCGCGCAGGGTGAGGGCGAGGTTCAGCCGGTTGCGCTCGCCGCCGGACAGCGCCTCCACCGGCTTCTGCTGGTCGGAGCCCCTGAAGCCGAAGGTGGCCACGTAGGCGCGAGTGGGCATCTCCCGGCCGCCGACCCGGAAGTGGTCCAGGCCCCCGGAGATCGCCTCGAACACGGTCCTGCCCGGGTCCAGGCGGGCGCGGTCCTGGTCGACGTAGGCGAGCTTCACGGTCGGGCCGAGCCGCAGCGTGCCGGCGTCGGGCCGCTCCTCCCCGGTGACCATGCGGACCAGGGTGGTCTTGCCGGCGCCGTTGGCGCCGATCACCCCGACGATGCCGCCGCGGGGCAGGCTGAACGACAGGCCCTCCACCAGCAGCCGGTCGCCGTAGCCCTTGCCGAGCCCCTCGGCCTCCACCACCACGTCGCCCAGGCGCGGGCCGGGCGGGATCTGGATCTCGTCGAAGTCGATCGGCCGGTCCCGCTCGGCCTCCGCCGCCAGCTCCTCGTAGCGCCGCAGCCGGGCGCGGCCCTTGGCGTGGCGGCCCTTGGTGCCGGCCCGCACCCACTCCAGCTCGCGCTGCAGCACCCGCCGCCGGCCGGCGCTGGCCCTGGCCTCGGCGGCCAGCCTGGCCGCCTTGGTCTCCAGGTAGGTCGAGTAGTTGCCCTCGTAGGGGTAGGCGCGCCCGCGGTCGAGCTCGAGGATCCAGCCGGCCACGTTGTCGAGGAAGTAGCGGTCGTGGGTGACGGCCAGCACCGTGCCCGGGTAGGCCGCCAGGTGCTGCTCCAGCCACTGCACGCTCTCGGCGTCCAGGTGGTTGGTCGGCTCGTCGAGCAGGAGCAGGTCGGGGCGTTGCAGCAGCAGCCGGCACAGCGCCACCCGGCGCCGCTCGCCGCCCGACAGGGTGGTCACGTCGGCGTCGCCGGGCGGCAGCCGCAGCGCGTCCATGGCCATGTCGAGCTGCGCGTCGAGGTCCCAGGCGCCGGCCGCCTCGATGGCGTCCTGGGCCTTCGCGTACTCGTCCAGGAGCCGGTCCATCTCCTCGGGGCCGGCCTCGCCGAGGCGCTGGCCAAGCTCCTCGAAGCGGGCCAGCAGGGCACGGGTGGCGGCGACACCCTCCTCGACGTTACCGAGCACGTCCTTGCCGGGGTCCAGCCGCGGCTCCTGCAGCAGGATGCCGACCGTCGCGCCCGGTGCCAGGGTCGCCTCGCCGTTGGAGATCGTCTCCAGCCCGGCCATGATCTCCAGCACCGTCGACTTGCCGGCGCCGTTGGGGCCGACCACGCCGATCTTGGCCCCCGGCAGGAACGCCAGCGTCACGTCGTCGAGGATGAGCTTGTCCTGGTGCGCCTTGCGCACCCGCTGCATCACGTAGATGTACCGCGTCACGCGGGGCATTCTACGAGTCGTCGACAACCCTTCGAGGAGGACGCGATGCACCCGGTGCTCGGCGAGGTCGACTGGGACAAGGCGGGGCAGGAGGTGGTCGAGCTGCTGCGGGCGCTGCTGCGGTTCGACACCACCAACCCTCCCGGCAACGAGGCCGAGTGCGTGGAGTTCCTGGCCGAGCGCCTGCGCGCCGACGGGGTCGAGCCGGAGGTGCTGGCCTCGGCGCCGGGCCGGGCCAACCTGGTCGCCCGCGTGCGGGGCGACGGCTCCGCGCCGCCGCTGCTGCTGAACGGCCACGTCGACGTGGTCGCGGCGGAGGCGGACCGCTGGCGGCACCCGCCGTTCGCCGGCGAGGTCCACGACGGCGCCGTCTGGGGCCGGGGCGCGGTCGACATGAAGCACATGGTCGCCATGAGCGTGGTGGTGGTCGGGCTGCTGGCGCGGCTTCGGGTGCCGCTGCGCCGCGACCTGGTGCTGGCCGCGGTCGCCGACGAGGAGGCCGGCTGCGCCGCCGGCAGCGCCTGGCTGGTCGACCACCACCCGGACAAGGTCCGCGCCGAGTACGCGCTCGGGGAGGTCGGCGGCGCCACCCTCTACCTGGGCGGCCGGCCCGTCTACCCGATCCAGGTGGCGGAGAAGGGGATCTGCTGGCTGCGGGCCACGGCCAGGGGCGCGACCGGCCACGGCAGCATGCCCCGCGACGACAACGCGGTCGTGCGCCTGGCCGAGTTCCTCGCCAGGGTCGGCCGGCGCCGCCTGCCGCCACACCCCTCGCCGGAGGTGCGCCGCTTCCTCCAGGCGCTCGGCGCCGTCCAGGGCCGGGCGGGCAGGGCGGTGCTGCCGCTGCTGCTGCGCCCGCACCTCACCGGCCTGGTGCTGGAGCGGGCGGTCCGCGACCCGGGCGCCGCTCGCACGCTGGACGCGGTGCTGCGCAACACCGTCACCCCCACGGTCGTGCACGCCGGCCACAAGACCAACGTGATCCCGGGACGGGCCGAGGCCGAGCTGGACGGCCGCATCGCGGTCGGCTCCAGCGAGGCCGAGCTGCTGGCGGAGCTCCGCGCCCTGGCCGGCCCCGACATCGAGCTGGAGCTGGTGGCGCCCAGCCACCCGCCGACGGTGAGCCCGGCCGGCACCGGGCTGTTCGCCACCCTCGCCGAGGTCGTGGCCGAGCACCACCCGGGCGCGGTGGCCGTGCCGCTCGTCAACCCGGGCTTCACCGACGCCAAGTACTGGTCGCGGCTCGGCACCGCCTGCTACGGCTTCGCCCCGGTCCGCCTGGAGCCCGCCGACGGCGACTTCGGCGCGCTGTTCCACGGCGACGACGAGCGCGTCCCGGTCGCCGGCCTCCAGGCCGGCCTGCGCATGCTCGCCGACGCGGTCGCCCGCTGCGTACAATGACCCCGGCGGCCCGTCCGCGCCCAACCTCCGGCAGCTCGCCCCAGCCGAGCCTCCGGGAGGCAAAGGGAGGTCCACCTCTCGGACGGAGCGCACTGGTCGTCGTCCGCGCCCGCGCGCGGGTCGCTGGGGGTCTCTGCGCGGGTCGCAGGAGACGAGCATGACCAGCCACGCCGACTTCAAGCGGCGCGTCCGCGCCCGCATGGCCAAGACGGGCGAGTCCTACGCCGCCGCCCGCGCCCAGCTCCTCGCCGGCCGCCCGGCGGCGGCGCTGCACATCACCAACGGCGACATCGCCGTCGACCTGCTCCGCCGCGCCGGCCTGGCCGAGCATGCGCTCGCGTGGGCCGACGTCCTGCACGAAGGGCCCGTCCCGGCCGGCCTCGACGAGGCCCGGCTGCGCCGGGTCCGCGCCGAGTTCATCGCCGGCGCGGACCGCGTCGACGCCGTGGCGGTGCGGCGCCGGTTCGAGGCCCGCGACCGCACCCTGGCCGCCAACCGTGGCGGCGAGTACGTGCTCTGGTTCGAGGCCGACTTGTACGACCAGCTCCAGATCGCCCAGATCCTGGCCGTGCTCGGCAAGCTGGGCGTGGCGCCGGGCCGGGTCACCTTGATCTGCATCGGCGAGTATCCCGGCATCGCCCACTTCGGCGGGCTCGGCGAGCTCGAGCCCGGGCAGCTCCCTGGCCTGCTCGACGTCGCCACCCCGCTGACCGCCGAGGCCCTCGACCTTGGCGCCGCCGCCTGGGCGGCGCTGCGGGCCGCCGACCCTGGTGGGCTGGGCGAGATCGCGGCCAGCCGCTCGCCGGAGCTGCGCTTCCTCGGCGAGGCGTTCGACCGGCTGAGCCGCGAGTACCCCTCCACCCGCGACGGGCTGTCGCTGACCGAGCGGCGCATCCTGGCGGCCGTGGCCGACGGCGCGACCACCGCCGCTGCGGCCCACGCCCGCGTCGGCGCGCGGGAGGCGCGGCCCTACCTGGCCGACCTGTTCTGCTTCCGGATCGTCGCCCGGCTGGTCGGGGCGGCCGCGCCGCTGCTGGCCGCCGAGCCCGCCGGGGAGGTCACCGCCGGCACGCGGCTGCGGCCGACCGCCAGCGGCCGGCGGGTGCTCGCCGGCGAGGCCGACCACGTGGCGCTGAACGGCGTCGACCGCTGGATCGGCGGGGTCCACCTCGCCGGCCCGGACAGCCCCTGGCGCTGGGACGAGGGGACCGAGGGGATCGTCAGCGTCTAGGCTCGGCGGTCACCAGACGCCGCCGATCCAGGTGTCCAGGCGGTCCTGCACCTCGCGGAGGCGCTCCACCAGGCTCTTCAGCATGCCAACCGCGACCTTCGGGTTGGCCAGCAGGAAGGCCTGCAGGCCGTCCGCCGGGATCCGCAACGCCTCGACCGGCTCCACGGCCTTGACGGTCGCCTCGCGCCGCTCGCCCGCGAGCACCGCCATCTCGCCGAAGAAGTCGCCCCGCTCCAGCCGGTGGAAGCGCCCGCCCACGTCCACCTCGGCGGCGCCCGACACGATGATGTACATCGCGTCGCCCGGGTCCAACCGTTCGACGATGGCCTGGCCGCGCTCGAACGAGACCCGCTGCCCGCAGCCGAGGACGTTCTGGAGGTCCTCGCGGTCGAGCCCCGCGAACAGCGGGGCGCGCTCCAGCGCCGTGATCCCTACCGTCATGTCGTCCATGCAGTCCCTCCGGCTCGCCGTCGGGCGGAGCCTAACTACCGGCCGCGGTGGTTGACCAGGCCGTGGGCGGCCATCGTCAGATACTCCAGCAGGGGGGCGGCCTGCTCGGGCGGCAGCTCCAACTCCTCCAGGGACGCGGTCATGTGGCGCAGCCAGGCGTCCCGCTCGGCCGGGCCGATGGCGAAGGGGGCGTGGCGCATGCGCAGCGCGGGATGGCCGCGGCGCTCGCTGTAGGTGTGCGGTCCGCCCCAGTACTGCATCAGGAACAGGCGCAGCCGCTCCTCGGCCCCGGAGAGGTCCTCCCCTGGGTAGACGGCGCGCAGCAGCGGGTCGGCGGCGACGCGGCGGTAGAAGCCGGCGACCAGGCGCCGGAAGGTCGGCTCCCCGCCGACCGCCTCGTAGAGGGTCGTGGTTGTCGGCATGGCCCCATGATGCGGCATGGCGTTGCCGATCGGCAGGACAGCGGGCACAGTGACCGCGTGAACCAGCAACGTAGGCAGACGACCGCGAGCTTCCTCATGGACATGGACGGCGTCCTGGTCCACGAGGAGCGCCTGATCCCCGGCGCCGACCGTTTCATCAAGGCGCTGCAGGGGGCGGGGATCCCGTTCCTGGTGCTCACCAACAACTCCATCTACACCCCGCGCGACCTCGCCGCCCGCCTCACCCGGAGCGGCGTCGAGCTGGCCCCCGAGGCGCTGTGGACCTCCGCGCTCGCCACCGCCCAGTTCCTGGACAGCCAGCGGCCGGAGGGGACCGCGTTCGTGGTCGGCGAGGCCGGGCTCACCACCGCCCTGCACGACATCGGCTACGTGCTGAACGACCGCGACCCCGACTACGTGGTGCTGGGCGAGACCCGCACCTACAGCTTCGAGGCGATCACCAAGGCGATCCGGCTGGTCGCCGCCGGGGCGCGCTTCATCGCCACCAACCCGGACGTGACCGGCCCGTCGCCGCAGGGCCTGCTGCCGGCGACCGGCTCGGTGGCTGCCCTGGTGACCAAGGCGACCGGGGTACGGCCCTACTTCGTCGGCAAGCCGAACCCGCTGATGATGCGCTCGGCGCTGCGGGCGATCGACGCCCATTCCGAGTCGACGGTGATGATCGGCGACCGCATGGACACCGACGTCGTCGCCGGGCTGGAGGCCGGGATGGAGACCGTGCTGGTGCTGACCGGCATCTCCAGCCGCGCCGACGCCGAGCGGTTCGCCTACCGGCCGACCCGGATCGTCCCCTCCGTCGCCGACCTGGAGGTCGACATCGGCGCCGGCGGTCTCGGCTGAGCCATCGGCCGGACCCCGATTCCCCTGAACCCATCGATCCCGCAAAATCGGGGGATGTACGCACGCCACCGGACTGGTTATCTTTACCTATGGTGATCGCCCCCCCGCTCTGTCCATTCGAGGAGCTGCGGCGCATCTTCGCCGACCGGTACCCGGCGAGCGATCCGCTCGACCTGGACGCGGGCACGGTGGTGGTGCTGCCCTCCCTCAGCTTCCCCGTGGCCGAGCTGCGCAAGATCGTCGGCATCGGCTACTACGAGGAACGGCTGCTGTTCCTGCTGCTGCTGCTGCGCCGCCCGCAGGTGCGGATCGTCTACCTCACCTCGATGCCGGTCGACGAGGCCGTCGTCGGCTACTACCTCGGCTTCCTGCCGGACCCCGCCGGCGCCAGGGAGCGCCTGCACATGCTGGACACCGGCGACCCCCAGCCCCGCGCCCTGACCGCCAAGCTGCTGGACCGGCCCGACCTGCTCGACCAGGTCCGCGAGCTGGCCGGCGGGCCGAGCCAGGCGTTCGTGCTGCCGTTCAACGTCACCCGCTACGAGCAGGAGCTGGCCGAGCGGGTCGGGCTGCCGCTGTACGGGCCGCCGGCGGCGCTGGCGGGCCTCGGCTCCAAGACCGGCTCGCGCCGCGTCGCCCGCCTGGCCGGGGTGCCGGTGCTCGCCGGCGCCGAGGACCTCCGCTCGGTCGACGCGGTGGAGGCCGCCGCCCGCCGCCTGCGCGAGCGGGCCGCGCCGCCGCGCGCGGTGGTCATCAAGCTCAACGACGGCTTCTCCGGGCAGGGCAACGCCGTGGTCGACCTGCGCCACCTGAACGAGTCGCTGCTGGAGTCGCCTGCGGTGTTCTGCGCCGAGGAGGAGTCCTGGCCGTCGTTCGCGGCCAAGATCGCCGAGGGCGGCGCGGTCGTGGAGGAGCTGCTGGCCGCCCCCGGCATGGGCTCGCCGAGCGTGCAGCTCCGTATCCTGCCCGGCGGCGTCCCGCTGGTGCTGTCCACCCACAGCCAGGTGCTCGGCGGCCCCAACTGCCAGGTCTACCTGGGCTGCCGCTTCCCGTCCAACCCCGCCTACCGGGCCGAGATCCACGCCGCCGCCGAGCGGGTCGCCAGGGTGCTCGCCGCGCGCGGGGTGATCGGCTACTTCGGGGTCGACTTCTTCGTGGTGCCCGACGGCGACCGCCACCGGGTCTACCTGGCCGAGATCAACCTCAGGGTCGGCGGCACGACCCACCCGTTCGGGATGGCGGCCCTGGCCACCGAGGGCAGCTACGACGAGGCCAGCGGCCACCTGGTGGCCGCTGGCGGCGCGAAGAAGTCGTACCTGGCGACCGACAACCTCAAGTCGGCACGGCTGGTCGGCCGGCGGCCCGCGGAGGTCATCGACGAGGTCGCCCGCCGCGGCCTGGCCTACGACCACGCCCGCCGCACCGGCACCACCCTGCACCTGCTCGGCGCGCTGCCCGAGCACGGCAAGATGGGCGTGACCTGCATCGGCGACACCCTGGAGCACGCCGAGCACCTCTATCACGAGGTCGTCGGGGCGCTCGCCTAGACCGCGTGCTAGCGTGGCACCTCCAGCAGCCGAGCCGCGGGAGGAGTCCGCATGAGCGACGACACCACGCACCTCGAGGACGAGGACATCGTCACCACCTGGCGCCCGGACGCGGCCTCGCCCCGTCCGTCGCCGACCGCCACCGTCACCGACCCGCAGGACGCCGACGGCACCGACGGCGACGGCACCGACGGGGTCGACGGCGACGGCACCGACAGCGGCGACACGGGCGACGATGCCGACGGCACCGACCGCTAGCAGCAGCAGCGGCGGCGCCGTCGAGCGCTGCGTCGGCGACGCGGCCGCCTTCGTCCGCGACCACTGGGCAACGGCCCCGCTGCTGCGGCGCGGGGCGGGCTTCGGCTCCGCGAGCCAAGCCGGTCCCCTCGGCTTCGACGACCTGCTGTCGCTGGACGGCGTCGACCGGTTCCTGTCGACCTCGCCGAGGACCCCGGCGTTCCGGCTGGTCAAGGACGGCCAGCCGCTGCCGCCCGCGTCCTACACCAAGGCGGGCACGATCGGCTCGCACCCGATTGGCGACCTGGCCGACGCCGGCAAGGTCTACGACCACTTCCACGCCGGCGCCACGATCGTCCTGCAGGGCCTGCACCGCTGGTGGCCGCCGCTGACCGCCTTCTGCCGCGACCTCGAGCTGTTCCTCACCCACCCGGTGCAGGTCAACGCCTACCTGACCCCGCCGGCGTCGCGGGGCCTCGGCGTCCACCACGACACCCACGACGTGTTCGTGCTCCAGGTCCACGGGCGCAAGCTCTGGCAGGTGTGGGACGCGGCCGTGCCGTTCCCGCTGCCGCACCAGCGCAAGCTCCCGCCGGGCGCGGAGGCGCCCGCCGGGCCGCCGCTGGTCGACGCCGAGCTCGCCCCCGGCGACTGCCTGTACGTGCCGCGCGGCTTCCGGCACGCGGCCAGGACCGCCGAGGCCGCCTCGCTGCACCTGACGGTCGGGATCTCCACCCGCAACTGGAACGAGGTCCTGCGCGAGGTGGTCGAGCTGGCCACCGAGGAGGCCTGGTTCCGCGAGGGCCTGCCGGTCGGCTTCGCCGACGACCCCGCGGCGCTGGCCGCCAGCCTGGCCGACCGGGTCGCGGAGCTGCGCCGCTTCCTCGACAAGGTCGACCTCGACCGGGTCGCCGAGGGCGCCGCCCGCCGTTTCTGGGCGGGCCGGTCGCCGCTGCTCGGCGGCCAGCTCCGGCAGCTCCTCGCCCTGGACGAGCTGGACGACGCCACCGTGGTCCGCCGCCGGCCGGGCGCGGTCTGCCGGCTCCAGGTGCGCGGCGACCGGCTCACGCTGCTGCTCGGCGACCGCGAGCTGGCCATGCCGGCCCGGCTGGAGCCGGCGGTGCGGACGCTGCTCGCCGCCGACGGCGCCACGGTCGGCGACCTCGCGGGCCTGCTCGACGCGCCCAGCCGGCTGGTGCTGGTCCGCCGGCTGGTCCGGGAGGGGCTGCTGGAGGGGACGCCGAAGCCGGCCGACGGTGCCTGAGGCGCCCCCCTGCGCGTCACTGTCCCGCGCGCTCGGTGAGCCCCTGCTCGGCACCGCCTCGCGGGTGCGCGCCTGGCTCCTGCTGGAGCAGCCCGGCCCATGGGGCAGGGAGGCGGTCCTGCAGAGCCGGCTGGACCGGGACCTCGCGGGCGCCCTCGACCGCCGCGCCCGCGCCGCCGGCGTCCGGCTGCTGCTCATCCGCCGGCCGGGACGGGGAGACGGCGGCGCGGGCCGCTGCTTCGTCGCCCACACCGGCCGGCGCGACCGCTGGGTCGAGAGGCGCGTCCTGGACGACCCGGCCGAGCTGCTCGACCTCGACCTCGGCAGGGTCGTCGCCGGTGAGCGGCCCGGCTTCGGCGAGCCGGTCGCGCTGCCCCTGTACCTGGTCTGCACCAACGGCCGCCACGACCGCTGCTGCGCCACCTACGGGCGGCCGCTCGCCCAGGCGCTGGCCGCCACCGTCGGCGAGCGGGTCTGGGAGTGCTCCCACGTGGGCGGCGACCGGTTCGCGGGCAACCTGGTGTGCCTGCCCGGCGGGCACTACTTCGGGCGGGTCGGCCCCGAGGAGGGCCCGAAGGTGGTCGACCGCTACCACCGCGGGCTGCTTGACCTGGACCACTACCGGGGCCGCTGCAGCGACCCGTGGGTGGTCCAGGCGGCCGAGTGGTTCGCGCGCCGCCACAGCGGCCGCCTCGGCCTTGACGAGCTGGTCCTCGCCGGCCACCGGCCACTGGACCAGGAGGTGTCGGCGGTGCGGTTCGTGACCGCCGGCGGCGGCCGGCTGCGGGTGGTCGTGCGGGCCGCCAGGTCCGCCGAGCCGCGGCTGCTGACCTGCTCCTCCGCCGAACCGCAGCCGCCGCTGGCCTTCACGCTGCTGGAGCTGCGGGCCGACGAGGCACCCTGAGGGAGGGGGAAACCATGAGCGACCGTTACGCCGGCTACACGAGCCTGCAGCTCGAACGCCCCGCCGAGGGGGTGCTGCGGGTCGTCATGAGCGCGCCCGGCAGGCTCAACGCCGCCGGGGATGAGATGCACCGCGACCTGGCGGGGATCTGGACCGAGATCGACCGCGACCCGGAGGTGCGGGCGGTGATCGTCCGCGGCGCCGGGGATGCCTTCTCCGCCGGCGGCGACCTGGACCTGGTCGCCGAGATGGCCGACGACTACGCGGTGCGCGTCCGCGTGCTCCGCGAGGCCCGCGACCTGGTCTACAACCTGCTCAACTGCTCCAAGCCGGTGGTGTCGGCGATGGCCGGCCCGGCGGTCGGCGCCGGGCTGGTGATCGGCCTGCTGGCGGACGTGTCGATCGCGGCCCGCTCGGCCCGCATCATCGACGGGCACACCCGCCTGGGCGTGGCCGCCGGGGACCACGCCGCGATCGTCTGGCCGCTGCTCTGCGGCATGGCCAAGGCCAAGTACTACCTGCTGCTGTGCGAGCCGGTGTCCGGCGAGGAGGCGGAGCGGATCGGCCTGGTGTCGCGCTGCGTCGACGACGCCGAGCTCCACGACGTCGCCCTCGACGTCGCCCGAAGGCTCGCCGGCGGGTCGCAGAGCGCCATCCGCTGGACCAAGTACGCCCTCAACAACTGGCTGCGCATGGCCGGCCCGGTGTTCGACACCTCGCTGGCGCTGGAGTTCATGGGGTTCGCCGGCCCGGACGTGCGCGAGGGCGTCGCCGCGTTCCGCGAGAAGCGCCAGCCCCGCTTCACCGGCCCGGCGTCGGAGTAGAGGGGCTTCCCTACCCTCCGGCCGCGGCCAGGGCGGTGAGGTCCGGGGCCTGCGGGACCGGGCGGATATCCGGCAGGCGCACCGCGCCCCGGGTGACCCCGCGCGCGATGATGGCCGGCTCGCGACCGCCGACATCGACCACCCACAGGTCGAACGGCCCCCCGCAGTCGCCCTCGGCCACCAGCACCCGGCGGTTGTCCAGCCACCCGACCGCGCTGGTCGGCCGCTGCGCGGAGGGCAGCAGCGGCCGGCCCTGGCCGCCGTCCAGCCCCGACAGGTCGGCGCGGCGGTCGTCGCAGCCGCTACCGGTGTCGATCGCGAGCTGGGTGCCCGCCTTGTCCCGTCGCGGCACGATGGCCAGCACGTCGCGCCGGCCGGTCCACGCCGGGGCGAGCGGCTCGGCCGCGGTCAGCGAGTAGATGTCGACCCGGCGGGTGCCGTCGGGCAGCTTCGACCCGTAGTACAGCGCCTTGCCACCGGCCGAGAACGCCAGCGGACCGAACCTGGCCTGGCCGGCGGCGACCTTCACGGCGCCGCTGGCGGTGTTGCTGGCGACCCAGACCTCGGCGGTGCCGTCGCGCTGGACCGCGAACGCCAGCGCGCGCCCCGACGGATGGGCGGCCACCGCCTGGTAGCTCGCGCCCCGCAGCGGGGTCAGCTCGCGCTGGTCGATCGAACCGAGCGCGGCCAGCTCGAGGTTCAGGCCGCCCGGAGACACGAACGCCAGCGTGTCTCCGGCCGGCCCCAGCCAGGTCAATGACACCGGCTGGATCCCCAGCCCCGGCCGCCACACCCGTGCGCCGACGCCGCGGACCTCGAGCCCGTCCAGCACCACCCGGTCGCCGAGTGGACCCCACAGGAACGGCCCCGGCCGGCGTACCTCGAACAGGCACCAGAGCCGGCGACCGTCGGCGGACGCGGCCCACGCCCGGCCGCCGGCCACGAACGCCACCGGCGCGGAGCTCGGCGAGGGGGCATCGCGCGCGCAGCCCTCCGGCAGCGCACCGGCCGCCGCCAGCCCCGCTCCCGTGTCCGGCGGGCCGCTCAGGGTGGCGCCCCGCTGCGAGCACGCCACCGTGAGCACCGCGAGGGCGGCCAGCAGGATGCTGCGGGCCCGAGGCGACCTTCGCATGGGCATGCTAAAGCGTCCTCCCCCAGTTCCGGTCAACTGGTGGTTTGGAGCATGATCCCACTCAAGGCGACATACCCGCGAGACGGCAGGCCAGACGCGGTGTCAGGAAGCCGCGCGGAAGCCGACGCGCTTGTAGCATCCGGAGATGGATGCCGATCGCCTGCGCAGCGCCGTCGACTGGCGCGACGGCCGCCTGGAGGTCGTGGACCAGACGCTGCTGCCCGGGCAGTTTCGCGTGGTGGAGCTGGCCACGGTCGCCGAGGTGGTGGACGCGCTGCGCCGGCTGGTGGTGCGCGGGGCGCCCGCCATCGGTGTCGCCGCCGCCTTCGGGGTGGTCCTGGGCCTCGACCCGGCCATCCGGGTCGATCCCGACGACCTGGCCGAGGCGCGGGCGGCCCTGCACCGCACGGCCGTGGAGCTGGAGGCGGCCAGGCCGACGGCGGTGAACCTGCGCTGGGCCGCGCGCCGGGTGGTGGCGGCCGCGACCGCGGCCGGCGGGGCTGGGGAGCTGCGCCGGCTCGCCCTCGCCGAGGCCCAGCGGATCCTGGAGGAGGACCGCGCCGCCTGCCGGCGGATCGGCGAGGCCGGCCGGGTCGAGCTCGCCTCGCGCCGGCGGCTGCTGACGCACTGCAACACCGGGCGGCTGGCCACCGCCGGGCTCGGCACCGCCCTGGCGGTGGTGTACGCCAAGGCGGCGGCGGGGGAGCCGGTCGAGGTGCTCGCCTCCGAGACCAGGCCGCTGCTCCAGGGCGCGCGCCTCACCGCCTGGGAGCTGGTCGACGCCGGCATCCCGGTGACCGTGCTCGCCGACACCGCGGCCGGGGCCGCCCTGGCGGGCGGCCTGGTCGACGGCGTCCTCGTCGGCTGCGACCGGGTCGCCCGCAACGGCGACACCGCCAACAAGATCGGCACCTACGCGCTGGCCGTGCTGGCGCACGCCAACCGGGTGCCGTTCTACGTGGTCGGGCCGCTCTCCTCGTTCGACCCGGATGCGGCCGACGGCTCGCGGATCGTCATCGAGCAGCGTCCGGCCGCCGAGGTCAGCACCGTGGCGGGCTCCCGGCTGGCCCCCGAGGCGGCCGCCGTCTGGAACCCCGCCTTCGACGTCACCCCCGCGGCGCTGGTGACCGCGTTCATCACCGACGCCGGCGTGCTCCGCCCGCCATTTCGGACGTCGATCGCCGCGGCCCTGGCCGCGGGGGAGCGGGAGCGGCCGCTCAGGTGACCGGGTGGTCCCGCAGCCAGCCGGCGGCGACCCCGCTCGGCGGCTGGTCGTCCACCACGACCTGCCGGTTGAGACCGCGCAGCTCGGCGGTGGTGAGCTGGGCGCTGACGGCGTCCAGCAGCCGAACCAGCCCCGGCCCGTAGCGGTCGACGACCTGCCGGCGGACCACCGGGACCACGTTCTCGGCCGGTTGCAGCCCCCGGTCGTCCTCGAGTTGCACCAGGTCCTGGCCGATCTGGCTGGCGTCGGTGGTCTCGATCATGCCCACGTCGATCTCGCCGGTCTCCAGGGCGTCGGCGGTGACCCGGCGGGACGGCATCGCCTCGAAGCGCGCGAACTGCAGGCCGTAACGGTCCCGCAGGCCCTTCAGGCAGAGGGGGCGGTCGGGGCACTCCGGGGGACCGCCGAAGGTGAGCCGCCAGGCCAGCGGCGCCAGGTCGCTGATCCGCTCCAGGCCGCGCCGCCTGGCCAGGTCGCCGGTGACGACGAAGCCGTTGCGGTCCTCGGCCGGGGCGAAGGCCGCCACGCTGACCCCGCGGGTGGCGAACGCCTGCTGGAGCCGGGCATGGGTCGTGTCGGGGTCGCCGGACGGCGCCAGGCCGCCATCGTCGATGAAGGTCAGCGCCGTCCCCAGGTACTCGGGGACCAGGTCGACCTTGCCCTGCTCGAGGGCGGGCTCCACGACCTCGCGGGCGCCCAGCCGCGCCACCAGCTCGACCGGGTAGCCGCGCGCGCGGAGGGCCTGCCCGTACAGCTCGGCGAGGATCTCGCTCTCGGGGA
>Ga0209875_1000028_pt1 | contig 17154 bp, 17 predicted proteins | sample GWRWS3_0_10_FD_187219 | JGI IMG/M metagenome (GOLD analysis project Ga0209875, IMG submission 187219) | Riverbed sediment microbial communities from areas with vegetation nearby in Columbia River, Washington, USA - GW-RW S3_0_10 (SPAdes)... | ecosystem: Environmental > Aquatic > Freshwater >...
GCCCGCCCGAATCGGACACCGCCAGCGACCAGGCGGCCCAGGACCGTTCGGGGCCACCCATCAGCGCCAACCGATAGACGCTGACGAATCAGGAACGGTTGTCCTCGACGTACAGCACGACGTGCTCGCTGTCGGCGCCGGTGTCCTGCCCAGGACCGGGCGTCGCCGGCGGATTTCCGTCGTGGTCGGCGAGCTGGTCCTCCGCAAGGGCCAGCCCAAGGGTGAAGGTGGTCCCCTCGCCCTGGACGCTGTGCGCGGCCAGGGTGCCGCCCATCGCCTCTATCAGCCCCTCGGACAGCGCCAGGCCCAGGCCGGTGCCCTGCACGTCGGTCTGCTCGGCGTGGACCGTGCCGGTCTCGATGCGGGAGATGTCGAGCACCTCGTTGATGAGCCCGAGCAGGTGCCGGCCGCCCCGCACCATCTGGTCGACGCTCTCGCGCTGCTCCGGTGAGGTCGTCGAGCTGCAGCAACTGGCCGAACCCCAGGATGGCGTTGAGCGGGGTGCGCAGCTCGTGGCTGATGCGGGAGAGGAACTCGGTCTTCAGGCGTGACGCGTCGCGCGCCTGGTCCCGTGCCACCTCCAGCGCGGCCTCGACACGCCACTGGCGCCGCTGGAGCCGGACGAGCACGACGATCCCACAGCACACGATCACGCCCAACGGGATCGCGATCGCCAGCATGGTGGTGCGGATCGCCTCCACGCCGCGGTACGCCTCGGCGTGGGGGACCGCCGCGAACACCGTCCAGCCGAGCTGGTCGACGCGCCGGTGGACCACGGTCATGGCCGCGCCGCGGAGGTCGAGGTCGCCTGGCTGCCCGGCGCGATGCGAAGCCGCCTGCCCGATCGGCTCGGCGGCGACCGGCTCCAGGCCGGGTGGGCGGCCTCCGGGGGCCGCCAGCAGCTTGCCGCGCTGGTCGGCGACCCACAGGTTCACGCCCTGCGCCGCGGCGACGCTGTCGGCCAGCGGCTGGACCGCGTCGAGCTCGACGCCGAGCAGGAGGATCGCCAGCGGCTTGCCGGGTGTCCGGCCGTCCGGGCTGGGGGCTCGCACGTAGGTCGTGATGGTCACGACGAAGGGACGGCCCGCCTGCGCCGACACGAACGCCTCCGACACATAGGTGTCACCTGCGGCGACGAGCCCCTTGTAGTAGTCCCGGGTGCTGAAGTCCTTGCCGACGAGCTCCGGCGCCACCGGCGAGCTCCGCAGGACGCCGTCGAGGTCCACGAGGCCCGTGCCGGCGACTCCGTCCCGGGACGCGAGCAACGCCGCGAGCTCCCGCTCGATGGCTGGGGCGTCGAACCTGGTCGGGTCGCGGCCGGCGACGGCCCGCACCAGCCGCGGGCGCTTGGCCTCGGCCTCGACGAGGGTGGCGAACGCTCCGAGCTGTTCGGCCAGGAGCGAGGCCGCCATCGCGGTCGTCACCCGCAGCCGCACGCCGACCTCGTCGCGCACCGCATCCTGGGCGCGCGCCATCGTCAACCTCGCGAGCAGCACGAGCGGGAGCAGGGCGACCAGCGTGGCGACGAGGCCGAGCCGGATGCTGCGGCGCGCCAGCCCGGGGGTCTCCCGCGGCGTTGATGTGCGCTCGTCCATCGGTCGTCCCCAACGTCGCGGGCCTGGCGTGCTCGGTCTCCACGATGTATCGAGCCCACCATCTGCCTGCTTGAGCTGGAGGCGTGCGAGCGGGGCCCTACGCGGTGACGGGCTCGTGGCCCTCCAGGGGAAGGAGGAGCTCGGGGCGGTTGTTGCGCGGGTTGCCGACCGCCGGGTCCACCGGCCACAGGGCCAGCAGCTCCTCGGGCGCCGGCTGCAGCAGCGCCGCCAACTGCTCGACGTCGTGGTTGTCGGGGTCGAGCCAGGCGTCCCACGACTCCGGCGCGAGGATCACCGGCATGCGGTGGTGCACCGAGGCCATCAGCTTGTTGGCCGTGGTGGTGAGGATCGTGCAGGTCCACAGCTCGTCGTCGCCGTCGGGGTCGCGCCAGGTCGCCCACAACCCGGCCAGCGCCAGCGGCTGCTCGTCGCGGGCGGCGATGTAGAAGGGCTGCTTGCGGCGGCCCTTGCCCTGGTCCTGCCACTCGTAGAAGCCGTCGATGGGGATGATGCAGCGCTTCTGGGCGAGGGTGCGCTGCCAGGTCGGCTTCTCGCGCACGGTCTCGGCGCGCATGTTGATCATCCGGTTGCCGGCCTTGGGGTCCTTGGCCCAGCGGGGGACCAGGCCCCAGCGCAGCTCGCGGAGCTGCCGGGCGCCGTCGCTGCCGGCGACCACCACCAGGATGTCGCTGGCGGGGGCGACGTTCCAGCTCGGCTGGTGGTCCTCCACGCCGCTCGGTTCGGCGCGGAACCGTTCCAGCAGGAACGAGAGCTGGGTCGAGGAGCTGAACCTTCCGCACATACCCATACCCTACCCGCAACTCGGGACAGTCAGACAGCGTTCCGCTGGCGCGGAACGGCGGAACCACACGACGATCCCGGGCATCGCCCCAACAGCGAGGTCACCGAGGCCAACACCTACGGCATCCTCAAGCTCACGCTGCATCCCACCAGCTACGACTGGCAGTTCGTCCCCGTGCCGGGCAAGACCTTCACCGACTCCGGCTCGCAGGCGTGCCACTGATCGCCCGGGCGCGAGCCTTCTCGATGCGGGCGCGGGCGAACAGGTAGGCGATGGCGACCGCGCCGATGGTGGCGAAGAGCCGGTTGACGTCGACCGCCGGGCGCCACCGCACCCTGCCGTCCTTGATGACGTACGCACCGGCCGGCCGGGCGCTCACCCCGAAGCCGCCGCCCTCGCCCTCCTGGCCGCGGTCGTCGTGGCCGCCCCCGCCGCCCCCGCCGCCCGCCACGGTGGCCGCGGCGATGACGGTGACGCCGTCCTTCTCGTAGGGCTCGGCGAACACCCTGCTGACGGTGATCGCATCGCGGACCGTGGTCACCAGCTCGGCAACCTTCATGGGGCCTCCCTCGTCAGACCCGGTTATCGGTTGTGCCCAAGCATCCTAGGCCCCACGCACGCCCCAGCATCGGCTACGCCCGCGCGTGATCGGTCTCTGGATCAATACGGTATGCGGCGCCGAAGACACCGTGGTCCTACGGATGTTGGCGACGCTCCCGCTGTCTAGCGTTCGACTCGCGTATCCGGAAGGAGGCAGCGATGCACACCAAGACCGTGATGGCGTTGGTGGCCGAGTCCAAAGGGCGGATCCAGAACCTCACCCCCGACGAGGTGGCGCGCGAGCTCGAGAACGGCGAGGTGGTCCTGGTCGACCTGCGCGAGCCCGCGGAGCTGGCCGAGCAGGGCGTCATCGCCGGAGCGATCCACGCCCCTCGCGGGATGCTGGAGTTCTACGCCGACCCCGCATCTGCCTACCACCGCAAGGAGTTCCAGCCCGGCGCCCGGACGATCCTGTACTGCGCCTCCGGCGGCCGCTCGGCGCTGGCGTGCGACACCCTCCGTAGCCTCGGCTACGAGGACCTCGCGCACCTCGACGGCGGTCTGAAGGCCTGGAAGCAGGCCGGCAAGCCCACCCAGCCGCAGCCCTGACCCGCGGAGGGTGGAGCTCGGCTCATCGGGTCCGGGCGAGGAGGAGGACGCGGCGTAGCAACCCGGCGTGGATGGCGGCCAGCAGGACCCGCCGGTCGGCTTGCCGCTGCTGGAAGGCGCCGGGCGAACAGCCGGGCCAGATCACTCCTGGTTGGCTGCTGCCTTGGCGAACAGCTCCAGGATGGCGCTCCAGCCGCCGCCACCGGTGATCCCGTCGCGGAGCGCCCGGCCGTCGACGAGCCGGTCAAGCAACCGGTGTTCCAGCTCGACCATGGTCTGCTCGGGTCCGTCGGCGGTGAACCGCACCTCGATCTCACTGGCGTGCTCGGGATCGGGGTCGTACTGCCATTGACCATTGATCTGCCAGGTGACCACCAGCCGGTGCGGGGGCTCCCAGGCCAGCACCCGGCCCCAGTCGCACTCGCTGCCGTCCACGCCTTGTTCGTACCAGCGTCCGCCCACGCGCGGTTCCAGGATGGCCGCCGCCAGGTCGGCCTGGCCGATGTGGTACTCGGCCGGCCACCAGGTGCCGAACGAGTCGGTGAAGATGCGGAACGCCCGGTCGACGGGCACGCCGACGGTGACCATCCCGTGGAGCGCTGGGATCGTGGCTGCGGTGGTCATTCTGCCTCCTGTTGGGGGTCGACGGGGGCCGCCTCGGCGGCCTTGTGGAACGCGGCGAGTGCCTGGTCCCAGATGCGGTCCAGGTAGGCGCGCAGGGCGGTCACGCCATCGGGATTGAGCCGGTACACGCGGCGGGTGCCCTCGGGCCGGGAGACGACCAGGCCGCCGTCCTTGAGCACGCGAAGGTGCTGGGACACCGCCGGCCGGCTGATCGGCAGCTGCTGGGCGAGCTCCCCGACCGAGCTCGGGCGTCGGGCCAGCAGCTCGAAGATCGCGCGCCGGGTCGGGTCACCGAGCAGGCCGAGCCCGGCATCTTCGTAAGTATCCACGAACGGTAAGCTACAACTAACTGATGGCTGACGAAGTGTCTCATGCTCAGAGTCAACGGTGGTTGACTTCGCTCGGAGGTCAATGTAGGTTGACCTCATGAGCGAGGCGGCCTCCAGCGAGGTGACCGAGGTGGCGGCGGCGACCAGCAGCCAGGACCCTGAGGTGGGCCTGGCCGCGGTGGCGGCCCTTCGCGGGCTGGTGGAGGTGCTGGAGGCGTTACAGGTGGAGAACGCCCGCGCCAAGGGCTGGTCCTGGCAGCACATCGCGGCCCGACTCGGCGTCACCAAGCAGGCGGTCCACAAGAAGTACGCCGCCCGGCGGTTCGGCTTTCGGAGGTAGCAGGTGGCCCAGCGCAACGAACATGCCCGCCGGGTCCTGGACCTGGGACGGGACGAGGCCGCCTTGCTCGGCCACCGCTACCTCGGCCCCGAGCACGTGGTGCTCGGTACGCTCCGCGACGGCGGCAGCGCGGCCGCTCGGGTGCTGCGGGTCCACGGCGTGGAGCTGGTGACGGCCCGGGCCGCGATGCGCCGCCTGGCCGACCGCGGGGTGGTGCCCGGCCCGCGGCCCAGCGACGCCGAGCTGCTGGGCTCGCTGGGCATCGACCTGGCCGCGATCCGTCGCACCACCGAGCAGAGCTTCGGCCGCAGGGCCGTGGGGTGGGCGATCCGGGAGGCGACCCGCGCCCGCCGCGGCGGGATCGGGCGCGTGCCGCGCACGCCGCTGCGCGACCCACCTGTGCTGGTCACACAAGCGCTGTATCACGCCGGCGAACAGGCCAGGGCGGTCGGCCACCGTATGGTCGGCCCGGAGCTGCTGCTGCTGGGGGTGGTCAAGGACATCCAGACGCCCTGGCCCAGGTGCATGAAGAACCGGTGGACGCGGCAGCTCCATGCCTCGGTCGGCCTGCCGGAGCGCTACCGGGGCGCGGCCGGGCCGCTGCTGGCCACGTTCGGAGTGGACCTGGATGAGCTGGGAGCGGCCCTGATGGCAGAGCTCCTGCAGGCTGTCCCCTGAGCAACGGGCGCGGAGGAGCGAGGTGTTCGAGCGGTTCGGCGAGCAGGCCCACCTGGTCCTGGACCTTGCCCGGGACGAGGCCGAGCGGTGTGGCCACCGCTACCTCGGCCCCGAGCATGTTCTGCTCGGCGTGCTCGCCGAGGGCCAGAGCGCGGCCGCTCGGGTGCTGCGCGCCCACGGCGTGGAACTGGCGGCGGCTCGGGCCGAGGTGCGGCACCTGGCCGACCGCGGGGTGGTGCCCGCGCCGCGGCCGAGCGACGCCGAGCTGCTTGGGATGCTGGGCATCGACCTCGGGGCCATCCGGCGCACTACTGAGCAGACGTTCGGCTTCCAGGCGGTTGGGGAGGCGACCTGGCGGGTGACCCGCCGGCGCGGTTGGCGGGGCGGGAGGGTGGTGTGGACGCCGCTGTGCGGCCCGCCGTTTCTGGCCAAGCGCGCGCTGCAGCTCGCCGGCGAGCAGGCGTGTGCGCTCGGCCATGGCGAGGTCGGCCCAGAGCATCTGGTGCTGGGGGTGCTTGAGGACGCTCGCGAGCCGGTGGGCAAGCCAGCGGCGTCCAGGCGGCACCGGCGGATCATCGCCCACACCGGGCTGCCGGACGGCTACCGGGGCGCGGCCGGGCCGCTGCTGGAGGCACTGGGGGTCGACCTGGACGACCTGCGGCACGCCGTTGCAGTGGTAGCTGCTGAGCTTCAAGGGTAGAGCGGCCGCTCATTCCCTGGCGGCCGCACGCAGCAGGGCCTCGCGGATCCAGCGCTCTTCCGGCTGCCCGGCGAACCGGTGCTCGAGACGGTACAGCCGGCAGGCCAGGGTGTATTCGACGGGGCGGTCGGCACCGGGTTCGACGTCGCGGCCGTCGACCCGGACGGTCGGGGAGCCAGGGAACTGGGCATGATCGGCTGCTGCCTGGTCGACGATCAGCGTGGTGCGCAGCTCGGCGTCGATGCCAAGCTCGGCCTGGACCCGCTTCACCAGCGCCAGCGCCCCCTGGTAGTTGGGGCAGTCCTGGACGTAGAGCACCTCGATCAGCGGGCGGCTCCCCGGCTGGTCCGTCGTCGTCCCCATCATGCTCGGCGCTTGTCGTCAGCGCGCTCCAGGTGGTCGAGGCCCAGCACCCACGCAGATAGGTGGAATCCTCGGGCCAGGTGACCCCAGACCACGCTGCCCAGCAGCAAGGCCCCGACGACGACGCGCGCCGCGGTGCCGACCGGTCCGATCCCGCGTCGGCCTGTGGTCTGGTGGTCGATCTCGGTCACTGCCATTGCGATCACCTCTGCGAGTTGGATGGGCCGAGTAGGCCGCCGAAGACTCGCCTGGCCGCCTCCAGGGCCTCCGCCTGGTCGAACAGCTCGGCGACCATCCCGGGGTGCGCCGTGCGGTAGGCGTCGGCGGCTCGGGGGTCGGTGTGGAAGTTGATGTAGGGACAACAGCAGTCGGCGACCGCGCCGCAGGCATCGCCGCTGGCGGCCGTACCGGCCAGCACCACGGTCGCCGCCGGCTCGAAGCGCCAAGCCGCATCATGGACTTCGACGGCGATCTCCCGGCCGCTGGTGGGATCGGTGGAGCCGATCCGCGCGTCGCGGCGGGTCATCTGCGGGATGCCCAGGGCGTCCAGCGCGCACATCGCATGGACGCTCGGGCCGCCGGCAAGCGCCACCCGATGCGGGGTGGGCTGCCCGGAGAATGGATAGGCGATGCTGATCCTGCCGGTGGCTGGGTCGGTGTGGACCACGTCGGCGGCGGCCAGGGCCGCAAGCGCCGCCCGCGGGTCGAGCGCCAGCTCGGCCGCCAGGTGCGCCACCACGGCGGGATCCGGTGGGCCGGCCTGGGTGAGGAACGCGCCGAGCAGGCGCCGGTGGAACGTCCGCAAGGCGCTCGGCAGGGTGGCCTGGCGATCCTTGACGCCACCGCCCGGCAACCCGAGGCGGGCGGGCCGGACCTCCAGCTCGTCGGGTGCGGCGGATGCAGCGGACCGATCGGCGGTCATGACGTGCACCCTAGACCTTCCCGTATGCTGGAAGGTCAAGAGTGGAAGATGACGCTCATTGCGGACGGGCGGCCGACAACCGGGTGTGCTCAGGCGTCGCTGGGACCGGGCAGCCATCCCTGCGCTTGGGCCCACTCGTCGGCCTGGCGAATGACCTGCCACAGAAACGGCACCTTGGCGTTGGTGTAGGCGTGGCGATCGTCTCGGAACTGGATGGCCAGGCGTCGCTTGAGCGCCTCGTACTCGACTGCCACGTCACGATGAGTGCGCAGGTGGTCGCGAAACAGCAGCGCCCACTGCTCAGAGAAGCTGCCCGCGCGGCGCACGTGCAGGTGGGTTCGTCGGCGGCTGGGCGGCTCCCGGAAGTACCGCTTGGTGCGCTCGGGGTTGTCGGCACGGTACACATACCCCAGCCGTTGGAGCGGCCGCCTGAACGCGTCGAGCGGCTCAAAGGAAGCCACCGAGACCTGGACGTCGATGATCGGCTTGGCGGCCAACCCAGGCACCGATGTGGAGCCGATGTGGTCGATCCTGCGCGCGACGTCGCCGAGCGCACCGCGGAGCTCGCGCCCCAGCTCCGCGAACCAGCCAGGCCAGCTCGGGTCGTAGGCGACGATCTCGATCCAGCGTGGCTGCGTGCCTTCCACCATGCACCAGATCATCCAACACAGACCGGCCGGGCGCCTGGGTCGCCCAGTGGTGACCGACCTCACCGAGCTGTTCGACGAGGGTTACGCCCACCACAAGCGGCGGGAAGCCTCGACCGGTTCGCGGATGCGCTGCGAGGCGGCCACTATTCGTCGCTGATGACGGCCGCGGCGATCCTGCGGACGCGTTCAGGATCGGCGATCGCGTCGATCTCGACGATCTTGCCCCCGGCGACGGTGAACCCCATCACGGCGAAGGGCCGTCCACCCACGGTGACGACCACTCCGGCGGCGCCATTCACCAGCGCAGGGTGCAGGTGGGCAGCCGGGAGCGCGCCGATGAGTGCCTGCCTGGCAACGGCCGCCGCACCATGGGTCACCTTGGAGGCGGCTGGGCGCCTGGTGCCGAAGTCGGATCGCAGCACGACGTCGGGGTCGAGCAGGGCGACGAGGGCGTCGAAGTCGCCCCCGCGTGCCGCCAGGAAGAAGGCGTCGACCACGACTCGTTGACGAGCGAGGTCGGGGTCGGGAGCCGGTAGCTCGGCGCCTTTGACACGTCGCCGTGCCCTGCTGGCGAGCTGCCTCGCCGCCGCAGGAGTGCGACCGACCATGGGAGCGATCTCCTCGAACGGCAGCTCGAACATGTCGTGCAGCACGAACGCGAGCCGCTCCGCCGGTGGCAGGGTATCCAGCACGACCAGGAGGGCCAGGCCGACGGACTCCGCCAGCAACGCTTCCTCATCGGGTTGGAGCACTCCCTGGGGGCTGATGACGGGGTCGGGGAGGTGGACGCCAAGGGACTCCTCGCGCCGGGTGGTACGCGCCCGCAACATGTTCAGGCAGACGCGGGCAACGATCGTGGTCAACCACCCGCCGAGGTTCTCGACCTTGTTTGCTCCTGCCCGGCTGAGGCGCAGCCAGGTGTCCTGGACGGCGTCGTCCGCCTCGGTGAGCGAGCCGAGCATCCGGTAGGCCACGGCCCGCAGATGGGCCCGGTGCTCCTCGAAGCGGTCTGCCAGCCACTCGTTCTCGTCCATCGGTCACATCCTCTGGTTGCCAGGTGTCACAGAGGTAACCCCCCACCCACGATGGATGTGACAGGAGGAAACCATGGTGTCGCCCATTCTGGTCACCGGCGGTACCGGCACCCTGGGGCGGCTGGTCGTGCCGCGGCTGCGGGACGCCGGCTGCGAGGTCCGCGTGCTCAGCCGACACGCCCACCAGGGCGGGGACGGGATCGAGTTCGTGGCTGGTGACCTGGCCACGGGCGATGGGATCGACGCCGCGGTGGCGGGAACCGAGATCGTGGTGCACCTCGCGGGCAGCGCCAAAGGCGACGAGGTCAAGACCCGGCACCTGGTCCGGGCGATATCCCGGGCCGGGGTGCGGCACCTGGTGTACATCTCGGTCGTCGGCGCCGACAGGATCCCGGTCACCAGCGGCATCGACCGCGCGATGTTCGGCTACTTCGCGGCCAAGCTCGCCGCCGAGCACGCCGTGGCCGGGTCCGGCCTGCCATGGACGACGCTGCGCGCCACCCAGTTCCATGACCTGCTGTTGCTGACAGTGCGGCAGCTGGCCAGGCTGCCGGTGGTCCCGGTCCCAGCCGGGTTCCGGTTCCAACCGGTCAACGCCGGGGAGGTGGCGGCCCGGCTGGTGGAGCTGGCGCTCGGCAGCCCAGCCGGCCTGGTGCCCGACCTGGGTGGGCCGCGGGTGTACGAGCTGGCGGAGCTGCTGCGAGAGTACCTGCGGGCCCGTGGCAAGCACCGGCCGATCCTGCCGGTCCGGCTCCCAGGCAAGGCCGCCCGCGCGATCCGGGCCGGCGCGAACCTGGCCCCGGACCGGGCGGTGGGCCACCGGACCTGGGAGGACTTCCTGGCCGCGCGGGCGCGCACGCCCAGCAACCGCAGCTCCGGCCCGACCTAGCCCATGTCCGCTGCTGCGCCGTCCATCGTTCAGGCCGAATCGCCACCGATCGCCACTCACGCACGAGCGTCATAGGCTCGCAGGGTGCGGCCTGCGCCCGAGGAAGGCCAACGGTGCCTCAGTCGAGCCTGGCGCCCTTCTCGAGGGCCGGCGCGGGCGCGGGCGCGGGCGTCGCCGGCGGTGGCGGCGCGGCCCGCCGCAGCGCCTCCTGGCCGAGGGCCTGCGCGGCGACGGCGCGGACCAGCGCCGGGTCGGCCACGCGCGCCAGCGCCGCCAGCAGCGCGGCGACGTCCCGGTCCAGCAGCCGCTCGCCGGCGGCCGCCTCGGCCCGGTCCCAGTCGACCAGCCACGCCCTGCCGTCCACGTCGAGCAGGACGCTGGACAGCTCGAGGTCGCGGTGGGCGATCCCGGCGGTCCGCAGGGCGGCGACCTGCCGCCAGACGTCGGCGAGCTGGGCCTCGGTCAGCCGCTCGTCGCCGAGCTCGGTGAGGTCGCGGCCGGCCACCCGCTGCTGGACCAGCAGGCCGGCGCCGTTGTCGAACGACCGCACCAGCAGGACCGCTGGGGTGCGGACGCCGGCCGCCGCGGCCAGCAGCGCGATCGACGCCTCGTGCTCCACCTGGCTGACGGGGTCGCCGAGCCGGCTCGGCGGGCGGCCCCGGTGGGCCAGCCAATGCCAGGAGCGGTACAGCAGGTCGCCGTCCCGCCGCTCCCTGGAGACGACCTTCACGAACAGGTCGGGCCGGGAGTTGCTGGAGACCAGGTAGCGCGCCGAGCGGCGGTCCTGGCCTAGCAGCGGCTGCAGGTCGGCGGGGTCGAAGCCGTAGGCGTGCAGGGCCCTGCGGACCCGTTCCAGCGACGGGTGGCCGGTCGGCGCGCCGAACACCAGCAGCACCAGCGCGCCGGCGGCCCACCCCAGCGCGGCGCCCCCGAGCACGTCGAACGGCAGGTGCGCCCCCACGTAGATGCGGGCCACGCAGACGCAGCCGGCCAGCACCCAGGCGACCCGGCGGGCGCGGCGACCCAGGAACGGGCTGGCGACGGTCGCCAGCGCCACCGCCACCGCTGAGTGCCCGGACACGTAGCCGAGGCCGCGCGCCGGCTCGCCCAGGATGTGGACGTTGTCGAGCAGGGTCTGCGGGCGTCCCCGCTGCACGAACTCCTTCACCAGCTTGGCGACCAGGTAGATCGTCCCGCCGGCCAAGGCCGCGTACAGCGCCAGCCGCCACCGCCTGGTCAGCAGCGCCAGCCCGACGACCAGGGGCACCGCACCGATCACGCCCAGCTGCATCACCAGCCAGACGCCCGGCCAGGTCCAGCCCGGCAGGGCCAGGTCGTTGATCACCCGGAACACGTCGGTCTCACGCACGCCGATGCGGTGTTGGTGGATCGCCGACATGGTCGCCAGCAGGATCAATGCGCCCAGCACCAGCCGCAGCAGGTCGCCGGGGTGGCGGACGTAGGCGGGGGCCGGCGGCCGGCGCGCGCTGGCCCGCGCGGTCGGTCGGTCGGGGCTGGCCGCTCCGCCCGCCTCCCGGTCGGCCGCCTGCGGTCCACCCGCCGTGGCGGGTACCGGTCGGATCAGGTTCCGGCGCCACCAGAGGTAGCAGATAACGCCGATCAGGATCGGCAACGCCCAGGTCAGGGCGCGGTACACCAGCACCGCGGCGGTCACCTGCTCCCGGTCGCCACCCGCCGCCACCAGCCCGCCGATCAGCACCGCCTCCACCACCCCGGCGCCGCCAGGGGTGAAGGGGATCGCGGTGGCCAGCCGGGCGAACGCGAACACCGCCAGGACCTCCGCCCAGCCCACCTCGTCGTCGCTCACGCCGACGGCGCGCAGGGTGGCCAGCAGGACCAGGTACAGCGAAAGGTGGCTGATCAGGGTGGCTGCCGTGATCGGCACCCAGCGGTGCTCGACCAGGGCCAGGGTGCGGGAACGGAACTTCACCGTGGCCAGCTCCCAGCCCTGCACCGGCGGCCGGCGGACCAGCCGCAGCGCCCGGGAGGCGACCCGGCCGGCCAGCAGCCCGAACCGGCGCGCCTGCTCCTCGCTGCGCAGCATCAGCGCGAACACCACGATGGCGCCCACCAGCCCGGCGATACCCAGCAGGGCGGCGGTGACCCGGCCGCCGCCAGCACCGCCCTGGAGGAGCACCAGGGCCAGGGCAAGGACCGGCAGGCCGAGCTTGACGAAGCTGTTCCACACCCCGGAGACCAGCACCGCGGTGGTGGTCCGCGACCGCGAGTAGCCCCACCTGCCCAGCATGCTGTAGGTCATGCCGATCCCGATGGCCGACCCGCCGTACACGGTGTTGGCCACCGCGGTGGTCGACTGGGTCATCACGAACGCGTGCCAGAAGCCCAGCCCGGGCGTCACCGACATCCACACCAACGCGTAGGTCGCCAGGTTCCAGGCCGCGATCACCGCCAGGACGGCGTCCTCCATCCAGGTCATCGCCCGGATCTCGGCCCACACCAGCGCCAGGTCGATGTCCCGCAGCAGGAAGTAGAAGATCGCCACCACCAGCACCAGCGAGACCAGCACCCCGATGGCCATGCGGGTCGACGAACGGCGCTTGGCGGCTGCTGGCTGCTGATCGGCCATCACATCAACCCCCTTCTCGGGCCGGAGAGCGGCGACCTCTCCACGCCTGCCCAGGTCATCGTGCTTCCCCCGGGTCCAGCTGCAGCCGCCCGTCGGAGCGCTGGCTGAGCGCCTGCTGCAGCGCCTGACGGGTGGTGAACCCGAACACCTGCGGCGCCTGCGCGGCGAACTCCCCGTTGGGATCGGTCGTCAACCGCAGCCGTGAGGTCACGCAGCCACCGGGGAACTGGTCGTACCAGGTGGCCGCGAACTCGCCACCGGTGCGCGACTCGGTCCGCTGGAGGTGCCGCACACCCGGTCGCTGGGACGACCCCTCCACCGCCCCGCTCGGGTCGCAGGCGGCGGTCAGCCGCACGACCAGGGCGGCGTCGCCGGCACGGTCGTGGTCGAGGGTGAGCACCGAGCGGCCGTCGTTGACCGCGACCTCCGCCACCGTCCAGCCGACCGGCAGGGAGCGCACGCACGGCACCAGCGACGCCGACGGCACCGACTGGGCCATCAGCCACAGCGGCTCCAGATCGCTGCAGCCGACGTCGCTGACCTCCAGCGGGGTCTTGACCGCGGCCTCGGTGCTGAAGAGGAACTTTGTGTTCAGGGCGGCCAGGACCACCAGGGCCACGATCGCCGCCCACACCCCGATCCGGCGGGCGCTCCAGCGTTGGACCCGGATCGGCTGGGGCGGGCTCGGTAGCAGGCGCAAGAACTCGGCGTGCAGGTTCCGGCCCTGGGCGCGCAGCAGGTGGCGCAGCTGGGAGGGCAAGGCCAGGCCGCGGGCGGCCGCGAACCCTTCGCTGATCTCCTCGACCGTGAACAGCTGCAGGGCCCGCCGGTAGACCCGCTCGGGGCTGGAGCGCAACGCCAGGCACAGCATCATGTTGGCCAGGTCGACCGCCTGCCGCCAGGGACTGGGGCGGGCCTCCACAAAAGCGACGTCGATCAGCAGCAGCCGGCCGTCGCGGACCAGCAGGTTGGCCGGCTTGATGTCGCGGTGGGCCAGGCCGGCGTCCCACAGCTTGCGGATGATCCCCAGGCCGTCGTCGATCACCTGGTCGTCGACCTCGGCCTCGCCGAGCTCGGTGGCGCCGGCGAAGAACTCGGTGACCAGCAGGTACTCCCGCTCGGGCGTGAGCTCCACGAACCCGAAGGGGGTCGGGCTGGGCAGGCCGGCCCGCTGCATCAGCGCCAGCGCGTAGTCCTCCTGTTGGACCAGCCGGCGGACGGTGTTGAACGGCTTCTCGTCCTCCAGCCGGCCGTACAGCAGCTCCCGGCCGAGCTTGTACCAGCGGTCCGAGCGCAGGTGGCTTTGGGCGTACAGCTTGCCGAACAGCTGCCTGGGCGGGTCGCCCTTGACGGTGATCCGCAGCGGCGTGGACCCGGCCGACCCGGCCAGCCCGAACGGCTTGACCTCGGTGACCACCAGGCCGAGCTGCTCCTCCAAGCCGCGCCGGATCGCCGCCCCACGGGCCCCGCCGATGTCCAGGTGGGCGCTGCGACCACGCCGGTAGCTGATCGGGAACACCTCGCTAGGGGTGAACCGGCGGAAGGCCAGCAGCGGGATGGTGACCCCGATGCCCACCCCCACCAGCACGTCGGTCGGGGCGTCAGTGCCCAGCGCGATTCGGGCCAGGGCGACCACCGTGATCAGCGCGGCCGCCACCCACTTGCCGGTGTTGCGCCAGCGCCCCTCCGGCACCAGCGTGTACAGCACTCCCATCAGGATCGCGGTCAGGAAGGTGACCGGCACCGACGGCAGCGCCCACCCGCCCCAGCTCGCCTCCAGGTCGACCCCGAACGGCCGTGGCCGACGGGCGATCGCCGCCAGGACCGTCGTGAGGATGGCCCCGAGCTGGAAGGCGACCAGCCAGACGATCAGGTGCCGCCAGCGCCGCAGCACCAGCAAGACCAGCAGCAGCCCCCAGTAGGCCGTGTACAGCACCCACCAGGAGCCGATCCGCGCCAGGCCCCGCAGGGGTCCCACCAGCCCCGGCCCGACCAGGGCGGCCAGCCAGCGCACCACCGCGTCGTCGATCACCGTAGCCGTCACGGCCGGGCCGCGCAGGCCGCGGGCGAAGATCGCTAGGGTCAGCCCGACCAGGACCACTGCGGCCACCAGCCAGCCGATGCCGCTGGTCTGCAGCCGATACGGCAACGGCGGGGCCGCCCCGGTGGGGCGCCGCCGGCGCGGCGACCGGGTAGCCTCCCGGAGGGTGGGATGGATCGGTGGGACGCTGGTTGGTGTCGACTGGCCTGCGGGCACGTCCATGGCCCCTCCCAACCGGGGCAGCTGGAGCCCGGCATGACGACCTTGTTTGCTGAGTTGTGGGTTGTCAAGGCTCAGAACCCGCCGTGCGTCAGCCCCTCACAGGCGGATGCAGTCGGCAGGCCGAACACCAGCTCCGCCTGGCAACGACCGGGACAGTGGGGGTCAGGCCTTGGTTCGCTCGCTGCCGATCAGGTCGCGCTCGGCCTCGAACTCGGCGGCGAAGGAGGTGTCGCTGGTGAGGCGGAGGACCCTCCTCGATCCGGGCCAGCTGCTCGTCGGTGGCCTCGGGAAGCCCGTAGGCGTCACGCACGAACGCCGCCATGTCGGCGCGGTAGTCGTGGCCGAAGGAGGCGAACTCGCCGGGCGTTAGCAGCATCGCGTTCATCGCGTCCATTCCCGTCTGGATGAAGGTTCCCGGTGGCTGCCAGCGCATGGTGTGGGGCACACCGCGGCCCCGCTGCCCGTCGGCCAGCCAGGGTGGCCGCTGCACCAGCAGGTCGAGCAATGCAAGCCATCTCCTGAGCTGCAGGTCGCTCCTGCAGCCAACTCATCTCCAGCCACCCTCCCTACGCCTAGCACCCGATAAGCCGCCGCTCGCTCTACGCTCGACCCGTAATCGTCCAAGGAGAGCAGTGCACCTTGGGTGCCGTCGTCAGCCCGCAGGTGGAAGCATTGGTGCCGGCGGTTCGCCGGTCGTTGAGGCCGTTGGCGCAGTGCGTTCACGGCGCCCACGTCACGGTGGCGGCCTGCACGCCCAAGGGGTGGCGATTGTCCCCACCCATCTGCTTCGCAGTGCGCTTGGCTATGACCGGGTGCTGTCAGACGCCGATGTGGAGCTGCTCGCCACCACCGCCTGGAGCAGGCTCCGCCCGGCCGCCTGAGGGTGCTGGGCCGGCAGCGCCGTGGGACAGCAGCGGGCGGGCTAACCGGCGGTCGGGACGGCGGCATTGACGGCTTACAGGCCGTTGCGCAACACCGACGTTGCAAGAGCAGCGATGCAGGTCAGTGACTGGACAGGATAGCGATGCAGGTCAGTGACTGGACAGGATATGGACTGGCAGGCCGCCTGGTCGCAGGATGGGTGCATGGACTCCACACCGCGGCAGGTGCCCATGGGCAGCAGGGGCCCGGCACACCCTGGCACGCTTGACCTCGGCCGGTCGGGACACCGGCGGCGTCCCACCGGCGCGCCGCCGCCCCTGCCGCGCAGCATCAAGCCCACCGGCGTGTGGTGGGCGCTCGCCGCGGTCGTCCTGGTCACGCTCGCCAAGGTCACCTTCGGTCCGGCCAGGCGCAGCCTGGGCGTGGCGGTCACGGTGTGGGACGACGCGGTGGTGCGGTGGCTAGCGGGGTTGCGTCTGCCCGGCCTGACGGGCCTGATGGAGGCGATCGTGGCGTCCACCGGGTCGGCCGGCATGGTCGGCGCGCTGCGTTGGGGGACCCTGCTGGTGTTGCTGGTGCTGCGGCGCTTCCGCCACCTGGTCGTGTTCGTGGGCTCCTTCCTGGCGGTGCTGCTGGCAGTCAGCCTGGCCACGGTGGACCGGCCACGGCCGTTCGGGGTGGAGCTCCGCGGGAGCTGGGCGAGCTGGGCGATGCCGTCCCGGCCGGTGGCGATCTTCGCTGCGACCCTGGTCGGGATGCTCTACACGCTGGTCCCGGAGGGCCGCTGGCGGCAGCTCGGCAAGTGGGTCGCGACCGGGCTGGTCGCGGCGTTCGCGCTGGCCCGGGTCTACCTCGGCGTGGACGCCCCCACCGACGCGCTCGTCGGCGCCGTGATCGGCGTGGCCGTGTCGGTGGCCGCCTACCGGCTGTTCGTCCCCAACGAGATCTTCCCGGTCGCCTACCGGCGTGGCCGCGCCGCCCACCTGGACGTGGGCGGGCGCCGCGGCGAGGCGATCCGTCAGGCCCTGGCCGACCAGCTCGGCCTGACCGCGCTGGAGGTCGAGCCGTTCGGGTTGTCGGGCTCGGCCGGGTCGACGCCGTTGCGGATCCAGGCCCAGGGCGAGGCCGGCACCGCCAGGTACGTGTTCGGCAAGCTCTACGCCAAGAGCCACCTGCGCGCCGACCGTTCCTACAAGCTCGGCCGGGCGCTTTTGTACGGGCGGCTGGAGGACGAGAAGCCGTTCAACACCGTCCGCCGGCTGGTGCAGCAGGAGGACTACGCGCTGGCGCTGATGCAGCGGGCCGGGCTGCCCAGCCCCAAGCCGT
>Ga0209875_1000029_pt1 | contig 16874 bp, 13 predicted proteins | sample GWRWS3_0_10_FD_187219 | JGI IMG/M metagenome (GOLD analysis project Ga0209875, IMG submission 187219) | Riverbed sediment microbial communities from areas with vegetation nearby in Columbia River, Washington, USA - GW-RW S3_0_10 (SPAdes)... | ecosystem: Environmental > Aquatic > Freshwater >...
CCGACGGCCCCGGCACCGAGCCTTCGTCGGCGGTCGCGGCGGTGGCGGCCTGGGCGCGCGCCCGTGCGACCTCGGCGCGGGAGGCCAGTGGGTCGGCGGTGTGGACCCCCGAGGGCCCGAACCGGTTGGTCTTGGGGTTGGCGGGGGCGCCGCCGGCAGGCAGCAGCGACGCTCCCACGACGAGGGCCAGCACGAGGCTGGCGATGAAGCCGATCGAGAGGGCTCTCCCGGGACCGAGACGACGCATACCCTTCCTCCCCGTTTGTCCGGCACTGGACCCACTGGGAAGTCGAGCCGGTCCGCACCGGCTGTCAAGATGCGAGTCTTCTTACTCGTCGAGCAGTCCGAGCCCTCTCGCCCAGGACGTCGCGTACGCCTCCATCGAGGTCTTCTCCGCCTCGGGGCTGACCTGCAGCGGCCGCTGGCACTCGATCATCACCGCGACCTCGTCGGTCATCTCCTTCTTGGCGGCGCCCTCGGCCGCGCCCGGCTGCGGCCCGTGGTGCACCCCCGCCGGGTGCAGCGTCACCATCCCCTTGTCGATCCCCTTGCGGCTGAAGAAGTCCCCATCGTGGTAGAAGAGCACCTCGTCGTTGTCGATGTTCGAGTGGTAGAAGGGCACCCGCAGCGCGCCCGGCTCGGTCTCGAACGGCCGCGGCGCGAAGGTCGCGATGTCGAACCCGCGGCAGCGGAAGGTGGTGTGGACGCTCGGCGGCAGGTGGTAGCGGGGGCTCACCACCGGCCGGAAGTCCGCCACGTTGAGCCGCAGCGGCGCCAGGTCGCCCTGCCAGCCGACGACGTTCAGCGGGTGGTGCGGGAAGGTGAAGGTGGTCACCTGGCCGCGGCGCCGCACCCGCACCCGGAACTCGCCGCGCTCGTCGTGGGGCTCCGGCTCGGGCGTCTCCAGCACCCCCGGGTCGAACAGCGCGTGGTGACCGAGCAGGCCCTTGTCGGGCAGGACGAACTCCTCGCCCTCGATCAGCAGGAAGAAGTTGTCGGCGGTGGCCGGCACCACGCGGTGGGTGGTGCCCTTGGGTACGACCAGGTAGTCGCCGGGCCGGAAGTGAAGCGGGCCGTAGTCGGTCTCCAGCGTCCCCTCGCCCCGGTGCACGAAGTAGACGACATCGCCGTCGGCGTCGCGGACGAAGTACGGCATCGGCGCCGACCGGCGCGACACCAGCACCGCCAGGTCCTCGTTGGACAGCACCAGCAGCGGGTCGCCCTCCGGGTCGGTCTGGTCGGGCGGGGTGAGCCGGTTCCAGTCGAAGGCCCACGGCCGCAGGGGGCCCTCGACCTTCACCCAGGCGGTCGGTGGCGCGGTCCGGTACAGGTGGGACGCCCGGCCGGTGAACGCCTGGCGGCCGTGCTCCTCCTCGCAGGTGCCTTCCGGCAGGTCGACGTGGGCCTGCCTGGACGCCTTGCCCTTGCGCTGCGGGATCACGGGTGATCGCCTCCTTTGGCGGTCGGGGGAGGTCCTCAGCAGGGTAGCGCGCTACCGCTGGGCGGCCCGGAGGGCGGCGCGCAGCTCCCTGGCGAGGCGGGTGGGCATGCCGTCGCCGGCCTCGACCCGGTCGGCGCCGAGGTGGGCCGCCAGGCGGGTCGCGGCGACCGCGGTCGCGGCCACCGCGTCGGCGGGCGCGCCGCCGTCCTCCAGGTGCAGGGCGCGCAGCAGCAGGCGCCCGCTCGCGCGGTCGTGCTTGGGGTCGACGCGGGCGACCAGCTCGCCACCGTGCAGCACCGGCATCGTGTAGTACCCGTGGACGCGCTTGGCGGCCGGCACGTAGACCTCCAGGCGGTAGCGGAAGCCGAACAGCCGCTGGGTGCGTTCCCGCGACCAGATCAGCGAGTCGAACGGGCTCAGCAGCACCGGCGGGTGGGCGGGCCGGCGCGGCACCCGCGTGCCGGGGACCAGGTAGGCGGGCTTGGCCCAGCCGGCGACGGCGACCTCCTCCAGCAGGCCGGCGCCGACCGCCTCGGCCAGGGCCGGGCGGGCGTCCTCGGGCCGCAGCCGGAAGTAGTCGGCCAGGTCGGCGGCGGTGCCGACCCCCAGGGCGCGGGCGGCGAGCACGGTCAGCGACAGCGCCGCCTCTGCCGCCTTCGGCTCGGAGGTGTCCAGGCCGGCGGGCAGGACCCGCTCGGCGAGGTCGTAGCGGCGCTCGAAGTTGACCCGGTCGTGGACCAGCACGGTGCCCTGGTCGAACAGGTCCTCCAGGACGTGCTTGGCGGGCGCCCAGTCCCACCAGGTCCCGCGCCGCGGCCCCGACGGGTCGCGGAACGCGGAGGCGGCCAGGGGCCCCTCGGCGCGGATGCGGTCCAGCACCGGGCCGTACAGGGCGGCGTTGCGCTTGCGGACGTCGACCCACCAGCCTCGGGTGATCACCGCCATCCGCCGCATGCGGGGCAGGAACAGGCGGTAGTGGCCGATCGGCAGGAACGACGCCGCGTGGCCCCAGTACTCGAAGCCGGCGCGGCGGCGGTAGACGAGCCGCTCGAAGGCGGCCGGGTCGTGGGCGCCGGCGCGGGCGGCGAGGACCAGCTCGTGGTTGCGGGCGACCACGTTGATCGAGTCGATCTGGATGGCGCCGAGGCGGTCGAGGGCGGCCCGCAGCGCGGCCTGCCCGCCCGCCGCCCGCCTTCCGGGCGCGGCCAGGCCCTGGGCGGCCAGGGCGATCCGCCTGGCCTGGTCGAGGGTGAGGCTGCCGGCCATGTCCCGGCAGACCCTAGCGGACGGGGCCGACAGCCGGCGGTGTCGCCATGGACCGGGAGGCGTTTTCCGGCGCGGCCGGGCGGGCACCATAAACGGCCTGGCGTCGCGTGTGCCGGCGCCGACCGGGGGCCGCCTGGTGGAGATCGAGCAGTCCGCCCGCGACGGGTGCACGGTGCTGGCCCTCCGGGGCCGCCTGGACCGCCATGCCGCTCCCCGGCTGCAGCGGGTGCTGCGCAAGCGGCTCGCCGAGCAGCCGGTCGCGGTCGTCTGCGACCTGTCCGGGCTGGACGCCCTCGACCCCGACTGCGCCGGCCTGTTCACCGTCGCCGCCCACCACCCGAGCTCGAGCTGGCCGGACACCCCGCTGCTGCTGTGCGGCGCACCTCCCGCCGTCGCCGAGGCGCTCGCACGGCTCGGGGTCCCGCGCTTCGTGCCCGTCCACGCCAGCCTCGACGACGCGCTGGTGGCCGGCAGGCGGCCGCCCTACCTCCGCGACGAGCTGCGGTTGTCGCCGTCCCCGGCGGCACCGGGGACCGCCAGGCGGTTCGTGCGCGACACGTGCCAGACCTGGCGGCTGCTGCTCGACGACCAGGACGACGCCGCGGCGCGGGCGGTCGCGGACGAGCTGGCCGAACGGGCCGAGCTGATCGCCAGCGAGCTGGTGACCAACGCCCTGATCCATGCCCGCACCGACGTCTGGCTGCGGCTGTCCGTGCGCGGCGAGCGCCTGCACATCGGCGTCCACGACGGCGGCCGTCGCCTGCTCCGCCTGGTCGGTGGCAGCCTGGAGGCCGAGGCCGGCCGCGGGCTCCTGCTGGTCGAGCGGCTGTCGCGCGCGTGGGGGGTGTACCGTCCGCCGGAGGGCGGCAAGGTCGTCTGGTGCGTCCTGGCCGCGGAGGTGCGGTAGGGTCGATGCCATGCCCCCGATGCCGGTCGTCGCCAGCGACGCCCACCGTGGCCACGACCCCCCCTACGAGGTGAACTTCGGTCAGGTCGTGCGTCCGGGGTACGAGCGGGTGGCGCGTGCGGAGGTGCTGCGCGCGGCCCTGGTGGACGCCGGCCACCCGCTCGTCGAGCCGGCGCCGCACGGCCTGGAGCCGGTGCTGGCGGTCCACGAGCCGGCCCTGGTCGAGTTCCTGGACGGTGGCTACGCGGCCTGGCGGGCGGCCGGCGGCCCGGAGGTGCTGATCCCCGACACCTTCGCCCTGCCCGGGCTGGTCCGCGACGGCGGGCGCGAGCTGGCCGGTGGCCGGGGCCGGCCCGGCCGGTTCTGCTTCGACACCGCCACGCCGCTGGTGGCCGGGAGCTACCAGGCGGCCCGGGCCGCCGTCGACGTGGCGCTGACCGGCGCCGACCTGGTCGCCGGCGGCGCCGGCGCCGCCTACGCGCTGTGCCGCCCGCCCGGCCACCACGCCGGCTCCGGCTACTACGGCGGCTTCTGCCTGCTGAACAACGCCGCCGTGGCCGCGACGGCGCTGCGGCGGCTCGGCCGCGTGGCCGTCGTCGACGTCGACTTCCACCACGGCAACGGCACCCAGGAGGTGTTCTGGGAGGACCCGGCCGTGCTGTACGTCTCCCTCCACGGCGACCCGGCCGGCCACTACCCGCACTTCACGGGCGCGGCCGACGAGATCGGGGCCGGCCCGGGCCGGGGCGCCACCCGGAACCTCCCGCTGCCGGACGGCACCGGCGACGACGACTACCTGCGGGCGTTGACGGCGGCGGCCGAGGTGGTGGCCGGCTTCGACGCGGCCGTGCTGGTGGTCTCGCTCGGCTTCGACACCATGGACGGCGACCCGCTCGGCACCTTCCGGGTCAGCCAGGACGGCTACCGGCGCATCGGCCGGCTGCTGGCCGGGCTCGGGCTGCCGACCCTGCTCGTGCAGGAGGGCGGGTACGCCCTTGACGCCATCGGCGCCTGCGCGGTGGCCGCCTTGGCCGGCTTCCAGGCTGGTATGTCAGGTCGATCTTGACTAGCGGGTGCCCGACTCTAGCCATATCTCTCCCGATCGCGGACCTCCGAGCTTGAGCAAGCCCGCCAGCACTGGTCGCCTGGCAGCTCCCCCGATCCAGGCTGGCCGGGTCATCGGGTAGGCTCCCCGAGCCCCGGCACACGAGAGGACCCCCTCTTGACCACTCAGGTGCTGACCGGCCTGCTGCTGCTGCTCCTGCCGGTCGCCTACAATCTGCTGTTCACCCTGCTGGCCCGCACCTTCGACTACCCCGACATCCTGCGCCAGCCGACCCGCCGGGTCCTGGAGCGGTTCGCCGCCGGCGGCAGCCGCCTGGTGCTGACCTGGTGGGGGTTCGCCATGAGCGCGGTGCTGCTGGCCCCCACCGTGGTGCTGCTGTCGGCCACCCTCGCCGACGCCAACCCTGCCGTCCTGGCGCTGGCCACCGCGACCGGGCTGCTGGCCGCGCTGGTGCAGTTCCTGGGCCTTGTCCGCTGGCCGTTCGCCGTCCCGCACCTTGCCCGCGTCGCCGCCGACCCGGCGAGCTCCCCCGCGACTAGGGATGCCGTCGAGGTCACCTTCCAGATCCTCAACCGCTACCTGGGGGTGGCGGTCGGTGAGCACCTCGGCTACCTGTTCACCGGGCTGTGGACCGCGCTGGTCGGGGTGGCCATCATCCAGTCCGACGTGCTGCACCCGCTGTTCGGCGTCGTCGGGCTGGTTCTGGCGCCGCTGTTCGTGCTCGGGTCGCTGGAGTTCGTCGGGCCGGTCGAACCCTACGGCTGGAAGCTGGCCGGCACCCTGGTCCCACTCGCCTACATCGGCTGGTCGGTCTGGCTACTGGTCCTGGGCATCGGCCTCCTCATCACCGCCTGACCGGCATCGCCGGTCAGCATCAGCGACTGGTGGCGTGCAGGCCACCGGCGGAGGCCCGAGGTATCGGTCAGGTCTTAATCGGGCGAGGGCCGAGCCGAGCGCCGGCCACGGCACGCGGGGTTAGCCTTCGATGGCCCGATCAATCGCTGGGTCGTCCCCTTCATCAGCAGCCGGGAAGGCGACCGGGGACGCCGCCAGGTCACGCCGGAAGGTCCGCTGGCCATAGCTACCCAAGCTCACCATGCTGAGCAGAAAGCCCGCCACCGCACACAGGGCAAGGGGCACCGGCCCAGACGGCCCGGCCGCGGTCCGCCACAGCAGCCCCGCGAACACGCCGGCCAGCACGCTGTTGACCACCACAACGATCGCCCCGGCGGTCAACAGCGCCTGCCACCAGGGGTTGCCCCCGGTCCGGATGCCGACCGCGGTAAGGCTGACCCAAGGGTCGTCGGTGGACGGCAGCACGAAGTAGCGTCCCATCTCCGGGGCGACCTCCAGGAAGTAGTGGCGGATGCGGTTCATGCCCTGCCCGTAGATCCGCCACTCCGCGGTGACCTGCAACAGCCGTCCATACGTCACCACGCCGAGAAAATAGACAACTGGGAGCAGGACCAACGCGAACGCTCGGAAGGCGAAGCCCAACCCTGACAGCTGCGCGGTCAGGGCTAGGGCAATGAGGGAACTGGACAATGTGCCCAGGTACAGCTGCAGCCGGGTGCCGATCTCGGCGTTGGCGACCGCCCTGGCGGTCTGCAGCGTGAAGTGCTCTGTCGTCATGAACTGCAGGATGCTCTGCCGGTCGGCGCCGGCCCGGGACTCCTCCACGACCACCTCCGTCAATCCCCGAACTGCTGTTGATGGATCTGCGGTTCTGCGCAGCGCTTAGCGGCCCGTATGTCAGGTATGTCTTGACAACGGCGGCTCGGGCGAGCAGGCTTGCTGCCCCAGCAGGGTGCGCCGAGGTCGGCCACGTCGGCGGCCAGCCGGCGCGTCAGGGGTTCGAGTCCCCTCACCCTGACAAGGCCATCAGCGCGTTAGGCGCGCTCGGCGCTGGGGACGTGCCGCTCCGCCTGCCCGACGTAGATCTGGCGGGGCCGCGCGATCTTCTGCTCGGGGTCGTTCAGGCCTTCCTCCCACTGGGCGAGCCAGCCCGGCATCCGGCCGATCGCGAACAGCACCGGGAACATCTCCACCGGGAAGCCCATCGCCTCGTAGATGATCCCCGAGTAGAAGTCGACGTTGGGGTACAGCCGCCTGCCGACGAAGAAGTCGTCCTCCAGGGCGATCCGCTCCAGCTCGACAGCGATCTCCAGCAGCGGGTTCAGGCCGGTGGTCTTGAACACGTCGTCGGCGACCTGCTTGATGATCCGGGCCCTCGGGTCGTAGTTCTTGTAGACGCGGTGCCCGAAGCCCATCAGCCGCATCTCGCCCTGCTTGACGCGCTCGATGTAGGCGGGCACCCGGTCCACCGAGCCGATCTCGTTCAGCATCCGCAGCACCTGCTCGTTGGCGCCGCCGTGCAGCGGCCCGTACAGGGCGGCCACCGCCGCCGCCGCGGCCGAGAACGGGTCGACCTGGGAGCTCGCCACCGCCCGCATCGCGTTGGTGGAGCAGTTCTGCTCGTGGTCGGCGTGCAGGGTGAACAGCACGTCGAGGGCGTGCTCCAGCACCGGGTCGGGCCGGAACCGCAGCTCGGTCGTCTTCCACATCATGTTCAGGAAGTTCCCGGCGTAGGACAGCTCGTTGTCGGGGTAGGCGTACGGCAGGCCGCGGGCGTGCCGGTAGGCGAACGCCGCCAGGGTCGGGATCTTGGCGATCAGCCGCACGATCTGGCGGCGGCGGGAGGCGGGGTCGTCGATGCGCTTGGCGTCCGGGTAGAAGGTCGACAGCGCCCCGACGGTGCCGACCAGGATGCCCATCGGGTGGGCGTCGTGGTGGAAGCCGTCGATGAACTTCTTGATGTTCTCGTGGATGAAGGTGTGGTGGACGATCTCGTCGGCCCAGTCGTCGAGCTGCCCGCGGGAGGGCAGCTCCCCCTCCAGCAGCAGCCACGCCACCTGCAGGAAGCTCACCCGCTCCGCCAGCTCCTGGATCGGGTAGCCGCGGTAGCGCAGGATGCCGAGCTCGCCGTCGATGAAGGTGATCGCGCTGCGGCAGCTCGCGGTGTTCAGGAACGCCGGGTCGTAGGAGAGCAGCCCGACGTCGTCGTCGCCCGCCTTGATGTCGCGCAGCGCGACCGCCGGGATCGCCCCGTCCTTGATGGGGATGTCGTACACCTGCCCCGTCCGGTTGTCGGTCACGCTCAGCGTGGCTTCGCCGTGCTCGCCGGTCATGCCAGCTCCTCCTGTCGAGGCGGCCCTTGGTGCAGGCTACCGCGAGCGTCCGGCGGCGTCAGCGGCCGCGCGGTCCAGCAGCCAGGTGACGGTGCCGCCGGCCTCCCGGACGACGGCGGCGGCGCGGGCGACCGGCAGGCCCGGGTCGCCGTCGCGGGCGCCGGCGACGGCGGCGGCCTTGGCGTCCCCGGCGGCCAGCACCAGCAGGCGCTCGACCCCGGCAACGGCGGCCAGGGTGAGGCTGACGCGGTCGGGCGGCGGCTTGGGCGCGTGGTGGACGGCGACGACCAGCCGGTCGGTGACCTCGACCTCGGGGCGGCCGGGGAACAGCGACAGGCAGTGGCCGTCCTCCCCAACCCCCAGCCACAGCAGCTCCAGGCGCGGGCCGCCACCGGGTGCCGCCGGCAGCTCGCGCAGGGCGGCCGCGTAGGCGTCGGCGGCACGCTCGGGCGGCAGCTCGCCGCGCAGGCGCAGCAGGTGGTGGTCGGGGACGGGGACGTGGTCCAGCAGCGCGGCGGCGGCCTGGCCCCAGTTGGAGTCCGGGTGGCCGACGGGGACGCTGCGCTCGTCGCCCATGGCGACCCTGATCCGGTCCCACTCGATCCCGGTCCGCAGGTCGTGGGCTGCCAGCCGCCGGTAGGCGGCCGTCGGCGTGGTCCCGCCGGTCAGCACCCAGGTCGCCGACCCGTGCGCCTCGACGGCGGCCTCCAGGTCGGCGACGGCGTGCCGCGCCGCCGCCTCGGCCAGCGCCGCCGCGTCGGCGACGACCTCGACCCGGTCCACGGAAGCCACCAGGGCTACCCGGGTCCGGCGTCGGCCAGGGCGGCGGCCTGGACGAGGGCCTCCTCGAAGACGCGGTCGCGGCCGAAGATCTGCAGCTCGTCGCCGAGGCCGGCCGGGCCGAGGCCGCCGCCGCCGCTGCTGCGGCCGACCTTGCGCCGCCCGGTCGGCTGGCCGGGCGCCTCGACGGTGGCGACCAGGTGGCCGGGTGGGGCCTCGACGCGGATGCTGGCCGGCCCGTCGCGGGTCTCCAGCTCCAGGTGGACCCTGGTCAGGTTGGCGGAGCCGATGGCGCCGACCATGCGCGCCTGGCAGGTGCCGGTGGCGGTGCGGTAGCTGGCGGTCCGCTCGTCGCCACCGACCCGGACGCCGTCCAGCTCCCAGCCGAGCCGGGAGGCGAACCAGCCGACCAGCAGCAGGCCGGCGGTGGGCTCGACGGCGTCCACGCGCAGCCAGCGGACGCGGTCGACGGCGTCGCGCAGGGGCGGCCCGCCGAACGGCGCCGCCAGCGCCTCCCGCCAGGGCGTCAGGCGGCCCCAGGCGCAGTCGGAGACGCCCGCCTCCAGCACCGCGGCCGCCTTGGCCAGCCGCGCCAGGTCGGCGACCGGGTCGGCGAAGCTGGCCGAGTCGACGATCAGCCGGTCGGTGACGGAGGTGAGCTCGTCGAACACCGCGTCGGCGAACGGCGGCGTGCCCTCCCACCAGGTGAACACGGGCAGCTCGGGCAGCAGCAGCGGCAGCACCACCGCGGTGAGGTGGCGGGGGTGGACGTTGGTCTGGACGACGACCTCCTCCCAGACCAGCTCGGGGCCGCCCTCCGGGCGGCGGTGCACCACCCGCGCCCAGGAGCGGACGCCGGGCCGCCCCTCCGGCGGCTCGGCGATCAGCACCACGCACCGGGACGGGGCGCGAGCGCCGAGGTCCTCGACGGCGGCCAGGGCGCGCTGCCCGGCCGCGCGGTTGGCGGTCACCACCACCAGGTTGGCGACGCTGGCGCGGACCACGGCGGGGCCGCCGTTCTCCTCCTCACGCCGCTGGCGTTCCAGGGCCTTGTCGATGTCGCCGGGGGCGACCTCCTCGAAGGAGCGCCCCTCCACGAGGGTCACGGCCGGCGCCAACGGCGGCCGCCCCCGTCGCGGGCGATCAGCTCGTCGGCGGGCTTGGGGCCCCAGCTCCCCGCCTCGTAGTTGGGGAGCTCCGGCGGCGGCGAGGAGGCCCAGCGGTCCAGGATCGGCTGGACCGCCTGCCACGCCTGCTCGACGCCGTCCCAGCGCGGGAACAGGGTCGGGTCGCCGAGCATCACGTCCAGCAGCAGGCGCTCGTAGGCGTCGGGCAGGTCGTCGGAGAACGAGGTGCCGTAGGAGAAGTCCATGTTGACGGAGCGGACCTCCATGGACGGCCCGGGCACCTTGGCGCCGAACTTCATGGTGATGCCCTCGTCGGGCTGGATGCGCAGCACCAGCGCGTTGGGCTCCAGGCCGTCCTGGGCGGCCTCCCCGAACGGCAGGTGCGGGGCGGCCTTGAACTGGACGACGACCTCGGTGGCGCGCTTGGGCAGGCGCTTGCCGGTCCGCAGGTAGAAGGGGGTGCCGGCCCAGCGCCAGTTGTCGACCCGCAGCTCGGCGGCGACGTAGGTCTCCACCACCGAGTCGGCGGCCACGTCGGGCTCCTCCCGGTAGGCGTGCACCTGGGTGCCGTCGATCCAGCCCTGGGCGTACTGGCCGCGGACGACGTTGCGGTCGACCGCCTCGCCCTCCAGCCGGCGCAGCGCCTTCAGCACCTTGGCCTTCTCGTTGCGGACGTCCTCGGGCTCGAAGGTGGCCGGCGGCTCCATGGCGATCAGCGCCAGCACCTGCAGCGCGTGGTTCTGGATGATGTCGCGGATCGCGCCGGCGGTCTCGTAGAAGTTGCCGCGGTGCTCGATGCCGAGCGACTCGGCGACGGTGACCTGGACGTGGTCGACGTAGCGGTGGTTCCAGACCGGCTCGAAGATGCCGTTGGCGAAGCGGAAGGCGATGATGTTCTGGACGCTCTCCTTGCCCAGGTAGTGGTCGATGCGGAACACGTCGCGCTCGGGGAAGACCTCGGTGACCAGGGTCTGCAGCTCGCGGGCGGACGTCAGGTCGTGGCCGAAGGGCTTCTCGACCACCACCCGGGACCAGCCACGGTCCCAGCCGCGGCCGCCGAGGCCGGCCTTGCCGACGCCGCGGATGGTGTCGGGGAACAGCTTGGGGATCAGCGACAGGTAGAACAGCCGGTTGCCGTCGGTGCCGTGCTCGCGGTCGAAACGGTCCAGCAGGGCGCCGACCCGGTCGTAGGTGGCCGCGTCGGCGGAGGAGCCGGCGATGTAGTGCAGGCGGGCGGCGAACGCCTCCCACACCGGGGTCTGGATCGGCTGGGTGCGGGAGAACTCCTCCACCGCCTTGCGCATGTCCGCCCGGTACTCCTCGTCGCTGAACTCGCTGCGGCTGCTGCCGACGAAGGCGAAGTTCTGCGGCAGCAGCCGGTGCAGCTCCAGGTTGTACAGGGCGGGGACGATCTTGCGGTGGGCCAGGTCGCCGGAGCCCCCGAACACCACCATGGCGGTGGGCGGCGGGGTGGCCCGGACCCGCTCCCCCACCTGCAGCGGGTTGTCGGTCACAGGCTCCCCACCTTGGCCCGGATGGTGTCGACGGCGCCGTTGTAGCTGTCGGCGAACTTCTCCACGCCTTCCCGCTCCAGGCGCCAGCCGACGTCGGCCTCGTCGATGCCGAGGTCGGCGAGGTCGCTCCACAGCCGGTGGGCCCGGTCCATGCCGTCCTTGACGGTCTGGCCGCGGACCTCGCCATGGTCGGCGAACGCCTCGATGGTCTCCAGCGGCATGGTGTTGACGGTGTGGCGGGCGACCAGCTCCTCGACGTAGAGGACGTCGCGGTAGGCGGGGTTCTTGGTCGAGGTCGATGCCCATAGGGGCCGTTGGACGCGGGCGCCGTCGCGCTCCAGCTCGGCCCAGCGCGGGCCCTGGAAGGCCTGCTCGAACACCTCGTAGGCCAGCTTGGCGTTGTCGACCGCGGCGGTGCCGAGCCGCGCCCGCGCCCGCTCGGCCTCCGGCCCGCCCTTGTCGATCAATGCCTGGAGCTCCTTGTCGACAAGGGTGTCGACGCGGCTGACGAAGAACGAGGCGACGCTGGCGACCTCGACCAGGTCGCCGCCGGCGTCGGCGAGGTCCTCCAGGCCGGCGAGGTAGGCCTCGATCACCTCCCGGTAGCGCGCGATCGAGAAGATCAAGGTCACGTTGACGTTGATGCCGGCGGCGATGGACGCGCGGATCGCGGGGATGCCGGCGGCGGTGGCCGGGATCTTGATGAACACGTTGGGCCGGGCGAGGGCGTCGAACAGCCGCCTGGTGTCGCGGATGGTCGCCTCGGTGTCGTCGGCGATGTCCGGCGGGACCTCGAAGGAGATGCGGCCGTCCAGGCCGGCGGTGCGCTCCCAGACCGGCTCCATGTCGCGGGCGGCGGCGCGGATGTCGTCCAGCGCCAGCGCCTCGAAGGTCGCCCTGGCGTCCAGTCCCTGACCGGCGAGGCGGGCGAGGTCGTCGTCGTAGAAGGACCCCTCCCCCATCGCCTTCTGGAAGATCGTCGGGTTGGAGGTGACGCCGACCACCTCGTACTGGTCGCGGAGGCGGCGCAGCTCGCCCTTCTGGATCCAGTCGCGGGCGATCGAGTCCACCCACACGGCGACGCCGTGGTCGCTGAGCTGCCGTAGTCGGGTCGTCATGGCCGTGCTCCTCTTCCCAGCCGCCGCACCAGGGCCCTGGCCCGGTCGGCAACGTTGTCGGGGGTGAAGCCGAACTGCTCCAGCACCGTGGCGCCGGGGGCGGAGGCGCCGAAGTGGTCGACGCCGACCACCTCGCCGTCCTCGCCGACCCAGCGCTCCCAGCCGAAGGTGGCGGCGGCCTCCACCGCCAGCCGGGCGCCACAGCGCGGCGGCAGGACCTCGTCGCGGTAGCCCTGGTCCTGCTCGGCGAACAGCTCCCAGCAGGGCATCGACACCACCCGGGTGGCGATGCCGTCGGCCAGGAGCCGCTCGCGGGCCTCCAGCGCCACCCACACCTCCGACCCGCTGGCGATCAGCACCAGCTCGGGACGTCCATGGTCGGCGTCGGCGAGCACGTAGGCGCCGCGGTGCAGCCCCCGGGCGTCGGCGTGGCGGCCGCGGTCGATCGGGGGCAGGTCCTGGCGGGTGAGGGCCAGCGCGGTCGGGCCGTCGGTGCGCTGGATCGCGGCCCGCCACGCCTCCACCGTCTCCGGCGCGTCGGCGGGCCGGAACACCCGCAGCACCGGCATCGCCCGCAGGCTCGCCAGGTGCTCGATCGGCTGGTGGGTGGGCCCATCGCCGCCGAGCCCGACCGAGTCGTGGGTCCAGACGTAGACGACCGGCAGGCCCATGAGGCTGGCCAGCCGCACGCTCGGCCGCATGTAGTCGGAGAAGATCAGGAAGGTGGCGGCGAACGGCCGCAGCCCCCCGTGCAGCGCCAGCCCGTTGGAGATCGCGCCCATGGCGTGCTCGCGGATGCCGTAGTGGAGGTTGCGACCCGGACCGTCGGGACCGAAGTCGCCGCCATCCTCGAGATCGGTCTTGTTCGATTCCGCCAGGTCGGCGGAGCCGCCGAGGAAGACCGGCAGCCGCCGGGCGATGGCGTTCATGACCCTCTGCGACGCCGACCTGGTGGCCTGCTTCTTCGGTTCGGCGAACAGCCCGTCCAGCTCGGCGTCCCAGCCGTCGGGCAGCTTGCCGGCGATGCCGGCGCGCAGCTCGGCCGCCAGCTCCGGCTCGGCCTCGTCGTAGGCGGCCACCCGCTCCTGCCAGGCGGCCCTGGCGGCCTGGTTGGCCGGGACCCGCACCCGCCAGCGGTCGTAGACCCCGTCGGGCACGTAGAAGTGCTTGTCCGGGTCCCAGCCGTAGGCCCGCTTGGTCGCGCGGACCTCGTCCTCGCCAAGCGCCGAGCCGTGCGCCTTGGCGGTGTCCTGGGCGTGGGGCGCTCCCCAGGCGATGTGGCTGCGCAGGCGGATGAAGGTGGGCCGGTCCGGTTCGTCGATGGCCGCCTGGTAGGCGGCGGCGATCGCCTCCAGGTCGTTGGCGTCCTCGACGGCCACGGTGTGCCAGCCGTAGGCGCGGTAGCGGGCCTCGACGTCCTCGGCGAAGGTGATCTCGGTGCGGCCGTCGATGGTGATGTGGTTGTCGTCGTAGAGGAAGGTCAGCTTGCCGAGCCGCAGGAACCCGGCGATCGAGGACGCCTCCCCGGAGATGCCCTCCATCATGTCGCCGTCGGAGCAGAACGCCCAGGTGCGGTGGTTCACCACCTCGTGGCCGGGACGGTTGTAGCGGTGCGCGAGGAAGCGCTCGGCGACGGCGAAGCCGACCGCGTTGCCGACCCCCTGGCCGAGCGGGCCGGTGGTGACCTCCACGCCGGGGGTCAGGAAGTGCTCGGGGTGGCCGGGGGTGCGGGAGCCCCACTGGCGCTGCTGCTTGAGGTCGTCGATGCCCAGGTCGTAGCCGGTCAGGTGCAGGGCGATGTACTGCAGCACCGAGGCGTGGCCGTTGGAGAGCACGAAGCGGTCGCGGTCGAACCAGTCGGGGTCCTCGGGATCGAAGGTGAGGAACCGGGTCCAGAGGACGTAGGCGGCCGGGGCGAGCGCCATCGCCGTGCCCGGGTGGCCGTCCCCCGCCTTCTGGATGGCGTCCATCGCCAGGGTCCGGACGGTGTCGGTGGCGAGCACGTCGAGGTCGGTCCCTCTGGCGGTGTCGGTGGTCACGGCGGCTCCTCGGACGAGCGGGCGTGCGGTCGGGCGGTGCCCCGACCCAAGGCTACCCGCTCAGCCGCGCTGCTGACGCTTGCCGCCGGCGCGGGCCTCGACCCCGCGGCGCAGGGCGAGCTCGGCCAGGGTCCTGTGGGTGGCAACCGGCTTCTCGCCGTCGGCCGGCCGGCGGCGCTGCCAGGTGCCGTCCTCCGACAGCTCCCACGCCTGCACGTTGTCGGCCAGCATCACGTCCAGGATCTCCTGGAGCCGGCCGGTCAGGTCGGGGTCGGTCACGGGGGTGACGACCTCCACGCGCAGGTCGAGGTTGCGGGGCATGAGGTCGGCGGAGCCGATGTAGTGGTCGCGGCGCCTGCCGTTGGCGAACGTCCAGATGCGCGAGTGCTCCAGGAAGCGGCCGACGATGGAGCGGACCCGGATGTGCTCGCTCACCCCCGGCACGCCCGGCCGCAGCCGGCAGATGCCGCGCACGATCAGGTCGATCTCGACGCCGGCCCGCGAGGCGGCGTACAGCGCGCGGATGCAGGCGGCGTCCACCAGGGAGTTCATCTGCATCACGATGCGGCCGGGCCGGCGCGCCGAGTGCCGCTCCGCGGTCCGCCCGATCAGCTCGATCACCTGCTCGCGCAGGTGGGTGGGGGCGACCAGGATCTTGCGGTAGCGGCCGCCGCGGGCATAGCCGGTGAGCGAGTTGAACAGGTCGGTGAGGTCGGCGCCCAGGTCCTCGTCGCAGGACAGCAGGCCCACGTCGGTGTAGAGCCGGGCGGTCTTGGCGTTGTAGTTGCCGGTGCCGACGTGGACGTAGCGGCGGATGCCGCCGCGCTCGCGCCGCACCACCAGGGCGGTCTTGGAGTGGGTCTTCAGCCCGACCAGGCCGTAGGCGACGTGGCAGCCGGCCTGCTCGAGGGCGCGGGCCCAGCCGATGTTGGAGGCCTCGTCGAAGCGGGCCTTCACCTCCACCAGCACCGCCACCTGCTTGCCGGTCTCGGCGGCGCTGATGAGGGCGTTGACGATCGGCGAGTCGCCGTCGGTGCGGTACAGGGTCTGCTTGATGGCCAGCACGTCGGGGTCGTCGGCGGCCTGCTCGATGAACCGCTGCACCGAGGACGAGAACGCGTCGTAGGGGTGGTGGACCAGCAGGTCGCCCTCGCGCAGGGCGGCGAACAGGTTGACGGAGTCGTCCTCGGTGCCGAGCAGGCGCGGCTGGGTGGTCCCCACCCACGGCTCGTAGGCCAGCTCCGGCCGGTCCAGCGCCGACACCAGGCTCATGAGGTCGGCGAGGCTGAGCGGCCCCTCCACCGTGACCAGCGCGTCGTCGTCGACCTCCAGCTCCCGCTGGAGCCGCCGCACCACCTGGTCGGGCATGGTGGCCGCGACCTCTAGGCGGACCACCGCCCCGAAGCGGCGCCGGCGCAGCTCCTGCTCGACGGCGACCAGCAGGTCGTCGGCCTCGTCCTCGGCCAGCTCGATGTCGGCGTCCCTGGTGACCCGGAACGGGTGCGCCTCCACCACCTCCATACCGGGGAACAGCCTGTCCAGGTGGCTGGCGACCACCTGCTCCAGCGGCACGAAGGTGGCGCCGTCGCCCAGGGCGACGAACCGGGGCAGGATGCCGGGCACCTTGACGCGGGCGAAGCGGTCCCGTCTGGCGCCAGGGTCGCGGATGGTGACGGCCAGCGACAGCGACAGGTTGGAGATGTAGGGGAACGGGTGGCTGGCGTCGACAGCCAGCGGCGTCAGCACCGGGAAGACCTCGCGCTGGAAGTAGTCCCGCAGGAAGTCGCGCTCCTGCCTGCCCAGATCGGAGATGTCGGCGATGCGGATGCCGGCCTCGGCCATGGCCGGGACGACCTGGTCGAGGAAGACCCGCACCTGGTACTCGATCGCCGGGCCGATGTGCTTGGCGATCGCCTCGAGGGTCTCGCTGGGGGTCCAGCCGTCCGAGCCGCGGGTGACCATCCCGGCCTCGACCTGGTCGCGCAGCCCCGACACCCGGACCATGAAGAACTCGTCGAGGTTGCTGGAGTGGATCGCCAGGTACTTCAGCCGCTCCAGCAGCGGCACGTCGGGGTCGGCGGCCATCGCCAGCACCCGGTCGTTGAACTGCAACCAGGAGATCTCCCGGTTGATGTACAGGTAGGGGTCGGCCAGGTCGCGCTCGTCGGCGGCGGGTGGAGCTGACGTCTGGACCACGGCGCTGCTCCTGGGTCGGGGAAGTGCTGGCGGCTCAGGCTCCTATGGTGGCACCCGGGCGGGAGCTTGCAAAGCGCCCACACCCGCACGGCACGCGCCATTCACGATCCTCGGTGCCCGGGTCGGGCACCTTGAGCGTTTACCGCGCGTCCAGCGCCCGGGCCATCAGACCCAGCGGCGGGGAGCCGAGCCGCAGCAGCGCCTCGTGGAAGCGGGCGTGGGTGTAGCCGGC
>Ga0209875_1000031_pt1 | contig 16496 bp, 12 predicted proteins | sample GWRWS3_0_10_FD_187219 | JGI IMG/M metagenome (GOLD analysis project Ga0209875, IMG submission 187219) | Riverbed sediment microbial communities from areas with vegetation nearby in Columbia River, Washington, USA - GW-RW S3_0_10 (SPAdes)... | ecosystem: Environmental > Aquatic > Freshwater >...
CCACCTCGGTGCTCGAGCGGCACCTGGACACCATGGTCAGGCTGATCGACGAGGGCGCCGAGGACGCGCTGCCCGGGGCGATCCGGCTCGCCAGAACCCTGCTCGCCGACATGCGGGAGCTGCTGGAGCAGGCCGGGGGCGGGCAGACGCACCCGGCCGAGCGGCGGGCCGCGCTGACCGGCGACCACCTGCAGACCCTGACCGACGAGGTCGAGGCCGGGTTGGCCGGCGACGGGCGCGACCGTGACGCCGCCTCCCCCGCCGGCCAGATTCCCTCCGCCGAGGAGCTGCGGGAGCTGATCGCCGCCACCGACGTGGCGACCCTGGCCGAGCTGGTCGCCGCGCCGCTCCAGCTCCCCCCGGCGATTCCCCCGGTTCGGGCCGGCACCGCCTTGGCCGCGCTCGACGAGCACCTCGGACGGCCGGAGCCGGTGGTCGTGCCGCTGCCGGAGCCGACCCTCCTGCCGATCGAGTCGCCAGAGGTCGTGCCCGACTTCGTGCTGCTGGCCGCCGACGTGATGACCTGGCTGGCGGGGCTTGGCGAGAGCGACCTGGCCAAGTGGGTGGTCGGCGGCACCTGGGCGGCCCTTGGGGTGGTGCTGTCCATCACGACGTTCGGGGAGCTGCTCCAGCTCGACCAGTGGGCGCTGGACCTGTCGCCGTTCGTCCACCTGCCCAGGGTGCCGGCCGCGGAGTTCACGGCGACGCCGCTGGCGTGGCTGGCCGTGCTCGCCGTGGCGCTGGCCGCCGCCGGCCTGGCCGGGTTCCGCCGCCGCGACCTCGTCAGCGGCGCCTGACCCGCGCCCGTCACCCGCGCCCGTCAGGCGCCGGCGGTGGGGCGGACCGCGCCGATGAAGTCGCCGCGCAGGAACGGGGTGACGCGCACGAACGCGCCGGTGTAGGGGGCGTCGATCATGTTGCCGGCGCCGATGTAGATGCCGACGTGGTGGATGGTCGACGGGTCGGCCAGGTTGTAGGCGTAGAACACCAGGTCGCCGGGCTGCATGTCGCCGACGTTCCAGACCCTGGCGCCGTGGAACCACTGCTCGCGCGAGGTGCGCGGGAGCTCCATCCCGCCGGCCCGGTAGGCGCTCAGCATCAGCCCCGAGCAGTCGTAGAAGCCCTGCTGGCCGGTGGCGCCCCAGCGGTACGGCTTGCCGAGCTGGCTGTAGGCGAACTGCACGGCCGCGGCGGCCACGTCCTCCGCGGGCGCGCCGGGTGGCAGCCCCTGGGTGGCGGCGTAGCCGGAGGCGATGGCCAGCACCTTGGTGACGTACCAGTCGGCGTGGTTGTAGGCGAACACCGCCTTGGCCACGTCGGCGCCCCTGGCGGCGCCGTTGCGGCAGAGGTAGTTGGCGGCGGTGAAGACGGCGTCGGCGGGGTTGTAGACGTCGGCCCCGCCGCCGTCGGCGTCCACGGCGTAGCCGGCGAAGGTGTTGCCGGCCTTGCCGCCGATGCCGATCTGCATCGGCCCCGCCGCGCCGGCGAAGTTCGCGCCCGAGATCACCCCTGGGGCGGTGGAGCGGCCGTGGTCGGATTCGACCTTGCCGATCGCGGCCAGCACCGACCAGGGCAGCCCGGGGCAGGAATCGGCCGCGGCCTGGTACAGCGGCAGGAAGGCGGCGGGGATGTCGCGCTGGGCCTGCGTGCTCGGCGGGCCGCCGCCGATCAGCGACGTCGACAGCCCCACGGCGATCAGGCCGAGGATCAGGAAGACCGTCGCGAGGACGCCCAGCAGCAGCTTGCCCATCACCGATGCCTTGACGTGGTCGAGCGGGTCGCCGGGAGAGCCGCAGCATGCTCCGCCCGGCTAATGAGCTGGTCACGGCGGACAGGGGTCATTGCACGCCAGTGTAATCGGCCGGTTCGGGCGCGCACAGCACCACGGCCGAGGCGTTCGATGGTATTTTAGGTTGGTCGAGTGGCTTGACAGGATAGCGCGGGGAGGTCTTGGTCCGGCGACGCGGCCGGCCGGCCGCCGATCAGCGAGGGCTCAAGGTCCGATCTTCGCTGGTCGACTGGCTTGGTGTCATTGCACATCAGTGTAATCTGTTGGTGTCCGTACGCGGACAGATCCCACCAAAAACGCTGAGCCGAAGAACGGGAACCTGGAGACCAACCGGGGGTCGTTGTGAGTCAGCAACCAAGGCCCGCGTGGACCGGGGGTTCCGAGGAGGCCCTGGTCCCGCTGGACCGTGGCGACCAAGGCTCGGAGCACACCGAGCACGACCGCGCGCCTGACGGCGGCGCCGTCCGGCACGGCGGCGTCACCGCCCCGGCCAGCGGCCGGTCGACGGCCACCGCCGCCGACTTCACCGCCGAGCGCTACCTGCGCCGGGAGTCCGTCCCGCCGCGCGACGGCTGGCGCCGCTTCGCCTTCTGGCTCTCGGGCGGGCGCGTCAACTTCGGCCCCAGCCCCGCCGAGGTCGCCGAGCGGGCGCTGATCGCCCGCGCCAAGGGACGGGTGGCCGGCTGCCGCTCGATCGCGGTGATCAGCCGCAAGGGCGGCGTCGGCAAGACCACCACCACGCTGATGCTCGGCCACACCTTCGCGTCGTTGCGCGGCGACCGGGTGGTGGCGCTGGACGGCAACCCCGACGCCGGCTCGCTCGGCTACCGGGTCCGCCGGGAGACCGCGGCCACCGTGACCAACCTGCTCGCCGACGAGCAGGAGATCATCCGCTACGCCGACATCCGCGCCTACACCAACCAGGCCTCGACCCGCCTGGAGGTGGTCGCCTCCGACGACGACCCGCGCATCACCACCGCGCTGGGCGAGGAGGACTACCGGCGGGCGATCGCGCTGCTGGAGCGGCACTACAACCTGATCCTGCTGGACACCGGCACCGGCGTGCTGGAGTCGGCCACCAAGGGGATCCTGCAGCTCGCCGACCAGATCGTGGTGGTGATGTCGCCCAGCCTGGACTCGGCCAGGACGGCCTCCTCCACGCTGGACTGGCTCAACGAGAACGGCCATCCCGAGCTGGTCCGCAACGCGGTGGCGGTCATCAACGCCATCCGCGAGGAGGGCCTGGTCGAGGTGGGCAAGATCGAGGACCACTTCCAGGCTCGCTGCCGCGCCGTGGTCCAGGTGCCATGGGACGCGCACCTGTCCGCCGGGGCCGAGACGCAGGTGGAGCGTTTGCGTCCCGTTACCCGACGCGCGTACTTGGAGGTAGCCGCCGCCGTGGCCGATGGATTCACGGCATGACCATCGGAGGGAACCACCGATGCTGCGCCATCTGATCGCCCAGAACAGAGTCACCTTCACCCCTGACTTCAATGCCATCCCCGGCGCCGGCCCGGTCCAGCAGGTCATCAACGGCGTCGGGGCGTTCGCGCTGCTGCTGGCGCTGGTCGGGATCATCATCGGCGGCGCCATGTGGGGCGTCGGCTCGCTCAGCTCCAACTACCACCAGGCCGCCGTCGGCAAGCGGGCGACCCTGTACTCGGTGGTCGGCGCCGTCATCGTCGGTGCGGCCGCGGCGCTGGTGAACTGGGCGTTCTCCCTCGGGCAGTCGGCCTAGACGACATGGACCGCTCCCCGCGCCGCTGGGGGTCCGGCCGCCGCGCCGGGCCTCGTTCGTCCTGGGCACCCAGGACGAGGGGATGATCCGCGTGGCCGTCGGTGACCACAGCCGCGCCCGGGTGCTGTACCGGCTCCCCGAGCAGCGGCGGCTCGGGGTCGGCGGCATGCCCAGCATGCTGGCCACCGTGCTGCTGGCGCTGGTGCTGTTCCTCGGCGGCCTGCTGGTCGGCCGCGTCACCACCAGCAGAGGAACCGTCGCCGGTCCCGTGGACGCGCCGGCCACCACCGCCGCCACCGCCACCCCCGACGTGACCGCGCCCGGCACCGCCGCCACCACCCCGCAGGCGCAGGCGGGGGAGGCGGCGGCCAGCCGGGTCGGGCCGCGCGAGGTGGTCAGCGGAGTGCCCGTCGGCTACCAGCACAGCGAGCAGGGCGCGGTCGCGGCCGCCGCCAACTACGCCAGGGTGCTGTCCAGCACCATGATCCTCGACCGGACCAGGCGGCACGCGGCCATCGAGGCCCTCGCGACCCCCCAGACGCTCGCGCGCCAGCAGCGCGCCTTCGACCAGGCGGTCGCCGAGCTCACCAAGGGCCTGGGCGTGACCGGCGCCAGCGCCCAGGACGGCACCGTGCTGCTGCGCGCCGTCCCGGTCGGCTGGCGGCTGAAGGAGTACGCCCGCGACCGGGCCACCGTCGCCATCTGGGTCACCAGCGTCCTCGGTGCGCTCGGCGGGTCGCCGGACGGCATGCCGGTCCGCGAGGCCTGGGGCACCACCACCGTCGAGCTGCGCTGGGTCGACGGCGACTGGAAGCAGCTCCGGACCACCAACACCGACGGGCCGGTGCCGATCGCCGACCCCGCCACCCCGACCGCGGCCTCCCAGCTCATCCCCGAGGCCCAACAGTTCAAGGAGTTCACCTATGCCCCAGGATCGTAGGCGCGCCTGGGCCCGCGCGGTCCTGGTGCTCGTGGCCCTGCTCGCCCTGCTGGTCGTGCTCGCCCCCGCCGCCATCGCCCAGCCGACCACCACCACCCAGCCGCCGGCCAGCCAGACCCAGCAGCGCTGCGACACCATCCCCAACCCGGTCGCCCGCAACGTCTGCCAGCTCGGCACCAACCCGGGCCGGGCGGTGACCAACACGGTCACCGGCGCCGCCCAGAACGTGGTCCAGACCGCCGGCGACAGCGCCCTGCGCAGCTTCACCGCCGCGGTCGCCTCCGCCGGCCAGTTCTTCCTCGAGCGGGTCGGCGCGCTGGTCACCACCACCACCAGCCCCAACGTGGTCAGCCCGAACTGGTTCACCTCCCAGTACCGGGTGATGCTCGCCCTGGCGGTGGTGATCGCCCTGCCGATCCTGCTGGTGTCGGTCGCCCAGTCGATCGTGCGGGCCGACGGCATGCAGGCGATCCGCTCCGCCTTCGTGTTCCTGCCGATCGCCGCCATCCTGTCGGCCGTCGGCCCGGCCATGGCCCAGATCCTCATCGACGTCAGCGACTGGATGAGCGCGGCGCTCAGCAACAACGCCTCCGCCGACGCCCAGAAGTTCATGACCGACGCGGGCGCCGCGCTGGCGGCGCTGGGGGCCGGGACCCTCAACCCGGCCGCGCCGGTGTTCGGGGTGCTGCTGGGCGCGTTGATCGTCGTGCTCGGCGCGCTGTCGATCTGGCTGGAGCTGCTGCTGCGGTCCGCGGCGATCTACATCTCGGTGCTGTTCCTGCCGCTGGCGCTGGCGGCGATGATCTGGCCGGCCGGCTGGAAGTGGTGCCGGCGGCTGATCGAGTTCCTCATCGCGATCATCTTCGCCAAGGTGTTCATCGTGGCGATCGTCAACCTGGCCGCGGCCGGCCTGGCCCGCGGCGGGCTCGGCGACAAGTTCGAGGGGGTGCTGGCCGGCGGCGCGCTGCTGCTGATGGCGGCGTTCACCCCGATCGCGCTGCTCAAGCTCATCCCGCTCGCCGAGGCGGCGGTGGTCACCGCCGGCCACCAGCGCGCCGCGCTGCGGCAGGCCACGGCGGGCGCCACCGCGCTCACCACCAGCTCCTCGGTGGTCTCCTCGATGATCCAGACCCGCTTCCGCAGCGGCGCGGCGACCGCCGCCGCCCCGGCCGCCGGCTGGGCCGCCCCGGCCGCGGCCGCCGTCGGCGCCGTCGGCGCCGCCCGCAACCGCGCCACCTCCAGCTTCGCGGCGATGAGCTCGGTCGGCGACGTCGGCGGGGAGTCGGCAGCGCCGGCCTCCGGCCAGAGCGCGCCGCGGCCGGGACCGGTCAACGCCGGCGGCAGCGCCGGCGCGACCCGCCCGCTGAAGCTGCCAGAGCTCGAGCGAGCACCAGATGCGTAGCCCGCTGGAGGTCCGCTACCGCTTCGGGCCGCTGGAGCGCCGCGGCTGGGTCGGCAGCCTGCGCCCAGGGCAGCTGCTGCTGCTCGGGGTGGCCGTGTTCCTCACCATCGTGGTCGTCCAGGCGCTCAAGAGCGGCTTCGGGCTGTTGCTCGCGGTGCTGGTGCTCAGCCTGGGCGGTCTTGCTACCTTCGTGCCGCTGCATGGCCGGACCCTCAACGAAGTGGTGCCCGTGGTCGGAATCTTCCTGGCGCGCAAGGCGACCGGGCGCAACCGCTACCGCTCGGCCGCCCCCGAGACCGGCACCCACTTCGACGGCGGCGACCAGCCCGTCCGCCTGCCCAGCTCGATCGGCAGGGTCGAGCTGCTCGCCTTCCCGTTCCGCGGCGTGGAGCTCGGCGTGCTCGCCGACCGGTCCGCCGGCACCTTCTCGGCCGTCATCCAGGCACGCGCCCGCTCGTTCGTGCTGCTCGACCCCGTCGACAAGGCGCACCGGCTGGCCGGCTGGGCCGGGGTGATCGCCGGCCTGGCCCGCGAGGGCAGCCCCATCAGCCGGGTCCAGTGGATCGAGCGGACCGCCCCCGACGACCCCGACGCGCTCAGCCGCTACCTCAAGGAGGCGATCGACCCGTCGATCGGGCTGGACGCCCTGCCGCTGCAGAGCTACCTGCGCCTCACCCACGCCGCCGCGCCCGTGACCGAGCAGCACGAGCTGTTCATCGTGCTGCAGGTCAACGCCAGCAAGGCGGGCCGCGCGATCAAGCAGGCGGGCGGCAAGGACACCGGCGCCTGCCTGGTGCTCGCCCGCGAGCTGGAGACGATGGCCAGGCGGTTGGAGTCGGCCGAGGTCGAGGTGCTGCACGCGCTCGGACCGCGGCGGCTGGCCGCCACCATCCGGCTGTCCTACGACCCGCATGCCCGCGCCAACCTGGCCAGGCTGGCCAGCGTCGACCCCGACCGCCAGGACGGCGTCTCGCCCCGCAACGCCTGGCCGATGCGCACCGAGGAGCACTGGGGGTGGTACCGCACCAACGACGTCGTCCATGCCACCTTCTGGATCGCCGAGTGGCCGCGGATCGATGTCGGCCCGGACTTCCTCGCGCCCCTGCTGGTGCAGACGCGGTCGATGCGGACCGTCGCGGTCACCATGGAGCCGGTGCCGCCGCTCAAGGCGATGCGGGCGGTCGGGTTCGCCAAGACCGCCGACGTCGCCGACGAGGACCTGCGCCAGAAGCTCGGCTTCCTCGGCACCGCCAAGCGCCGCAACCAGGCCGACGCCGTTTCCCGGCGCGAGCAGGAGCTGGCCGACGGCCACGCCGACGTCCGCTTCTCCGGCTACATCACCGTCACCGCCGACAGCCCAGAGTCCCTCGCCGAGGCCTGCGGCGAGGTCGAGCACGCCGCCGGCCAGGCCCGCCTGGAATTGCAGCGCTGCGACGGCGAGCAAGAGCTTACATTTTCTTATACCTTGCCCATGGGTCGGGGGCTGAAGTGAGGATCAAGCCACGCCGACCAGCCCACCGCGTCACCACGGCGCATCTTCAGGCCGCCTATCCCTTTATTTCCGAGGGCGGCTTGGGCGGCGAGGGTGTCTACATCGGGCGCGATGTTTTCGGCGGAAGCTTCTGCTACGACGCGTGGACTCTTTACGGTAAGGAGATCACCGGTCCCAACATGCTCGTGATCGGGCAGATCGGCTACGCGAAGAGTTCACTTGTCAAGACATTCCTTTGGAGACAGTTGCTCTTCGGGCGGACCGCCTGGGTCATCGACCCGAAGGGGGAGTACGAGCAGCTCGCCGCCATGTGCAAGGTGGAGCCGATCCGGTTCGCGAGCGGGGGGGCGCTGCGGCTCAACCCGCTGGACCCGATGATCGGGGGGGACGCGCAGCTCGCCCTGCTCCGGTCGATCGCCGGGGTCATGCTCGGGCGGAACCTCCGGCCGGAGGAGGACGCCTGCCTGGAGCGGGCCCACCACGAGGCGGTGGTGGAGGCCGGCAACCGCAACGCCCAGCCGATCATCCCGCAGGTGGTCGGGCGGCTGCTGGAGCCCTCCGACGCCACCGCCTACGAGCTGCGCACCTCGACCGCGCGGCTGGCCGAGGACGGCCGCCAGCTCGCGCTGTCGCTGCGGCGCATGGGCGCCGGCGACCTGCGCGGCATGTTCGACGGCCCGACCTCGCCGGGGCTGGACCTGTCGGGGCGGCTGGTGGTGTTCAACCTGCGCGAGGTCAAGGACGAGGCCCGGCCGATCCTGATGGCGTGCACCGCGGCGTGGCTGCAGGGCTCGTGGGCGCGCAACGACGGGGTGCGCCGGATCGTGGTCCTCGACGAGGCGTGGGTGGTGCTGCGGCACCTGGCCATCGCCCGCTGGCTGCGGGAGAGCTGGAAGCTCGCCCGCCAGTACGGCGTGCAGAACATCGCCGTCATGCACCGCCTCTCGGACCTGACCGCCGCCGGCGACCAGTCCAGCGAGCAGGTCCAGCTCGCCAAGGGGCTGCTGGAGGACTCCGAGACGCGGGTCATCTACCGGCAGTCGCCAGGCGAGGTCGAGCAGGCCCGCGAGCTGCTCGGCCTCACCCAGACCGAGGTCGAGCAGATCCCGACCCTGGAGCGCGGCGAGGCGCTGTGGCGGGTCGGGCGCCGCTCGTTCATCGTGCAGCACCGCATCGACCCGCTGCTGGAGCGCGAGATCGTGGACACCGACGCGAACATGGGCCCACGTTCGGCACCCTGGATGGCCTCGGAGGCCGCCGAGGCCGCCGACTCGGCGTCATGAGCCTGCGGCCGGCGGTCCGGCGGGAGGGCCCGCTGGACCAGATGCTGCTGCTGGTCATCGGCATCGTGCTCGGCGCCTCCTTCATGCTGTGGCTGACCGGCGAGGTCGCCGCCTACGTCCACTCCGGCACATGGCCGAAGGTCACCCTCTCCGAGATGGGCCAGGTGGTGGTCAACGTGCCCCGCCACCCGCTGGACCCGGCGGCCGCCTGGCCGAAGGCCACCAGGTCGCTGCTGCCCGGCCCGGTGCTGTTCTGGGCCACGTTCCTGGTGCTGCTGGCGGTCGCCGTCACCGCCTGGGTCTACCTCGGCGCCGCGCTGCGCGCCCTGCGGCGGCGGATGGGCAGGGTCAGCGTGGTGGAGCGGGCCGCCCCGGCCCCCGACCGGGTCGACCGCACCGGCTGGGCCAAGCCCCAGCTCTTCCGCGAGCTGTACATCCGCGGTCCGACCCCGTGGCGGGTCACCCTCGGCCGCGTCAACGGCCGCCTGGTCGCCGCCGAGCCGCTGCAGTCGGTGATCGCGCTCGGGTCGACGCAGAGCCAGAAGACCAGTGGGCTGACGATCCCGGCCATCCTCGAGTGGGACGGGCCGGTGCTGGCCGCGTGCATCAAGCCCGACCTGATCCGCTCCACCATCGGCCGTCGCTGGCAGCGGGGCGAGGTGTACCTGTACGACCCGGCGGCCGCCACCGGCATGGAGGCCAACACCTGGTCGCCGCTGCCCCGCTGCGAGACCTGGGAGGGCGCCTACCGGACGGCGCTGGCGCTGGTGAACGCGAGCCGGGTGTCCGGGCAGGCCGAGCGGGACATGGAGGCCATCCCCGGCGCCACCGCCAACCTCCTGGCGACCATGCTGCTGGCGGCGGCGATCTCCGGACGCTCCATGGGCGACGTGCTGCGCTGGGCGCAACGCCAGGACCGCTCCGAGATCACCGCCGCGATCAACGTGGCCGGTGAGCCGGCCGCCGGCGACGCCTTCCAGTCGATCTGGGCCGTGCCCGAGCAGCGCCGCAGCCAGGTCTACGCCGGCGTCCTCGGCGTCATCGCCGCCTACACCGACCCGTCGGTGAAGGAGGCCTCGGTGGCGACCCGGTTCACCGCCGAGCGCCTGCTCGACGGGATCGCCAACACCGCCTACGTGTGCCTGCCAGCCCACGAGCAGCGGCGCCTCGGCCCGCTGGCCGTCGCGCTCGTCCAGGACGTCATCGAGCTCGCCTTCGACCGCTCCCGCAACCGGTCGGCGCCGATCGACCCGGCGCTGCTGGTGGTCATCGACGACGCCGCCAACTCGGCCGCCCTGCCGCAGCTCGACGTCTACGCCGCCAGCGCCGGCGGTCACGGCGTGCAGCTCGTGACGGCCTTCCGGCACCTGGGGCAGATGCAGGCCCGCTACGACGACCGCGCCGAGGCGGTGTTCTCCAGCCACCGCGCCAAGGTGATCATGAGCGGCGTCACCGACCCGCCGACCCTGGCGCTGCTCTCCCACCTGCTGGAGGACGAGACGATCCAGCACCTGGCCACGCCGGCGGCGCTGGCCAAGGCCGGTAAGGATCCGGAGGAGCGGGCCCGCCACAGCTCACCGGCCGACGCGCTGCGCTGGATCTCGCCCGGCCAGGGGGTGCTCCTCTACGGCCACCTCCCGCCCGCCTACCTGACCCTGCGGCCCTGGTTCCGCGACCGTCAGCTCGCCGCCATGGTCGCCCCGACGGAGACCGGCAGCACCCCCCGCGCCTGACCGCTCCCGGTCAGCGGCCGGCGTGGGTGGTGGCCTCCAGCGCGCGGTCGGCGAGCTGGACCACGGTGCCGGCAAAGGCCCGCCAGGTGTCGTCGCCCTCGCCGTAGGCGCCGGCGGTGTAGCGGGCGTAGACGCCCTCCAGGATGACGGCCAGCTTCCAGTAGCCGAACGCCACGTAGTAGTCGAGCTGGTCGACGGCACGGCCGGAGCGGGCGGCGTAGGCCGCGGTCAGCGCCGCCCGTGGCGGGAACCCGGGCAGCCTGGTCGGGGCGGTCCCAAGCGGCAGGGCGGTGTCGCCCGGCTCGGCCCAGTACACCAGCAGCAGGCCGACGTCGGCGAGCGGGTCGCCGAGGGTGCACAGCTCCCAGTCGAGCACGGCCAGCACCCGGCCGGCGGGGGAGAGGATCACGTTGTCCAGCCGGTAGTCGCCGTGGACGACCCGCGCGGGGCCGACCTGCGCGGGGACCGACGCCTCCAGGCGCCGGTGGACCTCGTCCAGGACCGGCAGCTCGCGGGTGCGGGACTGCTCGAGCTGGCGCTTCCAGCGCCGGAGCTGGCGCTCCAGGTAGCCCTCCCGGCGGCCGAGCTGCCCGAGCCCGACCGCGTCGGGGTCGACCCCGTGGAGCGCGACCAGGGCGTCCACCAGCGAGCCGGCCGCGGCCGCCCGGGCCTGCTCGTCGAACGCGGCGGTCACGGTCGCCTCGTCGCGGGGGACGGCGCCGTCCACGTAGGCCATCACGTAGAAGGGGGCGCCGGTGACGGCCGGGTCCTCGCACAGCCCAAGCGCGGCGGGCACGGGCACCTCGGTGGCGGCGAGGGCGGCGATGATGCGGTGCTCGCGGGCCATGTCGTGGGCCGACGGGAGCACCCCGTGCAGCGGCGGGCGGCGCAGCACGAAGTCGCCGCCGGCCGCGTCGCGGACCCGGTAGGTGAGGTTGGAGCGACCGCCGGGGAGCCGCTCGAAGCGCAGCGGCGGCCACGCGCCCGGGACCTCGGCCTGGAACCAGGCCGTCACCCCGGCCTCGTCGATGCCGGGCGGTCCCGCCACGCTCAACCGGCCCCGGACCCCCCGGCGCGGCGGTCGGCCCCGGCGGCCTGGCGGACGGCCTCGGCGACCTCGTGGGCGACGGCGCGGTCGAACACGCTCGGCACGATGTAGTCGGGTCGCAGCTCGTCGTCGTGGACGCGGTCGGCGATCGCCCGCGCCGCGGCCACCTTCATCGCCTCGGTGATCGCGCGCGCCTCGGCGTCCAGCGCGCCCCGGAACACGCCGGGGAACGCCAGCACGTTGTTGATCTGGTTGGGCTCGTCGCTGCGGCCGGTCGCCACCACCGCGGCGTGGCGGCGGGCACCGGCCGGGTCGACCTCCGGGTCCGGGTTGGCCAGGGCGAACACGATCGCGCCGTCGGCCATGGTGGCGATGTCGTCGGGGTCCAGCACGTTCGGGCCGCTCACGCCGATGAACACGTCGGCCCCGGCGACCGCCTCGCGCAGGCTGCCCCGGCGGCGCCGCGGGTTGGTGTGCTCGGCCACCCACCGCTTGCTGGCGTCCAGCCCCTCGCGGTCGGGGTGGAGCACGCCGGCGCGGTCGCAGGCGACGATCTCGCCGGCGCCCTCGGCCTGGAGGATCTTGATGATCGCGACCCCGGCGGCGCCGGCGCCCGACAGCACCAGCCGGACCTCCGGCAGCTTCTTGCCGACCACCCGCAGGGCGTTCCGCAGCGCGGCGAGCACCACGATCGCGGTGCCGTGCTGGTCGTCGTGGAACACGGGGATGTCGAGCGAGTCGCGCAGCCGGCGCTCGACCTCGAAGCAGCGGGGGGCGGCGATGTCCTCGAGGTTCACGCCGCCGTAGGCGGGAGCGAGCAGCTCGACGGTGCGGACGATCTCGTCGGTGTCCTGGGTGGCCAGGCAGACCGGCCAGGCGTCGACGCCGGCGAACTGCTTGAACAGCACCGCCTTGCCCTCCATCACCGGCAGCGCGGCGGCGGGACCGATGTTGCCGAGCCCCAGCACGGCCGAGCCGTCGGTGACCACCGCCACCGTGTTGCGCTTGATGGTGAGCTTGCGGGCGTCCTCGGGATGCTCGGCGATCGCGAGGCAGACCCTGGCCACCCCCGGGGTGTAGGCCATCGACAGGTCGTCGCGGTTGCGGAGCGGCACCTTGGAGGTCACCTCGAGCTTGCCGCCGAGGTGGAGCAGGAAGGTCCGGTCGCTGACGGTGTGGACGCGGGCGCCCTCCACCTGGCTGACCGCCTGGGTGATCGCGTCGGCGTGGCGGGCGTCGGCGGCGTTGCAGGTGAGGTCGACCACCAGCAAGTCCGGGTGGGACTCGACGATGTCGACCGCGACCACCGTCCCGGCCGCCTCGCCGACCGCGGTGGTGATCCTGCCGATGCCGAGCGGGTCGGCGCCCAGGTGCACCCGCATGGTGATCGAGTAGGAGGCGCTTGGTATGCCCATCTGGCTCCGGGCTCCTCTAGGGGCGGAAGTGCGGTGAAGCCTACTCCGGCGCGGCGCCGCGCCGTACCCTTGGCGGATGCTGCTCGCCCAGGTGGAGGCATTCCTCGAAGTCGCACGGCTGAGCAACGTCAGCCGCGCGGCCGAGGCGCTGTTCGTGACCCAGCCGACCCTCACCGCCCGGCTCAAGAACCTCGAGGCCGAGCTGGGCGAGCAGCTCTTCCTGCGCACCGGCCGTGGGCTCAAGCTCACCGAGGCCGGCCGGGCGTTCCTGCCGCACGCCGAGCGGGCGCTGCGCTCGCTGCGGCAGGGCGAGGCGGCCGTCACCGAGCTGCAGCGGGGCGAGGCCGGGCCGCTGGAGGTGGGGGCGGTCCCGTCGGTCAGCACCTACGTGCTGCCGTCGCTGCTGCGGCGCTTCCTGACCGTCGCGCCAGGGGTGCGCCTGGCGGTCAGGACCGGGCTCTCCGAGGAGGTGCTCGCGATGGTCCTGGCCGAGGACGTGCACGTCGGGCTGGTGCGCGCGCTGCACCACCCGGAGGTGGAGAGCATCCCGGTCTACGAGGACCACCTGGTGCTGGTGGTGCCGCCCGACCACCGCTTCACCGGCGGGGCCGGCATCCGCCTCGAGGAGCTCGACGCCGAGCCGCTGATCCTGTTCGACCGCACCTCCAGCTACCACGAGCTGACCAACGCGCTGTTCCGGGAGGCCGGGGTGCTGCCGAGCACCGTCATGGAGCTGGACAACATCGAGGCGGCCAAACAGATGGTCGCCCACGGCCTCGGCGTCGCCCTGCTGCCCAACATCGCGATCGCCCCCGAGGTCGCCGCCGGGACGCTCGCGGAGGTCCGCATCGTCGGCAGGGGCCCGCTGCGGCGGCAGATCGTGGCCATCCGCCGCCGTGACGGCGCCGGCACCGCCGCGGTCGCGTGGCGCTTCCTGGAGATGCTCGGGGAGCCCGGCTGACCAGGCGGTATCGACGAGTTCAATCGTCAACATAGCGACAAATGATTGGATCAATAGCGTTGCCCCGGGCTATGGTCGGGCATGGACAATCTCACCCGGGAATGGGCATCGCACCCGCGCTGGCGGGGCATCCGCCGCGACTACGGCGCCGAGGAGGTGCTGCGGCTGCGGACCGTCGTCCAGCCTGAGCACACCCTGGCCAGGCATGGAGCGGAGCGGCTCTGGGCCCTGCTCGGCGAGCGGGACCACGTGCCGGCGCTCGGCGCCATGACCGGCGGCCAGGCGGTGCAGATGGTCAAGGCCGGGCTGGAGGCCATCTACCTGTCCGGCTGGCAGGTCGCGGCCGACGCCAACCTGGCCGAGCAGGTCTACCCCGACCAGAGCCTGTACCCGGCCAACAGCGTCCCCGCGGTGATCCGGCGGATCAACAACGCGCTGCTGCGGGCCGAGCAGGTCCAGCGGCTGGACGGCGGGCCGGCGCGGTCGCTGCTGGTCCCCGTCGTCGCCGACGCCGAGGCCGGCTTCGGCGGCCCGCTCAACGCCTACGAGCTGGCCCGCGCGATGATCGAGGCCGGCGCGGCCGGGATCCACTTCGAGGACCAGCTCGCCTCCGAGAAGAAATGCGGCCACCTCGGCGGCAAGGTGCTGGTCCCCACCAAGGCGTTCATCCGGACCCTGCAGGCGGCGCGGCTGGCCGCCGACGTGGCGGGCGTCCCCACCGTCCTGATCGCCCGCACCGACGCCCTGGCCGCCACCCTGCTGACCTCCGACAGCGACGAGCGCGACCGCCGGTTCCTCAGCGGCGAGCGCACCGCGGAGGGCTACCACCTGGTCCGGCCGGGCCTGGACGCCGCCGTCGCGCGGGCGCTTGCCTACGCCCCCTACGCCGACCTGCTGTGGTGCGAGACGTCCACGCCGGACCTGGAGGACGCGCGCCGCTTCGCCGAGGCGGTCCACGCCCGCTTCCCGGGCAAGCTGCTCGCCTACAACTGCTCGCCGTCGTTCAACTGGCGCCGCCACCTGGACGACGCCACCATCGCCAGGTTTCAGAAGGAGCTGGCGGCCATGGGCTACCGGTTCCAGTTCATCACCCTTGCCGGCTTCCACGCGCTGAACGCATCGATGTTCGAGCTGGCCCACGGCTACGCCGCCGAGGGCATGCCCGCCTACGTCCGGCTGCAGCAGCGCGAGCTCGAGCTGGAGCTGGAGGGGTACACGGCCACCAGGCACCAGCGGGAGGTCGGCACCGGCGTCTTCGACGCGGTCGCCAGTGCCATCTCGGCCGGCGGCGCCTCGACCCTGGCCCTGGCCGGCTCCACCGAGCGCCAGCAGTTCTGACCGTCGCCGCACGGCGCTGCGTCATCCTCCCTACGCAATCTGAGGGGTGCAAAACCGGCAGGATCGGGTACGATGCCGCCGACCGGTCGATTGGGGGCGAGCGGGCGATGTCCAACGGCGGCTGCGCGGCGTTCCGGACCAGCCGGCATGCCCCGATCGCCGTCCTCCTCGCCCTGGTTGTGGTCCTGGCTGGCGCCGCCGGCGCTGGCGCCGCGCCGGCGCCGCCGGATGCCGCGCTGGTCGCCAGGGCCAAGGCGCTGCAGGCCAAGCTGGACGCCCAGCACGCCGAGATCGAGCGGCTCACCGAGCGCCTCAACGGCATCGACGAGCAGCGCCGCACCGTCCAAAAGAGCCTGGCAAGCGCCCAGGCCCGCCAGCAGGCCGCCCAGGCGGAGCTGGCGACGGCGCAGCAGCGGCTGGACGAGCAGGCACGGACGACCTACATGCAGGGGCCAGAGTGGCTGCTGTCCGAGCTGGTGGGGGACGGCTCGCCCGACCCGATGCAGCGGCTGCCACGGCAGAAGGCGGCGCTGGAGGCCCAGGCCGCGGTCGTGGACGAGGTCCGCGCGCGCAAGGCCGAGGTCGACGCGCTCGGCCAGCGGATCGCGCTGGACCTGGCCGAGGTCGAGCGGGTCCACCGCGGCTACGCCGACGAGCGCCGCCAGGTCGAGATCCTGGTCACCCAGCTCCAGACGACCCTCAAGGGAATCGACCGCAAGCTGGCCGGCTACCTGGAGGCCGAACGGGCCCGCGCGGAGGCGGCCAGGCGCGCGGCGTACGCCGGCTACATCTCCGGCGTCGGGTCGGTCCAGTCCTGGTTGCAGGCGGGCCCGCTGGCCAGGGCGGCGGTCCGCTGGGCGCTGGCGCAGCTCGGCGACCCCTACCGCTGGGGCGCGGTCGGCCCGGACAGCTTCGACTGCTCGGGGTTGACCAGCTCGGCCTACCGCGCCGCCGGGACCGCGATCCCGCGGGTGTCCCGTGCCCAGTGGAACGCCGGCCCCCACGTCGACGTCGCCAACCTGCTCCCCGGTGACCTGGTGTTCTACGCCGACAACGTCCGCGACCCGGCCACCATCCACCACGTCGGCCTGTACATCGGCAACGGCCTGATGGTCCACGCCCCGCACACCGGCGCGGTGGTGATGGTGGCCTCGATCTGGCGGGAGGGCTACATCGGCGCCACCCGCATCGTCCCCGGTGTCCAACGCCCCGGTGCCCCGCTGCCGCCGCCGACCGCGCCGCCGCCGACCAGCCCGGCGCCGCCGCCCCCGCCGACGATGACGACCGCCCCGACCACCACGGCGCCCCCGACCACCCGTGCCCCCACCACCACGGCGCCGGGCTCCTCGACCGCCAC
>Ga0209875_1000032_pt1 | contig 16344 bp, 16 predicted proteins | sample GWRWS3_0_10_FD_187219 | JGI IMG/M metagenome (GOLD analysis project Ga0209875, IMG submission 187219) | Riverbed sediment microbial communities from areas with vegetation nearby in Columbia River, Washington, USA - GW-RW S3_0_10 (SPAdes)... | ecosystem: Environmental > Aquatic > Freshwater >...
GCTCGGCCTGCCCGGCGGGGATCCGGCCGAGCAGGCCGTCCACGATCGGCAGGGCGGCGAGCGGCCGGCCACCGACGGCGGCGAGGGCGGCGGCGGCCCCCTCGCCCTGGACCAGGACGTCGAGGGTGGCGGCGTCGCCGGGCGGTGCGGTGGGAAGAGGATGCAGGACGGCAAGCAGAAAGAAGCCCGCGGCCATGGCGGGCCGGCGACGGTCGGCCGCGCGCGCCCGGGCGGGCTGCACGTGACGAGACACTCCGAGCCCAGCTTTCTCGGTCAGCGACCGGGTTGTGCGGGGTGGGCGTACTTCGGGCGCTGATGGTCCCCATCTACATCGGCGTCTCGGGCCGTCCGCTTTACACCGGCCCGAGCGCGCGTGCCGCTGCTACAATCCGGCGGCCCAGCCGCACGCGAACCAGGAGCGCCACGCAGCCCATGCCCCTCGCCGCCCGCCGCCTGCCCCGCCTGCTCGCACTGGCCGTCACCGTCGCCCTGCTCGGCGCCCTCCTGCTGCTCGCCGCGGGCGGCCCGGCGGCCGCGCAGGCCCAGGCCAGGGCCGAGGTCGACGGCACCGCCGGGAACAAGTGGGAGCCGGCCAACGTCACCATCCGGCCTGGCGGGACGATCACCTTCAAGATCAGCGGCACGCCGCCGCACCCGGTCAAGTCCGGGACGCCCGCCAGCGCCCCCAACGGGGACGAGAAGTTCGACGCCTCCGATTGCACCCTGGACAAGATGGCCAAGGTCGGCGACTCCTGCACCGTCAAGATCGCCAAGGCCGGCACCTACCCCTACTTCTGCGTGATCCACTACAGCCTCGGGATGACCGGGACGATCACCGTCGGGTCCGGCGGCGGCTCGACCACCACCACCGCCACCACCGCCGGGAGCGCGGTGGTCGCGCCGCCGAGCGCCGCCGCGCCGCCGCCGGCGGGCCGCCCGGCGATCTACTGGGCCGGCTGGGGGCTGTTCGCCCTCGGCGCCCTGATGGCCCTGGGGCTGATCGCCCTCTACGTGCGGTTCGCCCCCGGCTTCAACCGAGAGAAGCGCTAGCCTGGGAGCTGCATCCTCAGTTCGTCCTGGAGTAGCCGTGGTCGCGACCGACCTCCCAGAGCTGGTCGACTGGCAGCTTGCCGCGCGGGTCGGCCGCCGCGTCGCCGGCGGGTCCGAGCTGCCGGTCCGGCCAGCCTGGTCCCGCCAGTTCACCGAGCTGTCCGCCACCGCCGACCTGGCCGTCGCCGAGCTCACCGGCCTCGGTGGGGACCTGCCGCCGCCGGTGGCGAGGCCGCTGGACCGGGGTGAGTGGGTCGACGCCAACCTCGCCACCCTGCGGCGCGTCCTGCGGCCGCTGGCGGCCAAGGTGGCGGAGCGGCGGTCCTGGCGGGCCGGCGGGCCGCTGCCGGCGGCCATGCGGTCCAGCACCCGCGCCATCACCGGCGCCCAGGCGGGGACCCTGCTCGGCTACGTCAGCCAGCGCGTGCTCGGCCAGTACGACCTGCCGCTGCCAGGTCCCGACCAGGCCGCCGGCAACGGGCAGGGCCGGGGCGCCTCCGGGGGCACCGTCTGGTACGTGGTCCCCAACATCGTCGCCACCGAGCGGCGGCACGGCTTCCGGCCGGCCGACTTCCGCCTCTGGATCGCCCTGCACGAGACCGCCCACCGACGCCAGTTCGACGGGGTCGCCTGGCTGCCCGGCCACATCCAGGGCCTGCTGGACGCCTACCTCGGCTCGGTCGAGGTCGACGACGAGGCCCTCAAGCGCCTGGCGCAGCGGGTCCAGGGGCTGGCGCGGCGGGCGATCGCCGGGGAGCGGATCGAGCTGCTCGACTTCCTGGTCACCCCGGAGCAGCGGCAGATCGTGGACCGCGTGCAGGCGACCATGACGGTGCTGGAGGGCCACGGCGAGTTCGTCATGGATCAGCTCGGGGCCAGGCTGGTCCCCGGCCACCAGCACATGCACGACACGCTGCGGGCCCGGCGCAACGCCCCAGGAACGGTGGATCGGCTGATCCAGCAGCTCCTCGGCTTCCGGCAGAAGCTCGACCAGTACGCGATGGGGGAGAAGTTCGTGCGCCGGCTGTTCGACCGCGGCGGCATGGACGCCGTCAACCGCGTGTTCGCCGCGCCCGAGACGCTCCCCACCATGGACGAGGTGCGCGACCCCGACCGCTACCTCGCGCGGGCTGGCTGAGCAGGCCGCCCATGGCCAGAGCGCCGGCAGCGCTCCGCCTGGTCGCCGACCGGGCCGCCAGGGCCCTGGCCGCTGTGGGCGTCCCCGTCGCCGGCGACGGGCTGGCGCTGGCCGTCTCCGGCGGGGCCGACTCGCTCGCCCTGCTGCACGCCATGCGGACGCTCGCCGGCCCGCGCGGCTGGCGGCTGGCGGTGGTCACCGTCGACCATGGCCTCCGGTCCGGATCTGCGGCCGACGCCGCCTTCGTCGTCGACCACGCCAAGGCGCTCGGCCTGGACGCCGGGCTGGAGACCCTCGCCCCCGCCGACCTGGCACGGCACCGCCGGGCCGGCCAGGAGGGAGCCGCCAGGGCCGCCAGGTACGAGGCGCTGTGGCGGGCGGCCGGCGAGCTGGGCTGCGGCTGGCTGGCCACCGGGCACACCCTCGACGACCAGGCCGAGACGGTGCTGCTGCAGCTCCTGCGGGGCGCCGGCCCGGACGGGCTGGCCGGCATGTCGGTGCGCAGCGGGCGCCTGCTCCGGCCGTTGCTGGGCGTGCGCCGGGCCCAGACCAGGGACTGCTGCGCCGCCGTCGGCGTCGACTGGCGCGAGGACCCGACCAACGCCGAGCCCGGCCCGCTGCGCAACCGGGTCCGGCAGCGCCTGCTGCCCCTGCTGGAGGAGCTGCGGCCGGGCGCCACCGGGGCGCTCGCGCGCACCGCCGCGCTGGCCGCCGACGAGCGGGACTGGCTCGATCCGCTGGTCGCCGCCGCCCTGGCCGCCTCCCAGGCCGTCGCCAGCGCGGGCCCGGAGGGGACGGTGGCGCTGGACGCCGCCGCCCTGGCGGAGCTGCCGGTCCCCCTGGCCAGGCGGGTGGCCAGGGCCGCCGCCCGGCAGGCCGGCGCCACCCCCCCGGACGCCGAGGCGACCGACCGGGTGGTCGCCCTGGCCGCCGGACCGCGGGGCGAGGTCACCTGGCCGGGCGGCCGGGCATGGCGGCACGCGGCTTCGGTGGTGCTCGGCCTCCCGCCCATTGACGAAGCCGCTAGGCTTTAGCCCCTCCCCCGACATCCTCCAGGAGCAGGCGGGCGTGTACGAGGACGACATCGAGTCGGTGCTGCTGACCCAGGAGCAGGTCCAGGGCAAGGTGCGGGACCTGGCCGCGCAGATCTCCAAGGACTACGCGGGGCGCGACGTGCTCCTGGTGGGGGTGCTCAAGGGCGCCTTCATCCTCATGGCCGACCTCGCCAGGCACCTCACCGTCCCCCACGAGTTCGACTTCATGGCCGTGTCGTCGTACGGCTCGGCGACCCAGACCTCCGGCGTGGTCCGCATCCTCAAAGACCTCGACCGCGAGATCCAGGGCCGCGACGTGCTGATCGTCGAGGACATCATCGACTCCGGCCTGACCCTGAACTACCTGCTGAAGAACCTGCGCAGCCGGCGGCCGGCGACCCTGGAGGTCTGCGCCCTGCTGTACAAGCCGGAGCAGTTCAAGGCCGACATCGAGGTGAAGTACGCCGGCTTCGACATCCCCAGCGTCTTCGTGGTCGGCTACGGGCTCGACTACGCCGAGCGGTATCGCAACCTGCCGTTCGTGGCCACCCTCAAGCCAGAGGTGTACCGGGGCCGGTGACCGCCCGAAGCGCCCGATGCTACGATGGCGCTCCTTACCTACCCGTCACCGCCCTTCCAAAAATCTGAGGTCGTGCCACTATGGCTTGGGGGCGATCGATGCAACCGCTCCTCGATGGGGCCCGGAAGGGAAGCAGATGCCCAACCTGAACCGACTGTTACGGGGACCGATGGCGTACCTGCTGTTGATCCTCGTGCTGGTGTTCCTGTTCTTCCGGTTCTTCGCCGCCAGCCCCCAGGTCGAGCAGGCCCGCCTTTCCGATGTGGTCAACGCCATCGAGCGCGACGACGTCAAGGACGCCGTGCTCAAGGACCAGGACCAGAAGATCACCGGCACCTACCGGGACGGCCGCCGCTTCGAGGCCGCCTACACCGAGGGCCAGGGCAAGGACCTCTTCAACCAACTTCGCGCGAAGGGCATCACCACCCGGGTCGACTCGCGCAACCAGTCGGTGCTGCTGACGATCCTGATCCAGCTGTTGCCCTTCGCGGTCCTGCTGCTGTTGTTCTTCTTCCTGATGCAGCAGATGCAGGGCGGCGGCAACCGGGTGATGAGCTTCGGCAAGTCCAAGGCCCGCCTCGTCACCAAGGACCAGCCGAAGATCACCTTCCAGGACGTGGCCGGCGTCGACGAGGCGGTCGAGGAGCTGCAGGAGATCAAGGAGTTCCTGGAGAACCCCGCCAAGTTCCAGGCGATGGGCGCCAAGATCCCCAAGGGCGTGCTGCTGTTCGGCCCGCCGGGGACGGGCAAGACCCTGCTCGCCCGGGCGGTCGCCGGCGAGGCCGGGGTGCCGTTCTTCTCGATCTCCGGCTCGGATTTCGTGGAGATGTTCGTCGGCGTCGGCGCCTCCCGGGTCCGCGACCTGTTCGAGCAGGCCAAGGCCAACGCCCCCGCGATCGTGTTCGTGGACGAGATCGACGCGGTCGGGCGCCAGCGCGGCGCCGGCCTGGGCGGCGGCCACGACGAGCGCGAGCAGACCCTGAACCAGCTCCTGGTCGAGATGGACGGCTTCGACGTGAAGTCGGGCGTGATCCTGATCGCGGCCACCAACCGGCCCGACATCCTCGACCCGGCGCTGCTGCGTCCCGGCCGCTTCGACCGCCAGATCACCGTCGACCGCCCCGACCTCAGGGGCCGCCTGGACATCCTCAAGGTCCACGCCCGCGGCAAGCCGATCGCCGGCGGCATCGACCTGGAGGTGCTCGCCAGGCGGACCCCAGGGTTCACCGGCGCCGACCTGGCCAACGTGGTCAACGAGGCGGCGCTGCTGTCGGCCCGCCACGGCCGCAAGGAGATCGACGGCGACGAGCTGGAGGAGGCGATCGACCGGGTCATCGCCGGCCCGGAGCGCAAGACCCGCGTGATCTCCGAGAAGGAGAAGCGGATGATCGCCTACCACGAGTCGGGCCACGCGATCGTGGGGCACGCGCTGCCCAACGCCGACCCGATCCACAAGGTCTCGGTGATCTCCCGCGGCCGCGCCCTCGGCTGGACCTTGAGCCTCCCGGTGGAGGACAAGTTCCTGGTCACCCGCAGCGAGATGATCGACGAGCTGGCCATGCTGCTCGGCGGCCGCGTGGCCGAGGAGCTGTGGTTCCTCGACCCGACCACCGGCGCCTCCAACGACATCGAGAAGGCCACCCAGGTCGCCCGCAAGATGGTCTGCGAGTACGGCATGAGCGACCGGCTCGGTTCGCTGGTGCTCGGCACCAAGCAGGAGAACGTCTTCCTCGGCCGCGACTTCGGCCATCAGCAGGACTACTCCGAGCAGGTCGCGTTCGAGATCGACAAGGAGATGCGCCGGCTGATCGACGAGGCCCATCTGGAGGCCGAGCAGATCCTCACCACCTACCGGGACGTCGCCGACACGATGGTCGAGGCGCTGATGGAGAAGGAGACCATCGGCAAGGAGGAGCTGGCCCAGATCCTGGCCTCGGTGGTCAAGCGGCCAGCCCGCGGCATCATGGCCCCGCCGCGCGGCGACGTCCGCGCCAACGGCGGCCGCTCCCGCGACGAGGCCGGCATCGCCCGCTCCCAGGACACCGCGGCCTCCGACTGAACAGCGCTACCGTGGACGGGCCTGGGTCGAGGCCCGGGCCCGCCGACTTGTGGAGGGCTGGCGCATGACGGTCGAGGACGACGGCCAGGCAGAGATCGGCTCGCTGGCCGAGGAGTCGCAGGCCGCCGCCGGCCATGATCTGACTGACCTGGAGAAGATCGAGCGCGGCGTCCGCTTGATCCTGGAAGGCATCGGCGAAGACCTCGGGCGTCCCGGATTGCTCGACACTCCGGTCCGGGTCGCCCGCATGTACGAGGAGATCACCAGCGGGCTCCGCAGCGACCCCACCGAGGTCCTCCAGATCGTCTTCGAGGAGGGCCACGACGAGATGGTCATGGTCCGCGACATCCCGATGTACAGCCTCTGCGTCCCGAGCAGGCAGATGGTGAACGCCGTCGGGGGCCAGAAGCGAGCTTGCGACGTGCGGGTGGGCGATGAGCTGTGGACGCTTGCGAACGGCCGCGCGCAGCCGACGACCGTCACCCGCGTGCAGGGGAGGAGGACCCGGGAGCTCGTCGAGGTGCGGACCGAAGAGGGGACCTTCCGTGTGACGCCGGATCATCCCTTCGCCACGCCGCAGGGTTGGACCGAGGCCAAGGACCTGCAGGGCACCTTCGTCGAGTGGACGGCGCCGAGGAGCCTGTGTCGGCCGAGATACGCGCCGACGGTCGGGTACGCCCATCATCTCCGGCAGCGGTTCCCGAGGGTGGTGCTCCACGACGAGCGCACGTTCAACGGGTTCCTGGACGGCTATGTGGACGGTGATGGCTGTCGGGTGCAGCAATGGGCTGGCCGAAGGCTCACCAGCAGCAATGTAGCCTTCTTGATCGACCTAGCCGAGATCATCGGTGCTCAGTTCTCACCCCGATCCACCACGTCCTCGCAGCTCTACATCGCCGACAGTTGGATGCGGCGTCACGGCTTCCGGCGTGAATCACACCGCACCGACCTGATCGAGTCGCGCTGGGTGCCGGTGGAGGAGGTACGGCCCGTCTATGCCGACGGCAAGCCCTTCACGGTCTACAGCTTCACCTGCGAGCCGCATCCGACGTTCCTGATCAGCGGCCATCTGGCTCATAACTGTGAGCATCATTTGCTCCCATTCGTCGGAAAAGCGCATGTTGCGTATATCCCGAACGAGGACGGGCGGCTCACCGGGCTGTCGAAGCTGGCCAGGCTGGTGGACGGGCTGTCCAGGCGGCCACAGGTGCAGGAGCGGCTGACCGCCGAGATTGCCGACGCCCTCGTCAAGCGACTGGATCCCCGAGGCGCGATGGTGGTGATCGAGGCCGAGCACCTGTGCATGAGCATGCGGGGGGTGCGCAAGCCCGGCGCGGTCACGGTGACCTCGGCGGTGCGGGGGCAGTTCCGCGACGTCATGTCGACCCGCATGGAGGCGATGAACCTCATCGGCGTCACCCGCCTCGGCTGACCTCGCGGCCGGGGAGCAGCGGGAGGCGACGCGTGCACCGCTTAAGATGACCGGGTCGCGCCCCTGGGAGGTCCGCTCGTGTCGCTTGCGCCGGTCGCTCCGCACGACCTGCGGGTCGGCGGCCGGGTGCTGCCCACCTCCTCCCGCTGCCTGGTCATGGGGGTCGTCAACGTCACTCCCGACTCGTTCGCGGACGGCGGCCGCTACCTCGACCGCCGGGCGGCGGTCGCCCACGGGGTGGCGCTGGCCGCCGAAGGGGCCGACCTGCTCGACGTGGGCGGCGAGTCCACCCGTCCCGGCGCCACCGACGTGGAGGAGGCCGTCGAGCTGGACCGGGTCGTGCCGGTGGTCGAGGGGCTCGCCGCGGCCACCGACGTGCCCGTCTCCGTCGACACCCGCAAGGCGGCGGTGGCCAGGGCGGCGCTGGCCGCGGGGGCGGCGATGGTCAACGACGTCAGCGCCGGCCGCGACGACCCGGACCTGCTGGGCGTCGCCGCCGAGGCCGGCGCGCCGGTGGTGCTGATGCACATGCAGGGCACGCCCGCGACCATGCAGGACGACCCCAGCTACCGCGACGTGCTCGCGGAGGTGGAGGCGTTCCTCCAGGAGCGCTGCGCGGCCGCCGAGGCGGCCGGGGTCGCGCCCGACGCGCTGGTCGTCGACCCCGGGATCGGCTTCGGCAAGCGCGACGAGCACAACTACGCCCTGCTCGGCGGCCTGGCCAGGCTCACCCGTCTGGGTCACCCGGTGCTGGTCGGGCCCAGCCGCAAGGGCTTCATCGGCCGGGCCCTCGACCTGCCCGTCGAGGAGCGGCTGGAGGGCACCGCCGCCACCGTGGTGTGGGCGGTGGAGCGCGGCGCCCGGATCGTGCGCGTCCACGACGTCGCCCCGATGGTGCGCACCGTGCGCATGACCGAGACGCTGCTCGCCGGGGCGCCCCGGTGAACGGGCCCGGCGCCGAGGAGGCCGCGGTCGCCCGGGCCAACGAGGAGTTCTACGACGCCTTCGAGGCGCTCGACATGGACCGAATGGAGGCCTGCTGGCTGCACGACGACGGCGTCCGCTGCATCCACCCCGGCTGGGACGCGATGGTGGGCTGGCCCCAGGTGAGCCGGTCATGGATGGCGATCTTCGCCAACTCCGCCTACATCCAGTTCTTCCTCACCGACGTGGAGGTGCACGTCGACGCCGACACCGCCTGGGTCACCTGTGCCGAGAACATCCTGGCTGGCGGTGTCGGCCCGGAGGTGCAGGACGCCAAGGTGCTGGCCACCAACGTGTTCCGCCGCATTGGTAGTCATTGGCGGATGGTCCTGCACCACGGGTCGCCGGTGCTGCGGTCGTGAACGGCGACCGCATCCTGCTCGCGGGCCTGCGGGTGCGCGGCCGGCACGGCGTCCTGCCCCACGAGGCCCAGCTCGGCCAGGTGTTCGTGGTCGACCTGGAGCTCGTCCTGGACCTGGCGCCGGCCGGGCGCTCCGACGACCTCAGGCGGACGGTCGACTACGGTAGCCTGGCCAGCCGGGTGGCCGAGGTGGTCGGCGGCCGTCCGAGGCGGCTGCTGGAGGCGGTGGCCGAGGACGTGGCCGACCTGGTCCTGGCCGACGAGCGGGTGCGCCAGGTGCGCGTGCGGGTGGCCAAGCCCCACGCGCCGCTCCCGGTCGACGCCACGGTCGCCGTCGAGATCACCAGGAACCGGCCAGCGGCCGGGGAGGAGCGGGCATGACCAGGGCGCACGTGGGGCTCGGCTCCAACCTCGGCGACCGCATGGCCACCCTCGACGCGGCCGTGCGGGCGATGGACGCCGACGAGCTGACCCACGTGATGGCGGTCTCGCGGGTGTACGAGACCGCCCCGGTCGGCGGTCCCGAGCAGGGGCCCTACCTCAACGCGGTGGCCGTGCTGGAGACCGACCGCGGCCCCCGCGACCTGCTCGGCCTGCTGCTGGCCACCGAGGAGGGCCTCGGGCGGGTCCGGGCCGAGCGCTGGGGGCCGCGAACGGCCGACCTCGACCTGCTGCTGTACGACGGGCCGCCGATCGAGGAGCCCGACCTGACCGTGCCGCACCCGCGGGCGCGGGAGCGCGCCTTCGTGCTGGTGCCGCTCTGCGACGCCGACCCGTTCGCGCGCTTCCCCGACGGCGAGCTGGCATGCGACGCGCTGGCGCGGCTGGGCCCGGTCTCCGGCGTGGTGCCCGTCGGCGAGCTGGAGCCGTAGGCGGTGACCAGAGGGCGCGTGCGCTTCGAGCTGCTGCTGGGGCAGGTGCTCGCCGCGCTGCCCGAGCCGCCGGCCAGGCTGGTCGACGCCGGCGGCGGCACCGGGCAGCTCGCGGTGGCGCTGGCCAGGCGCGGCTACCAGGTCACGGTGGTCGACACCTCGGCGGCCATGCTCGCCACCTGCGCCCAGCGGGCGGCCGGCGAGGGCGCCGAGGTCGGTGCCCGCCTGGCCACCGTCCAGGGCGACGCCGCCGACCTGCCAGCCCTGCTCGGCCCCGCCAGCCGGGACGCCGCCGTCTGCCACGACCTGATCACCCAGGTCGACGACCCGGCGGCCGTGCTCGCCGCCCTGGCCGGGGTGCTGGGTGACGGCGGCGTGCTGTCGCTGGGGTTCGCCAACCGGGACTGGCTGGTGCTGCGGGCCGGCCGGCGCGGCGAGCACGCGGGCGCGCTGCGCCTGCTGCATGGCCGGGAGGCCGGCTCGAAGGCGCCCGCCATGACGCTGGCGGAGGTCGAGGCGGAGCTGGAGCGGGCCGGCTTCGAGCCGGTGGCGGCCTCCGGGGTCGGGGTGTTCGTCGACAGCGGCGACGACGACCCCGACCCCGCCGGGCTCGCCGCCCTGGTGGAGCTGGAGCGGCTGATCGCCACCAGGGAGCCCTACCGGTCGAGCGCCAGGACCGTCCACGTGGTCGGCCGCCGCAGAGTACTTCGTCCCGACTTGGCCGGATATACTCCGTGACACATGGCTCCGGGGGGTTCCATGGCCTCATCGCCGAGCAACAAGCTGTCGCCCGCCGCCGTCGTCGGCGCGGGCCGTGTCGGCCTCGCCCTCGCCACCTTCCTTGACGGGATCGGCGTCGAGGTCACCGTCGGCGCCCGCTCCGAGCGGGGGCGCAACCGGGTCGAGGCGGCCGGGCTGCCGGTGGCGTCCCCGGTCGACGCCACCCGTGGCGCGGCCCTGGTCATCCTGGCGGTCCTCGACGACGAGCTGCCGTCGCTGGTCACCGCGCTGGCCGCCGAGGGCGTGTTCTCCGCCGACCAGGTGGTCGTCCACACCGCCGGTGTGGACGGCCCCGACCTGCTCGCCCCGGCGGCCGCCGCCGGGGCGAAGGTCGCGGCCTGCCACCCGGTGCAGATCTTCAACGACGACCTGGAGGGGACCCTCGGGCGCCTGCCCGGCACCGTCTGGGGCGTGACCGGCGACCCCGCCGGCAAGGAGGTGGTGGCGGCGTTCGGCGGCCGGGCGATGGACGTGCCGGAGTCCGGCCGGGTCCGCTACCACGCCGCCCTGGTGTTGGCGGCCAACGGCTGCGCCGGGCTGGCCGCCACCGCCGCCGACCAGCTCAGGGCCGGGGGCGTGATCGACCCGGCGGCGCTGCTCGGCGGCCTGGTCCACGCCAGCGTCGACGCGGCGCTCGCCACCGGCCAGGCCGGGATGTCCGGGCCGTGGGTGCGGGGCGAGGCGCGGACGGTGGCGATGCACGCCGAGGCGCTCGCCCGCAAGCACAAGGTCGTGAACGTCTACGCCGCCCTCGCCCGGCTGGTCGCCGACCGCGCGGCCGCCGCCGGCCGCCTCGACCCGGAGGCGCGCCGTCGGGTCGAGGCCGGGCTCCAGGGCCACGTCGAGGGCCAGACCGACGACTCCCGCGAGGGGCTGGAGCTGTTCCGGAGAATTGGCCGGCGTGCACGCGGTCGAAACCAGCGCTGAGCTCCGCGCCGCCGTCGCGGCGGCCCGCTCGGGCGACGCCGTGGTGGGCTTCGTGCCCACCATGGGCGCCCTGCACGCCGGCCACCGCTCCCTGCTGGCCGCGGCGAGGCGGGAGACCGGCTTCGTAGTCGCCTCGGTGTTCGTGAACCCGCTGCAGTTCGGGCCCGCCGAGGACCTGGGCACCTACCCGCGCGACCGCGACGGCGACCTGGCCGTGCTGGAGGCCGACGGGGTCGACCTGGCCTTCCTGCCCGGCGAGCGGGAGGTGTGGCCGGTACCGCCGGAGGTGCGGCTGCACGTCGGCGCCCTCGGCGAGCGGCTCGAAGGGGCGCGGCGGCCGGGTCACCTGGACGGGGTCGCCACCGTGGTCGCCAAGCTGTTGCACCTGGTCGGACCGTCGCGGGCCTACTTCGGCCAGAAGGACGCCCAGCAGCTCGCGGTGGTCCGCCGCATGGTCGCCGACCTCGCCTTCCCCAACGAGATCGTCGCCTGCCCGACGGTGCGGGAGCCGGACGGGCTGGCGGTGTCGTCCCGCAACGTCTACCTGTCGGCGGAGGAGCGGGCGCGGGCGGCGGTCCTGAACCGCTCGCTGGAGGCCGGCCGCGATGCCTTCATGGCTGGCGAGCGCGACCCGGCGGCGATCGAGATGGCCGCCGAGGAGCTGCTCGCGGCCGTCCCGGGCGTGGAGGTGGACTACGTCGCCCTGGTCGAGCCGGAGGGCTTCGAGCCGGCCAAGCAGGCCGAGGCCGGCCAGGTCCTGGCCGTCGCGGCCCGGGTCGGCCGCACCCGCCTGATCGACAATGTCATCCTTGGGTAGCGGCGACGCCGCCGGGACCCCGGAAGGGCCTGGACGAAGGAGCGAACCCGATGCTGCTGGCCGTGGACGTCGGCAACACCGAGATCACCATCGGGGTGTTCGAGGGCACGGAGCTGGTGCAGCACTGGCGTGCGGCCACCATGGCGGAGCGGACCGCCGACGAGCACGCCCTGCTGTTCGGCGGCTTCCTGGCGCAGGAGGGGCTGCGGCTGGCCGACGCCGTCGACGGGGTGGTGATCTCCTCGGTGGTGCCGCGCCTCACCCAGGCCCTGCGGGAGATGGTCCGCCGCTACTGCCAGGTCGAGCCGCTGGTGGTGGAGCCGGGGATCCGCACCGGCCTGCCCATCCTGACCGACAACCCCCGCGAGATGGGCGCCGACCGGGTGGTCAACGCGGTCGCCGCGTTCGCCGCCTACGGCGGGCCGGTGGTGGTGGTCGACTTCGGCACGGCCACCACCTTCGACGCCGTGTCCGAGCGCGGTGAGCACCTCGGCGCCGCCATCGCCCCCGGCATCGAGGTGTCGATGAACGCGCTGGTCGAGCGGACCGCCCAGCTCCGCCGCGTCGAGCTGGTGGCGCCCCGCTCGGTGATCGGCAAGAACACGGTCGAGAGCCTCCAGTCCGGCGCCGTGTGGGGGTTCGCCGGTCAGGTCGACGGGATCGTCAGGCGCATGGTGGCCGAGCTCGGCGGGCAGGCGACGGTGGTCGCCACCGGCGGCCTCGCCGGCGCCGTGCTGGACGCGTGCGAGAGCGTCCAGCGTCACGACCCCTGGCTCACCCTGTACGGCCTGCGGATCATCTGGGACCGGAACCGGGGGCCCGGGGGGCCCGGGGGGTCCGGGGGGCTCAAGCCCAGCCCCCCGGAGAGCCGGGGGCTCGAGGCGCATGGCTGAGCCGCGCGGCCAGCCCGGCCGGCTGGAGGGCCGGCCGCTGTCGCCTCGCGCCTTCCGGCCGTTCGGGGTCGAGGCGCTGCTGGTCGGCGCGCCGACCGTTCAGGAGGGCCTGGTCCGGCGCGAGGGCGTGGCCGTCTGGCGCCGCCTTCCCGAGCACGCACCGGTGTTCGACCGGCTGGCCGCGACCACGGGGACAGGCTCGGACCGGCTGCTGCCGGTGCGGGTGGTGGTGGCCGTCACCCCGGCGAGGGACCGTGCCATGCGGGTGCCGGCCACCGGGGAGCGCGCGACCAGGGTGCTGGCGGCCGCCGAGGGGCCCGTCCCGGACGCCGGCTGGGTGCTGCTGGTGGACGAGGGCCCGGGCGAGACCTGGCTGTACCTGGCCGAGGAGGACGACCCGGCCGCCGTCCTGGCGGGGTTCCTCGGGCGACGCGGCCGCACCGACTTCGACCGTGCCCGTCGCCGGTCCAGGCTCGGCAGCCTCGGCAGCCTCGGTCTGCTGCTCGGCCTGGCGCTGGCGATCTACGGTGGCGCGATGGGCCTCGGCACCGCCGGCCAGGCGATCGGCGGGACGGTGATCGCCGCCTCGCTGCTGACGCTCGTCAGGGCGCGGCCGCGGTAGCGGGGTCGCCGGGCTGGAGCGCCGGGTTCGACCCCGGCCCCTGGGGGATGGGGGAGAGCGGGGGCCGGGGTCGAACACTGGTAGTCGCTCCACACGCCTTGGCGGCAGCCACGGCGGCCGGTCCGGGTAGCGACCGCGACGACCCGCCGAGGGGGAGGACGGGTGTCCTCGGCGCGGCGGCGTGCCAGCGAGGGGCTCGCCTGCCTGCAAACGTGGTCGTCGTCATCGGCGCGGCTCCGGCGGGGTAGGTGTGCCCGGTCGCGAGGGTCCGCTTGGGAGCCGTGACAAACGATGACGCGGGCAGCTAACCGCGCGGTAACGTCACAATTCGCAAACGACCGCGCCCTTCGCCGCGATGGGCGTTCTTGTTATGGTTCGACCCGGATTCCCATTCGGTCCCGGTCCACCTCAGGAGGTGGTCAGCATGGCCGACACCACGGGTCGCGAGCCCGAGCAGCCCCCGGGCGGCGTCATCAGCATCGAGGACACCGAGGCGACCCACCTCAACCGGGTGATCACCCGGCCGATGCTGACCTTCTTCATCCTCGGCGACATCCTCGGCGCCGGCATCTACGCGCTGACCGGGCAGGTCGCCGGCGACGTCGGCGGGGCGATCTGGGCGTCGTTCCTGCTCTCGTTCCTGCTCGCCCTGGTGACCGCGTTCGCCTACCTGGAGCTGGTCACGAAGTACCCGCGCGCCGCCGGCGCCGCGCTCTACGTCCACCGGGCCTACCACATCAGCATCCTGAGCTTCATGGTCACCGTGGCGGTGATGGCCTCGGGGGTCACCTCGGCGTCGTTCGCGGCCACCAGGGTCGGCGGGCGCTACTGGACCGGGCTGTTCGGGACCGAGAACCCGCCCACCGTGCTCATCGCCATCCTGGTGATCCTGCTGGTGGCGTCCGTGAACTACCGCGGGGTCGGCGAGTCGATCCGGATCAACATCGCCATCACCCTGATCGAGCTGTCCGGCCTGCTGTTCATCATCCTGGTCGGCGCCAAGGTGCTCTTCAGTGGCGACGGCGATCCCGGCCAGGCGTTCGAGTTCAAGGACACCGGCTTCGGCGTGCTCACCGGCATCACGGCCGGTGCGGCGACCGCCTTCTACGCCTTCATCGGCTTCGAGGACTCGGTCAACATGGCCGAGGAGGTGCGCGAGCCGCACCGGACCTTCCCGCCGGCGCTGTTCACCGGCATCCTCGCGGCCAGCGTCATCTACCTGCTGGTGGCCTTCACCGCGGCCATGACCGTGCCGCTCGACGTCCTGACCGAGTCCACCGGGCCGTTGCTGGAGATCGTCAGGATCGGCGTCCCCGACCTGGACGCCGACACCCTGTTCTCGGCCGTGGCGATGATCGCGGTGTCCAACACCATGCTGATCAACATGCTGATGGCCTCGCGGCTGCTGTACGGCATGGCCAACCAGGGCGTCCTGCCGCACCCGTTTTCCTGGGTCTCCCCGCGGCGCACGCCGTGGTTCGCGATCGCCTTCACCACGGCGCTGTCGATCGTGCTGATCCTCACCACCGACAACCTCGCCAACCTGGCGGACACCACCGTGCTGCTGCTGACCGCGGTCTTCCTGATCGTCAACATCACCGTGCTGGTGCTGCGCAGCGACCCGGTCGCCCATAGCCATTTCGTGGCCCCGTCGTTCATCCCGGTCATCGGGGCGTTGGTGGCGGTGGTGTTCCTGCTGCCGATCAACCGTGACGCCGAGATCTACCTGCTGGCCATCTACCTGCTGATCGGCGGCTTGGTGCTGTGGGCGGTCAACTACGCGATCACCAGGCGCCCGGGCACCGTGGTGGCCGAGGAGGCGGACCTCACGCCGGGTCCCGGCGAGCCGCCGCCGCGCTAGCTGGCAGACGGGCCAGGGCGGCCCCTCGGGTAGCATGCGCCTGTCAGCCCGACAGGCCGCCACCCGAGGAGCCGCCCGACCCTTGCCAGAGCCCGAGGACCGCTCCGTCGTCGAGCGGGTCCGCCGCGAGAAGCTCGCCAAGCTGCGCGCGGCCGGCGTCGACGTCTTCCCGGCCGGCTTCCGCCGCAGCCACACCCTGGCGGAGGTCCGCGAGGGCTGGGGCGGGCTGCAAGCCGGCGAGGAGTCCGGCGACGTCGTCCGGGTCGCCGGCCGGGTCGTGCTCAAGCGGGAGATGGGCCGGCTGATCTTCTGGACGCTGCGCCACGACGGCGAGGAGCTGCAGATCATGCTCACCGTCGGCGCCCTCGGCGAGGAGCAGTTCCGGGTGGTGGCCGACCTCGACGCCGGCGACCTGGTCGGCGCCCAGGGACCGGTGGTCAAGACCAGGAAGGGCGAGCTGTCGGTCAAGGCGACCGAGGTCTTCCTGCTCGGCAAGGCGCTGCGGCCCCTGCCCGACAAGTGGCACGGCCTCACCGACGTCGAGATCCGCTCTCGCCAGCGCGAGCTCGACCTGACCGTCAACCCGGCCGCCCGCGAGGCCATGCGGCTCCGCTCCCGGGTGATCCGGTCGCTGCGCGAGTCGATGCTGGACCGCGGCTTCCTCGAGGTGGAGACGCCGATCCTCAACCCGGTCCCCGGCGGGGCGCTGGCGCGGCCGTTCGTCACCCACCACAACGCCCTCGACACCGACCTGTACCTGCGGGTCGCGTGCGAGCTGTACCTGAAGCGGCTGCTGGTCGGCGGGGTGGACCGGGTCTTCGAGCTGGGCAGGGTGTTCCGCAACGAGGGCATCGACGCCACCCACAACACCGAGTTCACCATGCTGGAGTCCAACTCCGCCTTCCAGGACTACCGGGACATGATGGAGCTGGCC
>Ga0209875_1000033_pt1 | contig 16202 bp, 17 predicted proteins | sample GWRWS3_0_10_FD_187219 | JGI IMG/M metagenome (GOLD analysis project Ga0209875, IMG submission 187219) | Riverbed sediment microbial communities from areas with vegetation nearby in Columbia River, Washington, USA - GW-RW S3_0_10 (SPAdes)... | ecosystem: Environmental > Aquatic > Freshwater >...
CAACGCTGACAGGGCTCTCTGTCACCAATCGAGAGCCAACCGACAGGGGCCAGTCCTCCCGGAGTGCAAGCCGCTGGCCTGCCGCAACGTCGCGCTCACCCCTGCCAACCTGGCGGCCTGGCGCGAGCAACTCGCCCGCCTCGACCAGGCGCTCGCATCCGCCGACGTGCTCGCGCCCTACCTGCACCATCGACTGGCTGAACAGCGCGACCGGGTCGCCCGCTTCCTCGACGAGGCCGGCCACGCTCCCGAGGACTCGGCGTGAGGGGCCGGGACGCCTTACCAGCCGAGGCCGAGGTCCGCACCGCCATCGCGCACCTCCTCAGGCAGGCGGCCGCCAACAACGCCCCACCGACCGCTACGGCGCTGGCAGCACGCTTGGGCATCAGTCGTCCGGCGCTCTACCGCCACTACCGCCCAATGGTTGACGAACTGCTCACCGCCGCCAGCGGCCATGAAGAACCACGGCGGCGGCGAATTCGAGACCGCGACGGAGAAATCGCCAAGCTCCGACGAGAAAAAGAGGATCTGCGCCGCCACGTCGAACTCTATGAGGAAATCATCCGGCAGCTCACTGTCGAGAACGATCGGCTCAAGCAACAGCTTGAGAACCAGGCCGGGATCGCCCACATCGACAGCCCTCATCGCGTCTGACAGGCGTCACCGAACCCACGACGAGAAGAGCCAGGCGAACAAGCGGACAGCTTCAAGCAGTCCGCATAAGGCGGCGGCTAATCCGTGCCCGTGTGGGTATCTGGGCGACCTCCGCCGGGCCTGTCGCTGCAATCCAGCCGATCTGTACCGTTATGCGCGTCGTCTCTCCGGACCGCTGCTCGACCGGATCGACCTGTACGTGCAGGCAGAGCGCGTGACGGCCGAGGAGCTCGCAGGCTCGCCGGCCGGCGAATCGACTGCGACCGTCCAGGCGCGAATCTGTGGCGCCCGTGCCATTCAGCATGCGCGTGGCGGCATGGACAACGCCCGGTTGCGCGTCGCCGAACTGCTGCCGCAGTGTCAGCCAACCGTGGCGGCGAGACGAACGTTGGCGGCGGCGGTCGATCGGCTCGGGCTGACCGCGCGTGGCTTCCACCGCTCCTTGCGAGTCGCTCGCACGGTGGCGGACCTGGCCGGAGACAACCGGGTCGATGTCCAGCATGTTCGGGAGGCGCTGAGCATGCGCCACGTGCCGCTCTCTCCTGACGGTCATTCAGGGGCCACATGATGCTGGACCACCAGCGGCGGGTGATCCTACCTCCACGAGCAACCAATGCCCGTCGGCATACCGTAGTGCAGGAGCTCATCGCTGGTCTGATACCCGTTGCGCTCAGCATGGAGCTGCCGGGGTGGCCGCCGTCCAGGCGAAGCCGCTGAGCCGCCATGGCCTGAACAGCGTCGATGATCGCTGGCCAGGATCGGGCTTCGCGTGTGGACCAGGACGGTGGTTGCCATGACGCAGCGCCCTCGATCGCCTGAGCGGGGTCGGCCCGGGTGGTGGGCGCCGGGGATGCCGGCGCGGGCGGTCATGCTGGCGTTGGCGGCGACGCCGGCGCCGCTGCCCGCGGTCACGGCGGCGCGGCTCGCCGGCGGCGCGGACCCGGCGGGGCTGCTCCGGCCGGACAGCCCGGACCCCGGCGCGGTCGCGGCCCGGCTGGAGGCGATCGGCGCCGGCCTGCTCCTCCCGGCCGACCCGGGCTGGCCGCTGGCGGCCACCCCGCCCGACCCGCCGTGCGCCTGGCTGTTCGTTGCCGGGCGGGTCCCGGAGGGGCCGTCGGCGTCGGTCGCGGTGGTCGGTGGCCGCGGCGCCTCGCCGCTGCGGCGCGCGGCGGCCCGTGCGCTCGGTGCCGGCCTGGCCGCCGCCGGCTGGTCGGTGGTGAGCGGCGGCGCGGTCGGGGTCGACGCCGCCGCCCACGGCGGGGCCCTCGACGGCGGCGGCCGCACCGTGGTGGTGCTCGGGTGCGGCCTGGACGTCGCCTACCCCGCGCCAACGCCGGCCTGTTCGCGAGGGTCCTGGCCGCCGGTGGCAGCGTGGTGAGCGAGCACCCGCCCGGCGTCCCGCCACGGCCGGCCCACTTCCTGCCGCGCAACCGGCTGATCGCCGCCCTGGCCGCCGCCGTCGTGGTCGTGGAGGCCGCCGAGGACTCCGGCAGCCTGTCGACGGCCAAGGCCGCCGGCGGCCGCGGCAGCGGGCGGGTGCTGGTGGTCCCCGGCGCGCCGTGGGACGCGGGCGCGGCGGGCTGCAACGCGCTGATTCGCGACGGCGCCACCCTGGTCCGCGGCCTGGCCGACATCCTGGAGGAGCTCGGCGCCACGGCCGCTCCCGTCCCCGGGTCGTCCGCCGCGGCGGACGGGCCCGCCGGGACCCCGGCCTCGGCGCGGACCGGGGCGCAGGCCCGGAGGGTGCTGGCGGCGCTGGTCGACGGCGGGGTCCTCGGCGCGCCGAGGCTGGCGGCGCTGACGGGCCTGCAGCCCGCCGCCCTCGCGGCCGCGCTGCTCGAGCTGGAGCTGGCCGGGCTGGTGCGCCGCACCGCCGCCGGTGTCCAGGCGGTCGCCCTGCCGGGCGGGCCGCGGCCGGAGGGTGCTTGACCCGGCGGCGCTGGCGGGGATGATGGCGGCGATGCCCGGGACCCACGCAGACGCCGACGACCTCGCACCGCTGCCCAGCCATGCGGTGGCGGTGTTCGTCGCCCACCTCCGCGACGAGCGGGGGCTGTCGCCGCACACGGTGGCCGCCTACCGGCGGGACGTGACCCAGTTCCTGCGGTTCGCCGGCAGGGCGGGGGTGACCGACCCGGCCGCGGTCGAGCCGCTGCTGCTGCGCCGGTTCCTCGCGCTGCAGCGGACCAGGGGGCTTGCGGCCTCGTCGATCGCGCGCAAGGGCGCGGCGTTGCGCACGCTGTTCCGGTTCCTGGCACGGCGTGGGCTGGTGGCGGAGGACCCGGCGGCCGGGCTCGGTGTCCCGCGCGGTCCACGGAAGCTGCCGGTGGTGCTGAAGGCGCGGCAGGTCGACCGGCTGCTGGCCGGGCCGCGCCCGGTCGACCCGGTCGGCCTGCGTGACCGGGCGGTCCTGGAGCTGCTGTACGCGACCGGCATCCGGGTGGGGGAGCTGTGCGGGCTACACCTCGGCGACGTCGACCTGGCCGCCGACACCGTGCGGGTGCTCGGCAAGGGCGCCAGGCAGCGGGTGGTGCCGTTCGGGGAGCCGGCCAGGGCGGCGCTGCTGGACTACCTGGCCGGGGGCCGCTCACCGATGCTGCCGGAGGCACCTCGCCTGGCGGAGCGCGAGGCCGAGGCCCCTGCCGACCGGGAGGCGCTGTTCTTCAACCGGCGACGGAAGCCGATGACGCCGCGGGACGTGCGCGGCATGCTGGAGCGCTACCGGGTGGCGGCCGGTGCGCCTGCCGGCACCAGCCCGCACACGCTGCGCCACAGCTTCGCCACCCACCTGCTGGAGGGCGGCGCCGACCTGCGCGCGGTGCAGGAGCTGCTGGGGCACGTTGCCCTGACCACCACCCAGACCTACACTCACGTCTCGAACGAGCGGCTCCGCCGCGTCTACGAGCAGGCGCACCCGCGCGCTTGAGGCGTCGCGCCACGGCGCGGGGAGGCCAGGGGGGTCCCGGGCGGGGTCGAGCGACAAACGCCGGACGGGTCGTGCGCGATCCCGGCCGGCCAGAGGGGGGGCTTCTTGGACGAGCCGTCGTCCGTTGAACGGCTGTGGGAGGAATTCAAGCTCAAGGCGTCCGCCGACGCCCGCGAGCGGCTGATCCTCCACTACGCGCCGCTGGTCAAGTACGTGGCCGGTCGCGTGTCGGTCGGCCTGCCGCCGAACATCGAGCAGGCCGATCTGGTGTCCTACGGCATCTTCGGCTTGATCGACGCGATCGAGAAATACGACCTCGAGCGGGGCATCAAGTTCGAGACCTACGCGATCTCGCGGATCAAGGGCGCGATCATCGACGAGCTGCGCGCGATCGACTGGATCCCCCGCTCGGTGCGGTTCAAGGCCCGCGAGGTGGAGAAGGCCTATGCCGCGCTGGAGAACCGCCTGCACCGCAGCCCGACCGACGCCGAGGTCGCCCAGCAGCTCGGCATCACCACCGAGGAGCTGCACCAGATCTTCAACCAGATCTCGTTCGTGTCGGTGGTGGCGCTGGACGAGCTGCTGTCGGTCGGCTCCGAGCGGGGCGACCGGCTCAGCCTGGTGGATACGCTGGAGGACAAGGGCGCCGAGGATCCCGTCGCCGCCTTCGAGTCGCAGGAGCTGAAGCACATCCTGGCCGGCGCGATCAACCGGCTCGGCGAGCGGGAGAAGATCGTCATCACCCTGTACTACTACGAGGGGTTGACCCTGGCCGAGATCGGCCAGGTGCTCGGCGTCACCGAGTCGCGGGTCTGCCAGATGCACACCAAGGCGGTGCTGCAGCTCCGCGCCAAGATGCAGGACGCCCGCTGACCGCCACGACGGTCAGGGGGGTCGCGCCTCGCCGTCCGCGAACAGCAGGCCGGCGAGGTGCTCGGCGATGGCCATGGACGAGGTGGCCGCCGGCGAGGGGGCGTTGCGGATCGCCACCACCCGACCCTGGCGGCTGACGCGGAAGTCGTCGACCAGCGTGCCGTCGCGCGCGACGGCCTGCGCCCGCACGCCGCTGCCGGCGCGCCGCAGGTCGGCCGGGCGCAGCTCGGGCACGAGCCGCCGGGCGGCGGCGACGAACGCCCTGGTGCTCAGCGAGCCCACCAGCTCGCGCGCGCCCGTGCGCCAGTGCCGCGCGGCCATCCGCAGGAAGCCCGGCCAGACGAGGGTGTCGCGCAGGTCGCCGAGGCGGACGTCGGTCCAGCGGTAGCCCTCCCGCGCGAGCGCCAGCACCGCGTTCGGCCCCACCAGCACCGCGCCGTCCACCCGGCGGGTGAGGTGGACCCCGAGGAACGGATACCTCGGGTCGGGGACCGGGTAGACCAGGGAGCGGACGAGCTGGCGGCGGTCGGGACGCAGCTCGTGGTACTCGCCGCGGAACGGCACCACCCGCGGGTCGTCGCCATCCCCGGCCAGGGCCGCCAGGCGGTCGGTGTGCAGGCCGCCGCAGATGACCAGGTCGTCGAACCGCCACCGCTCGCCGTCGCCGCCGGCGGTGACCTGGTCGGCGCCGTCGTGGATGCTGGTGACCCGGCAGCCGGTGTGGATGGTGGCGCCAAGGCGCGCCGCGTCGGCGGCCAGCCGCTCGGTGACCGCGCGGAAGTCCACGATCGCCGTGTGCGGCGAGTGCAGGGCGGCCTTGCCCCGCACGTGTGGCTCGAGCTCGCGCAGCTCCTCGCCGCCCACCAGCCGCACGCCCGGCACCCGGTTGGCGACCGCCCGCTCGTGGATGGCCCGCAGCCGCGCCAGGTCGCCGTCGTCGAGCGCGACGACCACCTTCCCGCACTCGTGGTAGGCAAGGCCGTTGTCGACGCAGAAGTCGCGCAGCAGCCGCACGCCCCGGCGGCACAGCCGCGCCTTCAGCGAGCCCGGCACGTAGTAGAGCCCCGCGTGGACCACGCCGCTGTTGCGGCCGGTCTGGTGCAGGCCGAGCTCCGCCTCCTTCTCCAGCACCGTCACGGCCACGTCCGGCCGCAGGTGGACGAGGCGATGGGCGAGGGCGACGCCGACGATCCCGCCGCCGATGATGCCGACCCGCCGAGTCCCCACTCCCAACCCTCCGGCTGCGTCGCGTCGCGCCGCCGAGTCTAGCGGCCGGTGGGCGGCGCGCCGGCGGGACGGGTCGGCCCGCTCGTCCACATTCTGGCCGCGGCGCGCCCGCCCGGGCGCCGGCGCGCGTATGGTCCGCGCCGTCCCGCCCGTCGCCTCGGCGCCGCCGAGGTCCCGCCCAGGAGGTCGGCGTGCCGCGACCCGCCCACCGCCGCGCCGCGGTCACGGCGCTCGCGATCGCCCTGGCGCTCGCCCCGGTCCCGCCGCCGCCTGCGGGGGCGGCGCCAGCGGCGGCGTCGCCGATGGTCGTGGCCGCGGGACAGCGGGTGCCGGCGTTGCGGCTGCCAGTCAGGGGGGTGGTGGTGCGGGGGTTCGAGGAACCGGCTGGCCCGTACGGGCCGGGGCACCGGGGGGTCGACGTGCGTGCCCCCGTCGGGACGACGGTGGTGGCGCCGGCCGCGGGGACGGTGACGTTCGCCGGGCGGGTCGCGGGATCGGCGTGGGTCAGCCTGCTGGTCGCGCCGGGCGTGGTGGTCACGGTGGGGCCGCTGCGCCAAGCGGCCGTCGCCGCCGGGGAGCGGGCCGCCGCGCTGGCGCCGGTGGGGCGGCTGGCCGCGGGCCACGGCGGCGCCGTCCACCTGAGCCTCCGGGTTGACGGTGGCTACGTGGACCCGCTGCCGTGGCTGGTCGACCGGCCGCGCCCCCGGCTCGCCCCGCTCCCGGCCCCGACGGCGTGAGCCGGCGCCGCTGTGCTATCGTCCCCGCGGGCCCGGGATGCCCCGGGCTACGACGCACGCCCGTCGACGGGACTCGGACGGTGCCCACCCAGCCACCCGGCTGAGCGGGTCGAGGACCCGGACCCCCCACGACACGACGACCGTGGAGCCAAGCGGGCGGAGGCCGAACCGAACAGGCAGGAGGACCACCGTGGCAGTCGTCACCATGCGCCAGCTCCTCGAAGCCGGCGTGCACTTCGGGCACCAGACCCGCCGCTGGAACCCGAAGATGAAGCGCTTCATCTACGGCGAGCGCAACGGCATCTACATCATCGACCTGCAGAAGACGACGGCGGCCATCGAGGCCACCTACGCGTTCCTGCGCGACACCGTGGCCAAGGGCGGCAACGTGCTGTTCGTCGGGACCAAGAAGCAGGCCCAGGAGTCGATCAAGACCCAGGCCGAGCGGGTCGGCATGCCGTTCGTGAACTTCCGCTGGCTGGGCGGGATGCTCACCAACTTCACCACCATCTACCGGCGCCTGCAGCGGCTCAAGGAGCTGGAGGCGATGGTGGCCACCGGCGCCACCGAGGTGCTGCCCAAGAAAGAGGTCCTGCGGCTGGCCCACGAGCGGGAGAAGCTCGAGCGCAACCTCGGCGGCATCCGCGACATGACCCGGCTGCCGGCCGCCGTCTGGGTGGTCGACACCCGCAAGGAGCACATCGCCGTGACCGAGGCCCGCAAGCTCGGCATCCCGGTGGTGGCGATCCTGGACACCAACTGCGACCCGGACGAGGTCGACTACCCGATCCCCGGCAACGACGACGCCATCCGCGCCGGGAGCCTGCTCACCCGCATCGTCGCCGACGCGGTCGCGGAGGGCCTGCGCCTGCGCAGCGTGTACGCCTCGGAGGCGGCCGGCAAGGAGGGCGCCGCCCCGATCGCCGCCAGCCCGGCCGACGAGGAGCCGCTGGCAGAGTGGGAGCGCGAGCTGCTGGAGTCCGCCAACGGCGGGGAGACGGCGGCCGCACGGGCCGGCGGCGCCACCCCCGCCGCAGCTCCGAGCGCCGCGCCGGCGGCCGCGGAGGGGGGCAACGGCTCCACCGACCCGGCGTCCGCCGGCGAGGAGGCTGCCGCCGCCCCGGCGGAGGAGGCCGCCCCGGCGGAGGAGGCCGCCCCGGCGGAGGAGGCCGCCCCGGCCGAGGAGGCCCCCAAGCCCACCAGAGCCACCAGAGCCAGCAAGGCGACCAAGGCCGCCGAGCCCGCCGGCAAGCAGCGCCAGCCGCGAGCCTGAAGCACGGCACCCGACCAGCCAGCAAGGAGCACCACCCGAGATGGAGATCACGGCCGCCCAGGTCAAGGCCCTTCGCGACGACACCGGCGCAGGGATGATGGACTGCAAGCAGGCGCTGCAGGAGGCCGACGGCGACCTCGAGCGGGCCAAGCAGATCCTGCGCGAGGCCGGCAAGGCCGGCGTCCAGAAGCGAGCGGGCCGCAGCGCCACCCAGGGCGTCGTCGACGCCTACCTGCACACCCCCGACCCGAACCTGCCGCCGAAGCTCGGCGTGCTCGTCGAGCTCGACTGCGAGACCGACTTCGTCGCCGCGACCGACGAGTTCCAGCGCCTCGCCCACGAGATCGCCCTGCACATCGCCGTCGCTGCCCCGGCCTACCTCAGCCGCGACGACATCCCCGAGCACGTGCTCAAGCAGGAGCGCGAGATCTACGCGACCCAGGCCGAGGGCAAGCCGGCCAACGTCGTGGAGCGGATCGTCGAGGGCAAGCTCAAGGACTTCTACAAGCAGGTCGTGCTGCTCGACCAGCCGTACATCCGCGACGACAAGCAGACCATCCAGGACCTGCTCGACGGCTACTCGGCCAAGGTGCGTGAGCGGCTGGTGCTGCGGCGCTTCGTCCGCTTCAAGGTCGGGGAGGACGCCTAGGCCGACATCCTGCGACCATGGGCGGGGGACAGGAGGAACGGGTGGCGTTCGTGATGGCGGGTGACGGCCCGCCGGTGGAGGCCGGAGACGGCAAGCCGCGCTACGAGCGGGTGCTGCTGAAGCTCTCCGGGGAGGCGTTCGCCGACTCGGCCACCGGCTTCGGGCTCGACTTCGACAAGATCGACGGGGTGGCCCGCCAGCTTGTCGAGGTGCTCGACCTCGGCGTGCAGGTGGCGGTGGTGGTCGGCGGCGGCAACATCGTCCGCGGCTCGACCGCGGAGGCCGCCGGCATGGACCGGGCGAGGGCCGACTACATGGGGATGCTCGGCACGGTCATGAACTGCCTCGCCCTCCAGGACGCGCTGGAGCGGCGGCAGGTCGTCACCCGGGTCCAGACGGCCATCCAGATGACCCAGATCGCCGAGCCCTACATCCCGCGACGGGCGGTGCGCCACCTCGAGAAGGGGCGCATCGTCATCTTCGGGGCCGGCATGGGCGCCCCCTACTTCTCCACCGACACCACCGCCGCGCAGCGGGCGCTGGAGATCGGCGCCGAGGCGATCATGATGGCCAAGAACGGCGTCGACGGAGTGTACGAGGCCGACCCCAAGAAGCACCCAGAGGCCCGCAAGTTCCTCCGGCTCGACCACCTGGAGGCGATCAGCCGCGAGCTCAAGGTCATGGACGCCACCGCGCTGTCGTTGTGCAAGGATCACGACCTGCCGATCATCGTGTTCGACCTGCTCATCGACGGGAACATCCGGCGTGCGGTATGCGGCGAGCCGATCGGCACGGTCGTCGGCCCGCTCGACGAAGGGGAGTCAAGGTGATCGAGGACACGCTCAAACAGGCCGAGACCAAGATGCGCAAGGCCATCGACGTGGCCAAGGAGGAGTTCGCCGGGATCCGCACCGGACGCGCCAACCCGGCGCTGGTCAACCGCCTCCAGGTCGACTACTACGGCACCCAGACCCCGCTGCAGCAGCTCGCCGGCGTCTCGGCGCCCGAGGCCCGCATGCTGGTGGTGTCGCCCTACGACCGCAACGCCACCGCCGCCATCGAGAAGGCCATCCGCAACTCCGACCTCGGCATCAACCCGGCCAACGACGGCCAGGTGATCCGGCTCGCCTTCCCGCCCCTCACCGAGGAGCGCCGCAAGGAGTACGTGCGGCTCGCCAAGCACCGGGCCGAGGAGGCCAGGACCAGCATCCGCAACGTCCGCCGCCACGAGAAGGACGCGCTCGAGCGCATGGAGCGGGACGGCGAGATCTCCCAGGACGAGCTGCGCCGGGCCGAGCAGCGCCTGCAGGGCATCACCGACAAGTACGTGGCCGAGGTGGACACCCTGCTCCAGCACAAGGAGCGGGAGCTGCTCGAGGGCTGAGTCCCCGTGGCAGAGCCGGCCCCGCTCGATCCCGCCGACGCCGAACCTCCGGCGGCCAGGCGCGAGCGTCGGACCGGCCGCGACCTCCCCATGGCCATCGCCAGCGGGCTGCTGCTGGCCGGCCTGCTGCTCGCCGCCCTGATCCTGTCGCGGCCGGCGTTCGTCGCCTTCGTGCTCGCGGTCGTCGTGCTCGCCCTGCTCGAGCTCGTCACCGTGCTCCGGGCCAGGGCCACGCGCCCGGCCAGGCCGGTGGTGCTCGCCATGGCCGGGGTGCTGCTGGTCGGCGCCTACCTGAAGGGACCGGCCGCCCTCTCGTTCGGCCTGCTCGTCACGATCCTGGCCGCGTTCGGGTGGTACCTGGTCGACCCGGGCCGCACCGAGGTCACCCGCAACGTGGCGGCCACCGTCTTCGCCGTGGTCTACGTCCCGTTCATGGCCGCCCACCTCGCGCTGGTGGTCGGCCGGGCCGAGCACTACGTGGGCGCCATCATCGGCTACGCCGTGCTGGTGGTGGTCTACGACACCGGCGCCTACGCCACCGGGGCCACCCTCGGCCGCCACCTGCTCGCCCCGCACGTCTCCCCCAACAAATCGTGGGAGGGCGCGGCCGGGGCGACCGTGGCGTGCCTGCTCGCCGGCGGCCTACTGCTGCCGTTGTGGGAGCCGTGGACGCTCGCCTCCGGGCTGGTCCTGGCGGCGGTCACCTGCGTGGTCGCGCCGGTCGGCGACCTGGCGGAGTCGATGCTCAAGCGCGACCTGGCCGTCAAGGACATGGGCTCGATCCTGCCCGGCCACGGCGGCATGCTCGACCGGATCGACGCCCTGCTGTTCGCGGCCCCCGCCCTCTACTACGTCCTGGCGGCCTTCGACCTGATCAGGACGCCGTGACGCGCTTCTTGCGGGCGCAGGCCTCGCCGTTCAGACGGGGTTGGCCCGGAGGTGCGCTGCTGGCGGATGTACGCCCTGAGTGCCTCCAGCGGGGCGTCACCAGCCGACGCGGCGAAGTACGACGGCGACCACAAGTGCTCCCGCTGGGTGCGCACCCGGTAGCGCTGGCGCAGCCGGCGAGCGGAGACGCCCTTGAGCGAGTTCACCAGCCGGGCGACCGCGATCGTGGGTGGGTAGGCGACCAGGAGGTGCACGTGATCGTCCTCGCCCTCCATCTCGACCAGCTCAGCACCGAAGTCGCCGCACACGCTGGCGAACACCTCACGGAGCGCCTCCAGGTGCTCGCCGGTCAGCACTCCACGCCGGTACTTTGTCACGAAGACCAAATGCACACCAAGCGCCGACACGACGTGTCTTCCTCGGCGGTAGTCGCTGGATTGTCGCATAGACCAAGTATATTCGGTCGCATGCTCGTCAGGTACCGCTACCGCATCGACCCCACACCCAGGCAGCGTCAGGCGCTCGCCAGGGCGTTCGGGTGCGCGCGGGTCGTCTACAACGACGCCCTCGCCGAACGGAAGCGTGCCTACCAGGCCGGAGAGAAGCTGAGCGACACCGAGATCCAACGACGCGTCGTCACCCTGGCCAAGTCCACCCCGGAGCGGGCGTGGTTGGCCGAGGTCGCCTCGGTGGTGCTCGTGCAGGCGTGCCAGGACGCGCGCCGGGCACACCACAACTGGTTGGACTCGCTGTCGGGCAAGCTCAAGGGCCGCAGGGTCGGCCACCCGCGGTTCCGGATCAAGCACGGTCGCCAGTCGATCCGGCTCACCCGCAACGGCTTCGCCCTCCACAGGCGCAGGCTGTACCTCGCCAAGGTCGGCGAGGTACTCGTGCGCTGGTCCCGCGAGCTGCCGTCGGTGCCATCCAGCGCCACCGTGATCCGCGAACCGGACGGCCGCTACTATGCCTCGTTCGTGGTTGACCGCGACCCGACCCCGCTGCCACCTGTGGCACGTACCGCTGGGATCGATCTTGGCCTGATCTCGTTTGCCACCATCGCGGCCAGCGACGGCACCATCGAGACAGTTGCCAACCGGCGGCACTTACGCGCTGCTGAGCGGCGGCTCGGCCGCGCGCAGCGGGCACTGTCCCGCAAGCAGAAGGGGTCGGCTAACCGCGCCATGGCACGCCATCGGGTCGCGGTCGCCCACCGCAAGGTCCGTGACCAGCGCGCCGACCACCACCACAAGCTCGCCCTGCGGCTGATCCGCGAGAACCAAGCGGTCGCCGTCGAGGACCTCGCCGTTGTGGGGTTGGCGCGTACACGGCTGGCCAAGAGTATTCACGACGCCGGGTGGGCGAGATTCGTCTGCTTGCTGGAAGAGAAGGCCGCCCAGCACGGCCGCCGAGTCGTCAAAACCGGCCGTTGGGAACCGACCTCCCAGACCTGCAGCGGGTGCGGGCACCGGGACGGCCCCAAGCCGCTCAGCGTCCGTGCATGGTCTTGCGCTGTGTGCGGTACGGTTCACGACCGGGACGTGAACGCGGCCCGCAATATCCTGGTCGCCGCCGGGCTGGCGGAGACCCAAAACGCCTGTGGAGGCAGCGTCAGTCCAGGGGCGACTCTGGCAGCTGCCGGCGAAGCAGGAACCCACCGAGGTGCCGCATGAATACCTCCCGCGGCACGGCAGGAATCCCCGCAGTGAACGGCGGGGAGGAGGTCAAGCGCTCGCTGTACGACCTGGACCCCGGCCAGCTCGAGGCGCTGGTCGCCGAGGCCGGCGAGCCGCCCTACCGGGCCCGCCAGCTCGCCCACTGGCTGGACGACCGCAGGCAGCCGGACCCCCGGCGCATGTCCGACCTGCCGGGGTCGCTGCGGGCGCGGCTGGCCGACCGGTTCGCCGGGGCCGGGCTGACCCTGGAGCGCCACCAGGCCGGCGACGGCGGCTGGACCCACAAGCTGCTGTTCCGCCTGCCGGGCGGCGACGCGGTCGAGTCGGTACTGCTGCTCTATCCGGCGGGCCGGGCTCGCGCCACCGTGTGCATCTCCACCCAGGCGGGCTGCGCGATGGGCTGCACCTTCTGCGCCACCGGGCAGTTCGGCTTCACCCGCCAGCTCTCCGCCGGCGAGGTGGTCGAGCAGGTCGCGCGGGTCTCCACCATGCTGCCCGAGCTGCGGCCCCGCCCCGACGCCCCCGACCACCTGACCAACGTGGTCTTCATGGGCATGGGGGAGCCGTTCGCCAACCCGGCGGCGACCTGGGGGGCGGCGTGGCGGCTGCACCGCGGGTTCGGGCTGTCGGCCCGCGCGATCACGATCTCCACCGTCGGGCTGGTGCCCGGCATCCGGCGGGCCGCCACCGAGCCGCTGCCGGTCAACCTGGCCGTCTCCATCCACGCCGCCGACGACGGGCTCCGCGACAAGCTGGTGCCGGTCAACCGGAGCTGGCCGATCGCCGAGCTGCTGGCCGCCGTCCGCGACTACGTCGCCGCGACCCGGCGCCGGGTGTCGTTCGAGTACGCGCTCATGGCGGGCGTCAACGACGGCGTCGAGCAGGCCGACCGGCTCGGCCGGCTGCTCGCCCCCCTGCGGGTCCCCGGCAGCGGCGGCCACGCCGCCCACGTCAACCTCATCCCCTACAACCCCACCCCGGGCATCGACCTGGCGCCGCCGTCCAAAGGGGCGGTGCGCCGCTTCCGCGACGCGGTCGCCGCCACCGGCGTGCCGGTGAGCGTCCGCGCCAACCGCGGGGTCGGCATCGACGCCGCCTGCGGCCAGCTCCGCACCGGCGCCGGCCGCCCCGGCCGCGGCGCGGCCGGGCACCCACCCACGCCGCCCGGCGAGAACGGGGCGCGGCGATGACCGCCAAGCCGCCCATCGGGGTCGCGGTGCTCGGGTCGACCGGGTCGATCGGGGTGCAGGCGCTGGACGTGATCAGCGCCGAGCCGCGGCGGTTCCGGGTGGTCGCCCTGGCGGCCAGGCGCTCGGCCGCCAGGCTCGCCGCCCAGGCCCGCGAGCTGCGCCCCGCCGCGGTCGGCCTGGTCGAGGCCGACGAGGCGGCCACGCTCGCCGCCGAGCTGCCCCCCGGCTGCCACCTGGTGGTCGGGCCCGAGGCGGTCACCGAGCTGGCCGCCGCCGACGGCGCCGAGGTGGTCCTCAACGGCATCACCGGCTCGGTCGGGCTCGCCCCCACCCTCCGCGCCCTGCAGGCCGGCCGCCGGCTCGCCCTGGCCAACAAGGAGAGCCTGATCGTCGGCGGCGAGCTGGTAGCAGCCCACGCCCGGCAGGGCCAGATCGTCCCGGTCGACTCCGAGCACTCCGGCCTGGCGCAGTGCCTGCGCGCCGGCCGCCCCGAGGAGGTCGCCCGGCTGGTCCTGACCGCCTCCGGCGGCCCCTTCCGCGGCCGTTCCGCCGCCGAGCTGGCCGCCGTCACCCCGACCGACGCCCTCGCCCACCCGACCTGGGCGATGGGCCCGATGATCACGGTCAACTCCGCCACGCTGATGAACAAGGGCCTGGAGGTGATCGAGGCGCACCTGCTGTTCGGCGTGCCCTACGACCGCATCGAGGTGGTGGTGCACCCGCAGAGCGTCGTCCACGCGATGGTCGAGTGGCGCGACGGCTCCACCGTGGCGCAGCTCTCCCAGCCGGACATGCGCCTGCCGATCGGCCTGGCCCTCGGCTGGCCCGAGCGGTCCGAGCGACCGGTCGGGCAGCTCGACTGGAGCCGCGCGGCCACCCTGGAGTTCCAGCCCGTCGACCGGGCGACCTTCCCCCTGCTGGACCTCGCCGTCCGCGCCGGCCGGCTGGCGGGCACCGCCCCGGCGGCCCTCAACGCCGCCAACGAGGAGGCGGTGAGCGCGTTCCTGGCGGGCCGCCTGCCGTTCCCCGGCATCGCGGCGGTGGTCTCGCGGGTGCTCGACGAGCACCGGCCGCCGGCGCGCCTGGACCTCGCGGCGGTGCTCCAGGCCGAGCGGTGGTCCCGCGACCGCGCCCGTACACTGGTCGAGGACCTGATCGCTTCCCGGGGGACCCGATGACCACCTTGTTCGGCGTCACGCTGTTCGTCCTGGCCCTGATGGTGGCCATCTTCCTGCACGAGGGCGGGCACTTCGTGACCGCCAAGCTGTTCGGCATGAAGGTGGAGCGCTTCTTCCTGGGCTTCGGCCCGACGCTGTGGTCGTTCCGCCGCGGCGAGACCGAGTACGGCATCAAGGCGCTGCCGGTCGGCGGCTTCTGCAAGATCGCCGGCATGAGCCCCTACGAGAGCGACTCCAACTTCCTCGAGGAGGACCGCTCGGCAAAGGTCAGGCGCCAGCCCGGCCCCGTCGCGCCGCCGCTGCCGCCCCAGACGCCGCCGCCGCGCCAGTTCCGCAACAAGCCGGCCTGGCAGCGCGCGATCGTGCTGGCCGCCGGGTCGTTCACCCACTTCCTGGTCGCCATCGTGCTCATCTGGGTCGTCCTGGTCGCGATCGGCATCGGCACCGGCCAGGCCACCACCACCATCCAGAACACCGTGCCCACGACCAGCGACGGCAAGGCCGCCCCGGCCCGGCAGGCGGGGCTGCGCGCCGGCGACCGGATCGTGGCCGTCGACGGCCGCCGGGTCGCCACCTTCGAGGAGCTGCGGGCCGCCCTGGAGGACAAGGGCGGCAAGCGGACCGAGATCACCTTCGTCCGCGACGGCCAGGAGCAGACCGTCCCCCTCATGGCCGCCGAGGAGGACGGTCGCGGCTTCATCGGCTTCCGGCCGACCGAGCAGACCAGGCGCTTCGGCGCGCTCGCCGCCCTCCCGGAGGCCGTCAACCTCTTCTGGGACAACACCGTCGCCATCGTCAAGAGCTTCGGCGGCCTGGTCACCGGCATCGCCGACCGGGTGAGCGCACCGCAGCCGGCACCCGGCGCCGGCGGCGGAGGCGGCGGCGAGGGCGGCCCGATCGGCATCGTCGGCATCAGCCGGCTGGCCGGCCAGGCGGTCGCCAACAACCAGTGGGCGATCTTCATCGCCATCCTGATCCAGCTCAACATCGTCGTGGGCGTGTTCAACCTGCTGCCGCTGCCGCCCATGGACGGCGGCTACCTCGCCTTCGTGGTCTGGCAGGTCGTGACCAGGCGCGAGGTCGACCTCCGCAAGGTCGTCCCGGTCGCCGCCCTGATCGTGGGCCTGCTGGTGATGCTGACCGTCGGCCTCGTCTGGCTGGACATCACCAACCCCGTCCCCTACCCGTTCAGATAAGGAGCCCTCGTGGCCTTCCCGCTCGACTTGACCGGCCTGGCGACCGGCGTGGGCCGCCGGCGCTCGCGCCGCATCAACGTCGGCAAGGTCCCGGTCGGCGACGGCGCCCCGATCAGCGTGCAGTCGATGACCATCACCAAGACCGCCGACGTGAACGCCACCCTGCAGCAGATCGCCGAGCTGGCCGCCACCGGCTGCGACATCGTCCGCGTGGCGGTCCCCGACACCGACGACGCCGCCGCCCTGCCGGCGATCGCCGGCAAGTCGACCATCCCGGTGGTCGCCGACATCCACTTCCAGTGGAAGTACGCCATGGCCGCCGTCGAGGCCGGCTGCGCCGGGGTGCGCATCAAC
>Ga0209875_1000034_pt1 | contig 16192 bp, 8 predicted proteins | sample GWRWS3_0_10_FD_187219 | JGI IMG/M metagenome (GOLD analysis project Ga0209875, IMG submission 187219) | Riverbed sediment microbial communities from areas with vegetation nearby in Columbia River, Washington, USA - GW-RW S3_0_10 (SPAdes)... | ecosystem: Environmental > Aquatic > Freshwater >...
TGCGGGTCCTGTACGTCTCCCCGCTGAAGGCCCTCGCCGCCGACATCGAGCGCAACCTCCGGGCGCCGCTGGCCGGCCTGCGGGCCGCCGCCGCCCGGCTGGACCTCCCCCTGCCCGAGATCACCGTCGCCATGCGCACCGGCGACACCCCGGCGGAGGCCCGGCGGCGCTTCCCGCGGCAGCCGCCCGACATCCTCATCACCACCCCCGAGTCGCTGTTCCTGCTGCTGACCTCCCGCGCCCGTGAGGCGCTGGCGTCGGTCGACACCGTGATCGTCGACGAGGTCCACTCGGTGGTCGCGACCAAGCGCGGCGCCCACCTGGCCCTCAGCCTGGAGCGGCTGGACGAGCTGCTGGAGCGGCCCGCCAGGCGGATCGGCCTGTCGGCCACCGTGCGGCCGCTGGACGAGGTCGCCCGCTTCCTCGGCGGCCCCCGCCCCGTCGACGTGGTCGCCCCGCCCAGCCACAAGTCTTTCGACCTCCAGGTGATGGTTCCGGTGGAGGACATGACAGCAATTGGAACTCCCGATGAGAGCTCCGATCCGGCCGGCTCCGCCGACCGGTCGGTCTGGCCCCACATCGACGAGCGGCTGGTCGAGCTGGTCCGCGCCCACCGCTCCACGATCGTGTTCGCCAACTCCCGCCGGCTGGCCGAGCGGCTCTGCGCCAACCTCAACGAGCTGGCCGGCGAGGAGCTGGCCCGGGCCCACCACGGCTCGGTCAGCCGCGAGCAGCGGGTCGAGATCGAGGAGGACCTGAAGGCCGGCCGGCTGCCGGCCGTGGTCGCGACCAGCTCGCTGGAGCTCGGCATCGACATGGGCGCCGTCGACCTGGTCGTCCAGGTGGAGGCGCCCGGCTCGGTCGCCCAGGGCCTGCAGCGCATCGGCCGCGCCGGCCACCAGGTCGGCGCGGTCAGCCGCGGCATCGTGCTCCCCAAGTTCCGCGGCGACCTGGTCGAGTCGGCGGTGGTCGTCGAGCGGATGCTCGCCGGCGCCATCGAGGCGATGCGCTACCCCCGCAACCCCCTGGACGTGCTCGCCCAGCAGGTCGTCGCCATGGTGGCGATGGACGACTGGACCGTCGAGGAGCTGGAGGCGCTGGTCCGGCGCGCCGCCCCCTTCGCCGAGCTGCCCCGCAGCGCGCTGGAGAGCGTCCTGGACATGCTCTCCGGCCGCTACCCCTCCGACGAGTTCGCCGAGCTGCGCCCCCGCCTCAACTGGGACCGGGTCGAGGGCCGCCTGGTCGGCCGGCCGGGGGCGCAACGCCTGGCCGTCACCTCCGGGGGCACCATCCCCGACCGGGGCCTGTTCGGCGTCTACCTGGTCGGCGAGCGCCAGACCCGCGTCGGCGAGCTGGACGAGGAGATGGTCTACGAGTCCCGCGTCGGCGAGGTCTTCACCCTCGGCGCGTCGAGCTGGCGGATCGAGGACATCACCCACGACCGGGTGCTGGTCACCCCGGCACCCGGGCAGCCGGGCAAACTCCCGTTCTGGCACGGCGACATGCTCGGGCGACCGGTCGAGCTGGGCCGCGCCCTGGGCGCGTTCCTCCGCGAGCTGTCCGGCCTGGACGCGGCGGCGCGGCTGCGGCGGCTGGCCGCGGCCGGCCTGGACGCCAACGCCGCCGGCAACCTGGTCGGTTACCTGGACGAGCAGCGCGAGGCGACCGGGGTGCTGCCCGACGACCGCACCATCGTGGTCGAGCGCTTCCGCGACGAGCTGGGCGACTGGCGGGTCTGCATCCACTCGCCGTTCGGCGCCAAGGTCCACGCCCCATGGGCCCAGGCCATCGAGGCCCGGGTCCGGGAGCGGCTCGGCCTCGAGGTCCAGACCATGTACACCGACGACGGCGTGGTGGTGCGGCTGCCGGAGGCCGACGAGGCCCCGCCCGGCGACTCGATCCTGTTCGACCCCGACGAGATCGAGGACCTGGTCGTCGGCGAGGTCGGCGGCTCGGCGCTGTTCGCCAGCCGCTTCCGCGAGTGCGCGGCCCGCGCCCTGCTGCTGCCACGGCGCCGGCCGGACCGCCGCACGCCGCTGTGGCAGCAGCGGCAGCGCAGCGCCGGCCTGCTCCAGGTCGCCTCCAGGTACGGCTCGTTCCCGGTGGTGCTCGAGACCATGCGCGAATGCCTCCAGGACGTCTTCGACCTGCCAGGCCTCAGGGAGCTGATGGCCGAGGTCCAGCGCCGTCAGGTCCGGGTGGTGGAGGTCGACACGCCGTTCCCGTCGCCGTTCGCCAGCTCGCTGCAGTTCGGCTACGTCGCCGCGTTCATGTACGAGGGCGACGCGCCGCTTGCCGAGCGGCGTGCCCAGGCGCTGTCGCTGGACCGCTCGATCCTGGCCGAGCTGCTGGGCCGCGAGGAGCTGCGCGACCTCATCGACCAGGCCGCCCTCGCCGACCTGGAGCTGGAGCTCCAGCTCCTGACCCCCGAGCGCCGCGCCCGCGGGCCCGACGGGCTGCACGACGCGCTCCGCCTGCTGGGCGACCTGAGCGTCCAGGAGGCCGCCGACCGCTCGGCCGACCCCGACGCCGCGCCCGGCTGGCTGGCCGAGCTGGAGGCGACCCGCCGAGCGGTGCGGCTGCGCGTCGGCGGGCACGAGCGCTGGGTGGCGATCGAGGACGTCGCCCGGCTGCGCGACGGGCTCGGGGCCGCGCCGCCGGTCGGGGTGCCGCGGGCGTTCCTGGAGCCGGTCGCCGACCCGGTCGGGGACCTGCTGGCCCGCTACGCCCGCACCCACGGGCCGTTCCTGGCCGGCGACCCGGCCGGCCGGCTCGGCCTCGGCGTGGCCGTGGTCGAGCAGACCCTCGCCAGGCTGGCGGCGGCCGGCCGGGTGGTGCACGGCGAGTTCCGGCCCGGCGGGTCCGGCCGGGAATGGCTGGACACCGAGGTGCTGCGCCGGCTCCGGCGGCGCTCGCTGGCCGCGCTCCGCAAGGAGGTCGAGCCCGTCCCCCAGCAGGCCCTCGCCCGCTTCCTGGCCGCCTGGCAGGGGGTCGGCCCCAGCGGCCCGCGGGCCACCGACCTGGACGCGCTGTTCCGGGTGGTCGAGCAGCTCCAGGGCGCCGCCGTGCCAGCGTCGGCGCTGGAACGGCAGGTGCTCGCCGCCCGGCTGCCCGGCTACCATCCGGGCCTGCTCGACCAGCTCTGCGCCTCCGGCGAGGTCGTCTGGGCCGGCGCCGGCGCGATCGGCTCCGACGACGGCTGGGTCGGCCTGTACCTGGCCGAAGGGCTCCCGCTGCTGCTGCCGGAGCCGCTCCCGGTCGAGCTGACCCCGCTGGCCGCCGCCGTCAGGGAGGCGCTGGCCGGCCACGGCGCGATGTTCTTCCGGCAGCTCGCCGACGCGGTCGGCGGGGCGGGAGCCGCCGGCGACAGCGAGCTGCTGCTGGCGGTCTGGGAGCTGGTCTGGGCCGGCATGGTCACCAACGACACCCTGGTCCCGCTGCGGGCGCTGGTCGCCGGCGGCTCCCGCCCCGCCGCCCGCCCGCAGAGCCGCCGCCGCTACGGCCGCCGCGGCCCGCCCCTGCCGAGCCGCGCCGGGCCCCCGGCCGGCGCCGGCCGCTGGAGCCTGCTGCCCGCCGCCGCCTCCGGCTCCCCTGACCCCACCAGGCGGCTGCACGCGGTCGCCGAGCAGCTCCTTGACCGTCACGGGGTGCTCACCAGGGGCGCGGTCATGGCCGAACGGCTACCAGGGGGGTTCGCCGGCGTCTACCCCGTGCTCAAGGCGATGGAGGAGGCCGGCCGCTGCCGGCGCGGCTACTTCGTGGACGGGCTCGGCGGCGCCCAGTTCGCCGCGCCCGGCGCCGTGGACCGCCTGCGCACCCTGACGGAGGCGCCACCCAACCCCCTGACCCAGGTGCTGGCCGCCGGCGACCCGGCCAACCCCTACGGGGCCGCCCTGCCCTGGCCCGAGCGGGCCGCCACCGCCGACGGCCGGGGCGAGCGGCCGGGGCACCGACCCGGCCGCAAGGCGGGCGCGGTGGTGATCCTGACCGACGGCGAGCTCGCCCTCTACGTCGAGCGGGGCGGCCGCACCCTGCTCACCTTCACCGACGACCCCGACCGCCTCGGCCGGGTGGCCGACGCGCTCGCCCTGGCCGCCCGCGACGGCGCCCTCGGCCGCCTCGCGGTCGAACGGGCCGACGGCGAGCCGGTGTTCGACAGCCCGCTGGCACGCGCGCTCACCGACGCCGGCTTCCGGCCCACCGCCCGCGGCCTGCGCCTGCGGCGCTGAGATGCCAGAGGGCGACACCGTCCTGGTCGCCGCCGCCCGCCTGCACGCGGCGCTGGCGGGGGAGCGCCTGCTGGCCACCGACTTCCGGGTGCCGCGCTTCGCCACCACCGACCTGGGCGGCCAGGCGGTCACCGAGGTCGCGGCCCGCGGCAAGCACCTGCTGCTGCGCACCGACGCCGGCGTCACCCTCCACAGCCACCTCAAGATGGAGGGCGCCTGGCACCTGTACCGGCCGGGGGAGCGGTGGCGCGGCCCCGACTTCCAGGTCCGGGCCGTGCTCCGCACCGAGCCGTGGGTCGCGGTCGGCTTCCGGCTGGGCATCTGCGAGCTGCTGCCGACCGCGCGGGAGCACGAGGTGGTCGGGCACCTCGGTCCCGACGTGCTCGGCGCCGACTGGGACGCCGCCGAGGCGGTCCGGCGCCTGCTGGCCGACCCCGACCGCGTCGTCGGCACCGCCCTGCTCGACCAGCGCGTCATGGCCGGGCCGGGCAACATCTACAAGTGCGAGGTCTGCTTCCTGCGCGGCGTCTCCCCGTGGACGCCGGTCGGCCAGGTCGACGACCCGGCGGGCATGGTCGACCTGCTGAAGCGGCTGATGGAGGCCAACCGGGCCAGCGGCCGCCAGATCACCACCGGCGACACCCGCCCCGGCCGGACCCACTGGGTCGCCGGCCGCAACGGCAGGCCATGCCGACGCTGCGGCACCCCGATCCGCAAGGCCGACCAGGGGAGCGGCGCCGGCTCGCGGAGCGCCAGCCACGACGCCGACCGGGTCACCTGGTGGTGCCCGACCTGCCAGCCGGGCCCGGGCCCGAGCCTCAGATCCGCGCGAGCGAGCGGACCGCGGCGCGGGGGCCGCGGCGGCCAGGCCCCCGGACGGAGCGGCTGAGCAGGCGCAGCACCCGGCCGCGGTGGCCCGGGAACGGGGCGAGCAGCTCGAGCATGCGCTCGTCGCTGCCCCGCGGCTCGCCGGCCAGCGCCCAGCTCACCAGGTGGGGGAGGTGGAAGTCGCCGACCGAGACGGCGTCGGCGTCGCCGAGGGCGACGATCGCCACCTCGGCAGAGGTCCACGGCCCGACCCCGGGGAGCGCCTGCAGCCGCCGGCGCGCGTCGGCCGGCGCCATCGCCACGGTCTCCTCGACCCGCCGGGCGCGGCTGGCGGCCATGAGGATGGTGGCGGTCCGCTTGCGCTCGACCCCGAGCGGGTGGAACGCCCAGTACGGGGTGGTCGCCAGCGCCGGCGGCGCCGGCTGCAGCAGCAGCGGCAGCGGGCCGGGAGCGGGCTCGCCCCAGGCCCGCACGATCGCCCGGTAGCCGTCCCTGGCCTCCCGCCCGGTGACCTTCTGCTCCAGGATCGACGGGAGCAGCGCCTCGAACACCGCCTGCGAGCGGGCGATGCGCAGGCCGGGCAGGCGGCGGTGGAGCTCCCCGACGAGCCCGCCCGGGCGGAAGCCGTCCAGGCTGTCACGCGCCCCGAGCAGCTCGGGGGCGGCGGCCAGGCACCACTCGGCCCCCGTGCCCCAGGCGGCGACCCGCACCGTCCCGCCGTCGGCGGCATACCGGGCGGTGGCCGGCCCCTGCGGGGTCCGGGTCGCCCGCCACCACGCCCCGGCGCGGTCGACCAGCATGGTCGGGTCGCCGGCCCCGCGACGCAGCGGCCCCAGCGTCAGCCGCAGGTCGACCGGCAGGCGCGGCCGGACGACCGTCTCCAGGGGTTGCGGTGCGGCGGGCATCGCCCGGATCGTCGCACGTGCGGGCGACAGCGTCACCACGCCCGCTGGGCCGGGGGGATCGCGGCCCGGTCGGTGGTCCGGTACTCGGCCGCGGCCGCCTGCAGCCGGCCGGCGGCGCCGGCCAGGTCGTCGGCGATCACGCCGAGCTCGCGCGCCCAGCGGGCCCACAGCACCTGGAACCGCTCGGTCAGGGCGGGGTCGCCGAGCGCGCCGGCGACCCCGCCGGCGGCCGGGACGAGGCTGCCGACCACCGACCGCACCTGGTCGGCGCTGGCCGCGAGCCGTCCGGCCGCGCGCTCCAGCTCGCTCGGAAGGACCTGAACCAAGGCCACCGCCATCACCCCTCTACGAAGTGCCACAACCCGAGTGGAAGCATAGATTATGAACGTAAACGAAAGCAAACAGAGGTTAACGACCCGACCAGTGACATGGCGACGAGCCGCCGAGGCGACCGTCCGCAAGATCCCCTGTTCGACTGGGATGCCCGAGTAGAATCCCTGGGTGGCCGCCGGCGGAGTGGGGCCGCCGGCTGTCCAGGGCCGCTCACCCACGCCTTCGGAGGATCGTCATGCCAGGTCGCTTCGGCCGTGTGCTCACCGCCATGGCCACCCCGTTCAGCACCGACGGCAACCTCGACGTCGACGGCGCCCAGCGCTTGGCCCGCCACCTGCTCGACCACGGCACCGACACGCTGGTGGTGGCCGGCACCACCGGCGAGTCCCCGACCCTCACCGCCGACGAGAAGGCCCGCCTGTGGGCGGCGGTGGTGGAGGCGGCCGGCGACGGTGGCCGGGTCATGGCCGGCACCTCGACCTACTCGACCGCGGAGTCGGTGGAGCTGACCCACCTGGCCGAGAAGGCCGGCGTCGGCTCGCTGCTGCTGGTCACGCCCTACTACAACAAGCCGCCCCAGTCCGGGCTGGTCGCCCACTTCAGCGCCGTCGCCGGGAGCACCGGCCTGCCCTGCATGCTCTACAACATCCCCGGTCGCACCGCCTGCACCATCGAGGTGCCGACGATGGTGCGGCTGTTCGAGGAGGTCGACAACGTCGTGGCGGTCAAGGACGCCGTCGGCGACATGGCCGCCGCCAGCCGCCTGCACCGCGAGACCGGCGGGCGGATGGAGCAGTACTCCGGCGACGACAAGAACCTCCTGCCGCTGCTGGCCGTCGGCGGCGTCGGCGTCGTCAGCGTCGCCGCCCACCTGGTCGGCCCCGCCCTCCAGGAGCTGATCGCCGCCTTCGAGCGGGGCGACACCAGGACCGCGCTGGACCTCCACACCCGCCACCTGGCCCTGTTCGAGGGCCTGTTCGCCACCGCCAGCCCGATCCTGCTGAAGGCCTGCATGAACCTGCTCGGGCTGCCGGCCGGCCCGTTGCGGCTGCCGCTGCCGGACGCCACCGGAGAGCAGGTCGAGCTCGCCCGCGGCCTGCTGGCCGGCGTCGGCCTCGGCGGGAGCGCGCGTGGCTGAGCGGGCCGCGGAGACCGGCGTCCCACCACCACCGCCGCCCGGCGCGGTCCGGATCGCCTTCCTGGGAGGCCTCGGCGAGATCGGCCGCAACTGCGCGGTCGTCGAGCTTGACGGCGCCCGGCTGCTGATCGACTGCGGCCTCGCCTTCCCCGACGCCGACCAGCCCGGCGTCGACATCATCCTGCCCGACTTCACCTGGCTGGCCGAGGAGCCGGAACGGGTCGTCGGCGTGGTCCTGACCCACGCCCACGAGGACCACATGGGCGCCCTGCCGTACTTCCTGCGCGACTTCGACGTGCCCGTCTACGGGACCAGGCTGTCGCTCAGCATGCTCGCCGCCAAGCTGGAGGAGCACGACCTCGCCCCCTCCCTGGTCGAGGTCGCCCCCGGCCAGCGCATCACCCTCGGCCCCTTCGATCTCGAGCTGTTCGCCATGTCGCACTCGATCCCCGACGGCGTGGCGGTGGCGCTGCACACCCCGGCGGGCACGATCGTGCACACCGGCGACTTCAAGATGGACCTGACCCCGATCGACGCCCGCCCGACCGACCTCGGCGGCCTGGCGAGGCTGGCCGCCGACGGCATCGACCTGCTGCTGTCGGACTCCACCAACGCCGACCAGCCCGGCTTCATCCCCTCCGAGGTCGAGGTCGGCCGCGCCCTCGACGACATCTTCGGGGCCGCCCGGCGGCGGATCGTCATCGCCTGCTTCGCCAGCCACGTCCACCGGGTGCAGCAGATCCTCGACGCCGCCGCCCGCCTCGGCCGCCAGGTCGCCCTGGTGGGCCGGAGCATGATCCGCAACATGCGGGTCGCCGGCGACCTCGGCTACCTGCGGACCCCGCCCGGCCTGCTGGTCCCCGTCGAGGACCTCAACGGGCTCGACCCGGCCAGCACGGTGGTGCTGTGCACCGGCTCCCAGGGCGAGCCGTACTCCGCCCTGACGCTGATGGCCGGCCGCGACCACAAGTGGGTGCGGATCGAACCGGGCGACACCGTGGTGCTGTCGTCGTCGCTGATCCCGGGCAACGAGGCCGCCGTCTACCGCACCATCAACGACCTCGCCCGGCTCGGCGCCGACGTCTACCACAAGGGCAACGCGCGCGTGCACGTCTCCGGCCACGCCGCCCAGGGCGAGCTGACCCTGCTGCTGACCACGCTGCGGCCACACAACTTCCTGCCGGTCCACGGCGAGTACCGCCACCTGGCCCAGCACGCCCGCCTGGCCGAGGCGGTCGGGGTGCCGAGGGACCGGATCCTGCTGTGCGAGGATGGCGACGTGGTCGAGCTCGCCGACGGGGTCGCCAGCCACGTCGGCGAGGTCAGGGCGGGGATGGTGTTCGTGGACGGGCTCGGGGTCGGCGACGTCGGCGACGCCGTCCTGCGCGACCGCCGCAAGCTCGGCGGCGAGGGCTTCGTGCACGTGCTCGCCACCATCGAGTCCCAGACCGGCAAGGTCCTGGCCGGCCCCGACATCGTCACCCGCGGGTTCGTCTACGAGCCGGAGTCCGGCGACCTGATCGAGGAGGCGAAGGCGCGCGTGCTGGCGGCGCTGGAGCGCACCGCCGCCGACGGCGTGGTGGACCCGATGATCCTCAAGCAGCACATGCGCTCGGCCGCCTCGGCGCTGTTCAAGGAGCGCACCCAGCGGCGGCCGGTCATCATCCCGACGGTCATGGAGGTCTAGGGTCGATGGCCAAGGCCCGCACGCGACGCCCTCCCGGGCGCCGGCCGGCGCCGAAGAAGCGCCGCGGCCCGCCGTCGCGGACCCAGCGCCTCGGCCGCGGCCCGCGCAAGGCCCTGTCGCCGCACAAGGGCGACATCCAGGGCGTCTTCCTGATCCTGTTCGCGGTGCTGCTGGCCCTGGGGATCTGGCTGCACAACGGCGGCAAGGTCGGCGTCTTCCTGGCCCTGCTGTTCCGCGGCCTGTTCGGCTACGGCGCCTACGCGGTGCCGGTGCTGTTCGCCGGGCTCGGGCTGGCCCTGTTCCGGCGCTCGGCCGCCAAGGCCGACGACGCCGTCGCCGGCCGTGTCGCCATCGGGCTGCTGGCGCTGCTGCTCGGCGGCCTCGGCCTGCTGCACCTGGCGCGTGGCGCCCCACCGACCTCGGCGGAACCGTCGGTGCTGCAGGACTCCGGCGGGCTGGTCGGCGCCGCCGTGGTCGCTCCGCTGGCACGGCTGCTGTCCACCTGGGGGGCTGCCACGGCCTTCGCCTGCCTGCTGTTCCTCGGCGTGCTGATCGCCACCAGGACCTCGGTGGCGGCGGTCGGTCGGGGGATCGCGGCGGCCGGCAGGGGGCTGCGCGCGGTCGTCACCCCGCCGCCACGGCCCGCCGCCGGCACCGACGCCACCTCGGCGCAGCGGGCCGGCGCCGCCGCTGGCCGCCAGCGCACCGCGACCCAGACCGCGGGCGAGGAGGCCGGCACCGACGGGCCCGACGAGGCGCCGGCCAGGCGCCGGGGCCGGCGGCGGGGCGAGCCGGCCGGCGACACCGTCCAGGGTCCGGAGGCGGCCGACGCCGCCGACGCCGACGTCGCCGCGGCCGGCGAGGGGGACCCCATCCCCGGGCCCGCGGCGCCCACCGCCCCGGCCGACCAGCCCGGGGCCGGCGAGGCTGTCCAGCTCGCCATGACCGTCCAGGCCAAGGCGGGCGGCGTCTACACCACCCCGCCGGAGTCGCTGCTGCGGCGCGGCCACGCCCGGCCGATCGACTCCCGCCGGCTGGACGAGACCGCCCGCATCCTGGAGAACACCCTTGACCAGTTCGAGGTCGACGCCCGCGTGGCCCGCTACACCCGCGGCCCCACCGTCACCCGCTACGAGGTCGAGCTCGGCCCGGCCACCAAGGTCGCCAGGGTCATCGGCCTCTCCCACGACATCGCCTACGCGCTCGCCTCGCCCGACGTCCGCATCATCGCCCCCATCCCCGGCAAGTCCGCGATCGGCATCGAGGTCCCCAACCGCGACCGCGAGCTGGTCACCCTCGGCGACATCCTCGGCCGGGTCGACAAGGACGAGGCCCACCCGCTCACGGTCGCGCTCGGCAAGGACATCGGCGGCGAGCCGGTGCTCGCCAACCTGACCGACATGCCCCATGTTCTTATCGCGGGCAGCACTGGCAGCGGCAAGGCGCTGGCCCTCGACACCCCCATTCCGACCCCGACAGGCTGGACCACGATGGGGGAACTCCGCGACGGCGACATGGTATTCGGTGCGGACGGGGAACCGTGCCGGGTGCTCAGGGCCCATGACGTGCTGCTCGGCGAGCTGTGCTACGAGGTCGAGTTCGACGACGGCACGGTGATCGTGGCATCCGCCGATCACTTGTGGCTGACGGCAGACAGGGCGGCGCGGGTATCCATGGCGAACGGAGCCCACCGAGACGCGGCCCCCTCCCGCGCGCGCGATCGGCTCGTCTGGTTGGACGACCTGATTGCCGAAGGAGGTCCAGATGAGCTGGTCACGGCGGCGGAGCTGGCCGCCGAGATCGGCGCGTCACAGGATTACGTGTGCAACGTCGCCAGGAAGGAGGGCGTCCGGCCCGCCGGGTTCAAGCCGATCCTGATGCGGCAGCTCTACCGGGCCACCGGCAAGACGGTCAACAAGACGCACCCTGCCCGCACCTACCGGCGCGGCGACCTGCTCGGTGCATTACGCGTGCGTGCGAATCAGCAGGCCTTCGGCCAACGTGACAAGCGAACCCGGCCCCGGGTCGTCACGACCCAACAGATCCGCGACACGCTCACTGTCCAGGGGTACACCAACCACACGATCCCCGTGTGCGCCCCGCTCCAGCAGCCAGAAGCCGAGTTGCCCCTTGACCCCTACGTCCTGGGCTGCTGGCTTGGCGATGGCCACAGCTGGCACGGGCAGTTCTTCTGCGCCGACAGCGAGATCATCGCCAACATCGAGGCTGCCGGGTTCGAGGTCCGCAAGCAGGCCGGACGGTACGCATGGGGCATCGTCGGCCTCACCGCCCGCCTGCGCCAGCTCGGCGTGCTCGCCAACAAGCACATCCCCGAGGCCTATCTACGCGCGGGGCCGAAGCAGCGTCTTGCCCTGCTACAGGGCCTCATGGACACCGACGGGAGCGTGGGCAGCGGCGGGTCCGTCGAGTTCACCAACACCAATCGGCTGCTCGCCGAGGCGGTTGTCGAACTGGCAGTGAGCCTCGGCCACAAGGCCGTGCTGCGCGAGGGCCGGGCACGGCTCTATGGGCGGGACTGCGGGCCGAAGTACAGGGTGACCTGGACACCGCCGGATCCCGTGTTCCGGCTGTCCCGCAAGCTCGCCAGACAGCGGCTCACCGGGCACCGAGGAGTCCAGGGAGTCCGCTACATCGTGGCTGTGCGACCGGTCGCGAGTCGCCCGGTCCGCTGCATCACCGTGGATTCCCCCGACCGTCTCTACCTGGCATCGCGCGCGTGCATCCCGACGCACAACAGCGTCAGCCTCAACGTGCTGGTGACCAACCTGCTGATGCGCAACCCGCCGGAGCGGGTGCGGCTGATCCTGATCGACCCCAAGCGGGTCGAGCTGACCCACTACGACGGCGTGCCGCACCTGATCACCCCCGTCGTCACCCACCCCAAGCGGGCCAGCGAGGCGCTCGCCTGGGCGGTGCGGGAGATGGAGCTGCGCCTGGAGACCCTGGCCATCGCCGGGGTCCGCAACATCGCCGCCTACAACCAGGCGGCCAAGGAGGGGACGCTGCCGCCGCTGCCGTCCGCCTCCCTGGACGACGCCGGCCGGCCCGACGGCGACCGCGAGCGGCCCACGCTGCCCTACATCGTGGTGGTCATCGACGAGCTGGCCGACCTGATGATGATCGCCCCCAGGGACGTCGAGGACGCCATCTGCCGCATCGCCCAGATGGCGCGGGCCGTCGGCATCCACCTGGTGGTCGCCACCCAGCGCCCCTCGGTCGACGTGGTCACCGGGCTCATCAAGGCCAACATCCCCAGCCGCATCGCCTTCATGGTCGCCAGCGCGCAGGACTCCAGAGTGATCCTGGACGCCGGCGGCGCCGACAAGCTGGTCGGCCACGGCGACATGCTGTACCTGCCCGGCGGCACCTCCAAGCCGCGCCGCGTGCAGGGCGCCTTCATCACCGAGAAGGAGGTCGAGGCGGTCGTCGCCTACTGCAAGGCGCAGCAGCATGCCAGCTACCAGCCCGGGGTGGTCGCCGAGGGCAGGGCCGCGGCCGGCGACGACGACGACGGCGACGAGGACCCCCTGCTCAACGAGGCCATGGGGCACGTGGTCCGCTCCGGGCTGGGGTCGACCTCGATGCTGCAGTCGAAGATGAAGGTCGGCTTCGCGCGCGCCCGCCGGATCATGGACCAGCTCGAGGAGCGCGGCGTGGTCGGGCCGTCGGAGGGCTCCAAGCCGCGCGACGTGCTGATGACCGTGGAGGAGCTGGACGAGCTGCGCGGCCGCGAGGCCGGCTACGGCGAGATCGCCGGAGACTGACCCCCGGAACCGGTTGCCGTCCGCCTGGCGTTGGGCGACAATCCGCTCGCCCGAGAGCCGATCTTCCGGCTTGCCGGTAATTGCGTCGTGAAGGGGTGTCCCGGCTGCCCAGCATTGGCGAAGCGCTGCGCTCGGCCCGGGAAGCGCAGGGGAAGTCCGTCGAGGACGCCGCTGCCGCGACCCGGATTCGGCCCAGCTACCTCGAGGCCCTGGAACAGGAGCACTTCGAGCAGTTGGGCGGCAACGTGTACGCCAAGGGCTTCCTGCGCTCCTACGCCAACTTCCTCGGCGTCGACCCGGCCCCGCTGCTGGACGCCTACCGGGCCCAGGAGCGCCCGGACGCGCCGCTGTTCGAGCACGCGCCCGCGGGCATCGGCGGTCGGGCGAGCGGGCGGCGCGGCCCCACCTGGCTCGCGGTGGCCATCGTCTGCGTCTTGATCATCCTGGTGGTGTCGCTGTGGTCGCTGCTGCGGCCCTCGCCCGACCCGACCGACGCCCAGCCCCCATTCGCGCCCGAGCCCGCCACCACGGCGGTCGGCTCCGCCGGCACCAGCGCGCCGCCCACCACCGCCAGGCCGGTCGCGCGGGGGGTGACCGTCATCGTGCGGTATGCCGCGCCCTCCTGGACGCGGGTGACCGCCGACGGGAAGGTCTTCTTCGAGGGCACGCCCGGCCCGGACGAGCGGCGCACCTTCCGCGCCAAGCGCTCGATCGACCTGATCCTCGGCGCGCCCGCCGTCGTCACCCTGACCGTGAACGGCAAGGACCTCGGCGTCCCCGACCGCTCCGGCGCGATCTGGCGCCACTCGTTCACCCCAGGCGAGCCGTCCCTCGGCTAGTGTGGGGCCCATGACCACCGCGCCGCGCCTCGCGCTGACCTTCGAGGATGTGCTGCTGGTGCCCAGGCGCTCCGGCGTCCGCTCCCGCAGGCACGTCTCCACCCGCTCCCGCTTCACCCGCGGCGTCGAGCTCGCCGTCCCGATCGTCTCCGCCAACATGGACACGGTCACCACCGCGCCGATGGCGATCGCCATGGCCGAGCTCGGCGGCCTCGGCGTGATCCACCGCTTCCTCCCCGTCGAGGGCCAGGCCGAGGAGGTCAGGCGGGTCAAGCGCTACCTCAGCCAGGTCGTCCAGGAGCCGTACACCATCGGGCCCGAGCGGTCGGTGGCCGAGGCGGCCGCCGAGGCGCGCCGGCTGGGCGTGACCGGGCTGGTGGTGGTCGACGCCGAGCGCCGGCCGCTCGGCATCCTCACCGCCCGCGACATGCGCGCCGCCGGCGGCGGCACGGTCGCGTCGGCCATGACGCCCGCCGAGCGGCTGGTCACCGCCGGGCCGGGCATCGCCCCCGACGAGGCCCGCAAGCTGCTGGACCGGCACCGCATCGAGAAGCTCCCGCTGGTCTCCGAGGACGGGCGGCTGGCTGGGCTGATCACCCTGCGCGACCTCGGCCTGCGCGACCGCTGGCCGCACGCGGCCCGCGACCAGCAGGGCCGGCTGCGGGTCGCCGCCGCGCTCGGCGTGCGCGGCGGCTACCTGGCAAGGGCCGAGGCGCTGCTCGACGAGGGCGTGGACGCCCTGGTCGTCGACGTCGCCCACGGCCACGCCGACCACACCATCGAGGCGGTCCGCGAGCTGAAGGCGACCTGGCCGGCGTGCGAGCTGGTCGCCGGCAACGTCGCCACCGCCGAGGGCTTCCGCGAGCTGGCCGACGCCGGCGCCGACGCCGTCAAGGTCGGCATCGGCCCGGGGCTCGCCTGCACCACCCGGCTGGTCGCCGGCGTCGGCGTGCCGCAGCTCACCGCCATCCTCGACTGCGCCGAGGTGGCCCGCTCCAGCGGCGTGCCGCTGATCGCCGACGGCGGCATCCGCCATCCCGGCGACGTCGCCAAGGCGATCGCGGCCGGCGCCAGCACGGTCATGATCGGCGGGCTGTTCGCCGGCCGGGCCGAGAGCCCCGGCGAGGTGGTACGCCGCAAGGGCCGCTCCTACAAGGTGTTCCGGGGGATGGCCTCCTACGGCGCGGCCGCCGCCCGCCTGGAGATCGAGGGCCGCGGCGACGCCCTGGACCAGTACGTGCCGGAAGGCGAGGAGCTGGAGTTCCCCCTGGGGGGGCCGGTCGCCGAGGTCGTCAACGAGCTGGTCGGCGGCCTGCGCAGCGGCATGAGCTACATCGACGCCACCACCGTCCAGGAGTGCTGGCGCAACGCCGTGTTCGTGCGCCAGACCCTCGCCGGCCGGCGCGAGGCGCGCCCCGGGTCCGGGGAGACGTGACCGTATTCCGGAGTTCGACGCCTACGGGCCCGCGAGCGGCATCCAACCTGCTTAGGATGGTAGGTCTGCCGAGGTGGCTGGGGGAGCGCGCATGGCTGACACCGATCGACTCTCGTTGAAGGCCTTCCTGAGCCACCGGTACAAGTCACCAGAAGTCAACATCTACTTCTACAACCTGTTCTCTCAGCGCGCCGACGTCTACTTCGACGTCGACTTGGGCACCGTGGCAACCAATGTGACGCGGCTCGAGCGCATGATCCGAAGCTGCGACGCCTTCATCGGCATCTACCCATACCCAGGCGAGGCGCTGGTCGCCCCGAGCCACGACGAGAAGATGGCGGCGTCGCGGTACTTCAGGCTCGAGCTGGACCTGGCGATCCGGTCCCGAAAGCCGGCCCTGGTGTTCTACGACCGGCACTACGGGGGCATCCTGCAGTCGTCCAGAAACACCCGCTTCCTCGAGTTCGACTCCGCCGAGATCCTGGCGGCCGCCAAACCTTCCGACGAGGGCCGGTTTCGGAACGCCTTCCAGTTGTTCACCGAGACGATCGCCAAGTCGCAGGCCTATGGACAGCTGGCCGAGCGCTCGCTGCCGACCGACATCGGCATCCTGCTGCCGACCGAGACCGACGGGAGCGGCTACGGAAGCCAAGAGCTGACCGCGATCCGGAATGTGCTGCACGATCAGGGGTACGTCGACCCTCGCGTCATCCGCTATCCTCCCCGGCTGGACAAGGACTCGTTCCTGCTGCTGGAGGGACTGGACTGGGTGATCGCCGACGTCGGTGACCACAAGGCCAGCAGCCTCGTTGCGTACATGCACGGCCGGTTCATTCCCACGATCCGGCTGCTCAAGGTCCCTCCGGCAGGCAGGTCGCACTCCGACATGGAGCACGTCCTGTACGGCGGGGTCGAGGTCGGCTACAGCAAGGACATCGTCCGCTGGACCGACGTGCGCGAGCTAGAGGAGGGCCTCGGCAGCCGGCTCGAGACGCTGCGGCAGGGCAGGAGGT
>Ga0209875_1000035_pt1 | contig 16049 bp, 17 predicted proteins | sample GWRWS3_0_10_FD_187219 | JGI IMG/M metagenome (GOLD analysis project Ga0209875, IMG submission 187219) | Riverbed sediment microbial communities from areas with vegetation nearby in Columbia River, Washington, USA - GW-RW S3_0_10 (SPAdes)... | ecosystem: Environmental > Aquatic > Freshwater >...
CTCGTCGTCCTGACCGACCAGCGGTCCCGCGGTGACCAGGTGACCCTGGTCGTGCAGGTCGGCCTGGCTGGCGAGATGGGCGTTCTGGACGGCGGCCGCCTCCTCCTCCGACAGCTCCGGCGCGTCGGGCGGTCGCACCAGCAGCACCAGCGTGTACCGGTCGAAGCGCATGGGTGCCTCCTCTGGCCTCAGCGGACCGACCGGGCCGCCCGCAGGATCGCCTCGACCGAGCGGTCCACGTCCTGGTCGGTGGTGCGCCAGCCCGACACCGAGATGCGCATCGCCGCCATGCCGTGCCAGGTGGTGCCGCCCAGCCACAGGGTGCCGTCGTCCTGGACGCGGCGGACGACCTCGCGGGTGCGGCCGTCGTGGTCGCCGCCCGGGTCGGGGAAGCGCACCAGCGTCTGGTTGAGGACGACCTCGTTCAGCACCTCGACGCCGTCGGCCTGGCCGAGGGCGCCGGCGAAGCGCTGGGCGTGCCGGCAGCAGCGTTCCACCAGCTCGGCGACGCCGGCGCGGCCCAGGGACCGCAGCGCCGCCCAGACCGGCAGGCCGCGGGCCCGCCTGGACGCCTCGGGCGTGAAGGCGTCGGCGTCGCGTTCCCCCGCCTGGCCGGGGATGAAGTAGGCCGCGGCCTTGGCGAAGGCGGCCTGGTGGGCGTCGGGTCGGGTGACGAACGCCAGCCCGGAGTCGTAGGGGACGTTGAGCCACTTGTGGGCGTCGGCGGCCAGCGAGTCGGCCCGCTCCACGCCGTCGAGCAGGTGCCGGTGGGTGGGGCTGGCCGCCGCCCACAGGCCGATGGCGCCGTCGACGTGCACCCAGGCGCCGCGCTCGGCGGCGGCGTCGCAGATGGGACCCAGCGGGTCGACCGCGCCGGTGTTGACGTTGCCGGCCTGGGCGCAGACGATCGTCGGCCCCTGGCAGGCGGCGAGCGTCTCGGCCAGGAGGTCGGCGCGCATGCGGCCCTGCCCGTCGGCGGGGACGACCCGCAGCCGGCCGCTGCCGAACCCGAGGTAGCGCAGCGCGACGTCGACGGTGACGTGGCGTTCGGCGCCGACGACGATCTCCACCGGCGGGGCGCCGGTCAGGCCGTCGCGCTCCACGTCCCAGCCGGCGGCGGCGAGGACGTGGTGGCGGGCGGCGGCCAGGCCGGTGAAGTTGGCCATGGTCCCGCCGGTGACGAAGCCGGTGGTCGTGGCCGCCGGCAGGCCGAGCAGGTCGACCAGCCAGCCGGCTGCCACGTCCTCGACGGTGGCGGCGGCCGGGGACAGGACGAACAGCCCGGCGTTCTGGTCCCAGGTGGCGGCCAGCCAGTCGGCGGCGAGCGCGGCGGGGAGGCCGCCGCCGACCACGAAGCCGAAGTAGCGCGGCCCGGCGGAGGCGACCAGCCCGTCGTCGGCCAGCTTGGCGAGCTGGGCGACCACCTCGGCGGCGTCGGTCGGCCCGTCGGGCAGCGGCCCGCCCAGCCGCGCCCGCAGCTCCTCGGCGCCGGCCTTCGGCCCCACGGGCCTGTCCGGCAGCCCCCGCAGGAACTGCACCGCGTGCGCGGCGGCCTCCTCGAGCGCTCGCTCGGTCATCGCGTCGGTCTCCCTTCAGGCGCAGCTCGTCTGGACGTCGTGGGCGTCGGCGAAGCGCTCGCCGCGGAGCTGGAACTGGACGCTGCCGTGCCCGGGCACGACCGGGCTGAGCTGTACCTCCGAGGAGCGCAGCCGGCCGTCCGGTCCGACGCCGGTGATCCGGCAGCGGGTCCTGCCCTTGCGGTCGCCGTCGTTGGAGACGCGCAGCTCGACGGTGAGCGCGCCGCTGCCGGGCTCGGCGGTCTGGCGCAGCACCTCGGCGCGGAACGGGCCGACGCCGTGGAAGGCGTACCAGGCCCCGAACACCAGCAGCGCCACCGCGGCGATGACGGCGACCATGACGGTGGCGTGCCCCTGGACGGGGCTGGGGGTCGGCAACCTGGCCGGGTTGTAGCGGACCACGTAGGAGGGGCCGTCGACCGGCTGCTCGCACCGCTCGCAGACCTTGCCGCCGGGCTGCACCGGCGTCTGGCAGCGAGGACAGACGCGCACGTTCACGACCGGTGACGGTAGCAGCGGCTATGCTGCTGCGCATGGCCAAGGGGACCGGCGGCAAGGGCGGCGTGCGGGTCGGCACGGCGTCCTGGACCGACCCGACGCTGCTCAAGTCGGGCTGGTACCCCAAGGGAGCCAGCAGCGCCGAGGCGCGCCTGCGCTTCTACGCCACCCAGTTCCCGATCGTCGAGGTCGACGCCGGCTACTACTACCTGCCACGGGAGGACCAGGCGGGCCTGTGGGTGGAGCGGACCCCGCCGGACTTCGTCTTCAACATCAAGGCGTTCAGCCTGCTCACCGGCCATCCGACCCGGCGCAAGGCGCTGCCGGAGGACCTGCTGGAGGAGGTCGCACCGGAGCACCGCGACAAGCAGCGCCTGTACGCCTCGCACCTGTCGGCCGACGGGCTCGCGGAGGTGTGGCGCCGCTTCCAGGACGCGCTGTTGCCGCTGGACTCCGCCGGCAAGCTCGGGGCGGTCCTGCTGCAATACCCGGAGTGGTTCACCCCGCGCCGCTCCAACCGGGAGGAGCTGCGGGCCGTGCGCGACCACCTGCCCGGCTACCAGGTCTGCGTCGAGTTCCGCAACGGCACCTGGATGGCCGAGGGCCGCGACCGCGAGCGCACCCTGGAGCTGCTGTCGGAGCTGGGGCTGCCGCTGGTGTGCGTGGACATGCCGCAGGGGTTCCGCTCGTCGCTGCCGCCGGTCGCCGAGGTCACCTCCCCGGACCTGGCGGTGGTCCGCTTCCACGGCCGCGACCCCAAGGCGTGGGAGAAGAAGACCGTGAGCGAGCGCTTCCGTTACCACTACGAGGAGGACGAGCTCCGCGAATGGGTGCCGAAGGTCGAGCACCTCGCCGACGGCGCCCGCGAGGTCCACGTGCTGATGAACAACTGCTACTCCGACTACGCCACCACCAACGCCCAGCAGCTCATGGACCTGCTGAGCAGCGCCGACGTTCCGGTGGTGCCACCGCAGGGCTGAAGCACAGCGCTCCTGGTCCGGGTTCGGGACTTCCTTCTCCCGGCCGCCGCTTATGGCCTCGGGCCGGTCGGGGGAGGCACGGGGACGGCCGTGGCCTGCGCGCGCTCCGGCGGGAGCGCCGGGTCGAGCTGGGTCGGGTCGCCGCCGCGCAGGCCGTTGGTGATCGGCCGGACGGTGTCGACCACCCGCTGTGCCACCTTCCGTAGCTTCTGGCGGACGGCGGGGTCGTCGGACCTTCCGGCGTGCACCACCAGGACCCGCCACCGGTTGCCCGGCGGGCACGGCCGGTCTGCCCGGCAGTGGTAGGGCCAGGCGATCGCGTACTCGCCGACCTCGTCGGGCAGCTTCCTTGTCCGCCAGACATAGGGTCGGCCGTCGGGTCGGCGCCCACGGCCGAGCGGGCTGCCGCGGTCGTCCAGCGTGTAGAACCCCAACCCTTCCCGGTTGGCCACGCCGCCTGGTTCCTCGCCCGGCGGGAGCCCCGGGTGCTGCCAGGGCGCCAGCATCTGTGTCTGCAGGACGATCGCTGCGTTGAGCGACATGGCCCGCCGCGGCACCAGCTCGATGAGGTTCGGTATCTCCTGCCCCGGCAGCCCCTCCACCTTCCTCGCCGTCCACCCGGCCGGGAGGGGGACCTCGAACCCTCCGGCCGGCACCCGCGCCACCGGTCCGGCCGGGACCGGCCGGGTGGTCGGGGGAGCGGTGGTGGTCGGGGCCGGGGCAAGGGGGGTCGGTCGGCTGGTGAGCCGGTCGACGCCGACCGCGCCCGCCAGCAGCGCCAGGACGACCACCGCGGTCACCCCGGCCAGGCGGGCACGGCGCCTGCGCCCCCAGCGGCGGATTTCGGCGATCGGCGGCGGCGTGGCCCGCTCGGCGTGGTCGGCGACCAGCTCGGCGATCTGCCGGCGCAGCTCATCCTCGTGCATGCCCGGGTTCCTCCTGCCCTTCCTCGAGGTAGGCGCCGAGCGCGGCGCGGGCTCGGGCCAGCCGGCTCTTGACCGTCCCGGGCGGCACCCTGAGCTGCCGGGCGACCTCCTCGACCGGCAGGTCGGCGCCGTAGTACAGGACCAGGACCTGGCCGTGGCGAGGCGGCAGCCGCCGCAGGCCGGCCTCGATCGCCAGCCGGTCGGTCGAGCGGGGCGGCTCGGCGGTCGCCGTTCGCATGCGGGCCAAGGCGGCCAGCTGGCGGCGGGTGCGGCGTAGCCCGCTGGTGGCCAGGTTGAGCGCGACCCGGCGCACCCACGCCTCCGGCGCGTCATAGGCCCGGAGCCTCACCCAGCGGGTCGAGGCTCGGGCGAACGCCTCCTGCACGGCGTCCTCGGCATCCTCAAGGTTGCCGGTCAAGACCGTCAGCTGACCGACCAGGCGGGGATAGCTGGCCTGGTAGAAGTCCCCGAAGTCGTCATCGCCGTGCATGAGTGCTCCGAGCAAACACGCCCGAGGCTCCGGGCCGGTTCCCTCCTGTTCCGCCTTGTCGGCGCTCCACTCCCCCGAGGGGGCATGACCAGCGGTGATCCGACCTCCCAGGTGGCGACCGCGGATCAGCCTGCGAGCAACCGGGCGGTCGCGGCCAGAGAGGGATACCGCTACAGCGCCACCGCTGGAGCGTTCACGCGAGTATCACCCGCCCATCAGCCCGCCGCCGGCTGTGCGAGTGGTCTGGTGCCTTCGGTTCAGGCCGAGGCGGTTGCCAGCTGCTTGGAGAAGTGCTGCAGGGCGGTCTTGGTCTTGGTCTGCTGCTCGCCGGTCAGGTCGACGCCCCGCCCGGTCAGCAGCATCCTCCCCTCGGCGGCGGTCTGGAACGCCTCGCTGGGCGGGCACTTGGTGGACAGCTCCAGGATCCGCGAGCCGTCGGGGTAGAACCACATCTCGGCCACCAGCGGCCGGTTGTACTCGGCCACCGAGAACTTCAGCTTGAGCAGGGTGATCGGCCCCAGCACCGACAGGTCGTCCAGGCCGATGCCCTCCGGGGCGTGCTCGCTGTAGAAGGCCCGCTGCTGCTTGGAGAACAGCTTGCGGATCGGGCGGGTACCCTGGGCGACCTCCCTGGCGTCGTCGATGCCGCCGGTGCCCTTGAGCGAGGCCGAGCATACGTAGCTGCCGCCGGGCATGGCGTCGACCTCCACGACCAGGTTCGGCGACTTGCGCAGGCTGTCGGGGAGCTGGTCGGGGACGACCGGCCGGAGCTTCACCACCGAGTCGCCGCCCTTGCCCTGGACGCGGCGGGCCCGCACCACCACCCCGGCGCCGTTGAGGGTCAGCTTGGGCGTGTCGAAGAAGAACACCTGGCGGATCTGCGCCTGCAGCGGGTCCATGCCGAGGGCGGCGACCGCCGAGCGGTGGTCGCCTTCGGGGACGGTGAGCTTCAGCTCGACGCTGTCGGCGCCTTTCAGCAGCGACAGCAGCCGCCCGAGCTCCTCGTCCGAGAGTGCCGTCAATCGTTTCGCGGTGGTCGCCATGGCGCCGTCCTCCTGTCCGGTCGTGCTCGACCCCCCGATGATGCCGCCAACGGGATCGCCAAGTCACCACTCTTCTTGGCGAGCGTAGCATGCGGCGGATGCGTCGAATCCACGGATGGTCCGGAGCCGGGGCCGCCCGGCCATGCTAGGGCGAGCGGCCGACCAGGCGCGCCGGCTCGACCATGGCTGGGTCGGGCCGGAGCACCACCTGCTCGCCCTGCTCGCCGAGCCGTCACCCGCGACCGAGGCGCTGGCCGAGCTCGGTGTCACCTACGACCGGCTCGCCGAGCGGCTGCGGAGCCGGACGGGAGACCCGGACTGGCCGCCGCCAAGCTACGACGGGAAGGGCCTCAGCCCGAGCGCGGCGACCTACAAGCTCGAAGCCCGCGCCGAGGGGCTGGCGCTGGCCTGGGGATATCGCGTACCCGAGCCCGAGCACGTCCTGCTCGCCATGGTCTACGAGGACCACGGGGTGACCGGGCTGCTCCATCATCTCGGCGCGTCGCAGCCGGCCATCCTGGAGGCGCTGCGGCGGCGCGGGGTCCGCGTGCCCGAGGTGGACCCGCCGCTGTACCGCCCGTGGCGCGGCCATCGCCGCATCGAGGTCGACGAGGCCGAGCTCAAGCGGGTGATCGACCTGCTGATCCAGCAGCACCCGCCGGGGTCGCGGTGGCGCTGGGGCTTCAACTGGCTGCCGGGGATGCCGCGTCGCGCGCGGGTGGACGCCGAGGAGGGCATCGACCTGGACGCGCTCCTGGCGCAGGCCAGACGGCCGGCCGGGTAGGGTCCTCCGCATGGAGTACTTCATCTACTGCCGCGACAGGCCGGGCACCGGGAGGCTGCGCGCCGAGCTCGGGGAGGCGCACTGGTCGTTCATGGACGGCTATGCCGACGCGATGATCGCCAGGGGCCCGACGCTGACCCCGGACCGCGAGACGGCGACCGGCAGCATGCACATGGTCGACCTGCCCGACGCCGAGGCGGCGCGGGTGTTCGCCTTCGAGGAGCCCAACTACCGGGCGGGCGTGTACGGCGAGGTGCTGGTGCGCCGCTGGCGCAACGCGCTGGGACGCACGATGTGGGACTTCCAGGGCGACCCGGTCGGCAACCGGCGGTTCCTGATCATCGGCCACGGCAAGCCGGGCGTGGGCGGCACCCGCGACCTGCTGCTCGACGCGCACCGCCGCTACTTCGTCGACCACGGCTACCACGACCGCTTCATCGCGCGTGGGCCGTTGCTGTCCGACGACGGCACGGAATGGATCGGCAGCGCGATGCTGGTGGAGCTGCGCGACCGTGCCGCCGTGGACGCCATGCTGGCGGGCGAGCCCTACGCGCGCGCCGGGCTGTACGCCGACGTCGAGGTCCACGACTGGCAGTTCGGCGGGCGCCCCACGTAGGCGAGCCGCAGCCAACCCACAGCCGACGCACCGCCCGGACCGGCACGGTGGGCGCCGGCGGGTCAGCCGGCCAGGCCGGTCTGCTCCAGGGCGGCGAGCAGGCGGTCCACCGGCCCGTCGATGCTGTGCCGGTCGGCCAGGGCCGCCAGCCGCTCCCGGTCGGGCGGGTGCGGGTCGCTGGCCTGGTAGGCGACGTCGGTGGGGAGCGCGACCACCCGGCGCATCGCCCAGAGGTAGCCGGCGCTCTGCTGCAGGGCGGCGGCAACCCGCGGGGCGAGGCGCCCGGCGTCGGCGGCCGCCAGCAGCGCGTCCAGGTCGGCATGGTCGGCGGCCAGCCGCGCGGCGGTCTTCTCCCCCACCCCAGGCACGCCGGGCAGGCCGTCGGAGGGGTCCCCGCGGAGGATGGCAAGATCGACATAGCGGGCGGGCGGCACGCCGCACTTGGCGGCGACGGCCGCCTCGTCCATGCGGGCCAGCGACGAGGTCCCCCTGAGCGGGAACAGCACCCACACCACCGGGTCGCGGACCACCTGGAACAGGTCGCGGTCGCCGCTGACGACCGCGACCCGCTCCCGCGCGCCGGCAGCCGCCGCGATCGTGCCGATCACGTCGTCGGCCTCGTACCCGGCGGCCTCGGCGACCGGCAGGCCGGCCGCGTCCAGCACCTCCCGGATCACCGGCACCTGGCCGGGCAGCTCCGGCGGGTCGTCGCGCCGCTTGGACTTGTAGCCCGCGTACAGGTCGACCCGCCACTGCGGCCGCCAGTCGGCGTCGAAGACGTTGACCACCGCGCGCGGCCGCTGGTCCACCAGTAACTGCGACAGCATGTCCAGGTAGCCGCGGACGGCGTTGACCGCCGCGCCGTCCGGGCCGGTGATGGTCCTGGGCAGGGCGAAGAACGCCCGGTAGAACAGGCTCGGCGAGTCCAGCACCACGGCGGTGGGCCGTTCGGCGGTCATGGCGGGCAGCATGCCACGTCCGGCGCCACATCCGTGTGATTTCCAAGCGCGGAGGGTGATGTGGTATGAACCTACGCGTTCCGCGGCTCCCCCGGCCGCGGTGGCACTGTTCCCCGAACCCCCTAAGGGAGCGGCTTTCGACAGATGGCACCCTTCCGACGTTCCTGGGTGCTTCGGTTGCTCGGCGTCGTCGCGGCCGGCTCGGTGGCGGCGTCGCTGGTGCTTCCCCACTACGCCGGAGCGCAGGCGGCACCGCAGGCCGCCGACGTGCCGACCCAGCTCAAGCAGGTCAAGGCGGCGCTGGCCGACGTCAAGGCCGACGCCAAGAAGCTGGCGCGCGCGCTCGACCGGGCCAACCAGGCGCTGAACCGGGCGGAGAACGAGCTGGAAGAGGCCGAGCTGCAGCGCCTGTCGGCCCACGCCCGCGGCGTGCGCGCCAACGCCGCCCTGCAGGACGCGACCGAGCGGGTCGAGCGGCTGCGCCGGGTGCTCGGCGACCGCGCCCGCGGCATCTACATGGCCGGCGACCCGGCCGGCCTCAGCGCCCTGGTCCGCAACAACCGGGTCGACGAGCTGCTCAGCCAGGTGACGATGCTGGACCACCTGGCCAGGGAGAGCAACGAGTCCCTGGCCGACCTGGTCGTCGCCCAGAAGGACTACGCGCTCGCCAAGCAGGCCCTCGGCGAGGCCGAACGCGACGCCAGCCGCGCCGGCGTGGTCATCACCAGGAAGATCGCCGAGGCGGTCGAGCTGCGCGACCTGCGGCTCCAGGCCAAGGAGAAGCTCGACGACAAGATCCGGCTGCTGGAGGGCGAGGAGGCCGTGCTGCGCGCCACCCAGCAGCAGCGCCTGCAGCGGCAGGCCGGCCTGGTCCGCGGCGGCGGCAAGTGCGACCTGTCGGGCACCTCGGACGCCGAGTACTTCATCATCATGAAGGAGTCGCGCGGCGACCCGACCGCCGACAACCCCAGCTCGACCGCGTTCGGCCTTGGGCAGCTCCTCCTCGACCTACGGCGGCGCATCCTCGGCGCCAACTACGACACCATCGACTGCGGCCTGCAGCTCATGGCGTTCCGCACCTACGTGCGCGAGCGCTACGGCACCGCCGAGAACGCCCAGGCGTTCTGGCTCTCCCACGGCTGGTACTGACACCCTCCCTGTTCAGAGGGTCGCCAGTGCCGCGCGCACCTTGTCGGCGGCGGCGCCGGCCGCCTCCAGCCGCTTGTCCTTGGCGGCGGCCCGCAGGGCGGAGAGCTCCGCGTCGACGGTCGCCTCGGCGGCGGTGCCGGCGATCGAGCGCCGCATCCGCGCCCAGATCGCGTCCAGGACCGCGGCGTCCTCGCGGACCCCGACCGCGTCCTTGGCCTCGACGTCCACCAGCACCTGTCCCGCCCAGGCGCCGAGGCGCCCGCGGTCGACGGTGGCGACGGGCTCGAAGCGGAGCTGGAGGTCGGCGGTGGCGCGGGCGACCCGGACGGCGGCCTGCTGGGCGGCGGTGCGGTCCTTGGCGGCGACCGCGTCGGCCAGGCCCTTGTGGACGTTGCCCATCTGGGCGACCAGCTTGGGGACCTGCTCACCGAGGGTTGCCCGGTGCGCCTCCCAGAGCCTGGTGATGGTGGCGAGCTGCTGGCCGGCGGCGCTCCAGTCCGAGGACCGGACCGCGGTGAGGATGGTGCCGGCCGCGGTCGCCAGGTCGGCGAGCTCCCGCGGCTGCGGGCCGTCGACCTTGTCGGTGGGCACGGCGATGGCGATGCCGACCAGTTCCTCGGGGTTCGCGGACCCGAAGGGGACCCGGGCGGTGTGCTCCACGTACCCCGGCGCGAAAGTCTTCTCCTCGGTGCTGCCGTCCAGGAGGTCCTCGCGGGTCTTGATGGCGCCGGCGATCGCGCCGCGCGGGCCGGGGATGGTCAGGCCGGTCGCCTGGATCGTGACCTTCTCGAAGACGTAGGGCTTGTTGTTCTCGGGGAAGAACACGTCACCCTTCTCGGGCTTGGCGGGCATGATCACGCCGGGCTTGAAGGGCTTGCCGTCCGGCCGCTTCTCCCCCGTGATCCAGGTGCCGTCGTGGTCGGCGATCACGCCGTTCTCGTAGTTGCTGACGTGCTCGCCGAGGTACCAGACGGTGCCGTCGTCGGCCTGGGCGAAGTAGTCGTTGGCGACCTCGAGGATCGCGCTGCCGCTGGTGGCGAGGAACTGCACCTTGATCGCGTCGACCGGGGCCCCGTTCAGGTCGATGGGCTTGGTGCCGGGAAGGCGGGTGACCTCGACGCGCAGCGGGTCGCCCTGGTCCTGCCCGAGGTAGACGAGCTGCTCGAGCCGGGCCGACGGGAACAGCGGGTTGGTGACTTCGGTGGGGTTCGAGAACCTCGTGGGGGACGCACCGGCGTTCGGCGTCCCGGGTGTCTCACCACCACCGCCGGTGCATGCGGCCATCGAGAGGCCAAGGAGCAGGATAAGGAGCGCTTGGGATGCGCGACGCACGACCAACAACCTCCTCGTTCCTCGGGTTCGGGAGGATCGGGGGGGACCCGAGGTGGAGGCACGGTAGGCGCTCTCCGATGAGAAGCCGATGAGGGCCTGCCTACTCGTCCCTCTCTGCGTCTAGTACCCCGTTGGTTGCGCCGTGAATCCCGGTTTTTCGGGGTCAGCGGGCCGCGACCGCGCCGGCGCCGGCGCCGCGGAGCGCGCCCTCCGACAGCCGCTGGGCGAGCCAGATCGGCACCACCGAGATCGCCACCAGCAGCACCGCCACGACGTTGACGACCGGCGCCTGGTTGGGGCGGGTCAGGTTGGTGAAGATCCACAGCGGGAGGGTCTGGTCGCCGGCGCCGGCGGTGAAGGTCGTCACGATGATCTCGTCGAACGACAGCGCGAAGGCGAGCAGGCCGCCGGCGAGCAGGGCCGAGCGGAGCGCCGGGAAGGTCACGAACCTGAACGTCTGCACCCCGTCGGCGCCGAGGTCGGCCGACGCCTCCTCCAGCGACCGGTACACCCGCCGCAGGCGCGCGACCACGTTGTTGAAGACCACCACGATGCAGAAGGTCGCGTGGCCGACGACGATCGTCCACAGCGACAGCGGCACGCCGAGGAACCGGAAGGTGGACTGCAGCGCGATGCCGGTGACGATCCCCGGCAGCGCAATCGGCAGCACCACCAGCAGCGACAGCGTGTCGCGGCCGAAGAAGCGGTGGCGCTGGACCGCGAACGACAGGCTGGTGCCCAGCAGCAGCGCGATCACGGTCGCGCCCAGCGCCGCCTTCACCGACGTCCACACCGCGGCGCGCGCGCCGGGGTTGTCCCACGCCCGCCCCCACCAGTTGGTGGTGAAGCCGTCCGGCGGCCAGCTCGACACCCTGGCGGGGTTGAACGACTCGATCACCACCACCAGCAGCGGCAGGTACACGAACGCCAGGCCGACCGCCACGAACAGACCGAGCGCGACGCGGGCGGGCCGGGACAGGTGCATCAGAGGCTCTCGAGGGCGCCGGCGCGCCTGGCGGCCAGCAGGTAGGCGAGCATGATCACCACCGGGACGGTCGCCAGGGCGGCGGCGAACGGCAGGTTGTTGGCGGCGCCGACGTTGGCGTAGATGACGTTGCCGAGCATCTGCGTCTTGCCGCCGACGATGTTGACCGCCACGTAGTCGCCGAGGGTGAGCGAGAAGGTGAAGATCGAGCCGGCCGCGACCGCCGGCAGGGCCAGCGGCAGGATCACCGCGCGGAACGTCCGCCAGGCGCCAGCGCCGAGGTCGGCCGACGCCTCCAGCAGCGAGTCGGGCAGCCGGTCCAGCCCGGCGAAGATCGGCAGGATCATGTACGGCAGCCACAGGTAGGCCAGGACGATCCACAGCGCGGTGAGCCCGAAGCCGGGGGCGCCCAGGCCGACCGGCTCGAAGGCCCACTCGAGCACCCCGCCGGCGCCGAGCATCACCCGCCAGGCGTACGCCTTGACCAGGTAGCTGGCCCATAGCGGCGTGAGCATGGCCGCCAGCAGCAGCGGCCGCCAGCGGCGCCTGGCGACCTTGGCCATGTAGAACGCGATCGGGAAGCCGAGCAGCACGTCGATCACGGTCACCCCGACGGCCAGCAGCAGGGTCCGCAGGGTGATCGCGCGGTACACCTCGCCGGTGAGCAGCGTCCGGAAGTTCGCGGCGGTCGGCTCGCGGACGATGTTGCCGGTGAAGCTGTCGGTCGACCAGAACGCCGACACCAGCAGCACCGCCAGCGACCCGAGATAGGCCACCACCAGCCAGCCGACCGGTCCCGACAGCAGCAGGGCGAGCTTGAGCCGGGGCATGCGCCACAGCGCCCGGGACAGCGGGCGCAGCCCGCCCCGGCTCGCGCTCATCCGCTCAGCCCTTGATCTCGGTCCAGGCGGTGGTCCACTCCGTGTAGTCCTTGCAGACCTGGCCGCGGTCGTCGCCGCAGTCCTTGATCGGGGTGGTCCAGTAGGCGACCTTCGAGAAGTAGCTCTCGTCGTCGGCGTGGAAGGTGGTGCAGTGGGCCTTGTCGGCGGTCTCCGCGCACGCCAGCTTGTTGGCGGGGGCCTCCCCGAACCACTCGGCGACGGCGGCGTTCGCCTTCGGCGAGACGATGTGGTCCATCCACATGTAGGCGCAGTTGGGGTGGGCGGCCTTGGCGGAGACCATCCAGGTGTCGGACCAGCCGGTGGCGCCCTCCTTCGGCAGGGTCACCTCGACCGGCGCCTTGTCGGCCTTGGCGAGGTTGGCGATGATCTGCCAGGTGGTGCCGACGACGCTGGAGCCGCTCTTGAACGCCTGGATCTCCTTGGTGTAGTCGCTCCAGTACTCGCCGACGACGGTTGCCTGCTGCTTGAGCAGGTCCACGGAGGCCTGGAACTGCTTGTCGTCCAGCTCGTAGGGGTTGGTGATGCCGAGCTCCGGCCTGGTCGCCTTCAGGTAGACGGCGGCGTCGGCGATGTAGATCGGCGAGTCGTAGGCGGTGACCTTGCCCTTGTAGGGCGAGTTGGGGTCGAACACCACGCCCCAGGAGTCGGGCGCCGGCGTGACCTTGTCGGTGCGCCACATGAGGAGATTCGCGCCGCGGCCGTGCGGGATGCCGTAGGACACGCCCTTGACCGAGTTCCACGGCTGCTGCTTGAGGCCGTCGAAGACGTCGCCGTAGTTCTTGACCAGCTCGGTGTTGACCGGGGCGACGTCGCCGGCGGCGATCAGCCGCAGGGAGGCGTCGCCGGAGGCCGACACCGCGTCGTACTGGCCGGACTTCATGAGCTGGACCATCTCGTCGGAGGAGGCGGCGACCTTGACGTTGACCTTGCAGCCGGTCGCCTGCTCGAACGGCGTGACCCAGTCGACCTTGGGGTCGGTCGAGCCGTCCTCGACATACCCGGCCCAGGCGACCAGGTTGACGCTGCCCTCCCCGGCGCCGAGCGACTGCAGCATCGGCACCTGCGGTGGCGTGAACCCCTGCGCGCCGCCGGACGAGCCGGTCGGCTCGTCGGAGCCGCAGCCGGCCAGCGCCAGCAGCAGGGCGGCCAGCGGGACCACCCGCGCGAACGTCCTTCGTTGCATGATCACCCTCCTGCTGGAGCCGGCACCAGGGCCGGCGAGAGACGGAAGTTGTGCTCAGGGCGCCACACGAGCTGCACCCTGGTGCCGGTGAGCGCGGCGACCTCCGCGGAGGTCGTCGACAGGTTCTGTTGCAGAACAACCAGCTCGGGCCCGGCGTCCAGCCGCACCGTCAGGCGGGTGACCGGCCCGGCGTAGGCGACGTCGCGGACGGTCCCCGCGGCCAGGCAGTGCCCGGGCGGCGGCTCGGCGCCGGCGTCGATCACGTGGATCTTCTCCGGCCGGACGGTGAACGTCGCCGCCTCGCCGACCAGCTCCCTGGCGGCGTCGCCGGCGAGCAGGTTGGAGGTGCCGACGAAACCGGCCACGAACGGGCTGGTGGGACGCTCGTAGACCTCGGCGGGCGCGCCGACCTGCTCGATGCGGCCGTCCTGGAGCACCGCGATGCGGTCGCTCATGGTCAAGGCCTCCTCCTGGTCGTGGGTGACGAACACGAAGGTGATCCCGACCTCGCCCTGGATGGCCTTCAGCTCGATCTGCATCTCCTGGCGGAGCTTGAGGTCCAGCGCGCCGAGCGGCTCGTCCAGCAGCAGCACCCGCGGGCGGTTGACCAGCGCGCGGGCGAGCGCGACCCGCTGGCGCTGGCCGCCGGAGAGCTCGGAGGGGCGGCGGTCGTCGAAGCCCTCCAGCCGGACCTGGCGCAGCGCGGCCCGGACCCGCTCGCGCAGCTCGGCGCGCGGCACCTTGCGCACCCGCAGCCCGTAGCCGACGTTGCCGGCGACGCTCATGTGCGGGAACAGGGCGTAGTCCTGGAAGACGGTGTTGACGTCGCGGTCGAACGGCGGCCTGCTGGTCACGTCCACGCCGCCGAGGTGGATGGTGCCCTCGGTCGGCAGCTCGAACCCGGCGATCATGCGCAGGGTGGTGGTCTTGCCCGACCCGGACGGGCCGAGCAGCGTGATCAGCTCGCCCTCGCGGATGTCGAGGTCGATGCCGTCCACGGCGGTGACGGGGCCGTAGCGTTTGGTGACCCCGCGCAGCCGCACGGCGAGGTCGGCGGCCGGGTCGCTCATGCGCGAAGGGTATGTGGTGCGCCGCGCCCTGCGATCTTCACAGTCTGGCCAACCCGGCGTCCGCGCTTGGCCTGTTCGTACAAGGCTATGCCGGGGGGTCGGCGCCCGGCTCCGGGCCCGGCGGCAGGGGTTGGGGGCGCAGCGCCCGGCCGATCAGGACGCCCCCGAGCAGCCCGGGCAGCGCCGCCGTCCAGGGACGGGCCAGGCGCACCGCGATCAGCGCGACGGCCCCGAGCACCACCACGAAGGCGGCGTCGTTCAGCCGCTCCATCGCCGTCCGCCGCCGGCTCGGCACGGGGAAGCGGACGGCGGCGACCACCCCGACGGCCAGCCCGGCGGCCAGCAGCACCGCGGCCGCGCCGCGGCGGCCCTCCGGCTCCAGCAGCAGGGCCAGCCCGGCGAGCAGCAGCGCCACGGCGGCCGCCCCGGCCAGCCGGCCGCCGGACCGCCGGTCGGGAGCTTCCGCCACCATGCCGCCTCCTCACCGCCGCTCCTGCCGGTCCCGTTGCGGGCGTCAGCCTATCAAGGCCAACCTGGGCGGTCCCAGGCCGGCCAGGGAGGAGCGGCGATGCTGACGATCCGGCGAGACCAGGAGATCCACCGTGAGAAGGGCGGCTGGTTCAGCGCCCGCTGGCACTTCTCGTTCGACCACTACCGCGACCCCGCCAACGACGGCTTCGGGGCGATGCGGGTGTTCAACGACGACCGGCTGGTGCCGGGGGCGGTCTGGCCGCTGCACCCCCACCAGGACGTCGAGGGCCTCACCTACGTGGTCGAGGGCAGCTTCCGCCACGAGGACTCCGTCGGCGGCGCCCCCGGCCCCCTGCCGGCCGGCGCGGTGCAGCGCATGACCCTCGGCTCGGGCGCCCTGCACTCCGAGCAGAACGCCTCCTCGGACGCGCCGATGCGGTTCATCCAGATCTGGATCCTTCCCGACACCGCCGGGCTCACCCCCGAGGTCGAGCAGCGGGTGTTCACCCGCGACGACCGGGCCGGCAGGCTGCTCGAGGTGATCGGCCCCGACGGCGGCGACGCCGTCAGGATCCACCAGGACGCCAGCGTCCACGTCGCCTCGCTGGCCGCCGGCGAGGAGGTCGTCCACCGGATCGGGCGGGGTCGCGGCGTCTACGCCTACCTGATCGACGGCCAGGCCCGCTTCGACGGCCAGCCGGCCGCCACCGGCGACGCCGCCAAGGTCACCGGCCAGGCGTCGCTCACCGTCCGGGCCGAGGCGCCGAGCGAGCTGATCCTCGTCGACGTGCCGATGGAGTTCGAGCGGGTCGGGGTCTGGGCCCGCTGACGGCGGGCCCGGCGGTGCTGGCAAAGCTCGGGCTGGTGCCCGACACTACCGGGACGCCGTTGGACCGGGACCAGAGGAGGGCCATTGCGGGGCGATCCGCGTGTCGTCGAGCTGCTCAACCAGCACCTGACCTTCGAGCTGACCGCCATCAACCAGTACTTCCTCAACGCGCGCATGTGCGACAACTGGGGCTACGTCCGGCTCGCCAAACGCCACCGCGAGCTGTCGCTGGAGGAGATGCGCGACACCGAGGAG
>Ga0209875_1000036_pt1 | contig 15926 bp, 14 predicted proteins | sample GWRWS3_0_10_FD_187219 | JGI IMG/M metagenome (GOLD analysis project Ga0209875, IMG submission 187219) | Riverbed sediment microbial communities from areas with vegetation nearby in Columbia River, Washington, USA - GW-RW S3_0_10 (SPAdes)... | ecosystem: Environmental > Aquatic > Freshwater >...
CCGGTCGACCGCCACTTGGTCGCGGCTGATGCCGTGGCAGCGGCTACAAACGTAGGCCCGGCGCTTCTCACGGCGGCCGTTGCGCGAGCGGGGGCCGAGGATAAGACGGACCGGTGCGCCACAGCCTGGCCTGCCACACCTGGCAATCCCGGTCAGCAGGTAGCGGTAGCCGCGCCCGGAGGTGACGTTGCGCGTTGGGTCGCTCAGCAGGGCGCGCAGCCGCTTGTGAGTGTCCTCATCAAAGATCGGCTCCCACTCACCCTTGCCGATGACCTGGCCCTGGTGCCGCCGCAGTCCCGCGTTGCGTTCGCGCAAGACCAAGTGGCGCACCGTGACCCGGCTCCACCGGACGCTCGCCGGGTCAAAGGGCTTGCCCCGGTTCTCCGCGATCTTCCGCCGCCGCCGCTCGTCGTACGGGGGCGTGATGCCGCGCGCATTGAGCGAGTCGGTGACGGCCTTGACCGACTCGCCGGACAGCAACCGGTCGGCAATCTCGCGCACCACGGCGGCCTCTACGGGGTCGAGCACGTCGCGGCCGTCCACCCGTTTCCAGCCATACGGTTCCTCGCCGTGGGGGAGTCCACGCTCGGCGCGCTCCTGAATCTTGCGCTTGATGCGCCGGGACATCTTCTCGACCTCACTGCGAGCGATCGCGCCAGTCAGACGGGCGACCATCCTACCGTCCGGGTCCCCCAGATTGATCTCGCCGCCGACCGTCGCCAGGCTAATCCCATGACTGGTGTAAAGGTCGATAATCTCCTCTAACTCGCGAGGGTGACGAGTCAGCCGGTCCACCGACCAGCACACAATCGCGTTAATCTTCCCGGCCCGCGCATCCGCCAGCATTCGCTCATACTCCGGCCGCGCTTTGCGGCCGTAGGCCGACACGTCGTTGTCGCGGTAGGACTCCTGCACCGTCCAGCCGCGACGCTCGCACTCGGCTACACAGTCGCGAACCTGGCGCTCGACGCCCAGCCCTTCACCGTCGCGGTCCTCGCTTATCCTGGCGTAGACGCCCGCCCTGACCTGCATCCCGGCACACCACCCCAAGCCCCGGCACGAACAGAGGTTCGAGTATATCACCACGCAAGACGCAGCGGCACCGCCCTCCACCAGGCGCTGACCGGGATCGCCCGGCTCACCGCCACCGCCGCCGCCAGCTACGAGTCGGCCGAGCAGGGCATCGCCTCCAGCTTCGGCCGCGGCCGCGCTTAGCACGGTCGGGGCGGCTGGAACGCTTGTGGAGCTGGGCCGTCTGGTGGCGTCTGCACGACAAATTGACGAATGAACGTTGCGGAGGGAATTCAGCGATATTGGTCTCTGCGCGCTGCTCGGGAATTCGGCGTCATGTTTGCCAAGACCCGAACACATGTTCGATCATTGGAAAATGGGGTGGCAAAATCATCCGATCCGATGGTCGGAGCTGGAGCGCAGGCTGTCGGACCGCCCGGTCCCGGCTGACCCACCACCCGGCGCGGACGGCGGCGACGCCCCGGCCTGGTCGCCGAGGCGCCCGCCCTACCAGCCGCCACCCGGAGGCGGCCGCCGCCCGCCGGCCGGGATGGCCGTCCCCTACGCCGAGCTCCACTGCCACTCCAACGCGAGCTTCCTCGACGGCGGCTCCCACCCCGAGGAGCTGGCCGAGGAGGCGACCCGCCTGGGCCTTGCGGCCCTCGCCCTCACCGACCACGACGGCATGTACGGCGTCGTCCGCTTCGCCGAGGCGGCGAGGGCGCTGGGCATGCCCACCGTCTTCGGCGCCGAGCTGACCCTCCACCGGGCTCATCCTGGGCAACCCCGGCAACCCCGGACCGGCACCCCCGACCCCCCCGGAGACCACCTGGTCGTCCTGGCCCGCGACCCGGCCGGGTACGCCCGGCTGTGCCGGGCGATCTCCGAGGCGCAGATGGCCGGCTCCAAGGGCGCCCCGCGCGGCGACCTCGACCGGCTGGTTGCCCTCCACGGCGGCCACTGGCTGGTCCTGACCGGCTGCCGCAAGGGGGCGGTGCCGCGGGCGCTGCACGAGCGGGGGCCGACGGCGGCCACCCGCGAGCTGGACCTGCTCGTCCAGGCGTTCGGCCGCGACAACGTCCACGTCGAGCTCTGGGACCACGGCGACCCGCTCGACTCGGCCCGCAACGACGCCCTGGTCCGGCTGGCCGACCGGGCCCGGGTCGAGGTGGTGGCGACCAACAACGTCCACTACGCCACCCCGGCCCGCCGCCGGCTGGCGACCGCGCTGGCCGCGGTGCGCGCCCGCTCCTCCCTTGCCGAGCTGGACGGCTGGCTGCCCGCCGGCGCCGGCGCCCACCTGCGGTCCGGGTTCGAGCAGGCGGCCCGCCTGGCCCGCTACCCGGGCACCGTCCAGCTGGCCGCCGAGGTCGGCCGGGCCCTCGCCTTCGACCTGAAGCTGGTCGCCCCCCGCCTGCCCGACTTCCCGGTCCCGCCCGGCCACACCGAGATGAGCTGGCTGCGCGAGCTGGCCGAGCGGGGCGCGACCCGCCGCTACGGGCCGCGGCACGCCGAGCGGGTGCGCGGCGCCTGGCGGCAGATCGACCACGAGCTGGCAACCATCGAGCAGCTCGGCTTCCCCGGCTACTTCCTGGTCGTCTGGGACATCGTGCAGCTCTGCGAGCGCGCCGACATCTACTGCCAGGGCAGGGGCTCCGCGGCCAACTCGGCGGTCTGCTACGCGCTCGGCATCACCAAGGCCGACGCCGTCTCGCTCGGCCTGCTGTTCGAGCGCTTCCTGTCGCCGGAGCGCGACGGCCCGCCCGACATCGACCTCGACATCGAGGCCGGCCGGCGGGAGGAGGTCATCCAGTACGTCTACGACCGCTACGGCAGGGACCGGGCCGCCCAGGTCGCCAACGTGATCACCTACCGGCCGCGCTCGGCCGTGCGCGACATGGGGCGGGCCCTCGGCTACGCGCCCGGCCAGCTCGACGCCTGGTCCAGGCAGGTCGACGCCTGGGGGCCGCTGGAGGCCACCGCCGAGCACGACATCCCGGCCCAGGTCATGGAGCTGGCCCGCGAGCTCCTGCGCTTCCCGCGCCACCTCGGCATCCACTCCGGCGGCATGGTCATCTGCGACCGCCCGGTGGTCGAGGTCTGCCCGGTCGAGTGGGCGACCATGAAGGACCGCAGCGTCCTGCAATGGGACAAGGACGACTGCGCCGCGGTCGGCCTGGTCAAGTTCGACCTGCTCGGCCTCGGCATGCTCTCGGCTCTGCACGGCGCGGTGGACCTGGTCCGCGCCCACCACGGGGTCGAGGTCGACCTGGCCGAGCTGCCGCAGGAGCCGGCCGTCTACGAGCTGCTCTGCCGGGCCGACTCGATCGGGGTGTTCCAGGTCGAGAGCCGGGCCCAGATGGCCACCCTGCCCCGCCTGCGGCCGCGCGCGTTCTACGACCTGGTGGTGGAGGTGGCCCTGATCCGGCCCGGCCCGATCCAGGGCGGCTCGGTCCACCCCTACATCCGCCGCCGCAACGGCCAGGAGCCGGTCACCTACCTGCACCCGCTGCTGGAGCGGTCGCTGGCCAAGACCCTCGGGGTGCCGCTGTTCCAGGAGCAGCTCATGCAGATGGCGGTCGACGTGGCCGGGTTCACCGCCGCCGAGGCCGACCAGCTCCGCCAGGCCATGGGCGCCAAGCGCTCCAGCGAGCGCATGGAACGCCTCAAGGGCCGCCTGTACCTCGGCATGGCCGAGCGCGGGATCACCGGCGAGGTCGCCGACCGGATCTACGAGAAGCTGGCCGCCTTCGCCAACTTCGGCTTCCCCGAGAGCCACTCGGTGTCGTTCGCCTACCTCGTCTACGCCAGCGCCTGGCTGAAGCTCCACTACCCGGCGGCGTTCCTGGCCGCCCTGCTGAACGCCCAGCCGATGGGCTTCTGGTCGCCGCACACCCTGGTCGCCGACGCCCGCCGCCACGACGTGGTCGTGCGCGGCCCCGACGTCAACCTCTCGGCCGCCACGGCGACCCTCGAGGGGGTGGAGGGGGAGGGCACCTGGGCGGTGCGGCTCGGCCTCGCCTACGTCCGCAACCTCGGCGAGGACCTGGCCGAGCGGGTCGCGGCCGGCCGGCCCTACGCCTCCATGACCGACCTGGTCCGGCGCACCGGCGCCGGCGAGGCCCAGGTCGAGGCCCTCGCCACCGCCGGCGCGTTCGGCTCCCTCGGGCTGGAGCGCCGGGCGGCGCTGTGGGCGGCCGGGGCGGTGGCCCAGGCAAGGGCCGACCGCCTGCCGGGGGTGGCGGTCGGGGCCGAGGCGCCGCGGCTGCCCGGGATGAGCCCGGTCGAGCTTGGTGCCGCCGACCTGTGGGCGACCGGCCTGTCGGCCGACAGCCACCCGGTCCAGTTCGTCCGCGAGCAGCTCGACGTGCTCGGCGCGGTCCCCGCCGACGGCCTGGCCGCGGTCGCGCCGGGTAGCCGGGTGCTGGTCGGCGGGGTGGTGACCCACCGCCAGCGCCCGGCCACCGCCGGCGGGACCACCTTCCTGAACCTCGAGGACGAGACCGGCCTGATCAACGTGATCTGCTCCAAGGGCGTCTGGGCGCGCTACCGCCGGGTCGGCCGGGCCGCCGCCGCCCTGCTGGTCCGCGGCCGGCTGGAGTCCGCCGAGGGCGTGGTCAACGTGATCGCCGACCAGCTCCGGCCGCTGCCGCTGGCGGCGCCGACCCGGTCGCGCGACTTCCGCTGACCCGCAGGGGCCATGCCGCCGGGTGTGAGGCGCGGCAGGCCGGGCACACTGACATGCGAGTCCCCCCTTGACAGTAGCGTTCGCACCATTTAGGAAGCTCTGGGGGCCGATGACCTGACGGTACCCAAAGGAGCAGCCTGGGTGGAGCAGCGGCCGTCCTCGCATCCGCGGTGGGACAGAGAGGTTTGCGAACGCCTGGTGGCCGGCGACGAGGCCGCGCTCGGGGAGTTGTACGACGAGCTCTCGCCGCTGGTGTACGGGCTGGCAGCGCGGGTGACCCGCGACTGGGCGGCCGCCGAGGACATCACCCAGGAAGTGTTCGTGCGCGTGTGGGAGGACCCGCAGGCGTTCGATCCCGCGCGCGGGACGTGGCGAAGCTGGCTCGGCACCATGACCCACCGCCGCGCCGTCGACTGGGTACGGCGCTCGGCGGTACGTCACCGCCGCACCGCCGACGCGGCGCCGCCGATCCCCGCGCCGGACCCCGAGGAGGCGGCGGTCGCGGGCTCGGTGGCCAAGTCCGTCCAGGCGGCCGTGGACGACCTGCCCGCGGCGCAGCGTGAGGCCATTCGCCTGGCATACTTCGATGGGCAGACGTACCGGCAGGTCGCCGAGACCCTCGGCATCCCGGAGGGGACGGCCAAGTCCCGCCTCTGGCTGGGGCTGCGCCGGCTCGCCGCCCGCCTGCAGGCTGAAGGGATAGAGGCATGAACGACGGCCACGCCGCGGTCACCGAGCTGCTCGGCGCCTGGGCGCTGCACGCCTGCTCGGTGGAGGAGACCGCCACCGTCGAGGACCACCTGGCCGGCTGTCCGGCATGCGCCGCTGAGGCCGACCGCCTGGGGCGGTCGGTGGCCGGCCTGGCGACCACGGTGGCCGTCTCGCCGCCGGCGCGGCTGCGCGGCGCCGTCCTGGCCGCGGCCGTGGCCCGCCGCCCGGCCGCCGGCGAGGAGGCCAGCAGCGGGTACGCCACCTGGGTGGACCGCTTCGACACGCTGCTCCAGAGCCTGACCCCGGCGCAGTGGCGCGAACGGGTGATCCACGACTGGACCGTGCAGGACCTCGTCGCCCACCTGACCGCCACGGACGAGCTGCTGGTGGCCCAGCTCGGCTCCGCGGGTGCCGAGACGCTCGAGGACCCCGCCGAGCTCGACGGCGCGCTGCCAGCGCGCCGCACCGCCGCGGCCATCGGCGAGCACCGTGGCCGACCCCCCGAGCGCACCCGGGCGGCGTGGCGGGCCCAGGCCGACCGCCTGCTGCACGACGCCGGCGAACCGGGCTCCCTCGACCGGGAGGTGCGCCTCGCCGACCCGCGCCTACCCCGCCAGCCGCTGCGGACCGCCCTGGTCCAGCGCCTGTTCGAGACCTGGATCCACACCGACGACATCCGCACGGTGTTGGGCAGCCCGCCCGACCCGCCCAACGAGCGGCAGGTCGCCATGATCGTGGCGTTCGGCGTCCGCCTGCTGCCCGCCGCGCTGCGGCTGGCCGGCGCCGACCGGCCGCCCCGCAGCGCCCGCCTGGTCCTGGTCGGTCCCGCCGGTGGCGACTGGACCATCTCGCCGGCCGTCCGGGACGCCGGGGCGCGCGCCCCGGACGCCACCATCACGATGGACGCCGTCGAGTTCTGCTACCTGCTCGGCAACCGGCGTGACCCGGACTCGGTCCCGCACAGGGTCGAGGGCGACCCGGCCGCCGCGGCCACCCTGCTGCGCGCCGCGACCACCCTCGGCTGCGACTGAGCTCAGCGCAGCCCCACCTCGTCGAGCAGCAGCTCGACCATGCGGTCGGGGTCGGCGACGTCGTCGGGCAGCCCTCGCGACCGGAACCACGTGCAGGCGGTGCCCACGTCCCGTTGCAGGAACGTGCGGCCCTGCGGGTTGGCCACGACGTCGACGAGCTGCGGCAGGTCGATCAGGACCAGCTCACCGCCATGGACGAGCAGGTTGTAGGCCGACAGGTCCCCGTGGGTGTAACCGCCGCGGGCCAGGATCACCATGGCGTCGACGAGCTGCCGCCACAGCTCGGCCAGCTCGCGCGGGTCGGGACGGAGCTGGACCAGGCGCGGTGCCGCCGTGCCGTCGGCGTCGCCGATGAACTCCATCAGCAGCTCGGTGCCGATCCGCTGGACGGGGTAGGGCACCGGCGCCCCGGCGGCCCATAGCCCGCTCAGGGCGGCGAACTCCGCCACCGCCCACTGCTGGGCGATGAGGTTGCGGCCGAAGTCGGTGCGTTGTCGCATCGCCCGCATCTCGCGGGACGCCTTGACCCGCCGGCCTTCCAGGTAGCCGGCGTCGCGGTGGAACAGCCGGTGGTCGCCGCCGCGGTAGCGCTTGGCCGCCAGCAGGCAGGTCCGGCCGGTGGCCGGCAGGGCGCGTTCGAGCAGGTAGACGTCGGCTTCCTTGCCGGTCTTGAGGATGCCCAGCTCGCCGTCGACCGCGGCGAGCTCGGTGACCAGCCAGCCCGGGTACGGCCGCGGGCCGCGTTCGTCCGCGTCGTCCCAGGTGGACCAGCGGCCGCCTGCCGCGGGGCCGTCGTCGAAGACGGCCGCCTCGCGCTGCTCGGCGAGCCGGGCTCGTGCCTGCTCGGTGAGCCGCGCCCTGCCGCGGCCGCGACGCATCCGCTCGCGGTCCGGCGTATCGGGGTCGTACTGCTCGTACAGGGCTTCGAGATCGCGCTTGCGCACGGGTGCTCCTTGTGGGGATCGCATCCCCCGGAGCCGTGCGTCGATGCCGTCAGCGGTCGGGGAGATGCACGGGAGGGCGGTGGCGAGCCAACTCCCGGACGGCAGGCCTGGCCACGACGCACCTCCTCGAGACTCCCCGGCTGGCGATGCCGGTCGACGGCTACATCGCCAGCACTGTGACGGCCCGCCGCCACCCGGCACAAGCGATTTTCACGGGCTCAGGGATCCGGCAGCTCGCCCTCGGCGACCAGCAGCGGGACGCCCCGACCCCGTTCGACTGTCACGGCTCGGAAATGGCGGTAGTCCCATGTCCATGCCCATCCGCTCCGCGCCGCGCTCATGGAGATCGTCACCGCATCGGGCAGGTCGAGCCCGAGGTCCTGGTAGCGCTCCAAGAGCGCGACGGCTTGCCCCAGCTCGGCCCTGGTTGGCGGTTCGAGCCGGTGAACACCGTCGAGGAGCGCAGCCTCGAACGTGGTTGCCGCCTTCGCGTGACCGCGGCTACGCAGCAGCAGGTCCACCTCCGTGAAGACCGGCCATGGGATCACCACGTCGGCCGCCGCCGCAGAGAGCAGCTCGGCCGCGAAGCGGTGGCGGCGTCCCTCGGCACGATTGAGCGCGGAGACCAGCGGGCCGGTGTCGACGACGATCAGCCGGCTCGGCGTTTCAGCACCTCCTCCACACGCAACGACAGGTCCTCGTCGTCCTCGACGAGCCCGGCGTAGGGAAGCTCCTCAGGCACTCGACTGGCGAGCTCGGCGACCATCGCCGAGAACGACACGCCGCGCTGCTTTGCCGCACGCTCGATCCATGCGGCCACGTGCGGAGGAAGGGAGATGGTCCGACGAACGCTGGTCATGCGAGCAGTATGAACCAAGCAGTATGAACCAGCAATGACGGGTCAGGGTCGCGGCGGGCGGTTCAGGACATGGCGGAGGGCGGGCTCCAGCTCGGGGAACCTGAAGACGTAGCCGCTGGCCTGGGCGGCCGCCGGCTGCACCCGCAGGCTGGCGAACAGCAGCTCCTCGGCGAGCTCGCCGAGCAGCAGCCGGACCGCGAACGCGGGCGCCGCCAGGAAGCCGGGTCGGCCCAGCACCCGGGCCAGGGTGGCGGCGTGCTCGGCGTTGGTAACCGGGTTGGGGGCGGTGCCGTTGACCGGCCCCTCCAGGTCGTCGCTGAGCAGCGCGTGGCGGTACAGGCCCACGGAGTCGTCCAGGGCGACCCAGCTCCACCACTGCCGGCCCGACCCGAGCCGGCCGCCAAGGCCGAGCCGGAACAACGGCAGCAGCCTCGGCAGCGCCCCGCCCTCCGCAGCCTGGACGATGCCGTTGCGGATGTGGACGACGCGGAGCCCGGCGGCGCGGGCCGGGTCGGCGGCGGCCTCCCATTGCCGCACCACCTCGGCCAGGAAGCCGCTGCCGGGGCGGCTGGACTCGGTGAGCACCGCGTCGCCGCCGTCCCCGTACGCGTGGACGCCGGAGGCGCAGACGAGCACCCTGGGGCCGCCGGAGCCGGCCGCGCCGGCCATCGTCTCGGCCAGCAGTCGCGTGCCCTCGACCCGGCTCTGGAGGATCTCGTCCTTGGCCTTGCGGGTCCAGCGGAGGCCGTCGCCGATGCCCCTGCCGGCAAGGTGGACGACCGCGTCGACGCCGGCGAGGGCGTCGGCGTCGATCCGCCCGCCCATCGGGTCCCACCGGGTCTCGTCCGGGCCCGAGGGCCGCGAGCGGGTGACGCGGAGCACCCGGTGGCCGTCGGCGGTCAGGCGCCGCACCAGGGCGGTGCCGATCAGCCCGGTCGACCCGGTGACCGCCACCAGCATGGTCGCGGCGCCGCTCAGGGAGAGCGTTCGGCCTTGCGGCCGGAGGGGTCCGGGGAACCCCGAGAGGGTGCCCCGCTGGATCGGGCGGACGGCTTGATGGCGGTGCGGTCGGCGGCCTCGCCCTGGCCCCCGTTGGCGCCGCCGGCGAGCAGCTTGCGGGCGAGCTGCAGGCCGGCCACGCCCTGGCTGAGGGCCTGCGCGAGCGCCTCCGAGAGCCCCTGCGCCCCGTTCAGCACGATCATCTGGTCGACGGCGCCGAACGGCTTGGCGGCGGCCTCGACGATCGCCGGCCACTGCTCGGCGAGCTGCTGGCCGATCACCGCGTCCTGGTTCTCGGCCAGGGCGTCCGCGCGGGCCTTGATCGTCTCGGCCTCGGCCATCCCCTTGGCCCGTACCGCCTGGCCCTCGGCCGTGCCCTTGGCGGTGGTCGCGGCCGCCTCCGCCTCGCCGATGAGCCGGGTGGACTCCGCGTGGGCGATCGCGTCGACCCGGACCCGCTCGGCCTCGGCGACGGCCTCCAGCCGGACCCGCTGGGCGTGCGCCTCGGCCTGGAGCTCGACCTCCTGGCGCTCGGCCTCGGCACCGGCGATGCGGGCGTCGCGGGCGGCCTTGGCGAGGGTGACCTCCTGGTAGGCCTTGGCGTCGGCGGGCTTGCGGATGCTGGCCTGCAGGCGCTGCTCCTCGCGGTGGGCCTCCAGCTCGGCGACCTTCGTCTCCTGGACGACCACCTCCTGGTGGGCCGAGGCCTCGGCCAGCGGGCCGGCCTGCTGTGCCTCGGCGCTGGCGCGGTCGACCTCGGCCTGGTAGCCGGCCTGCTTGATCATGCTCTCGCGCCGGGCGGCGGCCTTGAGGGCCTCGGCCTCCTGCTCGTTCTGGGTCGCCTCCCGGTCGGCGTGGGCCTGGGCGATGCGCGCCTCCCGCGACACCGCCGCCGCGTGCGGCAGCGCCAGGTTCCTGATGTAGCCGGTCGGGTCGTGGATCTCCTGCACCTGCAGCGAGTCGACGATCAGGCCGAGCTTCTCCATCTCGCTGCCGGAGGACTCGCGGGTCAGGGAGGTGAGCTTCTCGCGGTCGCGGATCATCTCCTCGACGGTCATGTTGCCGACGATCGCCCGCAGGTGACCGGCGAACACGTTGTGGACGCGGGCGTCCATCTGCTGCTGCTGGTCCAGGAAGCGGCGGGCGGCGTTGGCGATCGAGACGTAGTCGTCGCCCACCTTGAAGATCACCACGCCCTGGATGCCGAGCGGGATGCCCTGGTGGGTGACGCAGTCGATGGCGAGCTGGGCCTCGCGCAGGTCCAGCGAGAGCCGGCGGACCGTCTGGACGCCCGGCAGCACCAGGGTGCCCTTGCCGGTGACGATGCGGAAGCCCATGCTCTCGCCTGCCCCCGAGGGGGTCGAGTGCTCGCGCAGCCCGGAGATCACCAGCGCCTCGTTCGGCTCGGCGACCCGCCACATCAGCTTCCAGATTCCGAACAGCACGGCCAGGCCGGCGACGACGACGCCAGCCAGGATCAGGGGGTCCATGGTTCCGGCCTCCAAGGCGGCCCTACAGCGGGCTCACCACGACGGTCCTCGGTGGGAAGTACTCGATGACGACGACCCGGGTGCCGGTCGAGATCGTGTCCTGCGTCTCGGCGGCGTAGGCGTTGAACGCCTCGCTGCCGCCGCGGATGGGGATCATGACCTCGCCGACCCGCCCGGGCCCGATGGTGCCGGTCACCCGTCCGACCTTCCCGATCACCTGCTGGTCGGCCAACCGGATCCCCGTTTCCCTCTGTCATGTCGGGCCGCTTCCCCTCACCCCTATCTTGACCCATTTCCCGGCCCCGGTGTTGGTGATATCGGGTGTCGCCGTGGGCGGTTGAGCCCTACCGTGTGGGGGTGGACACCTGGGACCCCGACCGGTACGCGCGCTTCGCGGCGGAGCGCGCCCAGCCCTTCCACGACCTGCTGGACCTGGTCCGGCCCGTGCCCGGTGGCCGGGTCGTCGACCTCGGCTGCGGCAGCGGCGAGCTGACCGCCGAGCTGCACCGCCGCCTGGGGCCGGGCCAGACGCTCGGCCTGGACAGCTCGCCGGCGATGTTCCAGCGGGCGAGCCCGCTGGCCGGCGACGGCCTCCGCTTCGAGCTCGGCGACATCGCCGACTTCGGCGGAGGCGGCTGGGACGTGGTGTTCTCCAACGCCGCCCTGCACTGGCTGCCCGACCACGAGACGCTGTTCGGGCGGCTCGCGGGCGCCCTGGCCGACGGCGGCCAGCTCGCCGTGCAGATGCCGGCCAACTTCGACCATCCCAGCCACGTGGTGGCCGCCGAGGTCGCCGGCGAGGAGCCGTTCCGGTCGGCGCTGGGCGGCTGGCGCGGGCTCGGGCCCATCCAGGCGCCGGAGTGGTACGCGGTCCTGCTCGACCGTCTCGGCCTGGTGGAGCAGCACGTCCGCCTGCAGGTGTACCTCCACCACCTCGCCGCCCGCGAGGAGGTGGTCGAGTGGGTCAGGGGCACGCTGCTGACCTCCTACGCCGAGCGGCTGCCCGCCGAGCTGTTCGAGCGGTTCCTCGACCGCTACCGCCGGCGGCTGCTGCCCCGGCTCGACGACGGCCGCCCCTACCGCTACCCCTTCAAGCGGGTGCTGCTGTGGGGCCGCCGCGCCAGCTCATGAGGTGCGGCACAGGCGGCGATGTCCGACTACGGCCGCCCGGGGGCAAGGCTCGAGCCGGTGGATTTCCGCCGCTTGTCTAGCGATACTAGACACATGGGTCTCGAGCCGGAGCTGGTGCGCGAGGCCGAGCGCGCGCGGGAGCGGCTGGTCGTGTCACAGCATGCCGTCGAGCGGGCGCAGGCCGACTATCACCACGCGATCCGCCGCCTGCATGCGGCGGGCGGGTCGCTGCGGGAGATCGCCGAGGTGCTGCGCCTGAGCCACCAGCGGGTCCACCAGATCATCGACGAGGCCGCCGAGCCGACGCGGCCGCGATGGCGTCGGCGCGCACAACTGCTACCGGGGCCGCCGGGGCCGTGCTCGTTCTGTGGCCGGTCGCACGAGGAGTGCGCGAAGCTGATCGCCGGGCCGGGGGTGTTCATCTGCGATCGGTGCGTGGCCCATGCGGGTCGGCTGGCCGCCGACGCGTCGGTCGACGACCGCGCGGAGGCGCCGATGCTGGTGGAGCCGTCCGGGTCGCAGGCCAGGTGCAGCTTCTGCGGCAAGCAGGCCCGGCGGGTGCGGCGCGTGGTCACGAGCGGGCTGGCGTCGGCGCCTGGCGGCAAGTTCGGCCAGGGGAACCGGATCTGCGACAAGTGCCAGGTGCTGTGCGAGGAGATCCTGGCCGAGACGGCGTCGCCCTGAGCCGCGTCGGGTGTGGTTGGGACGTCGCAGCAGCCGAAGTGAGCCGGTGGACATGGAGCTCTCGCCGTCGTCGATCGCCGAGGCCTTCGGGCTTGGCGCACCGACCGGTCCGCTGGTGGCCATCACCAGTGGACCGAGCGCGATGCACCGATCAGCGCGGCTTTCGACCAGCCGGGGCCGGTTCGCGGTGAAGTCGTTCAGCCGGGGCCACCACACCCACGGCGTCGAGGCGTTGGAGGGGCCCGTGCGCCTGGAGCTGGCGGTGTTGGCCGCCGGCGTGCCGATGCCTCGCCCGTGCCTTGCCGTGGCGACTGGCGCCGGCGTCGCCGAGGTCGCCGGCCCAGGCTCGAAGCCGGTGCTGGTGGGCGTCCACGAGTGGGTGGAGGGGACCCCGCTCACGGCGCCGGCGCCGACGGGGTTGGCTGCCGAGCTCGGCGCCGCCCTGGCCGCCATCCACCGCGTCGGCTACCGGTACGGCGAGCACAAGGTCGACCCCTGGTATCGGGCCACCCACGGTGCGGCGCGCTGGAGGGGGCTGGCCGACCGCGCCGAGCAGGCCGGGCGCGGGTGGGCGGGTCGCCTGCGCGCGGCCTTGCCGCTGCTGGCCGAGGTCGAGGCGTTGGTGGCCGTACGGGCGGCGGAGGCCGTGCCGCTGCTGGTGACCCACAGCGACCTGGTACCCGGCAACATGCTGGTATCGGTGGAGGGTCGACCGTGGATCGTCGACTGGGACGACGCCGGGCCGTGGAACCCGGCCGAGGAGGTCGCCGCGGCCGTGGTGAGCTGGTCGAGCGGCGCCCGTGGCGAGCCCGACGAGCCGGTTGCGCTGGCGCTGGTGGAGGGCTACCGGCAGGCAGGTGGGGGTTTCGACGAACACTCGCCGACGGTGCTGGCCGGTTCGTTGAGTGCGGTGGCCAACTGGCTGGAGCTGAACGTGCGCCGCAGCCTCGGCGAGGCGACAGGCCAGCCGTTCCGTTCGCAGGCGGAGGCGGAGGTCGCGGGTGCGCTCGGCGAGCTTGCATGGCGGCTGGCCAGGCTCGACCGGTGGATGGAGTTGCTCGGTTGGCGGCCAGGATGAGCCGGTCGCGCGGCCGGGGACGTGGGGACTCTAGCGGCGCTGGCAGGTGGGGCAGAAGGTGGTGCCGCGGCCGCCGAGCGCGACCTTGCGCAGCGGCGTGCCGCAGCGGGGGCACGGCCGTCCCGCCTGGCCGTAAGCGACCAGGAAGGTGGCGTTGCGGCCACTCTCCCCATTGACCATGCGGTAGTCGCGGAAGGTGGTGCCCTCGCGGGCGATCGCCTCGGCGAGCACCCGGCGGATGGCGGCGTGCAGGGCGCGCGCCCGCCGCGGGCCGACCCGGCGGGAGGCAGGGTGGATGCGGGCCAGCCACAGCGCCTCGTCGGCGTAGATGTTGCCGACCCCGGCGACCGGCCGCTGGGTGAGCAGGTAGGGCTTGACCGGGGCGCGGGTGGCGGCCAGGTCGCGGGCGAAGCGGCCGGGGTCGAAGTCGTCCGACAGCGGCTCCGGCCCCAGCCGCGCCAGGCTCGGCAGCGGCCCGTACGCGCCCGCGTCCACCACCGCCAGGCTGCCGAAGCGGCGCACGTCCCGGAAGACCAGCTCGCGGCCGTCGTCCAGCCCCAGGCGGGCGCGGGTGTAGGCGTCGGCCGCGCCGAAGTGGAGCACCCCGGTCATGCCCAGGTGCAGCACCAGCTCCAGGCCGCCGTCCAGCGGGCAGAGCAGGAACTTGCCGCGCCGCCCGACGCCCTGGACGGTGTGGCCGAGCAGCCGGTGGGGTGCGTGGAAGCGGCGCTGCGCGTCGGCCCAGACGGCCACCACCCGGCGGCCGCGCAGCGCCGGCTCGAGCTGCCTGCGGACCGACTCGACCTCGGGAAGCTCCGGCATGCGCCTAGGGTAGCGGGCCGGAGGGACCGCCCGGCTCGTCCGGCGGCACGGCCCCGGCGGGCCAGCAGCCCAGCTCGGCGAGGAACCGGCCAAGGCCGGGCGAGAGGTCCAGGCCGGGCAGCTCCTCCGGCGGGGCCAGGCGCACCGCGGTGGCGTCGTCGCCGGCCGTCGGGGCGGCGTCCTCGTCCAGCTCGGCCCAGAGGTCGACGATCACGTAGTGGTAGCCCTCGCCGATCCGCTCCACCACGCCCGCGACCGGGCCGACGGCGGCGCGCAGGCCCGTCTCCTCCGCCAGCTCGCGGGCGGCCGCCTCGGCGAGGGTCTCGCCGGCCTCCACCCGTCCTCCCGGCAGCGACCAGCGACCGGCGGCGGGCGGGTTGGCCCTCCGCACCAGCAACAGCCGCCCGCGCCGGTCGCGGGCGACCACGCCGACCGCCACCACCGGCGGGGACGGTTGCTCCATGGCGCCATCCTGCCATGCGCGGCGGCCGGGTCAGGCGCCCCTTTCGCGGCTCACGCCGCGGTCGGTCGTCGGTGCGGCGGGTGCAGCCGCTGGCCGCCCTCGTGCACGGCGCGATGATGGGCCCGGCACAACAGCACCAGGTTCCCCGGGTCGGTGGCGCCGCCGTGCAGCCAGTGCCGCACATGGTGGGCCTCGCACCACGCCGGTGGCCGGTCACAACCGGGAAACACACAGCCGCCGTCGCGCACCGTCAGCGCGGTGCGCTGGGCGGGAGAGACCACGCGGGTGGCGCGGCCCACCTCCAGCGGCTGGGTGGGCGCACCACCAAGCGCGGGCGGGAGCAGGGTGATGGCGGCGCGCAGCCGGGCGGCCAGGTCGCCGGGGTCGCGGTCGGCGTGGCCGTCGCCACCGTCGGCCGCCTGGCCGTCGCGGTGGTCGCGGGTGACCAGCACGCGGGTGACCGCAGCGTCGCAGGCCAGCCGCCGCGCCGTCTCGGCCGGCAGCGACCCCACAAGGCCACCGTTGGCGCCTGGCAGCCCCACCGGCTGACCCAACAGGCTGGCCAGGTCGACCGTGACGATCACATGGGGACGGGCCCCGCCGGTCTGCGGCAGCCGGCCGCCCTCCAGCGCCCGACGGGCCAGTTCGGTGAGCGCGTCGGCGCGGCGCTGCGACCCGCTGCGCTCGTCGTCGGCGCTGGCCGGTCGCGCCAGCGGTTCCAGGGCGGCCAGCAGGGTCTCGCCAGCTTCGGGGTCCAGCAGCCCGTCGACGGCGACCATCCCCGCAAGGGTCGATGCCACCCACAGGCCACGCCGCTCGTGCTGCCGTTGGGTCCGCGCGTCGGCGGCGTCGGGGTCGGCGACATCGCGCAGGTGGGCGACCAGCTTGCGCAGGCCGGGCGGGTCCAGCCGGCAAGCCATGTCCAGCAGCACCGGCTCCGCTTCCGCCGCGGTGGAGGCTGGCAGGTCGACGGTGCCGGCGGCCAGCACCGCCGCGTGGCCTGGGGGGAGCTCGC